>Ga0226835_1000031_pt1 | contig 328173 bp, 286 predicted proteins | sample LAC_MetaG_1_FD_163627 | JGI IMG/M metagenome (GOLD analysis project Ga0226835, IMG submission 163627) | Anaerobic ammonium oxidizing microbial communities from anammox membrane bioreactor (MBR) in UC Berkley, California, United States -... | ecosystem: Engineered > Bioreactor > Anaerobic >... | reverse complement strand
CAGATTATTTAGATAATCAATTGCAAACTTAGGGTTCTTAAAAGATTTAAGTTTAAGCTCAAGTTTATAAGCATCTGATTTAGAATTGCAATTAACTGCCTTTATAATCTTCCAAGGTCCTTTGTTTTTAGTGAATTTATTTCTGTTGGAATTATGCCTGAGTAATCTATCTTCTAAATTATTGGTATGTCCAATGTAATGAAGATCAGAACTCTCAGAGTAGATTATATAAACGGAATAGTTCATAAAAGAAATCCTGATAAATAAATCAATCAGGAAAAAAGTTTGTGGGCGCTCACGGATTTGAACCGCGGACCCTCTGCTTGTAAGGCAGATGCTCTGAACCAACTGAGCTAAGCGCCCAAAAATCAATCAAAATTTGGTGGACAAATATCAGATTTTTATCTTATAAAACAAAACAATTTTAAAGAATTTTATTGAGCGAGCGACGGGGTTCGAACCCGCGACATTCAGCTTGGGAAGCTGACACTCTACCATCTGAGTTACGCTCGCAGAATTTTAGAAATCAAAAAGTTGATGTGTAAATCTAATTATATTGAAGTGTTTTTCAAATTATTGAGCTATTGCAAGATTATCCAAACCGTCATTGGTTAAGCGGGTATCTTCATTTGTTGTATCGATACTGTAAATAGCAGCTTCTAATGATTCGTATAATTCAAAAATTTCAATTGTGCCGGTTAGGTTTAACATAGATTTTGAGAAGAGTCCGGGTTTAACAATTTTTATAGAGCCTCCTAAACGTAATAGCTGTTTTAAGGTTATTACCAGAACTCCTATAAAGGCAGAGTCAAGTGAGTTACAAATACTTAAATCGATTATTATGTTTTTGTAACCCAATTCTAAATCAAGTTCAAGATGCTTTTTGAATTGCATTGCCTCATTAATTGTTGCCTGATCAAGATTTACAGTTTCAATTACAAAACCATTTGCTATCTGTCTTTGGAATCCGTTCATTCTTTATAAAAATTTTAGATGCTTTTCCCAATAAATATGCCATTGTTTTATCTTATTATTAAGGAAAACTAAGAAATTAACTGTTTCAGTTTATTACAATTAACTAAAACATCCTCAAATTGAGGATGTTTTATTAAATGAACGATCTTTACTAACAGGATTATAAGAGAAAAGCTTCTGTAACCAATTCTACCTGCAATTGGTTTGAAATCCTTGCTGAGCCAACTGCAGAGCTTGCTGCTTCGGGTCTGCTGGTACAATGAAACGACTGCTTATCTGAAAGGAGTTCAGCTATCTTTTGATTTAAGAAATTCCATGCACCCATATTTTTAGGTTCCTCTTGCACCCAAACTACAGTGGTTACATTTATATAACTATCAATAATTTGTTTCAAGTTTTCTTTTTTAAGAGGATAAAATTGTTCAATTCTGACAATTGCTGTATCGGAAATTTTATTTTTGTCCCGATATTTTAACAGATCGTAATACACTTTACCGCTGGTAATCAATAGTCTCTTAATCTTTGATTTATCAGAAATTGTATGATCATCAAAAAACTCCTCAAATCTGCCATTAATAAATTCATCTTTTGTAGATCGTGCTTCATGCAGCCTTAAAATACTTTTCGGCGACATAATAACTAATGGTGTTTGTAGAGTTAATCTCTTTTGCCTTCTTAAGACGTGAAAATAGTTTGCAGGAGTAGATATGTTGCAAACCTGAATATTATTCTCAGCACAAAGTATTAAGAATCTTTCTAACCTTGCACTGGAATGTTCGGGTCCTTGTCCTTCATATCCATGCGGTAAAAGTAAAACAACCCCGTTTGATAATCCCCATTTTTCATAAGATGCAACAATAAAATTATCTATAATAACCTGTGCACTGTTAGCAAAATCACCAAACTGTGCTTCCCAAATAACAAGGGCAAGAGGATCAGCAGTGCTATAACCGTATTCATAACCTAAGATAGCTGCCTCTGATAACGGACTATCAAGAGCTTCAAGTTTTGCCTGCCCGGAAGAAATATGATTCAATGGATAATATTCTTTTCCGGTTTTAATATCTGTAAAAGCAGTATGTCTTTGGCTAAAGGTACCGCGGACACTATCCTGTCCGCTCAATCTTACCGGAGTGTCTTCAAGCAGCAGACTACCAAATGCAAGAGATTCAGCCAAAGCCCAATCTGCAAGCTCAGTCCGGTCAATAAGTTTTCTTCTCTTTTCCAAAAACTTTTCAAGTTTGGGGTGACCCACAAATCCGGTCGGCAAAGTTGTTAAAGCAAGAATAATCTTATCAAGAACATCTTCTGTAACAGAAGTGTTTTTATCAGTATGGATTGATTGTAATTCCTTTTTCGTTACAGCAAGTGGCGGTTCATTTGTAAAAGTAACTTTTTTCTTTTTAAGATTATCAAACGACTTGCTTAAAACCTGATTGAATGAATTGTGCAGTTGTTCAACTTCTTCTTTGGTTATAACACCCTCAGCAATAAGTTTATTTTCATAAATATTTCTTACCGAAGGGTGTGATTTGATTTTTTCATACAATAAAGGTTGAGTGAAACCTGGTTCATCACCTTCATTATGTCCATGCCTGCGGTAACCAAACAAATCTATTACTACATCTTTCTTGAAGATCAGTTTATACTCGAATGCAATTTGAGCTACTAATAATGAAGATTCAGGATCATCACCGTTAACATGAAAAATAGGAGCCTGTATTGTTTTAGCCACATCGGTTGCATAGGTAGTTGATCTCGAATCCTGCGGCGTAGTTGTAAACCCTATCTGATTATTAACAATTATGTGGATTGTTCCACCGGTTCTATATCCGCTTAACTGAGAAAGATTTAAGGTTTCTGCCACTATACCTTGTCCGGCAAAAGCTGAATCACCATGAATTAAAACAGGCATAACTTTCTGATGAGCTACGCTGTCACCTAATCTTTGCTGTTTTGCTCTAACAATTCCTTCTACAACCGGATTAACCCATTCCAAATGACTTGGATTAGAAGCAACTGAAACTGTAACAGTTTTCCCTACTTTAGTCGGATATTTTCCAGTAGCACCAAGATGATATTTTACATCACCTGAACCTTGAATGGAATTTTTATCTTTATCATCCTCAAACTCATTAAAGATAGATTCATAAGATTTGCCAATGATATTTGTAAGCACATTTAGTCTGCCGCGATGTGCCATTCCAAGTACAATCTCAGAAATTCCGTGAAGTGCAGAATCATTAATGATTTTATCGAGTAAAGGAATTAAAGTTTCAGATCCCTCAAGCGAGAACCGTTTATGACCAATAAATTTTGTATGAACAAAATGCTCAAAATATTCTGCTTCTATTAACTTCTCCAATATCCTCTTTTTTGTTTCATTATCATAAGAAGGAATATTTTTATTTGGTTCCATTTTACTTTGCAGCCATACTTTTTCTGCCGGATTTTGAATATGCATATACTCAACACCAATTTTTTCGCAATATGTTTTATGAAGTATATTCATTATCTCGCGTAAGGTTGCTGTTTTAAGCGCACCAAATCCACCGGTGATAAAATATCTGTCCAGATCCCAAACAGTTAAATTAAATGATGCAGGATCAAGCTCCGGATGATAAACTGCTCTGGTTCCTAACGGATCAAGTTCTGCAATTAAGTGTCCGCGGACCCGGTACATATTTATCAATTGCAGTACCCTTGCTTGCTTTACTATTTCATCAGTATTGATAGACTGATCAAAACCTCCCGGCTGATAATCAGTTTCCCATTGCAGTGGTCTTGACGGAACTTTTAATGAGTCAAAAATTTCCTCATAAAATCCATTGTTCCCCAACAGCAATTCGTTTATATCTTTAAGAAACATCCCTGATTCAGCACCTTGAATTATTCTGTGATCATAAGTGCTGGATATATTCATTACTTTACTTATTCCAAGAGATGAAATAGTTGAAGGAGACATTGCCTGATATTCAGCGTTGTACTGAATAGCACCTGTTGCAATTATCGCACCCTGTCCGATCATTAAACGGGGAACAGAAGATACTGTTCCAATTGTACCGGGATTGGTTAAGGTAATTGTTGTTCCAAAAAATTCGGAGGGATCAATTGTTCCTTTTCTTGATCTGTCCACAATATCATCAAATGCTTTCCAGTATTCTAGAAAACTTAATTTGTTTGCAGCTTTTATATTAGGAACTAATAAAGATCTTGTTCCATCCTTTCTTTCAATATCAATAGCTAAACCTAAGTTGATATCTTTCCGGATAATCAGATGAGGCTTACCATTAATAATTGTAAACCCATTATTCATTGCCGGATTACTTTTTACTGCTTTTAGAATTGCCCAGCTTATCAAATGAGTAAAAGAAATTTTTCCTTCATTATTCCTTTGCAGGTGCTGGTTAATTAAAATTCTGTTTTCTTCCAGCAGTTTTACAGCAATTGTTCTTTGTGATGTTGCAACAGGTACTGTTAAGCTTGCAGTCATATTATCAAGTATTCGCTGAGCACTGCCGGCAATTACTTTTAATTCATCATTTGCAGAAGGCTGAGGCATTTCTACATTCTTTGGTAAAGTTATATAATCTGTAGTTTCATTGTAACTAGCTCCGTTAGCTTTGTTTTTACCTTCAACGTTACCAAAAAAATTCTTCCATTGCTCAGGTACTTCATCCGGCTTTTGTTCGTATTGTTTATAAAGAGATTCAACAAACCAGGTGTTAGCCCCGAATCTTTCTATTTCTTCTTTTTCTTTCTTTGATAGTTTTTGAGATTTCATTTCTTTTAATGACTGATTTTTGTTTAGAATATTTCTTAGTTTATTTTTTAATAAAGTAATTATTAAAAATATTTTTATATCTTTAATAAAATCGTGATTAGTACTGAAAATATGGAGCTATATTAGTAAAAAATTATGCAGAAAGCTAACAATCTTAAGAATATGCGTCTCAATTATGAGCAAGGTCAATTGCTTGAATCAAATATTGAGATGAATCCATTTGAGCTGTTCAGAAAATGGTTTGATCAGGCTGTAGAAGCCAAGATTATTGAACCTAATGCAATGACTATTGCAACTGCGACTAAAGAAGGTATTCCTTCAGCCAGAGTTGTTCTGCTTAAGGGATTTGATGAAACAGGATTTGTTTTTTATACGAATTATCATAGCAGAAAAGGCAAAGAGTTAAATGATAATCCATTTGCAGCAATTTTATTTTGGTGGCGCGAATTTGAGAGGCAGATTAGAATCGAAGGGAAAATAGAAAAGATAAGCCGTAAGGAATCTGAAGAATATTTTAATCAACGACCGTTAAAAAGCAGATATGGTACTTTAGCATCTGAGCAAAGTGAAATAATTGAAAACAGGGAAGTGCTGGAAAAAAGATTTGCTGATCTGGAAAAACAATATGGAGCAAATCCGCCGACTCCTGAAAACTGGGGTGGTTATAAATTAATTCCAGCTAAATTTGAATTTTGGCAGGGAAGAACAAGCAGGCTACACGACAGGATTTGCTATCATAAAGAAAATAATAATTGGAAAATCTTCAGATTACAGCCTTAGTATTGTAATTATAAGTTTAAATATTAAATCCAGTTTGATTAAAAATTAAACTTGGTTCTTAAAAAATTAGAATTATAAATAATTGTTCTTGCTGTAATTGCGGTTATAATAATTATTCCTCCGATTATTGCATAAAATGATGGCACTTCTCCATATCCGATGAAAACCCAAATGGGGTTTAGCACTGGTTCAAACATTGAAATTATTGAAGCTTCAACCGCAATTATACGCTTTATTCCAAAACTGAAAAGTGCATAAGCAAATGCAATTTGAAAAACTCCAAGTAATGTAACTAATATAAAATTATTTAATGAGATTGAATTCAAATCAGTTATAAATGGTATGCAAAACAAAGTAACAAGAATGTTTCCGTAAAAAATTGAAGATTCACCATATTGGGAATCATTCTTTCTCATTCCTAAAAAGAAAGCAGCAAATGCAACTCCTGCAAAAAGTGCAGCAATGTTTCCCTCAATATCTCCCGGAGTAAGATCACCAGTAAAAAATAGTATCATTCCAAAAAAGCACACCACTATTGTTATGATATTTATTTTCTCCCATTTTGTTTTTGTAAGTATTGGTTCAAAAATCAAAACATATATCGGAGCTGTTGATTGTAAAAATATTGCGTTTGCGGCTGTAGTAGTTTTAGTTGCAATTACAAATAATATCAGAACTGCAGCATACATCAGCGAATTAAATAAACTTAATTTGTTTATAAGTAATACTCTCTTTCTAAACATTAAAGCAAATACGATAGCAGCTATTGCACATCTGAAGAAAGATATTTGCATAGAACTAAGGGTAACTAATTTTATTAAAAGTCCGCCTGAACTCCACAGAATGGCTGTAAGAAATACAGCAAGAATTCCTTTATTATGTTCCGATTGAGTTGACATTTGTTTATCTGAGATTACAATAATTTATTTTACTATGACTAAATTACATAAAAAGATTTAATTGAATAATCAGATTCTTATTTGATGAAATATTTGTATGATCCTCCGGGATTGCTGAAATCAGTGTTCAGTGAATTTTATTGGAATACTACTAACAATAAAGTTCTGCTAACTTTTGATGATGGACCTAATCCGGAAACTACTGAAATAATACTAAAGCGATTAGAGGAAGAAAATGTTAAATCATTGTTTTTCTGTGTCGGAGAAAATGTTAAGAAGTATAATTCACTTGCTAAGCAGATATTAGCCAATGGACATTCAATCGGTAATCATTCTTTTAATCATAAAATTTTAAATAAAATATCAGTTGATGAAAAATCATTTCAGATAAAAGAAACAAACAAAATTGTAAAAGAAAATCTTGGATATAATATTAAATATTTCCGACCGGCTCATGGGAGATTTCAGCTTTCAACTGCATCAATATTAAAAGAACATAATCTGAAAGGGGTAATGTGGTCATTGCTAACTTATGATTATAAAAATGATCTTGAAGTAGTTAAATTTGCAGTTAAGAAATATTTAAGAAACAATTCAATAATCGTTTTGCACGACAGCATGAAAACAAAAAATATAATCCTTGATTCAATAAATATTATTATAGATGAGGTTAGGAATCGAAATTATCAATTAGGAGCAGCAGACGAATGTTTGAATTGATTTTCCTGTTTATAATGATCGGATATTTTGCTCAAACCGTTTTGTTTATTATTGGTGCAAAGAAAAAATTTCCAAGAATTACTGATGACAAGCTGCCTACTGCAACAATAATTGTAGCTGCACGAAACGAAGAAGATAATATTTTAAGAACGCTTGAATCACTCGAAAAGCTCGATTATCCGGATGGGAAACTTCAGATACTGATTGTTGATGATCAGTCCACTGATTCAACGGGAAAGATTATTGATGATTTTATAAAAGACAAACTGCACTTTAAAAAGATAACAACCGAAGAGCATCACACAAAACTGATCGGAAAGATGCGCGCATTAGCTTATGCAATTAAAGAAGCAACTGGTGAAATAATTATGACTACAGATGCTGATTGTGAAGTTAAACCTCAATGGGCTAAAACTGTATGTTCTTTTTATGAAGATAATGTTGCGATAGTAACAGGAATAACAACTCAGACTGCTGGAAAATGGTTTGATGGTATGCAGGCAATTGATTTTGTTTATCTTTTAACTGCTGGCGCAGGTACAACAAATCTGAAAATGCCGGTTTCCTGTATTGGGAATAATATGTCTTATCGTAAATCAGTTTATGATGAAGTTGGCGGATATGAAAAGCTTCCTCACAGTGTTACTGAAGATTTTACTTTAATGAATGCAATATATAACCTCAAAAAATATAAGGTGATATTTCCGGTTGAATCAGACACACTTGTTACATCAGTTCCCTGTAAAACATTAAGGAGTTTAATCAGTCAGAAAAAAAGATGGGGTGTCGGCGGTCTTGGTGTTCCGTTCAGAGGATTTGTAATTATGTTCTGGGGCTTTACAGCTAATTTGCTTGTTTTATTGACTCCGTTTTTCTATTCACAGATATGGTTGGTTTTAGCTGTTTTTAAGATTGCACTGGATTTCTTTTTACTTTATCCTGTTCATATTAAACTCGGTATAGAAAAGAATCTGAAATATTTTTTTCACTTTGAAATTTATTACATTTTTTATGTTATACTTTTGCCATTTATTGTATTGCCACATCGAAAATTAACTTGGAAAGGAAGAGAGTATTAATGCTTTTACTTTGTAATTATTATGTAACATATAAGTGTAATGCATTTTGTGAGTTTTGCCATTTTTCAAATCACGAAATCTTTAGACATACAAAAAATGCTTCTCTGGAAGATTTTAAAAGCAATGTTTCTCAGTTAGCTGATCTTGGAGTTAAGTTTATTGATCTTACGGGCGGTGAGCCTTTGTTAAATAAAGATATTGCTGAGATGGTAAAGTTTGCACGCAGTCTTAATATGCAGACAAGTATTACGAGTAATGGTCTGTTATATCACAAGTTTGCCGAAAAATTAGCTGGCAATGTAAACCTATTGCATTTTTCTCTGGATTCACCCGATGAAGAAGAACATAATAAGATTAGAAATGTTGATTGTTATAAAAGTGTTTTTAAAAGTCTGACAATTGCAAAATCACTCGGCGAATATCCGGATATTTTGTTTACTGTTACTAACGAAACTTATAAGAAACTTCCGCGAATGCATGAAATTGCCCTGCGTTATGATTTAGTGCTGCTTGTTAATCCTGTTTTTTCCTACTTTGGTAATCCCGGATTAAACGAAGAAGCAGTTGATTACATTGATGAATTTTGTGATGGAAAGATTGATGTTTATCTTAATAAGGGCTTTATGAAACTGAGACGCGATGGAGGTAATGATATCAATAATCCAAGTTGTAAAGCCGTATCACGGGTAATTGTAATTTCACCCGAGAACGAAATTATTTTACCTTGCTATCATTTTGCAAATGATAAAATACCCATAGACAGACCAATTAAAGAAATCCGTCAGTCTGAAAAATTTAAGTTCTTTCTGGAAAATGAAGGGAGATTTGATTTTTGTCAGGGCTGCACTGTTAATTGTTATTTTGAACCTTCATTTGCTTTTCCGACAAACCTTTATGCAATATCAAGTTTAACATCTAAGTTTAAGTACAGCTATAATAAACTTATCAAACAAAAAATTAAAAGAATTAAACAGATTTCTAAATGATAATTAAATCCAGATCACTTTTTATTATTGTTATAATATTTTCTCAATCTCTGATTGCTCAAAGTTATAATTGGTTCCCTTCTGAAATAAATATTCAGCCCTTTACAGCTAATTTGCTTGAAGCTAAAGCAGGATTTCTGATTTCAACCGACAATAATAAATTAAGATTAGATATCTCAACAACAAGGGATATTATTCATTGGGATAGTGATAATTATACAATTTCAATCGGTGCTGATGTCTTTACATTTACAAGATTAAGAAGCAATGATCATTTCAAATTTCCGGTTGAAACAATCGATTACCTTTTTGGATTAAATGCCGGATATAAAAAACAAATTGATTCGGAAAATCAAATCGGTCTAAGATTCAGATTAAGCCATATCAGCACACATTTAGTTGATGGGCAATATGATGCACAAACTCAGAAATGGAGAGATAGCAGAGATCCGTTTGTTTATAGTAAAGAGTTTATTGAGTTGTTTCCTTACTATCGTTACAAAACAATCAGAATGTATTTAGGATTTACTTATATCTTTCATATAATTCCATCTGAATTAAAAAAAATAAATTTGCAATTCGGTTTTGATTATTTTGCAGAAGAAATCGGAACAGAACTTTTTACCCCTTTTATTGCTTATGATTTTAAATTAAATGGAATTGAAAAGTTTATAGGTAACAATATTATTTCAGTCGGAATTAAATTTGGTAACTGGCAGTCAGGAGGATTGAGCTTTTATTATTCATATATAGCAGGATCAAGTATTCATGGTCAGTTATACGATTTAAGGGAGAATTATTCAAATATTGGTTTTAATTTTGAACTGTAATGTCAGAAAAATTATTTAACGAACAAAAAGTATTTGATGCGATAGCAGCTATCGAAAAGCGTAAGAAAATCAAATCTTATTTTATCCACATTGGACTTTTTATTGTTACATTTATTACAACTACATTGGCAGGGGTTGAATGGACTACAGGACAGCTGCCTCCGTACGAATTTAATTTACTTGTTAACGGATTACCATATTCTATCAGTATTATGCTGATAATAACTTTTCATGAGTTTGGACATTACTTTGCTGCAAGATATCATCGTGTTAAAGCTACCTTGCCATTTTATATTCCGTATCCCACAATTCCGTATTTTATAAACTTTGGAACTATGGGTGCAGTAATAAGAACCAAATCTCCGATTTACACAAAGAAAGCAATGTTTGATATAGGAATAGCGGGACCGTTATCCGGTTTTGTAGTTTGTTTAGCAATTTTGATCTACGGATTTACTCACGTTCCATCTATTGAATATTTAATTCAGATACATCCTGATTATTTTTCTTCCGAATTTGGAAAGGACGGTTACAAATTAGTATTTGGCGATTCAATTTTGTTTTCATTATTAAGATATCTTCTTGTTGATCATAACAATTTTTTTCCGCCTATGAGCGAAATTTATCATTATCCTTATTTATGCGCCGGCTGGTTTGGTTTACTTGTAACATCAATGAATATGATTCCTGTTGGACAATTAGATGGCGGACATATAGCTTATACAATGTTTGATCAAGAAAAGCATCTTAAAATTTCATCTATCTCGACAATAATACTTGCTGTATTTGGCTTTGCTGGTGTGATTGATTCTTTACTGGAAATTAATCTCGGAATAGGCTGGAGCGGATGGCTGTTGTGGGCATTTATTCTTTATTTTATTGTTAAGCTAAAACATCCGCCGGTACCTGATGCAGCAGCACTGGATAAAAAAAGAATTTTATTGGGTTACGTTAGTTTTATTATCTTTGTGATATCGTTTTCACCAACACCTTTAATTTTGAAATTAATTTAGTTTATGGTCTTATTTTTACCTTGTTGAAGTTAGCTTAATAGCAAATATTTAATTATATGAAAATCAAAATTTTAGCTTTTCTTAGTATTATTCTCAGTGTGCTTCTTTTAGAGGGATGTGAGAAGGATTATTCAGATGTTATTGAAGTAGAAAATACTTCTTATCAGGTAGTAAGAGTTAGTTTAAAGAATTCTTTTCAATATCCGATCGACACAATGGCAATTTTCAGAGTTGAAATAGATTCATCAAAGGATATTAACTTTGTTTTTTGTGATGTCTATTCACCAGATAAGAATAAACTAAACAACGCACCAATGTATTTGCTTGATAATGGCAATCCGTTAAACGGTGATATAACAAGAAATGACAATATTTATTCCTGCATTTTTCCTCTCGATTCTAATCAAATGAATGGTAATTATGAAGTAAAATTTTATGTTAATGATAAATTCAATAAAACCAATCAGGCTGCTGTATCAATTTATAATTACAATAATGGTAAAGCGAATATAGCTCCGGTTATCTCAAATACAATTGTTGATCCTGATACAGTTGTTGTTACAACTACAACTTTAATTTTAACATCTGTTCAGGTTGATGATCAGAATGGACTTAATGATATAGAAAAAGTTTATTTTGTAGTTTACAGACCTGATGGAACTACAAACGGTAATCAGAACCTGCTTTATGATGATGGAAACCTTTCTGATCACGGTGATCAGACTGCGGGTGATGGGATTTACTCTTTATTGATTCGAATTTCACCTTCAAACTCCAAAGGAACATATAGGTTTGAGTTTCAAGCGAAAGATCGCGGTGGAAAACTAAGCAACATTATTAATCATTCTGTACTTATTCAATGAAAAAGCTTTATTCGATTTTAATATTTTCACTTCTTTTAATTTTAAACGGTCGGGCTCAATCAGTACCATTCTCTTTTGCTTTGACGGATGAAGAAATAAAATTATCCAAACAGCAGTCAAAAAATCCGTTAAGCAATAGCATAATTGATATTATTACAATAGGAGATACAATCTGGTTAGGAAGCAGCCGCGGTGTAAGTCTTTCTACAGATAATGGGTTGAATTGGACAAACTTCTATGGGCAATCTGATTTTGGAACAGATAATGTTTCTGCAATTGGATATTACAACGGAGTTTTCTGGTGCGCTACAGCAAGGTCAACTGAGGTAACAGGAGGCAGTACTTTACCGGAAGGTACAGGTTTAAAATATACTACAAATTTTGGTGCAACCTGGACGAGTGTTTCGCAGCCTTTAGATCATCCCGATAGTACGACAGAGCGATATGGAATTAATACTCTGCAGGCGCTGCCTGTTACTGTTGCAATACAAAATCTTGCTTATGATATTGCCTTTACCCCCGGCACAATCTGGATAGCAACATTTGCAGGCGGGTTAAGAAAAAGCACTGATAGCGGACAGACATGGAAAAGAGTTGTTCTTCCGCCTGATAATTTAAATTCTATCTCACCGAATGATACTCTAAATTTTTGTCTTTCACCGGTTGCAGGCAGTTTCTGTGGAACAGGTAATTTAAATCATCGGGTGTTTTCCGTAATAGCAATTGACGATAGTACTTTGTATGTCGGCTCTGCAAATGGAATTAACAAATCTACAGATGGAGGAATTAGCTGGACTAAATTTAACGCTCAGAACCAGAGTGAGCCAATCAGCGGAAATTTTATCACTGCACTCGGTTATAACAAGTATAATCATATTGTTTGGGCTTCAACTTGGAAGGCAGAAGACCAGAATGAATTTTACGGAGTCAGTTCATCGTCCAACGGAGGGCAAAGCTGGAAAACATTTTTAACTGATGAACGCACACATAATTTCGGATTTAAAAATTTTGATGTAATGGCTGCAACTGATAACGGAGTTTTCAGATCGTCTGATAACGGATTAAGCTGGATACTTCCTAATTCAATTGTAGATCAGGAATCAGAAGCTGCATTAAAAACAAAAATATTTTATGATGCTGATTCTTATGCAAATAATATTTGGCTTGCATCAGGTGATGGATTAGTTAAACTTGATGAAACTCCGGGACAGATGTGGCAGGGTAACTGGAAAATTTATTTTGCTTCGCAGCCGCTTGCAGCAGATAATGAAACATATTGTTTCCCGAATCCGTTTAATCCTAGACAAGAAGAATTGAAAATAAAATTTAGTACTGGCGGACAGCAGAAAGATGTAACAATTCAGATATTTGACTTTGGTTTTAATTATATCCGTACTATTATACAAAATGCACCGCGTAAAAATGATATTGAAGGGCAGCCGGAGTTTTGGGATGGCAGAGATGATAACGGAAATTACGTTCCAAACGGAGTTTACTTTTATCGTATAAAAACCGGTGATGATGCTGTTTATGGAAAAATACTGGTGATGCAATGAAGAAAATATTTTTGTCTTTCACTTTGTTGTTATTTATTTCCGGCAGCTTAATTGCTCAACCAGAATACACTGACTTGAGTTCTAAAGCCGGTGCTTTTAGTCGAATGGGCTTTGGTGCAAGAGGTATTGGAATGGGCAATGTAATGTCTTCGGTTACATCCGGTAATTTAGTATCATATTATAATCCTGCGCTATCTCCATTTCAGGAAAATAATTCTTTTCAAACAGGTTATACTTTTTTATCACTCGATAGATCATTAAACTTTTTAAGCTTTACACGTAAGTTTGATTTTTATTCATCTAAAGATTCATCCGAAGACAGAAAACCAGTAAGCACTGCAGGGATAAGTGCCGGAGTTATTAATGCAGGCGTTGGATCAATAGATGGAAGAGATGGCTCCGGATTGCATACTAAAGAACTTTCTACATCAGAGAATCAGTTTTTTTTAAGTGTATCTAACAGATTTTCAAAAAAACTATCTCTTGGTATAGCAGTTAAATTTTTCTATTATAAATTATACGAAGAAATAACTGCCAGCGGAGTTGGGCTTGATATCGGAGCTTTGTATAAAGTGAATGATAACTGGAATATTTCTTTAATGTTCTCTGATATTAACAGCAAATATCAATGGGATACAAAACCAGTTTATGAGCAGCAGGGTTTACAGTTAGCTGATAATTTTCCTTTATTAAAAAAAATCGGAGTTAGCTATTATAACCCTGAAATAAAATTATTAACCGCTGTTGAATTTGAAAGCAGTAATGCAAGGTCCAGTATTATTCGTGCCGGTGCTGAATATAACATTTATGAAAATCTTTTTTTAAGATGTGGAATTGATCAGGTTAATTTAAGAAATTTTGATTTTGGTATCCGACCAGCATTCGGCTTTTCATATTCAAAGATGTTTGATGGAATTATGATTGGCGTTGATTATGCTTTTATGGTCGAACAATATTCGCCATCCGATAGGCATATTATTGGAGTTAACTTACAATTTTAGATTATCAATGGAACTATTGCATAATGAAACAATTTAAGATTACTAAACAAATATTACTACTTTTATTAATTTCAGCTGCCGTTGCATATTCACAATCAGCAGGTAATACCGGACTATCGTTTCTTAAGTACGGATTTGGTGCACGTAATATTGCAATGGGTGATGCAGGTACTGCGTTATCAAATGATATTACCAGTCTGTTTTATAATCCTGCAAAGCTTACTTTAACAAGCGGATCTGAAGTTCTGTTTATGCATAATGAATGGATTCAGGATGTAAGAAGTGAAGTAATAGGAGCTAAAACTATAATTTTTGGTTTACCCTTTGCGTTAGGATTTAATGTTACATCGGTTGATGGGTTTGAATATAGAGAAGTACCTGGTGAGCCTATTACTACTTTTGATGCAAATTATTTTTACGGCAGTTTATCTACAGGATTTTTTGTTACAGATGAAATTTCAATGGGTGTAACTGTTAAATATCTTTATGAGGGAATACTGAATGATGAAGCAGCAGGTTTCGGATTTGATTTTGGTATCAATTATCTACTGCCAATTCATGGATTAACCCCATCAATTGTTATAAAAAATATTGGCTCAATGAATAAACTTAGAAATGAGTCAACAAAACTGCCAACCGAAGTAAGAATCGGGGTTGCTTACACTTACTCATTGGAAAATTCTAAGTTAGATTTTACAGGCGGTGTTGAGTTTCAGAAGTATTTAGATACAGAAGACAATCATTTTAATTTTGGCGGTGAGGTTTTATATAATAAACTAATTGCTTTAAGAGCAGGATATCAAAGCAGTTTTGAAAGCCGTGGTTTTACAACTGGTATTGGATTGATGTGGGGCAGCTTGAAGTTTGATTATGCATTTCTTCCGTTTTCATTAGGAATGGGAAGTGCAAATTTATTCTCACTGCAGTTTAAGTTTTAGATTTACTAACAGTATTATTTATTACAATCTGATTCTCTTTATAAATCAGATTTGCTTGTTTCAAGTTTTTCAATTGATGTTATTTTAACAACAGATTATTATTCACTTTATCCAAGACAAAATGCTAGAGTATTTTAAGTTTGATGAAAAAATATTATCTCCGGAAGAATGGGATAATTTTGTTGATGATTCCGACAACGGGACAATGTTCAGTAAAAGAAGATTTCTTTCTTACCATGCTAAGAATAAGTTTAATGATAAATCATTCTATGTTACAAAGGACGGCAAACTTCATTCATTATTTACTGCTGCACTAATTGAAAAATATGGGATAAAAATTCTGTCATCTCATCCGGGTGCATCATTCGGCGGATTTGTCTATAAGAGTGATTTCAATTTCAAAGAAGCTCACGATCTTGTTGATATACTTTTTGAACACGCAAAAAATGTTAAAGCTGATAGAATACAATTAACGATATCACCAATGATTTATCAGACTAAATACTCTAATTATCTTGATTTTGCTTTGGTTAGAAATGGTTTTCAGTACCTCAAAAGAGAGGTATCAAGTGTAGTTCAATTGGATTTCGATCCTGAACAGCTGCTTAATACTTATCGTGCTGAGGCAAGAACTGCTACTAAAAAGGCACTTAAAAAGGGTGTGGAAATTGTTGAGACTGAAAGGTTTGATGAGTACTACGACATTTTAAAAAAGAATTTAAAGCTGCGTCATGGTGTTAATCCAGCACATACTCTGGAAGAATTAAAAAGAGTAAAATCACTTTTCCCATCTAAGATTAGATTATGGGGTGCTTTTCTAAACAATATTATGCTTGCAGGTGTTTGTAATTTTTCGGTTAACAGAAATGTTGTGCTCGCATTCTACATCAGTCATGATGAAGCTTATCAGGAATACCGACCGGTTAATTTACTTTTTTATGAAATAATGAAAAGGTATCAAACAGAAGGATTCAGATTTTTAGACTTTGGAATTTTTACTGTTGCAATGGAACCGAACTGGGGACTTGGAAGATTCAAAGAAAACTTTGGTGCACGTGGAATATTCAGAGATACTTTTTATAAAGATTTGTAAAATTGTAAGTATAGTTATCAATTTATATTACTCAATAACAATCTTTAGTTAGGGTTTGTTGAGGATTAAATTGAAGTGATTCAGAACTTTTAACTCTGACTAATTAAACATGGTATTACATCTGCAATTTTATTAACGATTTAAAATTACTTGCTTAAAATACTTCACATAGCTCCAATTAACTTTGCCGGAGTACCGTATGATTTCTTTCAAATGCATAATGCCTGCGGTGATTACTCACGTATAATTACTCTTCATCAAAATGAGCGTGTTTTTCCAGAAGATGTTTGTTTAAAACTTCCGCTTCCAAACTATTCACTTGTTGAAATTTTAAGAAGAAAGAAAGTAACAGAAATTGAAGGGAAGCTGTCAAATAATGTGCGTTATTTTAATCCAAAGAATCCAATAGAAAAAACTTATTATAATCTTTACGACTTCTTTGCCAAACCAAGAATAGAAAAAGCTATCTCAGATTACAACCTTGCTGATTTTGATATAATACATTACGATGGGGGATTGGATTTTTACCGCAATGCTAAACAAGCGATAAAATGGAAGAAGCAAGGTAAAAAAATTGTCTGCTGTTATTATGGAAGTGATTTGAGAATCCGTGGCTTGATAAAAGAGCTTGATGAAATCTCCGATCTGAATATTACCAGCGAGTATGATCACCTGACTCTTAAAAAAGATCTGGAATATTTATTCTATCCTTATGACACTTCTGAACTGCCTCAAAAAAAAGAAAGAACAAGTGATGCAGTTAAAATTATTCACTCGCCAACCAATAGAAAGTACAAAGGCACTGAGTTAATTATATCTGTAATTGAAAAAATTAAGAAAGAGAGAAAAATTGAATTCCTGTTGATGGAAAATGTTGAAAGAAACAGACTGCTGGAAATTAAAAGCCAATGCGATATTTCAATTGATCAGGTAGGAGGAACAATGGGCGGAACAGGTTATGGAAAGGCTGGCTTGGAAACTCTGGCAATGGGAATTCCAACAATTACAAATATGACAAAAGAGTATTCAAATTGGCTGAAAGAAAATCCTTTTGTTGTTGCAAACGATTTTAATGAATTATATAATAATCTTATTGAGTTGGTAGATGATGAAAAAGCAAGAATAGATATTGGTAAAAGGGGAATAGATTGGATAAATAAGTATCATAGTTTCGGCGAAGTAGATAAAAGACTTAAACATTTATATCAAAAATACGGAATCATCTAAGCAAATATTTTTGAACAAGCTGAAGATAATTCCCGCTTTCTTTTCGTTCTCTCATTTCTATTCATTTAGAATTATGAGCATATCTTTCAAATTAATGGTAAACAATAAAATTTGTTAAAATATCTTTGACCTTATTTTATTAAATTTGAAACAACAATGAAAAATTGAAAAACAATGCAAACAAAAAACAAAATTTCAGCTGTTATTATTACAGGTAATGAGGAAAAAAACATTAAAGATTGTCTGCAAAGTGTAACCTGGGCAGATGAAATAATAGTTGTTGATTCAGAAAGCATTGATAACACTGTAAAAATTGCAAAAGAATTTACCGATAAAGTCTTTGTTCAAAAATGGCTTGGATATGCGAAGCAAAAATCTTATGCGATCTCACTTGCAAAGAATGAATGGGTAATTAGTCTTGATGCCGATGAAAGAGTAACAGAAGCACTTAAAGATGAAATACTCAGCTTCAATCTTGATAACACAAAGTACTCTGCTTTCAAAATAAAAAGAGAAAATTATTTTATAGGTAAAAAGATTAACGGATGCGGCTGGGGAAATGATTATCAGCTTAGATTGTTTAGAAAGTCCGGAACCAGAGTTGATGAACGACTTGTTCATGAAAAATTTATTGTTGAAGGAGAAGTTGCGGAATTAAAAAATCCAATTCTTCATTATTCATATAATAATCTTAAAGAAGGATTTGATAAAATTAATGTTTATTCTTCTTTGGAAGCTGAAGAAAAGTTCAGTAAGAAAAAAGTTTCAACTTTAAGAATAATATTTTATCCGGTTTTTGCTTTTTTGCACCATTATTTATTTCGTAAGGGAATTAAAGATGGTAAACACGGTCTGATGATCTCATTAATGCATGCTGTAACAAAACTTCAGGTTCAAATGAAGATATGGGAATTAAAGCAAAAGTAGTTTTGTAATGAAGCAAGACAGATATTTAATTACAAGGATAGACAGAATAGGCGATGTTGTTCTTTCCACACCTCTTCCCAGGGAAATAAAAAAAAATAATCCAGATTGTTTTGTTTCTGTGCTGGTAAAATATCAGACAAAAGATGTTTACTTAAATAACCCCTGGGTTGATAAAATAATAATTTATGATAACCCTGACAGGACTAATAAGCCGTTTTGGGAACTGGTGAAAGAAATCAGAGCAGAGAAATTCTCTCATGGTTTTATGTTATTACCTGATGAGAGATTGAATTACGCTTTGTTATTTGCCGGAATTAAAAACAGGATCGGAGTCGGTCATAAACTTTATCAGTTTTTAACTTTTACAAAATTCGTTGACCGGAAGAAATATATTCCTTTAAGACATGAAGCTGACTATTGCCTTGATATGTTGAGAAAGTTAAATATCCCGGTTAATAATATTTATCCGGAAATATTTCTAACAGAAAAAGAAACTGAACAGGCGTTGGAGATAAAAAAAAGACTGAAAGAAAATGGGAAAATAATTATTGGAGTTCATACAACCAGCGGTAATTCTTCCCCTAATTTATCTTTGAATACTTATAAAAAATTGATTGAGTTATTGGTACGGAAAACTAATTATGAAGTGCTCATAACTGATTTTAATCCGCCATCCGAAGTAAGAGATATCACTGGTGCAAAATATATTTTTGACGGAAGCAGTTTGAGATCAGATATAATTAAATTTTCAATTTTGGATGTTCTGATTTCTAACAGTACCGGACCAATGCATATTTGTGCTGCGCTAAAAGTTCCTACTTTTTCAGTGTTTTGTCCATTAACTGCTTGCTCAAAGGAATTGTGGGGACCTTTAGGAAATAAATCTTATGTGTTGCTGCCTGAAAAAAAATATTGTGAGACTCATTGTCCAATAGATCCTAAGAAGTGCGATTATTCAAAACCTGGCGGATTACAAGCGGAGCAAGTATTTAACGAGCTTAATAAGTTTGTTGATAGTTTATTTCAATTATGAATATTCTTATTTGTCCAAATAGTTATAAAGAATGTGCAGACTCTTCAACTATTTCTGAAATTCTCAAGCAAAAATTCTCCTGTAATCCAGAGTTTAATCTTATAAGTAAACCACTGACAGATGGGGGAGATGGTTTCTTAAAAGTCTGCAAAAATATTTATAACCTGAAAAGGAAATCAGCCTTAGAAATAACAAGTTATAAGGATAATCTAAGTAAATATTCAATATCATATTCTCGAAAAGATAGACGGGTATTTATAGAAACTGCAAAGCTCATCGGATTTAATAGATTTAATGAAAGTAATAGAAATCCATCAAGAATAAACAGCTCTGATCTTGGAATAGTCTTGCAGAAGTTAGTTACTTTAGTTGATGATCATGAATTGGAAATTGATTCAGTATGGATAGGTGTTGGTGGTACAGCAACTATTGATTTTGGAATAGGTGCTTGCTCCGAGTTCGGTCTTAAACTATTTGATGAAAATAATTATTTGCTTGAGCCTGTACCGAATAACTTTGTCAATGCAGTTAGATTGGATTTTAATTTTAAGAAATTACCCTTCGGGGTTTATTGTATAGTTGATGTTGAAACTGAATTACTTGGTAATCCTGGCGCAGTTGAAATTTATGGACCGCAGAAAGGTGCTTCTTCTAAAGATATTCAAAATATAAAAAATGGAATCAGTAATCTTCTTTCTTTGATAGAATCGGATGTTAATTTATCCATTCCCAAAAAATTGAATGGTGCCGGCGGTGGTTTAGCTGCCGGATTAAATATTTTTCTTGGAGCAGAAATAATATCTGCTAAGCAATTTATTGAAAATGAGATTCTGAAGGACATTGATTTTTCAAAAATCAATTTTGTTATTAGCGGTGAAGGTAAGTTTGACCAGCAATCATTAGAAGGGAAAGCGACCGGAGTTTTGGTAAAAATCTGTCAGGAAAACGCTATACCGCTTTACTTAATTAATGGCAGTACAGAGCTAACAGAAATAAACAAACTTTCTGATAATTTACATTTTGTTAACTTAATTGATTTTTACAGCTCTATTGCAGATGCAATGCTAAACTTTGAAGAAGGATTAAAAAGAGCAGCAGAAATAGTGGTAAAACAATTAATTAAATAGAATTTTACCCCATATCTTTTTTTTGTAAATTGCCTAAAATTTTTAACAATTTCATAATTTAAAATTTAATTAAATGAAAGAATATTTAGATCTTGTAAAACTGGTTATTGATAAGGGGACACATAAAAAATCCAGAACAGGTATTGATACAATCTCTTACTTTGGTGCTTTTTATAGAGTTGATCTGCAAAAAGGTTTTCCGCTTTTAACTACTAAAAGAATTGAGTGGAAATCTTTGCTTAATGAAGTTTTGTGGTATTTATCCGGTGAGCATCATATAAAAAATTTGAGACAACATACAAAGATATGGGATGCCTGGGCTGATGAAACTGGTAGATTGCAAACCGCTTACGGCAGGTTTTGGAGAAGATTTCCGGTTCCGGCTGCTAATGCAGTTTTAGATGGCGAAGTTTATGTTGATGAAAATAATCCATTTGTAAGAAGGGAAGAAAACGGAGCATTAACTTTTGATCAGATTGGCTGGGTAATTAATGAGATAAAAAGTAATCCAAACTCAAGAAGATTGGTGATTTCTGCGTGGCATCCTGCTAATGCAACTGTAAGCAAACTTCCGCCTTGTCATTACTCATTTGCATTTAATATAAACTCCGGAAAGCTTAATTGTCATTTAACTCAGCGATCAGGAGATATTGCCTTAGGGATTCCGTTTAACTTAGGTGCATATTCTCTTCTTACTCAGATTATTGCACAGGAAACAGGTTTAGAGCTTGGTGAATTTGCACATACAATTATTGATGCACATATTTATCATGCTCAAAAGGGAAGTCAGATGGAAAAATATGATCATCTTGAAGGATTGAAATTACAGTTACAACGCGAACCATTGCCTTTACCAAGATTAAAAATTGCAAAAAAAAATATAGATGAATTAAAGTTTGAGGACTTTGAGTTAAGTGATTACAAATACTATGAAAAAATCAGATTTGAGGTTGCAGTTTGAAAATTAGTCTGATTGTTGCAGTTGCAAAAAACGGTGTAATTGGTAAATCAAACGGTCAGATGTCCTGGCATGTAAAAGATGAGTTTAAGCATTTTAAAAATACTACACTTGGTTTTCCTATAGTTATGGGCAGAAAAACTTTTGAAACACTCGGGAAGCCTCTTAAAGGAAGATTGAATATTGTTGTAAGCAGAAATATTAACTATCGGACTGATTTTGAAGAAGTAGTAGTTAAGCAATCATTACAAAGTGCAATCGATTATTGCAGAGAACTTAAGCCAGAAAAAATTTTTATCATTGGCGGCGGTGAGATCTACAAACAGGCTATTCCATTAGCAGATGAAATGATAATATCTTTCATGAAGTTTGAAGCTGAAGGTGAAATAAAATTTCCCGGGTTTGACGCTGGACAATGGCAAATTGAAAAAACAGATGATCATGAATTGTTTGAAATTTTCAGATACGAAAGAAAAAAATAGTGGCTTCACGGATAAAAATATTACCAGAAAATATTGCAAATAAAATTGCAGCCGGTGAAGTAGTTCAAAGACCTGAATCTGTTGTAAAAGAATTGTTGGAAAATGCAGTTGATGCAAAAGCTACAAACATTGTGCTTATTATTAAACAAGCAGGAAAATCACTTATTCAGGTTTGCGACAACGGCAGCGGTATGACTGAAGAAGAAGCAGTGCTTAGTATCAGAAAGCATGCTACAAGTAAAATAACATCAATCGAAGATCTTGAATCGATTAATACTTTAGGTTTTCGTGGTGAAGCATTAAGCTCAATTGCTGCAGTATGCCAGCTCGAAATTAAAACCGAAACTGCTGATGAAGAAACCGGTACTCTGATAAAAATTGAAAATGAAAACGAGATTGTAACAGAGAGAATTTCAACTGCTAAAGGAACTTGTGTATCAGTCAAGAATATTTTTTACAACATACCAGCCAGACGAAAATTTTTAAAATCTGATACAACTGAATTAAAACATATCATTGATACTTTTAACAGAACTGCTCTGGCATATCCCGAAATTAATTTCAAATTTTATAATTCAGATAACCTGGTATTTGATTATAAAGAAGGAAGCCTTGATGATAGAATCCAGCAGGTCTTTGCTGATAATATGCTTGAGGCATTGATTCCGGTTGGCGAAGAGACTGATTATCTTAGTGTAAAAGGTTATATCGGTAAACCATCAATTTTTAAGAAAAGTAAGGGTGAACAGTTTTTGTTTCTGAATAAAAGATTTGTCTTTAACAAAAGCATCAACCATGCTGTGTTTACAGCATTTGAAAACATACTGGAAAAAGGTGATTATCCGTTTTTTATTTTGTTTATTTCATTAAATCCTTCCAAAGTTGATGTCAATATTCATCCCTCAAAACTTGAAGTTAAGTTCGATGATGAAAAAGATATATATAATTTTATTCTTTCTGTCGTTCGTAAAAGTATTGCTACACACGATCTTGTTCCAACTATGTCTTTTTCGGGTTCTGAGGACGGAAACGAAAAACTTGATTTCAATCCGTTTCAGCCGCTTAGACAAAATGATTTTTCTGATAGACCTTCATTTACTTCCCGCGAAAGAAAAGAAAGAACAACAGTAACTGATGAAGAGATTGACCTTGTTTTCGGAGATCTTAAAAAGAATATCTTAACCGATTCACTTTCAGGTTTAAGTGCAAGATCAGAAACTGATGAATTGGAGACTGACAAAGAGAGTAAAGTTGAAAAGAGTGCATCTTCAGAACCGGATACAACATTTCTGATTCAATTGCATAATAAATATATTCTTTCACAGATTAAAAGCGGATTGATGATTATTGATCAGCACGTTGCACACGAAAGAATTTTATATGAAAAAGCCCTGTCGAGATTAGACACCAATCTTCCGTTTTCACAGCAGTTATTATTTCCGATTAAACTGCAGTTTGACCTTGCAAGTTACGAGATATTAAAAGAGCTTGATCAGATGATTTCTAAACTTGGATTCAAATTAAAATATTTACCTAAGAATTATGTATTAATTGAAGGTGTTCCTGATGATATTAAAAACGGGTCTGAGGAAAAAATATTAAAAGAATTTATATCTGAATATTTAACAAATCAAACTGAAAAACATCTTGAAGAAAAAGATAATATCGCAAAATCGTATTCCTGTAAAGCTGCAATTAAAGCTGGTGACAGATTATCAGAAAAAGAAATGCGTTTGCTGATAGATCAATTGTTCGCAACATCGATGCCTTATGTCTGTCCGCACGGAAGACCAATTGTTATAAAAATTTCTCTTGAAGAATTTGACAGAAGATTTGGGAGAACATCTTGAATATTGGAAAAATTATTTTAACTAATTTAAAAGGTAAATAAATGTCTGATTTAGAATATCTGAAGCAAAGAAAAAGTTACGATGAAAAAGCTAAGTCTGCCAAGACCAACGGATTAAAGTTTACAACTGTAAGCGGAAAAGATATTAATGTTTTTTACGGACCTGATGATATCCAAAATATTAATTACCTGAGTGAAATAGGTTTCCCTGGTGATTATCCATATACGCGCGGAATTCATTCTAACGGTTATCGTGGAAAGATATGGACTATGAGGCAGTTTGCCGGATTCGGTTCACCTGAAGATACCAATCAAAGATTTCATTATTTACTCGATCATGGGCAAACTGGTTTATCCGTAGCATTTGATCTTCCTACATTGATGGGATGGGATGCAGATGCTCCGTTAAGTGATGGTGAAGTTGGGATCTGCGGAGTAGCGATTTCTTCGCTGCAGGATATGGAAATTCTTTTCGATAAGATTCCGCTTGATAAAGTTTCTACTTCAATGACAATTAATTCCCCGGCTGCAATGATCTTTGCATTTTATTTAGCAGTTGCTCAAAAGCAAGGAGTTAATTTCAAAGATTTGCGAGGTACATTGCAAAATGATATTCTGAAAGAATACATCGCTCAAAAGGAATTTATTTATCCGCCAACTCCTTCAATGAGGATTATTGTGGATATGATTGAGTATTGTAAAAATGAAGTTCCTCAATGGAATCCGGTTTCAGTAAGCGGTTATCATATTCGTGAAGCAGGTTCAACATCTGTGCAGGAGCTTGCATATACTCTTGCTGATGGATTTGCGTATATAGAAGCTTGTATTGATAGAGGAATGGATGTTGATGAGTTTGCACCAAGAATATCTTTTTTCTTTAATTCTCACTTAGATTTTTTTGAAGAGATTGCAAAGTTCCGGGCAGCAAGAAAAATATACGCTAAAAGAATGAGAGAAAAATACGGTGCCAAAAATCCTCGATCTTGGTGGTTACGTTTCCATACTCAAACTGCAGGCTGTACTTTAACCGCACAACAGCCGGAAAACAATATTGTTAGAACGGCTTTTCAGGCATTAGCAGGAGTTCTTGGCGGCACACAATCATTACATACAAACTCTATGGATGAAACTCTTGCATTGCCAAGTGAAAAAGCAGTTAAGATTGCTTTAAGAACTCAGCAGTTGATTGCTTATGAAACAGGGGTGATAAATACTGTTGATCCATTGGGTGGAAGTTATTTTGTTGAGGCATTAACTGATAAAATGGAAAAAGAAGCAAATGAAATTTTTGCAGAGATAGATGCTTACGGAGGAGTTATCCCTGCAATTGAGGCTGGCTATTTTCAAAAGGAAATTTCTGATGCTGCTTATAGATATCAGAAAGAGGTTGAAAGAAAAGAAAAGTTTATTGTTGGTATTAATGAATTTGTAGAAGAGAATGAGCAGATTGAAATACCAATTCTTACAATTTCGCCCGAAGTTCAGAAACAGCAGATAAAAAGATTATCAGAGTTAAAACAAAGCCGTAATCAAGAGGACGTTGAAGTGAGTTTGAAAAATATTAAACAAGCAGCAATTGATGATAAAAATCTTATGCCGGTATTTCTTGAAGCAGCTAAAAAATATGTTACTCTTGGTGAGATGGTTGGAGAATTAAAAGAAGTTTTCGGAATTTATGAAGAAACAGCAGTATTCTAATGCTTAAAAATTATTTTGATTTAATCAGAGTTCCGCAATGGATTAAAAACCTGTTTGTTTTTGTCCCGCTGCTGTTCTCTATGCATTTTTTTGAATCAGATTATTTTATTATTTCATTAAAAGCTTTTTTCATCTTTTGCTTAGCATCAAGTTTTATCTACATAATTAATGATCTTGTTGATCTTGAAGCTGATGCAAATCATCCCAAAAAGAAAAACAGACCGCTGCCCTCAGGAAAAATCAGTAAGAAAAGTGCTGTTATTCTTTCTGTGGTAATTCTGTTCATTTTTTTTGGATTGGCTTTTGATACAAATGTTGAATTCAAATATTTTTTAACTGCGTTTGTAATACTTAATGTACTTTATTCATTTTATTTCAAACACATTGTTATACTTGATGTATTCAGCATCGCTGCAGGATTTTCAATCCGTGTTCTTGCAGGTGCCGCTATTATCAGTGTTCCGATTTCAGATTGGTTGATTTTAACTACAATGTTTATTTCTCTTTTCCTTGGTGTGATGAAGCGGCATTCGGAACTTGAACAAGTATCACAATCAACTACAGTTTCAACAAGAAAAGTACTTACGGATTATTCAGTTACTTTTGCCAATCAGATGGCTACAGTTGCAGCAGCAGGAGTTGTAATCTGTTATGCGCTTTATACTGTTTCTCCCAGAACTGTATCAGTGTTCGGGACAGAAAATCTGATTTATACAACTCCGTTTGTGGTGTTTGGAATTTTCAGATATATGTATCTGGAATATCTTAATCAAAAAGGGGAGAACACAACTCAGATAATGCTTACTGATGTACCGATGATTGTTACAGTATTACTTTATACTTTAACAACAGTTTTGATTATTTATAAGATAATATAGACAATGAAAAAAGTCAGCATCTGTATAAACATATTAGTTTTGATTTTGTTACTTAGTTCTTGTTCTGCCAGTTTATCTCAAAAAGAATTTGAAGAATTGAATATTAAGATTTCAGATATTCAAAGCTGGCTCAATTTAATGCCTGGCGGTCCAGGGTCATTTCATATTGCTGGTAAATATCAATTACCGGAGGACCTTAATGAAAAGGAAATTTTCCTTGATAAAATAGTTATTATGGATAAGGATAAAGAAATTTATTCATTAACGGCAGAACTGCAATTTTTTTATAATCCTGAATTCAGAGTTAAGGAATTTACTTTTTCAAACTATTATCAAACAAAAATTGAACCTGCTTTAATAAAGAAAGATTTTGTTGATGTTCAGCTTGTGTTTAGTGTGCATGGTGTTTTATTCAGAAAGGAAATTAATTCAGTTCAGCTTAAACGGGTCTATTAATTGCTTTTGTTAGTTAGGTAAAAAAATATTTCATGCTGTATAAGCGAATTTGTAATCTGAGTAACTGTTGGGATAAAAAACAAATTAAGTTAAATTTACTGCACAAATTTTTAGAAATTTCTATTGTTAAAGCTTAATATTGAATCAAGAGACAGGAAAACTGATGCACGTGCAGGATGGTTTGAAACTGATCATGGTAAAGTTGAAACACCTATCTTTATGCCTGTTGGTACGCAGGGTACGGTAAAAGCAGTTAATCAAAATATTTTAGAAGAAGAAATAAAAGCACAAATTGTTCTTTCAAATACTTATCATCTTTATTTAAGACCCGGAACTGAAATTCTGGAATCTGCCGGAGGTCTCCATAAGTTTATGAATTGGAATAAACCGATTCTAACTGACAGCGGCGGCTATCAGATATTCAGCCTTTCGGAATTAAGAAAATTAAAATCCGATGGTGTTGAATTCAGATCTCATTTAGATGGCTCAAAACATTTCTTTACACCTGAAAAAGTTATTCAGATTCAGCGCAGTATTGGTTCAGATATTATGATGGTTTTAGATGAATGTGCACCATATCCCTGTGACTATGATTATGCAAAAAAATCTGTTGAGCTGACAAGTAATTGGGCAGTCTTAAATAAAGAAGCATTTGTAAACTCAAAACCTTTGTATGATCATAAACAATATCAGTTAGGAATTATTCAGGGAAGTATCTATAAAGACCTGAGAGAAAAATCTGTAAGTGATTTATTAAAACTTGATTTTGATAGTTATGCAATAGGTGGATTAGCAGTAGGCGAACCAATTGATCAAATGTATGAGCTTATTGATTTTACAACTGACTTAATTCCGGATGAAAGACCAAGATATTTAATGGGTGTCGGCAGACCTGAAAATATTCTTGAATCAATTGCACTTGGTATTGATATGTTTGATTGTGTTATGCCTACAAGAAATGCACGCAATGCAAATTTGTTTACTTGGAGCGGTACTCTTTCGATGCGGAATGCCAAATACAAAGATGATTTTAGTCCGCCAGATGTTAAATGTAATTGCTACACTTGCAGAAATTTTTCACGTGCATATTTAAGGCACTTATTTATTGCCGAAGAAATACTTGCGTTAGAATTAGCTTCTATACATAATTTATTTTTTTATCTGCAGCTTGTAACTGATGCAAGAAAGCATATTATTGATGGTGATTTTTTGGAGTGGAAGAATAAAACAGTAAAAGAAATATCTATTAAAAACTAAAACTTAAAGGAGAATAAATTGAATATATTTTTAGCAATGGCTCCGCCGCAAGGTGGAGATGGCGGCGGCGGAAGTTTAATCAGCACTTTAATTATGTTTGGTGCAATTTTCGCTATATTTTATTTTATGATAATCAGACCGCAGCAGAAGAGAGCAAAGGAAAGAGATAAACTTTTATCAAATATTGAAAAAGGTGATAAGATAATTACTAGCGGCGGTGTTCATGCTACAATTGTCGGGATTGAAGAAAAAACAGTTTTAATAGAAATTGCACCAAATGTGAAAATTAAAGTTGAGCGTTCTGCAATTGGAAGTGTTCTGAAATAAAGTAGCTCAGGATTGTTTCATACCTTTATTAATAATTATTGCAATAATTTATTTTTAAATAAAGATTAAAAATCCTGATATTTGAGTAGTCGGATTAAATAATTATTACAGTAATTTTAATCGATGCTGCCCGGATGGTGGAATTGGTAGACACGCTAGCTTCAGGAGCTAGTTGACGCAAGCCAGTGCAGGTTCAAGTCCTGTTCCGGGCACTGATTTTTATTTTTGTGCATTAAGTATTTGTTAAAAAAATACAGCTTCTAAAGAAAATATATCTGGTTTTTGGTTTTTATGATTTTTGCTGCGAATGATCTCCGCATTACATCAGTTAAAAACCTAATCTTTCCATATCAGCAACAAGTTCTTTAACTGCCTTTACTGAGTTATCAAGTAAAGTTTGTTCTTCAGCATTAAGTTTAAACTCAACAACTTTTTCAACTCCATTTGCACCTAGTACCGCTGGTACTCCTACATAATATCCATTAACACCGAATTCACCTTTTAATAATGCACAAACGGGAAGCACTCTTCTTTCGTCGTATATAATTGCTTCTGCCATTGCAATTGCTGATGAAGCCGGTGAATAAAAAGCAGAACCGGTTTTTAATAATTTTACAACTTCACCGCCGGCTGCTTTTGTTCTTTCGACCATTGCCTTCATTACTTCAGCAGCTTTTGTTTTGTCATTATATTTATTTTCAAGCAATTCCATAACGGGTATTCCGTTAACATTTGCATATCTGATAATCGGAACCATTGTATCACCATGCCCGCCGAGAACCATTGCATTAACATCTTTAACAGAAACTCCAAGCTCCCATGCGATAAATGTTGCAAAGCGTGATGAGTCCAAAACTCCAGCTTGACCCATAACTCTGTTTTCAGGAAAGCCGGTAATTTTTTTAAATAAAGTTACCATTGCATCAAGCGGATTAGAAATTATAATTACAATGGAATCTGGTGCAAACTTTTTAACATTTTCAGCAACTGACTTCATTATTTTTGCGTTTGTTACCAGCAGATCATCTCTGCTCATTCCGGGTTTACGGGGCAAGCCTGCTGTGATTATAACAAGATCAGAGCCTTCAATATCTTTATAGTCATTCGTACCTTTTACTTTTCCGTCAAAACCATCAACACGTGCTGCTTCAGCAATATCAAGTGTTTTCCCTTGTGGTAAATCGTCAACTATATCAAACATAACAACATCGCCAAGTTGTCTTAGTGCAATAAGCTGAGCCAGAACACCACCAATTTGTCCGCCGCCGATTAAAGCGATTTTTTTGCGAGCCATTTTTATTACTCCTGTTAAAAATTTTATTAAAGTTTAATTAAAAATAGAAAAGTAGAAAAGCAGATGCAAAGATTAATATTGTTTTAAGAGGCTAAGCTAATAGCAGAATATTATCCTGTTTTAATATTAACTTAAAAAAGAATGCATGATTAATTAAACAGATAAAGAGAAAGAAAAGATGACTATATTTTTAGCGTTAGAATTGTTTCAGTGCCTTCCGGTGTATAATTATATGATAACCCATCCATATAAACGCGCATTAAATATAATCCTCGCCCTGAATCTTTTAATAGATTTTCCGGATCAGTCGGATCGGGTACAATTAAAGGATCAAAACCCTTGCCTTCATCCTTAATTTTAATTGTTAAAGTGGAGTTCTCAACAAAAACTGAGATCCGGACTAATTTAAGTTTATTGTTTTTATTACCGTGGATAATTGCGTTTGTAGTTGCTTCTGTTACGGATAAAAGCAAACCGTTAATCTTCTCCTGATCTAAACCTAATTCAACAGAAAAGTAGTTAACAAACTCTTCAACTGTAATCAAGTTGTTTGGAGTACTTTCAATCTCTAAATAATATTTTGGTTCAGTCAAGTTGATTAAAAAGTATTTTATTTATTTATCGTGAATATATTTGTTTAAGTTAAAATTTCCAATTTAACTGCATAATTAAACTTGCCTGTTCTTTATCAGGCACATTAGTATTGGTAATAAACTCATAATAACCTCTTACTATCATGTTAATTCTGTTCCAGATAGAAACTTCAACCGATGCAATTGGTCCGATACTCAAATATTCAGATTCTAATTGCTTTTCAGCGAGCTTATGAGAGTATGTATCCAAAATAAATAATCTTAATCCAATTGAAAAGTTAGAGCGTAAATAATTGAGAATAAAACGCGGTTCCAAATAAATTTCCTTCAGAGTTCTGGTTGGTTTTGTTGAAAAAGAATTCCAGCTAAAATCACCAACTTCCGAAAGCTTAAGATATCCAAAAGTAAAAAGTCTTAACCTTTCGGTTATATTAATTGTTGTTGAATCAATAGCAGTAAATTGTCTGAATGAGTAACTCTGATAATTTGATGTGATATCTTCAAAATCATAAACTGTATAATTTGCTGAAACTTCGAAACTGTTAAATGAACTAAGATTTTTTCCGATATATTCACCGCCGGTCCGCAATCTTAAAATCCGGTTTTTTTTGTTGTTGGAACTCCGGCTTGCAAAAATATAAACAATGTGGGTATGAGTATATTCAGTGTTGACAAATACACTGAAATAAGAGTTAATGTTTCTCAAATACCTCAGTCTGATTATTGAAAGAAGTTCATCTCTGTCATCATCATTTAAGAGACTTTTTGTGTCATAAACAAGCTTACTCTGATAAAGAGAAAGAGTTAAAAAATCGTTCTGTGATATTTTCATATCGCCATTTAATGCTACCGTTACTCTGTTTGAGTTATTATTTTTTTGTTCCTCTAATTCGGTTTTCTGTTCATATAATTGCTCTGAAATATTTTCAAATCTTTTTACTGAATGCTTTTCATCGCGTTCATCAAAGTTTACTCTTAATGAACCATTAAAAATTTTGGAACTATATCTTGCAACAGCACCGAACTCAAGTTTTATTTCATCAATTTTTGTATCGTATAAAGAATTCGTTTGAAGTTCAGCAGTTTTATATTTTATATCACGATCTATACTTCTCCAACTGATACCGCCTGCCAGATCGAGTGAAAAGAGATCTAAAAATTCATCGTAAGATAAACGGTCAAACAGTTGATAAGATGTTTCTGTACGGCTTTGAATATTCTTATTAATATTAAACTCTGCTGAAGTAATCGGATCAGAATTAAAGTAAAAATCTTTTCTGGTTTGGGAATAATAAGTACGGATGTTATTTGCAATGCCTTTTTCAAAAGAATTGTTTACTGATAAAGCAAAATATCTTGTCAGATTTCTTCTTGGTAATACATCTTCATTTTTAAATCTGAAATCAGAATTAATCAGCAGATCAGAGACAGAGAGGTTATTTAACAATCCTTCTAATCCATACAAAAAACCATTGTCTGTAATTCCAATTTGTCTGTTTGATGAGTAACCTCCGAAAGGATTTAACCGAAGATATGGCATCACCTCCCATTCGCTGAAGAAAGATGCACTGTTAACAGCAGACTCATTTATCCCAAGAGAGCGATTGTCCGAAAGAAGTGAACTATTACCACTTATTCCAAGGAAAACATTTTTATTGATTTTGAACTTAGCAATTAAATTAAGTGTTTGCTCATCACGTGTATTTTTGGAATCGCTGCGGATGAAAGTTGAATTGAAGTTTTCATTTAATCTGATTGTTAAATCATCATAATTTTTAACAATCTGCAGTTGATTAATTAAGTGAAAGGTATTCAGTTGTTTATCAAAAATACTGTTTAGTAGATTTTGATTAAAAAATCTGCCAAGGTATTCCAGGCTATCAACACGGGTTTGTGAAAATATGTTAGAGAATAAAAAAAATAAAATCAGAAATATTTTAATTACTGCTGTCTGAATTCTGTTTTTTTTCTGATTTACTTTTTTCAAGAAAATAATTGGTTAATCGGTAAATTCTTTTTGCAATTATATGATTAAAAAAAATAATTTACCATTTACTTTCAATCAACTTTACTTTACAGTTGATATAAATAATATTTTACCCCAAAGGTTTAAATTGACAATCTTGCATTTTTTGAATAAATTTCGCAATAATTTTTAGATGTTAATTATGATTGAATATTACATACCAATATTTATAGTGCTTGCAGTTGGGGCAGTATTTGCAATTGTAACTGTAATGACCTCAGTAATTTTTGGACCTCAAAGACCTAACAAGGAAAAAAGTTCAACATACGAAAGCGGAATGAAACCGGTCGGAACAACAAAAGAGAGGGTTTCAATAAAATATTACCTCGTTGGGATGTTGTTTATAATTTTTGATCTGGAAGTGATATTTATATATCCATGGGCTGTACAATTCAAAAAATTATATGGCACACTGGGAACTTCTGTATTCTACTCGATGTTTGTTTTTTTAATTGTTCTTGAGCTTGGATATTTATATGTTTACAAAAAAGGTGGTTTTAAATGGGATTAGAAGCAAAATTAAGCGGGGATGGATTTTTTGTAACTCAGCTCGAAGCAATAATTAACTGGGCTCGGAAAAATTCTGTTTATCCGATGCCAATGGGTATTTCATGCTGTGCTATTGAAATGATGGCTGCAGCTGATCCCAGATATGATATTGCAAGATTTGGTTCCGAAGTTATGCGATTTTCACCGAGACAATGCGATCTTATGATTGTGGCTGGAACAGTAACTTATAAAATGTCTCATGTTGTAAGAAAAATTTATGATCAGATGCCCGATCCGAAATGGGTCATTGCAATGGGTGCTTGTACTTCTACAGGCGGAATGTACCGTTCGTATTCTGTTGTTCAGGGTATAGATCAGTTTTTACCTGTTGATGTATATGTAGCCGGATGTCCGCCAAGACCAGATAATCTGCTTAATGCTCTTATTCATATCCAGAACAAAATTGGCAATACCAGAGCAAAGGAATTTCAAAATAAAAAACGACTTGAATTAAATGTAATTCAGAATAACTGATTATGGAATTAAAAGAAATAATTATTCAAAAACTAAATGAGCATTTTCCTGATGCTGGTTTTGAATTCTCAGAATATATAAATGAATTCAATATCAAATTAGATAAAAAATTTATTCAACCTGTCTGTAAATTTCTTAAAGAAGATTCGGAACTTGAATTTCTTTTATGTGAAGATATAACTGCTATTGATTGGGCCAGAAGAAAAAAAAGATTTACAGTTGTCTATCATATTTTTACTTTAAAACACAATTACAGGCTCGTTTTAAAATGTGATGTAGAAGAAGATGATTGTAATATTGATAGTGTTACATCAGTATGGAGAACATCAAACTGGCAGGAAAGAGAATGCTACGATATGTATGGCATTAAATTTAATAATCATCCTGATATGCGTAGAATTTATATGCCGGAGGATTTTGAATATTATCCTTTAAGAAAAGAATTTCCCTTGATGGGAATCCCCGGTTCATTATCACTACCAAAAAAATAAAGTTTATGGATAGATTTACTAAAGACGAGATTCATCCTAAGATTATTCAGAAACTTTTGGAAGACTCTGATATAACAATAGATGATGCTCTTGAAAATGAAATGGTCCTTAATATGGGACCTCAGCACCCGGCAACTCACGGTGTTTTAAGATTAGTGTTAAAGCTTGACGGCGAAACAGTAATAGGCTGTGTTCCGGATGTTGGTTATCTGCATCGTGGATATGAAAAGATGGCTGAGAATATGAGTTATCATGAATTTATTCCTCATACAGATCGTCTTGATTATATTTCTCCGACAGCAAATAATGTTGCTTGGGTAATGGCAGTTGAAAAATTAGCTGGTGTTGAAGTTCCTGTCCGTGCACAATATATCAGAATGATTATTGCTGAGCTTGCAAGAATTGCTTCGCATCTTGTTGCTATCGGCTCATTTGCAATGGATGTTGGCGCACTTACTGTTTTTCTGTGGACATTTCGCGAACGTGAGAAGATAATGGATATCTGGGATATTGTTTGTGGTGCCAGATTTACAAATAGTTATACAAGAATCGGCGGTGTTGCTAATGATATGCAACCCGAAGCTATTGCATTGATAAAAAAGTTTCTTGAAGGAATTGATAACAATTTAATTGAGTGTGAAAAATTATTAAATACTAACAGGATTTTTATTGAAAGACTGGATGGTGTTGGAGTAATATCAAAGGAAGATGCTTTAAGTTATGGTTATACTGGTCCAAACCTGCGCGCTACCGGTGTTGATTTTGATTTGAGAAGAGCTGTTCCGTATCTGCAGTATGATAAAATTGATTTTAGAATTCCAACTTTTACTGAAGGTGATTGTTTAGCCCGTTATTTTGTTCGTACTGATGAAATAAGAGAAAGTGCTAAAATAGTTAGACAATGTTTACAACTTATGCCTTCCGGTGAAATAAAAGCAAACCTTCCTAAAAGAGTACTGCCCAATAAAGCTGAAGTATATACTAAAATGGAGGAATTAATTCTCGATTTTATGCTTATTAATTTTGGGATAAATCCGCCGGTAGGGGAAATATATCACGCAATTGAAGGTTCAAAAGGTGAGTTAGGTTTTTATCTTGTCAGTGATGGTAAAGGTAACCCATGGAAGTGCAAAATCCGTTCCCCCTCGTTTATACATATCCAATCTTTACCACACTTAGTTAAAGGTCGCATGATTTCAGATGTTGTTGCAATAATAGGTAGCATTGATCCAATAATGGGAGAGGCTGATAAATAATTATGGAATTTAAATTTACTCCGGAAAATCTTCAGAAAATTGAGCAGGAAATAAAAAAATATCCTGAAAGAAGACCTGCTGTTATGTTCACATTGTTTTTAGCACAGGAACAAAATGGATATATCTCTAATGAAGTTATTAATGAAGTTGCTGATATTCTAAAGATGCATCCGCACGATGTTTTAGGAGTTGTTACATTTTACACGATGTATCATCAAAAGCCGATGGGCAAATATCATATACAAGTCTGTACAAATGTTTCCTGTATGCTGCGCGGTGGTTATGAAATATGGAATCAGGTCAAAGACAAATTAGGTGTCGGTCATATGGGTGTAACTGCTGACCAAAAATTCTCGCTTGAAGAAGTTGAATGTATGGGAAGCTGCGGTACGGCACCAATGCTTGCAGTTAATGAAGATTATTATGAAAATCTGACTAAAGATAAAGTAGAAGAACTCATCAATTCTTTAAAGTAGTTTTATTAAATGGAAAAAATAGTTTTACCCGATATAAAGAATATTCACCTTCTTGATGTTTACATTCAGAATGGAGGATACACTGCTGCTAAAAAAGCTTTCTCACAATCTACTGATGATATTATTGATCAGGTTAAAAAATCCGGTTTGCGAGGAAGAGGCGGTGCAGCCTTTTCAGCAGGATTAAAGTGGAGCTTTATGCCCAAAACAACCAACAAACCTAAGTATCTTTGTGTTAATGGTGATGAATCTGAACCGGGCTCTTTTAAAGACAGACAAATTTTTGAGTATAATCCTCATCAGTTGATTGAAGGAATTCTAATTACCTGTTATGCTATCGGTGCAAAAACTGCTTACATTTATATTCGTGGAGAATATCATAAATGGATTAAGCTGCTTCAAAAAGCTCTTGATGATGCCTATGCTGCAGGTTATGTTGGTGAAGCAATGAAGGAAAAATTCGGTTCCGAATTCTTTTGTAATATTTATATCCATAAAGGTGCTGGTGCTTATATCTGCGGTGAAGAATCTGCTTTAATGGAATCAATTGAAGGGAAGAGAGGATATCCGAGAGTAAAACCTCCATTCCCTGCACAGAATGGTTTGTGGGGCTGTCCTACAACTATTAATAATGTTGAAACTATTACCAATGTACCGCCGATTATTAATAAAGGATGGGAGTGGTTTTCAAAAATTGGAGAACCGAAACATCCGGGTACTATTCTTTATGGAGTTAGTGGACACGTTAATAAACCTGGCGTTTATGAATTGCCTTCAGGTACTTTGTTAACTGATATAATATACAATTATGCCGGAGGAGTTCCTGGAAATAAAAAAATTCTTTGTGTTATTCCCGGCGGTTCATCAATGCCTCCGTTAAGAGGTGATCAGATTGAAGGTGTTAAGATGGATGCTGAATCACTTAAAGCTGCCGGCTCTGCAATAGGTACTGGCGGAGTTATGGTGATGGATGAAGATACGGACCTTGTAAAAGTACTTTCACGAATTTCAAAATTTTATCATCATGAAAGCTGCGGACAATGTACACCTTGCCGCGAAGGAACCGGCTGGCTTGATAGAATTCAGCAAAGGATGGTTGATGGCAAAGGTTCGATATCCGATCTTGATTTACTTGTTACTGTTGCAAGTCAGATTGAAGGAAATACAATCTGTGCTTTGGGCGAAGCTGCTGCGTGGCCTGTAAGATTTATGATTACAAGATTCAGAGATTATTTTGAAGCAAGAGTAAGCAAAGAAGTTGATCTTGCAGTTGCTAATAAGGTTCATTCGATGAGGCAGACTGCTTTTCCGCTTGCGGATATAAAACATTAATGTATTGAATAAAAAAAATCCTCTCAATGTTTGAGAGGATTTTTTTGTTAAGGAATTATAAACAACTAACAATTAGACGATTTTTAATCAAAAAATTTATTTCACTTCAATACTTAATATTTTAATTTTTATAACATTAAGTCTTAAAGAAAAACTCTCACAAACATTCACATTAAATAATTTTATAGCTGCATCTTAAATTCATTCAGATGAACAGATTCTTTTTACATTTTGTGTTAAAATGCTCACAAATCAAAGTGTTTTTGATTGCTAATCAAAAGTCGTTTAGGTAATTTTGTTTGAGTTTATTTTAAAGAAAAAATTAATATAAAGGAGTTATAAAATGTCAATTAAAATAGGTATTAACGGCTTTGGCAGAATCGGGAGATTAGTTTTTAGAAGAGCATTAGAACTCGGTGGTTTTGATTTCGTTGGAATCAATGATTTAACTAATGCTGCTACACTTGCTCATTTATTAAAATATGATTCTGTTCATCGGAGATTTAATGGAGAAATCAAAGTCGAAGGAAATGATTTAATTGTTAATGGAGATAGAATTAAAATTACTGCCGAAAAAGACCCATCAAAATTAAACTGGAAAGATGTTGATGTTGTAATCGAATCCACCGGAGTTTTTAGAGATAAAGAAAGTTGTCTTAATCATATAAAAGCCGGTGCAAAAAAAGTTGTTCTTACAGTTCCTGCAAAAGGTGAGATTGATGCAATGGTTGTTCTCGGAGTTAATGATCATATTTTAACCGGTAAAGAACAAGTTGTATCAAATGCTTCCTGTACAACAAATTGTCTTGCCCCGATGGTTAAAGTATTAAACGATTCTTTTGGTATTGAACATGGTTTTATGACAACCGTTCACTCTTATACAAACGATCAAAGACTGCTGGATTTACCTCACAGTGATTTGAGAAGAGCCCGCGCAGCTGCAGCTTCTATTATACCGACAACTACCGGTGCAGCTAAGGCAATAGATAAAATTATCCCTGAACTAAAAGGCAAACTAAACGGTAATTCGTTAAGAGTTCCTACTCCTGATGGTTCTATAACTGATTTTGTTGCAGTTCTTAAAAAAAGTGTTACTGTTGAACAAGTTAATGAAGCATTTAAAAAAGCTTCGGAAGTACCTTCATTTAAAGGTATCCTTGAATATACTGAAGACCCGATAGTTTCTGCTGATATTGTTGGTACAACTGCATCTGTAATTTTTGATTCTCTTTCAACTATGGCAAATGGAAATCTGGTTAAGGTTGTTGGATGGTACGATAACGAATACGGATATTCCTGCAGAGTTGTTGATTTAGTTAAAAAGATTTCTTAATAAATTACTGCTATGACAGATTATTCATAGTCTGTCATAGCCTTTTTTAATCTAAAAAATATAAAAATGAAAAAACTTTCAATTGACCAGGTTGAACTTACTGGAAAACGGGTTCTTGTTCGTGTTGATTTCAACGTTCCTCTTGATGAAAACTTAAATATTACAGATGATATCAGAATTTCTGAATCACTTCCTACAATAAAAAAAATTATTTCTGAAAACGGTAAAGCGATTCTTATGAGCCATTTGGGACGGCCAAAAGGCGGACCGAATCCAAAATATAGTTTAAAACCAACAGCTAAAAGGTTAAGTGAATTATTAGGTAAGGAAGTTAAACTCGCACCTGATTGTATCGGGAAAGAAACCAAGGCTATGGTTGATTCAATGCAAAATGGTGATGTATTGGTTTTAGAAAATGTCCGCTTCCATCCTGAAGAAGAAAAAAATGATCCTGAATTTGCAAAACAATTAGCAGAACTTGGTGATGTTTTTATTAATGACGCATTCGGCAGTGCGCATCGTGCTCACGCATCTACCGAGGGTGTTACCAAGTTTATTAAAATATGTGCTGCCGGATATTTAATGCAGAAAGAACTTGATTACCTCGGTAGTGCAATTGCTAACCCAAAACGACCTTATACAGCAATTCTTGGTGGTTCTAAAATTTCCGGTAAAATTGATGTTATAAATAATCTTCTTGATAAGGTTGATACCCTAATTGTTGGAGGCGGAATGGCTTTTACTTTTTATAAAGCTGAGGGTAAGGAGATTGGTACATCTTTACTTGAAGCAGAAAAGATTGACCTTGCAAAGGAAGTTCTGGAAAATGTAAAGAAATCAGGTGTAAAATTTCTGTTACCGGTTGATGTGGTAGCTGCAAGTGAGTTTAAAAATGACTCTCCGTCAGTTGTGGTAAATGTTGATTCGATTCCAGCTGATAAAATGGGATTGGATATCGGACCTGAAACCGTTAAGTTATTTTCAGCAGAAATTGCAAAATCTAAGACTATTGTTTGGAATGGACCGATGGGTGTTTTTGAAATGGATAATTTTGCTAAAGGAACAAACGCTGTTGCACAGGCATTAGCAGACGCAACTGCTAAAGGTGCAATTACTGTAATTGGCGGCGGTGATAGTGCTGCAGCAATTACTAAAGCAGGATTAAAAGATAAAGTATCGCATGTTTCAACCGGCGGTGGTGCTTCATTAGAATTTTTGGAAGGTAAAGTACTGCCGGGTGTTGTTGCATTAAATGATGTAAATTAAGCAAAGGTTTAGTGTGAATAATTATTATCGTCCCAGAGGATTTGGAGGCTTTTTTTCTTTTCCTCCTGTGATTAAAAATTTATTGATCATCAATTGTATAGTATTTTTTATCCAGTTGATTATGGATAATATTTCATTTAACGGTGTCCCAGGATGGTATGTTATAAACAGATGGTTTGCACTAAATCCTATCTCAGGCTACGATGCTGCTGATAACCCGTTTAACTTTCAGGTTTGGCAGTTGATTACATACCAATTTATGCACGGCGGATTCTGGCATATCTTTTTTAATATGTTTGTTCTCTGGATGTTTGGTGCAAGTATCGAGGATATCTTTGGCTCAAAGAAATTTCTAACCTTTTATCTGCTTGCTGGTGTAAGTGCAGGATTATTTCAGTTGTTTGTAACACCTCTTTTGGGCGGGCAGGGAGCAGTAACTATTGGTGCTTCGGGAGCTATTTATGGTGTTATGATTGCCTTTGCTCTTTTCTTTCCTGATACACTGATATTCTTGTATTTCCTTATTCCTGTTAAAGCTAAATATTTTATCGGATTTATGATTGTAATTGAGTTTCTTTCGGTTGATAGCGCATCAAGTGGCGTAGCACATCTTGCACATCTTGGCGGAGCTATTTTTGCTTTTCTCTATATTATGTTTGATAGAAACAGTCATGTTTCGATTAAAGATATGTTTAGAAAGTCTTATTACTATAAACCAAAATCAAACAGCAATATTTTTAACAATCCCTTTACAAAACGTAAGTCAGATAATCGTGATGTTGAAGATGCTAATTATTATGAAATTGATAAGAAGGAAGAAGACGATACAGTAACTCAGGAAGAGATAGATAAAATTCTTGATAAAATCAGTAGGTCCGGTTATCAGAATCTTACCGAAAAGGAAAAGAAAATCCTGTTTCAGGCAAGTAAGAAAATGAAATGAGATATAAGAAATATTTAATAATTCTTTTATCCTTATTTATCCTGATAATTTTTCTGAATTGTACAGAGTCTATTCCCATTGAGGAGAAAAAACTTGTTAAAGTTTATGCTGAGATGGTGATTATGCAGGACTCAACCACACTTTCAGCAATTGATATCCAAAAGAAAGTTTTAAGCAGATTTAATATCTCAACTTCTGATTATGAGAAATCGGTTGATTATCTCAGTAAGTATCCTGAAAGATGGCAGAATTTTTATGATAGTGTAATTGTTTATCTTCAAAAACAGGAACCGCTTCCTAAAACCCCTGATGAGAAAATTTTGCCAAAGCGACTCTTATCTCCGGATAAGAAAAATCTTTAGGTAATTTTTCTTTTAATGTTTTTAAATCTTTAATACCCTTTTTATAAAGCAGGTTTATTTTTTCCAATCTGTCTGAATCAATTATTGAACTAATATCTATTTCCGGTATGTAAGAAATTATCGTTTCTATCTGCATTGAAATAACTGCTTCAGTAAGTCTTCGAAGCTGCGAAATTTCTGAAAGAGAATAATTTTGTTTTAATAGTCTGAATGTCTCAATTATGTTTTTCGGAATTACCTCTTCACTTGTCTTCAAATCGTCTTTAACAGATATTGTATTGTTTATTACTTCAAGCATTTCTTCACCTAACTTATTGAACATTCTCTCGTTGAATCCATCAATTGCAAGTAATTCAATTTTACTCTTAGGCTTTTGTTCGGCAGCTTTTGCAAGTATCGGGTCAGGACAAATTATCGCCGGAGATTGTAAAAATTTTTTTGAAGCTTTTTCACGCACCTCTCTGAGTTTATGGAACAACTCAATATTTTTATCAATTATTTCCTCATTATTCCCTGAATCAATTTCACTAGTTGTATCAGTGGAATTATTAATAGAACAATACAACAGGTTCTTGCCTTTTTTAATAGTGGTAACTTTGTTTTCTTTCAAAAGTGATTTAAAAGCAAAATTCAAATCCTCTTTATTATACGACTTTAAGAGACCAAAATATGTAAGATTTTGATATTCATCTTTTTTTGCTGTGCCAAGTAGTATATTAAAAATATCTTTATCACTTAAAGATAATTTTGATGAAGTAAGCAGTTCTAAAATTTTTTCTTTCAGATAATCAACCGAATAAGTTTGAAACTGACCTGTTCGTAAACAATTATCACATTTACCGCAGGAGTAATTTTCAGTTTGCTCACCAAAGTAGTTAAGAATAAATCTGAATCTGCAGCCATCATCATAAACAAAACTTTTCATTGCATCTAACTTTTGTTTCGCATTGATATAAAGTTCATTAATATGCTTAAAGTTTAGTCTGATGTCAGAAGATTTCACTCTTGGTTTGAGAAATGTGATGGTTTCTTTAGTGCTGCTTTTTGAAAATTCAATAATCCCAAGGTATTCGAGAGAAGCAAGTGAAGACTGAATTTCTTCTTCAGTTAATCCTGAATTAAACTTTAACTGTTCAAGATCAATCTTTGTAAGTCTGATAAAAATATCGCTGCCATAGTTTCTTAAAAGCGAAATAATTAAATCTTTCATCAAAACATTTGAAGTGTTCTTGATGAATTTTTTTAATCTGTTTTCATCAAATATGATCTTAATCTTATTTGAATAATTATAAGCTGAGTTTGATTTAATGTAACCTGATTCAGACAGATAATTTAATGCTGAATTAACAAGAGCCGGATTTAAATCCTGTTTAGTATGCAGTTTTATATAAGATAAATCCAGTTTAATATTATCCGATGGTAATGAACCAACTGCAATCTGTGCATAATCACCAATTGCGTTGTAAATCTTTTGAACTGTTTGTTTATCAGGATAAGAATTATTGATGAAGTATTCCTGTATAAAGATGTCATTTTCATCGAACAACAGATACACATGAGAAAATTTACCATCACGTCCCGCTCTGCCGATTTCCTGATAATAATTTTCAATTGTACCGGGAGTGTTATAATGTATTACAAGCCTTATATCTTTTTTATCAATACCCATTCCAAAAGCATTTGTTGCAACAATAACCGGCAGCCGGTCTTCAATAAAATCTTCCTGAATTTTTTTTCTTATGATTGGATCTAAACCAGCATGATAATATTCGCAATTAAGCTTATTCAGTTTCAGATATTCACTAAGTTCTTCAGCTTTTTTTCTGGATGATGTATATATAATTGCTGTTCCTTTATATTGCCTGCAAAGCAGCAGACATCTTTCTTTTTTCTTTTTAGTTATCTCTGCATTAATAAACAGATTATCTCTCTTAAATCCCTTAATAATTAATTTTGAATTTTTAAGCTCTAATTGTTTGATAATATCTTTTACCACTTCTGGTGTTGCAGTAGCAGTAAATGCAGAAATCTTTTTTATACCTGTAAATTTTATAAAGTCTTTAATCTTAGTATAACTTGGTCTGAAATTATGCCCCCATTGGCTAATACAATGAGCTTCATCAACAAATAAATAATTTGGATTAAGTGATTTAAGCCTGTTAGCAAATTCGGGATTTTCTAACCTTTCCGGTGCAACATAAACTATTTTGATCTTGCCGTACTTTATATTTTGCAAAACCTGTTCAACTTCTTTATCGGATTGAGTGCTATTAACAAAAGCTGCAATTTCACTGGTCTTATTTAATGAATCAACCTGATCTTTCATCAACGCAATCAATGGTGATATAACTATTGTATAATCATCACCCATTAAAGCCGGAATCTGATAACACAAAGATTTACCAGCCCCTGTAGGCAGAATAGCTATTACATTTGTGCCTGAGAGAATTTCGCTGATAATTTCTTCCTGTGCTGCTCTGAAGTTATCGTAATTGAAATATTTTTTTAAGATTTGTTGTGCTGTCATTTTTTCTAATAATCTTTAGCAAGATAGCCTGACAAAAATAATAAATATTATTTCTGCAGTTTGTAAATATTTACCAGACTAATTGAAAGATACTAAATTTATTTAACTCGGTAATTTTAAGAGATATGAATTTATTAAGGAATAATATTTTAAGACTTCTGAAAAATTATTGTTAGAGCAATACCTTACTAATTTCAAAATCAAAATGATAATACCCTAAATATTGTAACTTTGCAGAACTGAATGACTTTCTCTTATTTTTGATTATTAGGATACTATTTCAGTAGTCTTGATTTTATTAAATCATTATCAATATTCTTTGACAGCCCCTTTTTTATTGCTAATTTTGTGCATTAAAAATTGATTGAATTAAGTAATTAGATGTTAAATTCTTTTCTAAAATATTCACATAAAATTCATAGCCTCATCATTAAAATTCTTATAAAAAAAGTTGTTTTTATCTTTTAGAGTTGATGATTATTTATGATTCTTTTTAATGAATAAATTAGAAAATCTTCGGTTTAATTATTTACTCTCAGTCAATCACAATAATTTTATAGTAGTATTTTAACAGGGAATATTATGGCAGAAGGAAAATTACGTTTAGAAGATCTGTTAGGGTCTTCTATGTCATCAAATGCTGATGATGGAAGAATTAATAATGTGGCAATTATCGGCGCAGGCATAATGGGGCAGGGCATTGCTCAAACAGTTGCCGGAATGGGGCTGGAAGTAACTGTTGTTGAATTAAGCAACGAGAGGCTTGAAACAGCCAAAACACAACTTACTGATTCAATAGACAGAGAGATTAAACGCTGGGCTATGACAAAATCTGATAAGAAATCTATCTTTAGCAGAATCAAATGGGAAACTGATAATAGTACAATTAAGGATTGTGAAATTATTATCGAAGCTGTTCAGGAAGATTTTGATTTGAAAGTAAAAGTCTTTCAGGACCTTGATAAAATTGTAAATCCTGCTGCAATCTTTGTTTCAAATACATCTACATTAAGCTTAACAAAAATATCTGAATCAATTTCCAGATCAGCAAAAGTAATCGGTATGCACTTTTTGAATCCGGTTCCCAAGATTCCAATGGTTGAACTTGTAAAAAGTCTTCATACTTCCAATGAAACTGTTTCAACTGCAAAGGAATTTGCTGCAAGAATCGGCAAGACTCCTGTTGAGGTTTACGAGTACCCGGGTTTTATAACTACTCGTGCAATTGTTCCGCTGATTAATGAAGCAATGCATATGCTTTTGGAAGGAATTGCTACTGCCAAAGATATTGATACTGCATTAAAACTCGGATACAATTTTCAATATGGTCCTTTAGAAATGGCAGATGCAATGGGACTTGATGAAGTTTTAACCTGGATGGAGACACTTTGGAATACATTAGGTGAGCCAAGATATAGACCAAATCCTATGATTCGTAAACTTGTGCGTGAAAGAAGACTGGGCAAAAAAACCGGTGAAGGTATTTTTAAATACGATGAACATGGAAACAAAATCAATTAATCTTTAACTCTGGAAAAAAAAGTTATGAAAGTTTTAGTTTTAAATAGCGGTAGTTCTTCAATTAAATATCAGTTTATTGATACAGAAAAAAAAGTTGCACTTGCTAAAGGTCTGGTTGACCGAATCGGAATGGCTGGTGCAGTTCTCTCGCATCAAAGATATGATGGCGATAAAATAAAAATTGCTGGCGAAATTTTAGACCATCAGATCGCGGTTGAATATGTGCTTGGTGTAATGCTTAGTAAAAATCATGGTGTTATAGATGATAAAAAAGATATTGAAGCGGTTGGACATCGAGTAGTTCATGGCGGTGAATCCTTTACCGGTTCGGTTTTTATTTCTGATGAAGTAGTTAAAGTTTTGCAGGATAATATCGAACTTGCTCCATTGCATAATCCGCCAAATATTAAAGGTATTCAGGCTTGTCAAAGAATATTACCCGACACACCTCAATGCGGGGTTTTTGATACTGCATTTCATGCTCAGATGCCGCCAAAATCATATTTATACGGAATACCTTATGAGTTATATAAAAAATATAAGATCAGAAGATATGGATTTCATGGAACATCTCATTTATATGTTTCACAAAAAGCAGCAGAACTGCTCGGCAAAGATATTAGTCAGTTAAAGATAGTTACAGCTCATTTGGGTAACGGTTGCAGCATTGCTGCTATAAAGCATGGAAAATCAATTGATACATCGATGGGGTTTACTCCTCTTGAAGGATTATTAATGGGAACACGCAGCGGTGATCTTGATCCGTCTTTAATACTTTATATAATGGGCAAAGAAGGATTAACAATTGGAGAAGCTAATACACTGCTTAACAAACACAGCGGTCTTATTGGTATCAGCGGTGAAAGCAGCGATATGCGAGAAATTTTATCTGCTGTTAAAGATAATCAGCAAAGAGCAAAATGGGCTTTTGAGATTTTCTGCTATCGCATAAAAAAATATATCGGAGCTTATGCTGCTGCTATGGGAGGTTTAGATGCGCTGGTTTTTACAGGAGGAATCGGTGAAAATGCAAAAGAAGTAAGAGAGGAAATTTGTAAAGACCTTGAATTCCTTGGAATTGAATTGGATGATATCAAAAATAGTAATGGTGAAGAGTTTATTTCTAAATCAGATTCTAAAGCTGCGGTATTAAGAATTCCAACTAATGAAGAGCTGGTTATTGCAATGGATACAGCAAAAATTGTTTCTGAATTGAATTGATCAATGTAGGATTTTGTATTAAAATGTTTTTAGATAATCTTTTTAAATAAATATTAAGATTAACATTGGAATTAGGAATAAAAGGTAAAACCGCACTGATCACTGCCTCAAGTAAAGGCATTGGTAAAGCAATTGCCGAAGGACTTGCTGCTGAAGGCTGTAATGTTGCAATCTGTTCCCGTACAAAAACTACGCTTATTGAAACAGCCCGTGAAATCAAAATTAAATATGGAATTGAACCGTTCTGGGGTATATGCGATATCAGTCAGCAAAAAGATATTGATAATTTTTTTACTGCAGTTCAAAATCAGTTTGGAACCATTAATATTTTAGTTAATAATTGCGGCGGTCCGATCCCTGGCTTTTTTAAAGATCTGTCGGAAGAAGACTGGGAGAAAGCATATAAACAGGTATTATTAAGTGTTATTAGGTTTTCAAATTTAGTTTTGCCTAAAATGGTTGAACATGAATGGGGCAGAATAATCAACATTACTTCTGTTTCTGTTAAACAGCCGGTGCATAATCTAATGCTTTCAAATTCATTTCGTTCTGGTGTAACAGGTTTTGCAAAATCTTTAAGTAATGAAGTTGGTCATATGAATATTACAGTAAATAATATTGCACCTGGTTACACACTTACAAACAGAATATATGAATTAGCGGTTAATCGTGGAAAAGCTACAGGTAAATCACACGAAGAAATATTGAGTGATATGGTTAAGGATGTTCCAATGAACCGGTTAGGCGGACCTGATGAAATAGCTGCGATGGTGGTTTTTTTAGCTTCACAAAAAGCAAGTTATATTACAGGCACTACAATCCCAATTGATGGGGGATTAACTAAGTCATTGTTTTGAAAGTGTAGATTATCTTAGAGTTGAATTATAAATGAAAAAACCTCTCAGTATTGAGAGGTTTTTTGCACTAACCAATGAACAACGAACATATGCTTCCCTAAAACTGGTCCCAATATATTAAGCTATTATTGGAGATCCTTGTGCGAGATAATAATTCTGATCGCCTCTTATCTCGAAACTTTTTATTGCTTCATCTAAAGTGTCATACAAATTAAATACATTCAAAGTACCTGCTTTTTCCATCAATGCCTTAGCTACTTCATCTGGTTTTACAATCCGGATATCACCATTAATTTTTGCACTTGATTTCAAAGCTAAAACTAAAACACCTAAAAACGTGGAATCAATGAACTCACATCTGCTGATATCTACTATAATTTTTTGCTGTTTATGAGCAGATATTAACTCATCAAGATTTTTCTTTAATACATTTGCTTCTTTATAAGTAGCACGACTTAAATTAACTACTTGAATAATGATATCGTTAATATGCAGCCTTTCGAAATCTTCTGATATCGCCCTCATAACTTTATCTCTCCTTACTTAAAATTATATTTTTGTCCCCTGTTATTTGAAATAGTTTAAGCATGCACAGTGCCGAAATTGGCAAAATTTGTTCCACACTTGTTATTTCAATTTTTATTAAATTTTGCATATAAATATTAAATATTGACTCATTTTGATATAAGTCTATTTTTTCAATTTCATTTTGAAATTCTGTAACTGATCAACTTTAACCATTTGGTTTTATGTATAATTTATCTGGTAATACCAATGATTTTTTAACCTCAACAAAAGATCATTATGAAAATTTTCCTGTTGCTTCTTTTCTGATCCCTAAAGATTATCGGAAAGATATTGCAATTGTTTATTGGTTTGCCAGAACTGCTGATGATATTGCTGATGAAGGTATGTTTGATGCTGATTACCGATTTGAAAAATTAGAACATTTCGAAAAACAATTTATTTATTCATTGGAAAATGAATCTGAGAATGTAAATTTTAATTTGCTTTCTACGATAATAAAAAAGAATAATTTATCAACTAATTATTTTATTGATCTTATATCTGCTTTTAAACAGGATATAACAAAATTCCGGTATGAAAATTATTCGCAGGTTCTGGACTATTGTAAACGATCTGCAAATCCGGTTGGCAGAATACTTTTAGAATTATTTAAAGTTCGTGATGAAAATGCAGTTAAATGCTCGGATAAAATTTGTACTGCTTTGCAGCTGACAAATTTTTATCAGGATACCGGTATTGATTATAAAAAAGGGCGTATCTATTATCCGAAGGACGAAATGAAAATGTTTTCTGTCACCGAAAAAATGTTTGAGTTAAAAGAAAATAATTCTAATATTAAAGCGTTGGTAAAATATAATATTGATAGAACTCAACAGTTGTTCAATGAAGGTCGTGATATAATAAATTATCTTTCCGGCAGATTTAAATATGAAATAAAGTGGACAATATCCGGCGGAGAAAAAATTTTATCAAAGATCGTAAAAAAAGATTTTAATGTTTTCAGTTATCGTCCTGTATTGAATAAGTTTGATTATTTTAATTTACTGATTAAGTCTATGTTTAATGGTTGATTCAGCTAAAAATATTTCTAAAAAAAGCAAAAGCAGTTTTTATTATGCTTTTAATCTACTTCCGGAAGAAAAGCGCGAAGCAATGAATACTGTTTATGCATTTTGCAGAAAGACCGACGATATTGTTGATGAAAACTTTGATTCAACTGATTTAAAATATGAAAAACTTAGAAAGTGGAGAATTGAGTTCGAAAAAAGTTTTTCTGGTCATTCAGATTATGTTTTACTGAATAAACTCGGTACAACGATTTCTAAATTTAATATTCCATTAGATCCATTCTTTGAATTGATTAAAGGTATGGAGATGGACCTTCAAAAGGACAGGTATAAATCATTTGATGATCTTCAGCTTTATTGCTATCGTGTTGCCTCAACAGTAGGACTTATATGTATCGAAATATTTGGCTATAAACATACTTCAACAAAGCAATTTGCTGTTGATCTGGGTATAGCATTGCAATTAACAAATATCTTACGAGATATAAGTAAAGATGCAAAGAATGGCAGAATCTATCTTCCGCAGGATGACCTGAATAAGTTTAACTATTCAGAATCAGATTTATTTTCACTCAATTATAATAATAATTTCCGTGAGCTGATGATTTACCAAACTTCAAGAGCAAAAATGTACTTTGATTCTGCAACTTCTCATCTTAATCTTGAAGACAAAAAAACAATGTTTGCCGCACGGGCGATGCAGCATATCTATTATAAAATTCTCGAAAAAATTATTGATAAAAACTATGATGTTTATAATAATGAAATTAAAGTGAATAAAATTGAAAAAGTTGGAATAGCTTTAGGAGTTTGGGCTAAGTATAATTTAGTATATTAAATGAAAAAGTGTCTTATCATCGGCGGCGGAATTTCGGGACTTACCGCTGCATCTTACCTTGTATCAAAAAAAATTAAAGTTACTCTGTTGGAATCCTCACCAAAGCTTGGCGGCAGAGCCTATTCCTTTTTTGATCAGGAGACCCAAACAATTCTGGATAACGGACAGCATATAATGATGGGCTGTTTTAATGAGACATTAGATTTACTTAATCTTATTGAAGCAAAAGACAATTTTATTTTTCAAAAAAATCTAAAAATAGAATTTTTACATGAAGAATTTGGAAATATTAATCTTAATGCTGATAAATGGTTTTACCCGTTCAATTTACTTTCGGCATTATTAAAATTTAAAATTTTTGATAATCGGGATAAACTTCAATTAATAAAATTCCTGCTTTCTCTTCCATTCCAGAGTAAAAAAAAGCTAAACAATATCACCGTTAAACAATGGCTTATTGAATCTGAACAGACTGAAAATCTTATAAAATATTTTTGGGAGATAATAGGAATCGGTGCATTAAATTCAAGTATCAGCAAAGCCTCGGCATTGTTGTTTTATGAAATTATTACTCAGATTCTTTATCGTGGAAATTTTGCATCAACAATCATTCTTCAAAAGAATGGGCTAAGCAAAAGTTTGATCGATCCATTGAATAGTTTTATTGTTAAAAATAAAGGCGATATCATTTTATCAAATAAAGTGAATCGATTAGTTATCGAAAAAGATAATGTTGTTTCGGTTTTAACCGGAGATGAGAAGTTAAGTGATTATGATTATCTAATTTCTGCTATACCGTTATACTCATTAGCCAGAATTATTGACCTTAATATCCTGAACATAAATATTCAATATGAGTACTCTTCAATTCTTAATATCCACTTATGGATAGAGGGACTTAACCTTAAAGAAAAATTTTACGGATTTCTTGATTCACCTTTGCATTGGATTTTTGTAAAAGACGAGCATTTCAACATTGTTATTAGTGATGCAGATTATCTTATAGAAAAAGATCAAAATGAAATTATGGGATTAGTAATAAACGAATTGAAAAGATTTTTTCCTGTCGCTGCTGATGCTGTAAAAAAATACAAGATAATAAAAGAAAAGAAAGCTACTTTCATTCCAGCTAATAAAGTTAATAAGTTAAGACCAGAGGCTGAGACTAAAATTAAAAATTTGTTTCTTGCCGGAGACTGGACAAATACAGGACTGCCGGCAACTATTGAAAGTGCAGTTAAAAGCGGAAGGATTGCGGCAGAAAAGGTTTTAAAAAATATTTAATAGAAAAACTATGAACGAAAAAGCAAGATATTATATTCAGAAACTTCAACTTAAAAAACATCCTGAAGGCGGATATTACAGAGAAATCTATCGGGCTGCAGAAATGCATTATGTTGATTCAATTCCAAAAGCATTAAGAAGAAATATCTCTACTTCAATTTACTTTCTGTTGGAAGGTAAACAGATATCAAAATTTCATAGACTTAAATCAGATGAGCAGTGGCACTTTTATAATGGTTCAGCAGTTAAAATTTATGTAATTGATGAGAGAGGAAAGCTAATTGAATATTTGTTAGGCGGTAATTTGGCTAAAGGGGAATCATTTCAGATTGTTATTAATAAAAATAATTGGTTTGCTGCTGAGTTACTGAATAAACGTAGTTATGCATTAATCGGTTGTACGGTTGCACCTGGTTTTGACTTTGAGGATTTTGAACTTGCTGATAGTAATCTGTTGTTGGAAAAGTATCCTTACTTTTCCGAATTGATAAAGAAACTGACTTGACATTTTAAGATTGGATTAAATACTAAAAATTTACCTTATTTTATTTGAATAAATTAAATAAGTTATTTCGTGTTGATAATTTGGATTAAATAGAATATTGAATTTATAGTCCATTTTCTCTAATTTTTGCCGCGAAAAATAAAAAAAGAGGAATCTTATCGGGAATACATTTACGATTGTTTTGTTTCACTTTACCAGGGAATTCGTATTAAACGTAAAATAAAAAATTTCATAGCTGAAGCGCTTAAAATTTTAGCAGCTTCCGCCGTGATGTTTTATGCAGGTATAAATCTCGGTTTTGGTTCCGGATATAAATCTCAAGTGAATGAAGCTATGCTTCAGGCAGCTTGTTATGATTTTATCTCATCCCAAAATTCATTTGAACTTCCGAATCAATCAGAGCCTTTACATCAAACTCCTGTTTTTAATAAACAAGAGGATTTCTCTGTCTTTTTTAATGATTTTTCATATCCTGATTCCCCTGTAGTTGCAATTGACGATTCTGTTCTGATGGTAAAGGATGACTCATTGCATATTTCTTCTGATTCACTTCAATTAACTGATACAACAAAGATAACTGACCCATTTAAAAAAAATGTAAAAGTTAACGAGGATTCTTTAAGATTAGTTAAAATGTCGCTTGATTCAACGGCACGTTTGCAGTATTTCCGATATCAGCGAGAAGACATTCCATACACAACATTAGCTCAAAAAAAGAGATCAAAATTTTTTGTAGAGCCTTCGCCAGCATATAAAACAAGAAAAGTTACTATTGATTCAACTGGTAAGTATGTTGAGATACAGGATATTATTGCAGGTAAACCCTCAAAAATTATTCTTCGCATTCCGATTGAGGAATATATAGAAGCACGTTTGGAACTTGAAGAAAGAAAAAAATGGGAATCGCTTGGCTATGCTTATGAACTTAAAGAATCAAAAGTAGGGTTAAGTGAGTTAATTAAAAGTTTTACTGATTTTGAAATTCCATTGCCAAGTGTAGGTGTGCTGAGCATTTTTGGAACGCCTAAGATAAGTCTGAAAATAGGCGGTTCAGTTCAAATACATGGCGCATGGCGAAATGAAACAACTGAAGGTGTTACCGCATCACGGCTGGGTAATACAAGAAACGAACCCGATTTTAAGCAGCAAGTTCAGATAAATGTAAATGGAACAATCGGTGATAAACTGAATATTGTTGCTGATTGGAATACAGAAAGAACATTTGAATATGAGAATCAGCTTAAAATAAAATATACAGGTTATGAAGATGAGATTATTCAAAGCATAGAAGCAGGAAATGTTTCATTGCAAACATCTCCGCTGGTTGGCGGAAGCGAAGCTTTGTTTGGAATTAAGGCTCATTTTAAAATGGGACCTTTTTCTTTAACAACAATTGCGAGCCAGAAAAAAGGAGAAACAAAAGAAGTTCAGGTTTCCGGTGGAACTTCTGAAACACCATTTCAAAAAAGAGCTTATGAATATTCAACTAATCACTTCTTTCTTGATACGATTTATGCATCTCAAACATATAAGATTTTTGAAAATTATTACGGAAAACCAACTCCTGAAATCAACAGTAATATGCTTGTTACTCAAATTGAGGTCTGGAAATCTATTAACGTAATATCACCCGACAGGTCTAAAGAAAGAAATGCAAATGTTTATATTGATTTGCCGGAAATTGGTGTTGGTGAGGTTTATGCTCAAAGCTATCGCGATGATCTTTCTAATACAATCCCGGGTAAAACTGATGCAAGTCGGTTTATTCTTCTGACAGAAGGCGTTGATTATACACTTCATCCCGAGACAGGATTTATAACACTAAAAACTACAGTCAATGATAATGATATTATTGCAGTTGCGTTTCGCCGTGAAAATGGTCCAGGTGCCAGTGATGATAGAGTATGTGGAGAATTCTTGGTGCCCGGAAGTACTGATACAACCAGACTTGTATTAAAAATGGTTAAACCGCGTAATCTTCAGCCTCAGTTTAAAATTGCCTGGTCTTTAATGTTGAAAAATATTTATGCACTCGGACCCAGAAATATTAAGAGGGAAGGTTTTGAATTTGACATTCAAAGAGAAGTTGAAGGGCAAGAACCTGTCAGCGAAATCGGCACTATCAGATTTCTCAATGCATTTGGACTTGACTTACTCAATTCCAGTTCTCAGCCTCAGCCTGATAACATATTTGATTTCCGACCGGAGATTACAATCTTTCAGGAAACAGGCGAAGTAATTTTCCCAACTCTTGAACCATTTGGGCAAAATCTTCCTGCCGGATTAGATAACGCTGTTTATAATTTTAATGAAGTTTATGATACTACAAAGAATGCTGCATCTCAGAAGAAATTAAAAGATAAATGGATACTTGTCGGTAAAAGTAAAGGTACTTCTACATCGATTTATCAACTGGGATTTAATATTGTAGAAAATTCAGTAAAAGTATTACTCAATGGAAGAGAACTTTCACCGGGTTCTGATTATTCAGTTGATTATAATACAGGGCAGTTAACTATCAGAAATGATGCAGCATTAGTTCCGGGAGCCGATCTTAAAATAACATACGAACAAAACGATCTTTTTCAACTCGCATCAAAAACATTACTTGGTGCACGCGGAATTTATGAATTTTCTAAAAAGACTAAGCTTGGTTTTTCAGTTTTAAATTTAAATCAGCAGACATTAAGTGATAAAGTAAGAATAGGTGAAGAACCATTAAGTAATACTATTTATGGATTAGACTTTTCAACTTCAGCAGATTTGCCCTTTGTTACAAAATTACTTGATAATGTTTTTTCGACAAGAGAAATGTCAACCTTTAATCTTTCAGGTGAATATGCATATATTGATCCTGATCCCAACACAAAGAAAAGTACAATACTATCTGATAAGGGAAAAAGTATTGCATATATTGATGACTTTGAAGGTACAAAAAAGACGATTCCAATCGGTGTCTCTTATACTGCATGGAAAGATTTAAGTCCGCCGGATTCCTTATTATATAATCCCGGATTAACCAAACAGCAATTGATGGATTATAAAGGTAAATCTTTTTGGTTTACAGAAACCCCTTCAACCGTTACTGTAGATGATATCTATTATGGGAAGAAGCAGGTAGCCCGTTCAGATCAGCAAGTAACAGTTATGGACTATGTGTTTTTACCAGATACACCCGGTACGTATAATTACTTTCCTCAGCTTCAGCAGCGTAATAAATCCTGGGGCGGAATAATGAAAGTTCTTTCTTCAACAGCAAGTAATCTTATTGAAGAAAATATAGAGTACATTGAATTCTGGGCACAGATAATGACAGCACCGGGAGATGCAAAAATCTATATTGATCTTGGTAAAATAAGTGAAGATGTTATCCCGAATAATAAACCTGATACAGAAGACAAAGACGGGAATGATGCAATTGATGTTGATGGTAAAGAGGATACCGGAATTGATGGAATGACTGATGAACAAGAGCGTGCTCTTTATCCCGGGCGAGGGAATGATCCAAGCGGTGATAATTTCTTTTTTCAAAGGAGTAACCCGCCTAATCTGTTTGATTATTACAATATTAATGGAACTGAGGGCAACGCAATTCTGACAGATATTGGCAGAATCCCGGATACAGAAGATCTAAATAGAAGTGGAAACCTTGATTTAGCTAATAGTTACTTTAGGTATGAAATTCCGCTTGATACCAACTCACAGACAAATCCCTTTATCGCGGGCGGCGGTTTCAATCCTAATCCGAATAAAAAGTGGTTTTTGTACCGGATTCCTCTTAAAGATTATATGAATAAAATCGGGGAGGATGCAAGTTTTTCAAATGTTGAATTCATCAGGCTTTTTTTCCATGGTGTTGAAAACATGGTTCATTTCAAAATTACTGAGTTTAACTTAGTCGGTAATCAATGGCACAAAAACCTGCCGGATTCAATTGCAAATACCGATACTGTTTTATCTGTATCTGTTGTAAGCCTTGAAGAGAATCCAAATTATACAAGCCCTCCGGGTGTTTTTCAGGAGAGAGACCGGACTAATCCTGATGAAGTAGTTTATAGAAATGAGCAGTCTCTTTCAATGATTATTAAAGATCTTGAAGAAGGCGATAAGAGAGAAGTTGTTAAATATCTTTTCAGACCATTGGATGTTTTTAATTACAGACAAATGAAATTGTTTATACATGGCGAAGCAAATAATATTTCAGGTTCTATCTCTTATGTTGATACGCTTAACGGTGCATTTCAGTATTCATCTGAAGTATATTTTAGATTTGGCGGTGATACAAATAACTATTACGAATATCGTCAGCCTGTATTTGCCGGATGGAATGAAATTACAATTAATTTTGATCAGCTTACTGCATTAAAACAAGCTAGGGGAGATTCAATTACTGTTCCTTACAGATTACCTGTTGAAGGTGCACCTTTGGGACATTTTTATGTAATTAAAGGAAATCCGACTTTAACAAATGTAAAATTTTTATCTGTAGGGATTTTTAATCTTAATAATGGATTTAATCCCGGTTCATTATCAGGCGAAGTATGGGTAAACGAGCTTCGTGTTGTAGGAGCTGATGATTCACCCGGCTGGGCGTATAGTTTTTCATCTTCGTTAAAGCTGGCAGATTTTGCAACAGTTTCATTTAATTTAAGGGAAAATAATCCTTACTTCCACAGACTTACAGACAGATTTGGAAGCAGAATACAACAGACTAACTGGTCTGTTTCTACTGATGTTAATTTATTAAAGTTAATTCCTTTCAACCTGCCTGAAAGTAATTTGAGATTGAATTACTCGCATACAGAAACAAAAGGAAAACCTTTATACATCCCCGGTAGTGATGTTAAAGTAGATCAGGCAGTTCAAAAACAAAAGGAATTATTCGACCAGGATACAACTGGTTTAGTAAAATCACCAGAATTAGTCAGAGAAGAAACTGAAAGCGAATCTATCTCCGATTCATGGTCAGCATCAAATATTAAAATCAAGATACCATCTAAGTTTTGGTTAATACGTGATACATTTAATGCATTAACTTTAGGTTTTAATTATAATAAAGCTTTCAGCAGAAGCCCAACTGTTCTTTCAAACAGAAGCTGGGTATGGAATGCCAACATTAATTATGGAATTTCTCTTAGTCCAACATATTTTATAAAACCAATTGATATTCCGGTCATTGGAATTTTCTTTGCACTGTTAAGAGATTACAGCGATACCAAGATTTATTATACTCCGCAGAATTTCAATCTTACTTTAACGGCGAACAGAACTTCATCAACAAATATAACCAGACCAAGAAGTAACACACCTTCAAACACGGTTTCTTCGAGGGATTTTACTACTACACGTGGATTTAATTTTTCATGGAAATTAACTGAGGGCGGATTCTTAAATCTAACTACTAGCTATGCATTAAATATTAGTTCATCACTTGCATATTTGGAAACTTTAAATGATTCAGCAGCTACACCAAGATCCGAGGGTGATATATGGCGGGATATTTTTAACGGTGCATTTTTTGGCAGAGACAGCCGTTATCAGCAAAATTTTGATTTAAGAACAGCACCACGTCTGCCTTCGTTATTTAACTTAAACAAGTTTTTTACTTTGACTGCTTCGTATAATGCAAGTTATCAGTGGCAAAATGATTTCAGACAGCCGCTGGTAGGCAGAAGTGCAGGTAATTCAAACAAATCATCCATTGGATTAACAATGAGATGGAAATCGCTGTTTGATCCTTTGTTTGCTGAAAAAAAGGAAGATCAAAAAAATCAGCAGAAAAATATTCCGCCCAAAGAAAAGCAAATAGTAAGACAAGAACCAAAAATTCGTGTTGATTCCTTAGGTAATCCAATTGCTTATGTTGATTCAGCACAAATATTAGATTCACTCCTTTTAGAAGAAGGTAAACCATCTGTATTATCTAAAGCGTTAAATTTTCTTGTGGCATCAGCAAAATATATTTTATTTGATTATGAAATGATCTCATTTAATTATTCAAATGACAACTCTATATCAAAATCGGGGCTGCTGGCTAAAGGTACCGGATTTAGTAATTTTTGGGGATTGTTTTATGATGCAGATGCTGGTCCAACACGGGGATTTATGCTTGGAATAAACGGCGATGTCGGTCCAAGGGCTTTGATGCCGAATATGAACCTTAATGATGTGTTTTCAGTTAAAAATAATTTTGATTTTAAAACATCACGCCCGTTGTGGGAAGGAGCAAAAATAGATATTAACTGGAAGAGCGGATGGTCGCAAAACAAAAATGCAACCATAACAAGAGATCAGGATGGTAATATTTATGTATCAAATGTTACTGCAAGCGGAACTTTGACACGTTCATTCCTGACATTTCCTCCGGTGTTATTTCTATCTGTATTTAATAGCGGTATTAAACAAGTTGCTGAATTATATAATCCCAATGATCCTAATTCAAGTTTATCAAATGCTTTTGTAAAAGGGTTTGAAAGTTTACCTATCCTTTCAAATTTTGGATTCTTAAGCAGCGTATCCAAGTATATTCCAAGACCAAACTGGCGGTTAACCTGGGATGGTCTTGAAAAATTACCGCTGCTTAAATCTATTGCTCAGAGAATTTCATTAGATCATTCATATTCATCAACATATACGGAAGGATGGAAACTTAGCAGGGATGGCAATGAAGAAATTCAGGTTCAAAAAATAGAGTATGGTTTTTCTCCTTTAGCCGGATTAAGTCTTACATTCGGACAGCTTTGGGGCGGTAATTTGAGTGGTAATCTGAAATATTCAACCCGTACATCTTTTGATCTTGGAGTTACAACAAATAATATTACTGAAAATTTTTCTAAAGATATCGGATTTACGCTTCAGTTTTCAAAATCAGGATTTGAACTGCCGCTGTTTGGATTGGCACTTAAAAATGATATTGAATTTAGTCTGGCATATTCCAGTACCAGAAGTGCTTCTGTAAGATATGATATGAAAGATTTTAAAGAAGATGGTACTCCTCAGGATGGTTCAACAAGGGTAACGATAGAACCGAGAATCAAATATACAATTAGTGCAAAGGTTACACTCTCTATCTTTTATAAACGTTCTACTACTGAACCTGAAGGAGCTTCCAGAATACCGCCTACAACGATTAATGAAGCGGGATTAGATGTAAGTATTTCTATAAATTGATGATTGATTAGAAGAAATTTTGAAATTAATATAAACTGGTTTTTATAATATGGACAGAAAAAAAATTTTGTGGGTTGATGATGAAATCGATTTGTTGAGATCGCATATAATTTTTCTCTCCGAAAAAGGCTACGAGGTTGATACAGTAACTAATGGTGAAGATGCTCTGACATCTGTTAAAGAGAAATTGTATGATTTAATCTTTCTTGACGAAATGATGGCTGGAATGGGCGGTCTTGAAACTCTATCGCGTATTAAAGCAATTAATAGTTCGATACCAGTTGTAATGATAACCAAATCCGAAGAAGAATCTTTGATGGATGAAGCTATTGGAGGTAAGATTGCTGATTATCTTACAAAACCAGTTAACCCAAGTCAGGTACTTTTAGTCTGTAAAAAAATACTTGAAGGAAAAAAAATTTCAGGGGAGTATGCAGCAAAAGATTATCTGCAGGATTTTAATCAGATTACTTCAGCTTTATCATCAAACCTTGATTATTCAGAGTGGATTAACCTTTACTTAAAGCTTGTTAATTGGTCAATTGAATTAGACCACCATCGAGAGATAGGACTTAAACAATCATTAAATGATCAGTATAGAGAAGCGAATAAAGAATTTTCAAAATTTATTGAGAAAAATTATAAACTGTGGCTATCCGATCCCATTGGCTACAATGCTCCAAATCTTAGTCCAGCTATAACCGAAAAATATGTGTTAACTAACCTGCATGAGGAAAATAAATCTGTTTTTTATTTTGTGTTGGATTGCCTTAGACTTGATCAATGGTTGGTTATGGAAAAACAGCTTACAGATTTATTTAAGATTGAGAAAGATTATTATTTTTCGATACTTCCTACTGCAACACCTTATGCCCGTAACGCTTTGTTTGCTGGTTTATTCCCCTCTGATATTGAGAAATATTACCCGGAGCTATGGATATCAGCAGCTGATGATGAAAACAGTATGAATAAATTTGAGAAGGAACTTCTTCAGCTTTTAATTGAAAGAAAGAGAATTAAACTGCGGAATGATCTAAAGTACATTAAAATAATTGATCCTGAAGTAGGAAGAAACTTTGAACAGAACATTCATTCATATCAGAACACACATTTAACTGCTATAGTAGTAAATTTTTTAGATATGATAGCACACGGAAGGTCGGATTCGGATATTCTTAAAGAAATTGCTCCGGATGAAGCCGCTTACAGATCACTTACTCAAAGCTGGTTTAATCATTCTTCTTTATTGAATATCTTTCGCACACTTTCAAAAATGAAAAATGCAAAAATAATCATTACTACTGATCATGGCAGTATAAGATCACTAAGAGGTGCAAAAGTTCTTGGTGATAGGGAAGCTTCTACAAATCTGAGGTTTAAATACGGCAGAAATCTGAAAGCGGATGAGAAGCATGCCGTTTTTATAAAAAATGCCTCGGATTTTAAGCTTCCTAAAAGAGGAGTAACAATTAATTATATTATTGCAAAAGAAGATTATTATTTCGTTTATCCGACTGATTATCACAAATTCTTAACCCATTACAAAGACACTTTTCAGCACGGCGGAATCTCGATGGAAGAAATGATATTACCCATAATAACTATGGAATCTAAAACCTGATGCAGTTTCCATCTCAAATATTAAGCAGATCAGAATCTGAGACTGAAAAAATTGCTAAAGAGTTTTCTTTGTTTGTTAATGAAGGAATGGTTATAGTTTTGATAGGGGAATTGGGAACAGGAAAAACTTTTTTTACTAAAAAGCTCCTTCATTATTTTAATATTAACACTGCTAACAGCCCGACCTTTGCAATTGTAAATGAATATAATGGATTAAAAAAAATTTTTCATTTTGATTTTTACAGAATCAATAAGCCGGAAGAGTTAATTGATATCGGGATTGAGGATTATTTTTCTGATTCAGATGCAGTTTGCATAATTGAATGGGGAAATTTATTTCCTGAACTACTTCCCAAAGTCAGAGTTGAGATTGAAATTAAATTCATTTCAGAAAATGAACGTTTATTTGAATTCAGGAAATTATGAGTGAATTATTTCCAATACTTTCAATTGAAACCTCAGATAACATTTGCGGTGCTTGTCTTTATTTTAACAGCAAAAAGTTTTTTGCAGCCAATGTTGTTTTAAAACATTCACATTCGGATAAGTTATTTGAAGTTATTGAATCTGTGCTTAAAGTTGGTGAAACACCTCTATCACAAATTAAAAGTATTGCTGTTTCTTCTGGTCCTGGTTCTTTTACAGGATTAAGAATAGGAATGTCAGCAGCAAAGGGACTTGCTCAGTCATTGCATATCCCAATTATTAAAGTTCCATCTTTTGAGGCTTTAGCTTTACAGTTATCTGAGGTTCTGGCAGATGGTTCAGTTTTTACAATAGCAAATAAAGTCGGCAGGGATGAATTGTATTACGCTAAGTTTCAAATTAATTCTAATAGTTATATATTTAACCAGCAGTTAAAAATCGTATCAGTTAATTCAGCTTATCTGTTTAATGATAATGATTTGGTTTTTGGCAATATTGATTCAGATAAGATTAACAAAAAAATAATTTATAGAAATATTTCAGTCCCGAATGCAGAATTTGTAGCTAAGTGGGCGGAAAAATCCGGGAAAACATTATCAGTGCACGATATAGATTTTGTTGAACCAGATTACTTAAAAGATTTTATAGTTAAGGAGAAGAAATTATGATCCGAAACATTTTAATAGTTTTGCTGTCACTATCAATTACAGCTTTTGCTCAATTAATGGGTCCAAAGGTATCAGTTCAGCAAGTAGAATATGATTTTGGAAATATCAATCAAGGTGATGTTGTAAATCATACATTTGTTTTATCAAATAATGGCGGTGATTTACTTAAAATAACCGATGTCAGAGCATCATGCGGCTGCACTGCTGCTAATCCTACAAAACGGGAATTAAAACCCGGCGAATCATCAAATCTGGTAGTTACATTTAATTCAAAAGGACGAAAGGGTCCGCAGGTAAAAACAGTTACAGTAACAACAAATGATCCCGATAAAAAGGATATCCTGTTAACTATCAAATGCAATATTGTTATTCCAGTTGTAAAAGAAGAAAAGACAGGTGCGAGGATATTTTTCCCTGAAACTCAACATGATTTTGGTAAAGTTCAGGAAGGAACAAAAGTTGAATATACTTTTAAGTTTGAAAACAAAGGAACAGAATCTCTTATAGTGAAAGATGTAAAAACATCATGCGGCTGCACTGCTGCAGTTGTAAGTAACAATACATTGAAGCCGGGAGAAGTTGGTTCCATAAAAGTTGGTTTTGATACAAAGAACAGAGCCGGACGAAACAGTAAATCAATAACCATTGTTTCCAACGATAATAAAGAACCAAACAGAGTGTTAATGATTTATGCAGAAGTTCAGAAAAACTAATTATGCCTTGGTTTAAAAGATCTAAACAGAATATTGCTGAAGATACACAGCACAAAGAATTGCCTGCTGGTTTATGGGAAAAGTGTCCATCCTGCGGTGAGATAATCCATAAAAAACAACTTGAATTAAATTTATGGACTTGCTTAAAGTGTGATTATCACTTTCGGATTAGTAGTTTAGAATATATTGCAATCATCTTTGATAAAGGATCCTTTAAAGAGATGGATAAAAAAATGCGCTCTGCTGATCCGCTTAATTTTGTAGATACAAAAAAATATACTGAAAGAATATCCTCTACAATTAAAAAGCTCGATCTTTACGATGCAATAAGGACCGGAATAGGAAAAATTAACGGGCGTGAAGTTGCCTTTGCTTGTATGGATTTTCAATTTATTGGCGGCTCAATGGGCTCAGTTGTAGGTGAAAAAGTATCACGTGCTGTTGATAAAGCATATAAAAATAAAATTCCGTTGATAATTATTTCATCAAGCGGGGGTGCCAGAATGATGGAAGGGGCATTTTCGCTTATGCAGATGGCAAAGACCAGCGCAAGATTAGCAAGATTAGCTGAAGAAAAAATTCCTTACATCTCTGTTCTTACTGATCCTACTACAGGAGGTACAACCGCCAGTTATGCTATGCTTGGTGATATAAATATTGCTGAACCAAAAGCACTTATTGGTTTTGCAGGACCGAGAGTAATTAAACAAACAATCGGTAAGGATTTACCTGAAGGTTTTCAAAGGTCAGAATTTTTAGTAGAACACGGGTTTGTTGATTTTATTTCTCATAGAAAAGATTTAAGAGATAATTTAATTAAGGTTCTCGACCTGCTCTCTTAAATCTTAACTCTGGATTTTACCTAATATAAACTAACATCTCCAAAATGGATTTTTTCAATTTCATCCTTCGTTTGAAGTAAAAGAAATCCATCTTCATCTATATCATAAAAAATTCCGGACTTTTCAATTTCATTATCTGTAATAGTAATTCTGTTTCCGAGCATTCTGCATTTTTGTTTCCAATCTTCAATCAAATTATTCTTATCATTTTTAAGTCTTTCAAGAAGCACTTCAAGATTATTTAATATATCAGCCAATAATTTTTCGCGTTCGACCATTTTACCAAGTTCATTTCTTAAAGAAGTTGGCAAATAATTAAATGAACCCGGAAAAGAGTTTTGATTTACATTGATACCTATTCCGAGCACTAATCTCTCAATTTTCCCTGATTGTGATACAGCTTCAATTAATATTCCGCTGATTTTTTTACCATTAATAAGTACATCGTTCGGCCATTTGAGATCTGTTTTTAACTGATATAAATTTTCTACAGAAATAGATACAGCAAGTGAAGCTGCAAAGTTTATCAGGTTAGCATTTTTGAAAAGAGATTTATCGTTGGTAAGCAAGATTGAAAATAGTAAGTTCACTTCAGGCGCACTTTGCCAATTGCGTCCTTTTCTGCCTTTCCCTTCAGTCTGCTTTTCAGCTAACATAACAGTACCATTTATATTTTGTCCGTTTTCTTTTGCTAAAAGAAATGTATTTGTCGAGTTAATTTCTTCAGTATAAATAAAATTTCTTCCGATATATTCAGTGTTTAGCTTAATATCAAAGTTTTCAATGTTAAACAATTCTTTCTCCTTATGTTCATTGCAAAAATAAGCTAAATTAAGCAATTTGTCATTGGATGTGACGAATTATCAGCTTAATATGACAAAAGAGCCTTGCAAATATTGAGTTAAATACAACAATAAATCTTTAAAATATCTAAATCCTTATAATTAAATGAGTTAGAGAAGTTGAATTATTTGGCACTTTGCTTGCGTTAAGTATCTGGTTTAATTAGAAAATTAATAGTTTAATTATAGAAAAGGAGAAATATTATGGGAAAAATTATTGGAATTGATCTTGGGACAACTAATTCCTGCGTTTCTGTTATGGAAGGTAATGATCCGGTGGTAATTCCTAATTCTGAAGGCGGAAGAACTACTCCTTCAGTAGTTGCATTTACAAAAACTGGTGAAAGATTAGTTGGACAACCTGCAAAGAGACAAGCAATCACAAATCCGAAACAAACTATCTTTTCGATAAAAAGATTAATGGGAAGATTTATTAATGAAGTTGGAAATGAAAAGCATGAACTTCCTTATGAAATTGTAGCTGGTGATAATAACAGTGCAAGAGTAAAAATTGGTGATAGAGTATATTCACCTCCGGAAATCAGTGCGATGATATTACAAAAAATGAAAAAGACTGCAGAAGATTATCTGGGGCAGGAAGTTACAGAGGCTGTTATCACTGTTCCTGCATATTTTAATGATGCACAAAGACAAGCCACAAAAGATGCTGGTGAAATTGCTGGTTTAACTGTCAGAAGAATAATCAACGAGCCGACCGCAGCAGCATTAGCCTACGGTTTAGATAAAAAGACAAGTGATCACACTGTTGCTGTTTACGATTTAGGCGGCGGAACATTCGATATCTCAATTCTTCAGTTGGGAGATGGAGTTTTTGAAGTTAAGTCAACAAACGGTGATACACATCTTGGCGGCGATGATTTTGACCAGAGATTAATTAATTATCTTGCTGATGAATTTAAAAAACAAGAGGGAATTGATTTAAGAAAAGATCCGATGGCATTACAGAGGCTTAAAGAAGCTGCTGAAAAAGCTAAGATTGAATTGTCATCCTCTTCATCAACAGAAGTTAATTTACCCTTTATAACTGCTACTCAGGATGGACCGAAACATTTAACTATCAATTTGACCAGAGCAAAATTTGAACAATTGATTGATGATCTTGTACAGAGAACAAAGGTACCTTGCGAACAAGCTATTAAGGATGCTGGAATTACTCCAAAGGATATTGACGAAGTTATTTTAGTTGGCGGTTCTACAAGAATTCCGATGGTTCAGCAGCTGGTTAAAGATTTATTTCAGCGAGAACCTCATAAAGGTGTTAACCCTGATGAAGTTGTTACGATTGGAGCTGCAATTCAAGGCGGCGTTCTGGCTGGTGATGTTAAAGATGTTTTATTACTTGATGTTACTCCGCTTTCTTTAGGCATTGAAACACTTGGTGGTGTAATGACCAGATTAATTGAATCAAACACAACAATACCGACAAAAAAGAGTGAAGTGTTTTCTACTGCCGGAGATAATCAGCCTTCAGTAGAAATTCATATTTTGCAGGGTGAAAGACCAATGGCTGCAGATAACAGGACTCTCGGCAGATTCCATCTTGATGGAATTCCGCCTGCTCCTCGTGGTGTACCACAGATTGAAGTAACTTTTGATATTGATGCAAATGGCATTCTTCACGTTAGTGCTAAGGATAAAGCAACAGGTAAAGAACAAAGTATCAGAATTACATCATCGAGCGGTTTGGATAAGAGTGAAATTGAAAAAATGAAGAACTCTGCTAAAGAGCATGCTGCTGAAGATAAAATGAAAAAGGAAGCAGTTGAAGTTAAGAATCAGGCAGATAGTTTGGTCTTTCAAACCAAGAAACAGATTGATGAACTTAAAGACAAAATTCCGGCTGATGTAAAATCAAGACTTGAAGCAGAGATTAAAAAAGTTGAAGATGCAATGGCTGCTAACAGCACTGAGCAGATCAAATCTGCAACTGAAAGCTTGAGTAAAACCTGGAATGAAGTTGCCAGTCAGTTATATGCACAAACAGGACAGCAGCAAGGGCAGCAAGCAACAAATCAACAGCAGGAAACAAAAGCTGAAGATGCTAAAGGTGATGTTCAGGATGCATCCTATGAAGTTGTAGATGATGATAAAAAGTAAATAATTTAAATTATCTTATTCATTATAAACTCCGGTTTGAACTGCCGGAGTTTTTTTTGTTTAAAGGGCATTTGGTTATTTTTAAGTAACTGATAATAATCTATCGAGATGGTTAGAAGCGAAAAAAAACACCGAATCATTTTTATTGATCTTATACGTGCGCTGGCTGTTATTCAAATGGTACAGGGTCATACAATAGATGCATTATTAGCTCCGGAATACAGGTCATTGGATTATCCCGCATATTATGTCTGGAATTTTATGCGTGGAATAACAGCACCAGTATTTATGTTTAGTGCTGGAACAGTCTTTACATATTTATTAAGACTTGTTAATGAACCATTTGAAAATAACCCACGCGTAAAAAAAGGATTCCGAAGATTCATTTTTTTAGTTGTTATCGGTTACATACTCCGTTATCCTACATACACTGTATTTGATTTTTCTAACGTTACACAAAAGAACCTCGATATATTTTTTTCTGTAGATGTACTGCAGTTAATTGGATTTGGATTATTGTTTTTATTGATCTCAGCATTTATAGCTGAAAAAACTAAATTAAGTGATACAATTGTGTTTCTTTTAATTTCACATACATTCTTTATTGCTGCGCCCTTTGTTACAAAGATTAACTGGATTGATTACCTTCCACAGCCCATCGCAGGATATTTCTATACAGGTACTGGTTCTCTGTTTCCATTATTTCCGTGGGCTGGATATGTGGTTTTCGGCGGAATACTTGGTAGTTATCTTGCAAAAAATCCATTAGTTTTTAAATCGAACAGATTTAGTTTTAATCTGGCATTATATGGTGCTGTGTTAATCATTATCTCAGAAATTGCATTACTGATAACTAATAAAGTATTTAACTATTATTATGATAATTCATCTTATAATCCTGATACAATATTTTTTAGATTGGGTTTTGTATTAGTACTTAATTCAATCGTATCATTTATATCTCAGAATATTGAATCAATACCAAAAATAATTATTATTATAGGCAGAAATACTCTGATTATATATGTTGTACATCTGATTATATTATATGGCAGCGCATGGAATCCGGGGTTATCAGTAATCTTTGGTTCAAAGCTGGATGTTACTCCAACTATCATAATTGCAATCTCAATGATTACATTAATGGTGTTGATGGTTTTTGTTTTTAATAAACTGAAGTTCAAAAATAAACAACTTGTAACCTGAAATGAGAAAATCAACAACTACAAATACTGCTGCAACAGAGGAAGATATTAAAATTGAATCTTCTTTAAGACCAAAACTTATTAAAGAGTTTTTCGGTCAAAAGAAAATAACAGATAATCTTAATGTTTTTGTTACGGCAGCTAAAAAAAGAAAAGAAGCACTTGATCATGTTTTACTTACAGGACCTCCCGGATTAGGTAAAACAACTTTAGCTCATATTATTGCCAATGAACTTGGAACAAAGATTAAAGTAACATCAGGACCTGTTTTAGAAAAGCCAGGTGATCTTGCCGGATTACTTACAAATCTTGAAGAACATTCAGTGCTTTTTATTGATGAGATTCACCGCTTGAGTCCTGTTGTAGAAGAGTATCTTTATTCTGCAATGGAAGATTATAAACTTGATATTATGATTGAAAGCGGACCAAATGCACGTTCGGTTCAGATCAGTTTACCAAGATATACGTTAGTCGGTGCAACCACACGGGCAGGAATGCTTACCTCGCCGCTAAGAGACAGGTTTGGTATTAAATTCCGTCTTGATTACTATTCTACAGATATGCTTGATACAATTGTTAAAAGATCTGCAAAAATTCTCAATCTCAAAATTGATAATAGTGCTACGCTTGAAATAGCTAAAAGGTCGAGAGGAACTCCAAGAATTGCAAACAGACTCTTAAGAAGAACAAGGGATTTTGCTGATTTTGAAAATAATACTAACATAAATGTTGAGATAGCTAAAAAAGCTCTTGCAGCATTGGAAGTAGATGAATTTGGATTAGATGAAATGGATAAAGAAATCATTCTTGCAATAATTGATAAGTACAATGGTGGACCAGTTGGGTTAAATACTCTTGCAGTTGCTGTTAATGAAGATCCGGGCACTATTGAGGAAGTGTATGAGCCTTTTTTAATTCAGCAGGGTTTTATACACAGAACACCACGAGGCAGGGAAGCTACTACCTTAGCTTATAAAAGATTTGGCAGAAATAAGTTTGATAATAACAAATCATTATTTGAATAATAGAAGGGATCTATTGTGAAAAACATTTTTAGTTTTATTGTTTTGGGTTTACTGACACAAGCGGTTTTTGCTCAAAGCGAACTTCGTATCCCAAACAATATCAAGCCGGCTTATGAAAAAGAGACCAGATCATACGATGGAAAACCAGGAGTTAATTACTGGATTAACAAATCTGACTATAAAATAATTGCTGAGATTGATCCATTTAAAAAAATAATTGCCGGTTCAGAAGATATAACTTATTACAATAACAGTCCGGATACACTTAAACAACTTGTTATTCGTTTATATCACAATGTTACGAAGCCTGCTGCCAGAAGGGATTTCCAATTAAACAAAAATGCTTTGACTGAAGGGATTTTGCTTAAGGAGTTGATACTAAACGATATCAAACTAAACTTGAATGATCGTGCTTTAGTAAATGAGACAAGTACGAATATCATTATTAATCTGGATCAGAAAATTAATCCCGGTTCAAAAATTGATTTACACATAAGCTGGGAAGATAAAATTCCGCCGATTCCTTCCATCCGTTATGGAAGCTATGATTCTACTACAATGTTTGTTGCATACTGGTATCCGCAGATCTCTGTCTATGATGATATTGATGGATGGGATATGCTTGATTATACGGGCACATTGGAAATGTATAATGATTTTAACAATTATGATGTTACTTTAACTGTACCAAGTGGCTTTCAAATATGGGCAACCGGTGTATGGCAGAATCCCGGTGAAATCCTGAACGAAAAATATCTTTCACTTTATCAAAAAGCTCTGGTGTCAGACGAAGTAATAAGAATCATTAGTAAAGATGATCTGAAAAATAAAACTATTTATAAACATGATAAGAATAATTCATTCAGGTTTGTGGCTGAGAATGTACCCGATTTTGCCTTTGGAATAAGTGATTATTATTTATGGGATGCTACGAGTTTTGTTGCCGATCGTAAAACAGGAAGAAGAGTTTATTGTGCTGCTGCATATAAAGAATCATCTGAAGATTTTGTTGATAATGCCTATTATGCAAAAGAAACTTTGAAATATTTTTCGTTTGAAATTCCTGGAGTCCCTTTCCCGTTTCCATCGGCAACTGTTTTTAATGGTGCCGGAGGTATGGAGTATCCGATGATTGTAAACAACGGATCAACCTCATCAAGAGCCAGTACAGTTTATCTTACCTCGCACGAACTTGCTCATCAATATATGCCTTTTTTTATGGGAACAAATGAGCGTAAATATCCTTTTATGGATGAAGGATGGGCAGTAATGCTACCTTATGATTTCCAGGAAAGAATGTCTGAAGGGACCTTACCTCGTTTGATGACAATAAAAGGTTATGAAGATTTTGCTGGAAATGAATATGAACTTCCATTGACAACACCTTCTCCGGTTATTAGCTGGCGTTCATACAGAATATCAGCATACAACAAGCCTGCTATTGCTTATGATAATCTCAGGAAAATGCTTGGAGATGAGTTATTTCTAAAAGCTTTACGAGAGTATATGTACAGATGGAATGGGAAGCATCCAATTCCTACTGATTTCTTTTTTACATTTAATGATGTAACTAAAATGGATCTCAATTGGTACTGGAAATCCTGGTTTTATGATTTCAGTTTTCCTGATCTTGCAATTGAAAAAGCAGCTGTTAAGGATAATAAGCTGAAAGTTGTAATTGAGAATAAAGGAAAGCTGCCTCTGCCGGTTAAACTTCAGGTAATGCTGAATGATGTTGTAGTTAAAGAAGTTTTCTTTAAAGCTGATATCTGGGAAAAAGATTTAAGTTCGGTACAATTGACAATTGATGGAATAAGTGATTTTGATGCAATAATTGCAGGAGATAAGTCAATTCCGGATATCAACAAGATTGATAATGTTTACTTCAAATAAGTAACAAATTTTAAGTGCTATCTTACAATATCAATATGTGAGATAGCACAATATAATAAACCGCTTTTTTATGATTTAGATTTAAGTCATTAAAAAGTAAAATTCTTACACTGCTTAATAAACATCAACTCATTTATAAAATCATTTTTCTGCGCTTTTAACAGATTGTTTGTCTTTATATTTGGGACAAATAATTATTCATATAATAACTGGCTGCTGAAATATTTAATGTACGAATATCAAAAAAATAACATTTATTTTGCACAGTCTGCCGGAATGATGGAATCAGTAAGTGAGCAGGAATTGAAGGAGCTTGGTGCAAAGGAAACTAAAATATCTTATAGAGGAGTCTATTTTTATGCAGATAAATCAACACTCTATAAAATCAATTATTTATCCAGAACTATTACAAGAGTTTTAGCACCGTTAAAAAACTTTTATTGTAAAACTTCAAAAGACATAATGAAAACCGCAATGTCTGTTGAATGGGATTCATTTTTCTCCGTTGATCAGACTTTTGCTATTACATCTACTGTAAATAAAAGTACAATAAATAATTCTCTTTATGCTTCACAAGTTCTTAAAGACGGGATAGCTGATTCTTTCAGAGCAAAATATGGGAAGAGACCAAATGTAGATACAGTTAATCCGGATATAAGATTTAATTTATTCATTGAAAAAGATAAAGCTGTTCTTAGTCTGGATACCTCTGGTGAATCTCTGCATAAAAGAGGTTACAGGTTATTAGCCGGAGAAGCACCAATGCAGGAAACTCTTGCTGCTGCAATTATTCGTTTAAGTAAATGGAATGGTGATAATCCTCTGTTAGATTGTATGTGCGGCTCAGGTACGATTCTATGTGAAGCTTTAATGCATTATTGCAGAATCCCAGCACAGTATCTGAGAAAAAATTTTGGATTCTTTTATTTACCAGATTATGAAGAAAAAATCTGGCTTCAGATTAAATCTGAAATAAATAAAAATATCAGACCATTAAAGGACGGAATAATTATCGGAAGCGACAAATCTCAAATAACAATAAATACTGCAAGAGAAAATCTATCTCGTTTACCATTTGGAGACAAAGTAAAACTTGGAGCTTATCCTTTTCAGCATATTAAAAAATTTGAAAATGGTACAATAATTACAAATCCACCCTATGGTATAAGACTTGGTATTAAGAAGGAAGTAGAAGCTTTGTACAAAGAATTTGGAGATTTCTTAAAGACAAAATGTACCGGAACTTCTTCTTTTATTTATGTTGGCGATCCGGAATTACGAAAATATATTGGATTGAAAACTACCAGGCGTACTCCTCTTGTTAATGGAAAACTTGAAGGCGTACTGCTTCAGATAGATAGTTATAGCGGCAGCAGAAAGAAAAAGCATCAGCTTAAAGAAGAAAAATTGTGATACCTGGATTTTGAAATATTTAATTACTTATTTAACTTTAATTAGAAATTATAAGAGCGTTGATTGATGATTAAAAATATTACTACTCTTTTCCTGTTATTATCCTCTGTTTTATTTGCACAGATTTATCCTGATCAGTTTTATGTTCAAAGGACTGATTCGATTTATGCTAATATCGAATCAAGTGATGGCGTTAAATTAAGTTCCGATGGTAAAAGTATTATGCTTAAGGATTCAGTAAATGAAGGATATTTTATACTAAAACCGCAAACTTCTGCTGAGCCTTTCAATCGTGGACTGCCGTCATGGAATGGTTCATCACCATACAGTAATGCAGGTTTTAAAGTTCAGATGCGTTTCCCTTATGGCTCCGGCTGGTCTTCCTGGCTGACAGTTGGTTTTTGGAAAGAATATATTTGGAATAGTTATGGTTCAACCGGTTATGGTGATATCAATATTGATTATGATAATGTTGTAATGACTACGTATCGCAGCAAGTGGCAGTATAAAGTTATTTTTACAAGAACTGATAATAATATTGAGTCACCGACAATAAATAAATTAAGTTTTTTTGTCAGCGATTCAAGAACTACTGATAATATTAATTACACACAAATACTGAATGACAAGCCGCCTGCTATCTTTATTCCAACAGGATTTATTTATCAATATGGCGTAGATCCCCAAATAGGCGGCTCAATTTGTTCACCTACTTCTGTTGCTATGATTTTAAAAAGCTATAATATTATTGTTAATCCCTATCAATTTGCGCTGGATAATTACGATCCATATTTTGCAATGTTTGGTATATGGCCTCGTGCAGTGCAAAACGCTGCTGAACATGGGCTTGATGGGGCAGTAACTCGATACAGAACTTGGAGTGAAGCGAGAGCAGTTCTTGCCAACGGCGGTAGAATTGCGATGTCAATTGGTTTACCTCTATACGCTGGTCATCTGGTAATGTTAGCTGGTTTTACTTCAGATGGAAGACCAATTGTTCATGATCCTGCTAAGTCAAATGGTTATTCATACATCCATAATAAAAGCGATCTGTCGCATTCCTGGTTTGATAAAGGCGGAGTAGCATATACTTTTTATCATCCTGATAGTGTAGCAGTTGGAGTTGATGATCAATATGCAGATCTGCCTGTAAATGATTTTAATTTATATCAGAACTATCCTAACCCATTTAATCCATCCACAAATATTATGTTTTCTATTGCTTCGCAGCAATTTGTATCATTAAAAGTATATGATATGCTCGGCAATGAAGTAAAAGTATTACTTGATGAAGAAATGAGTGCCGGTAGTTATATAATAAATTTTGATGGAAGTGAACTTGCGTCAGGTGTTTATTTATATAAACTAATAGCTGGGAACAGGACTGATACTAAAAAAATGCTGCTAATGAAGTAATTACACCTTTATAACAATTTGAGTAAAGCAAATTGGTGATATTTTAAATTCCCTAAGAAGGTTCATTAGTACATCTCAAGCCAAGGTTAAATGAAAATTATACAACTAAGTTGGCGATTCTTACAAAGTCGTGTAATGCTTCTTCTCATTTAAACTTAGTTCCTTTTCTTTTTCATTAATACACCAAAATCAAAACCGTTTGGAAGCAATGAATAATATTGAGGAACTATTGCAAGTTTTTATCAGGGATGGAGATTGTGATTTCTACAAATGGTAGTTTTTCAAAAATGTATCGGCTTTGTCTGTTTACAAGTGTCCGCAACACCATAGATAAAAAATTGAAAGTCATCGGATATCATTAAATACCAATTAAAAGAAAGGCCCGATTACAATATATAATCGAGCCAATCAATGTACACCCGCAGGGATTCGAACCCCGAACCTTCTGATCCGTAGTCAGATGCTCTATCCAATTAAGCTACGGGTGCATTCAAATTTTGTGATGCAAAGTTAATATAATCAGTCTGCTTTATCAATTATTAAATACTATGATTACTCGGATTTTGAAATTATAAGTTTATCTTGTTTCTACAGTTAATGCTTAAAAACACACCTTAAGATTATTAAAAGTTCTAAACTTCTATCAGATGAAATATTTAATTAGTCAGGTTTTTTAATGGATAGAGATATAAAATCTGTATTTAATGTATTCACTCATTTATCTGCATTGAACTATTATAAAATATTCATAGTTTTGCAGAAATTTTGTTGAAGATGAATTTCAGATAGTTATAATTCTTATTAAAAATATTCAGGTATGAAAAAATATAAATTAAATAATATTGATTGTGCATCTTGTGCAAATAACATCGAAAAAGCACTATCACAAATGCCGGAAGTTAGATTTGTTTCGATAAATTTTGCAGCTTCTACATTACACGTTGATACTGATAACATTCAGAAGATCAAATCTAAAATTAAAGAAATAGAACCTGAAGTCGATATAATTGATGATACAGATAATATTATTTCTAAAAATGAATTGCTTGAAAACAAAAAAACTCTTTTCAAAGCTGTCTCAGCATTGATTCTTTTAATCATCGGAATTTTAATATCAGAACAATTTCATAATTCAAATTTAAAGTATGTTGAATATACTGTTTTTATCGCAGCTTATTTTATCAGTGGATGGAATGTTATAACTGGAGCGATTAAAAACATTTTTCGGGGAAAGGTTTTTGACGAACAATTTTTGATGACAATTGCTACTATTGGTGCTTTTGCAATTAACCAACTGCCCGAAGCTGTTGCTGTGATGTTATTTTATGTTGTCGGAGAATTTTTTCAGGATATTGCAGTCAATCGCTCAAGAAGATCTGTTAAAGCATTATTAGAAATAAGACCCGATTATGCTAATCTTAAAGTAAATGATGAAGTCCGAAAGGTTACACCGATGGAAGTTCATCCCGGTCAGATAATTATTGTTAAACCTGGTGAAAAAATACCACTTGATGGAATCATTATCGAAGGCAGTTCGTTTGTTGATACCTCTGCTTTAACCGGTGAATTTGTACCAAGATCTGTTAAAACTGATGAAAGTGTTTTGGCTGGAATGATAAATAAAGAAGCTTTGCTGACTATTAAAGTTACAAAAGAGTTTGGTGAGTCTTCAATTTCAAAAATTTTAGAAATGGTTGAAAATTCAGGTAGTAAAAAAGCAGAGACAGAAAAATTTATTACCACATTTGCCAAATATTATACTCCAATAGTAGTTTTAGCTGCTGTTCTTATCGCTGTATTACCGCCTTTGATTTTTGCAGATCAGAGTTTTGATCAATGGATTTACAGAGCATTGGTTGTTTTAGTAATTTCATGTCCTTGTGCATTGGTTATTAGTATTCCGCTTGGATATTTTGGCGGTATTGGCGGTGCTTCTCGTAAAGGTATTCTCATAAAAGGCTCTAATTATCTCGATGCACTGACAGAAGTAAAAACAGTAGTTTATGATAAGACTGGAACTTTAACAAAAGGAGAATTTAAAGTAGCTGAGGTTTTTCCGTATAATGGTTTTGACGAAAGTGAGGTACTTAAATACGCTGCCTATGCAGAAGTTAACTCAAACCATCCGATAGCTAAATCAATAATTGAAGCTTATAAAGGAAATATTGAACAAGCCGAGATAACTGAAACTAAGGAGATATCAGGGCATGGTATAACTGCAAAAGTTTCTGGTAAAAATATCCTTATTGGTAATGACAGACTTTTACATTTTGAAAATATTGAGCATGATAAATGTGATGTGGAAGGAACAGTTGTACACGTAGCTGTTGATAAAAAATATGCTGGTTATATTTTAATCTCAGATACACTAAAAAATGAAGCTACTAAATCAATTGAACTTCTTAACAAAAAGAACATAAATACTGTTATGCTTACCGGCGATAATAAAACTGCGGCTGAAGTTATTGCAAAAAAGATCGGAATTAAAGAGTTTTATTTTGAATTGTTGCCTGAAAATAAGGTTGAACATATTGAGCAGATTATTTCTCAGACTCCTGATGGTAAAGTTGCATTTGTTGGTGATGGAATAAATGACGCTCCTGTATTAGCCCGTGCAGATATTGGAATTGCAATGGGAGCGCTTGGTTCTGATGCAGCAGTTGAAACCGCCGATATTGTGTTAATGTCGGACTCACCGATGCAAGTGGTTCACGCAATTGATATTGCAAAGCGTACCAGAAGGATTGTATGGCAAAATATTTCTTTTGCTCTCGGTGTAAAATCTGTCTTTATAATTCTTGGTGTATTTGGTATCGCTACGATGTGGGAGGCAGTCTTTGGTGATGTCGGTGTGGCAATAGCAGCAATATTAAATTCAATGCGTGTTATGAATATTGATTTAACAAAAGAATAGTACAGTCCATCTTATCATTTTTTTTAATAGTAGTGGTATTCTTCTTTCTTTCCGTCTTATCTGCACTTTTGTAACATGGCAAATACCTATATCATAAAATTAAACTGATTTTTTTAGAGAGCAATTAAAGTTAAGATTCTGATGTAACTGATAAGTAAAGTTTTTCAAACATACTAGTTTGAAGTTATCTTCAGAACAAAACAATTAGTAAGATCAAATTGTTTATTATTATGTAATTACAAATCTCAATTCTCAGAAATCAGATTATATTTAAATTAAAGATTAGAGATGCTGTATGGCTGGGGATAAAAAAAGGGTGTCTGAATAGACACCCTTTAATAATTAGACTTCAGAATTATTTAGTTCTTGTAAACTCAATTCTTCTGTTTTTCTGTTTTCCTTCTTTGGTTTTGTTGTCAGCAATTGGTTTATCTTCACCATAACCTTTGGTTGATATTCTGTTGGCATCAATACCTTTGTTTACTAACCAAGCTTTTACGGATTCTGCTCTGGCTTCAGATAATTTCTGATTGCTCTTTGCACTACCGTCGCTATCTGTATGTCCGCCTATTTCAACGGAAATATCAGTATAAGTCTCTAAGGTCTTGAGAGCTTTCATTAAAGTTGCCTCAGATTCTGGCTTAATTGTAGATTTGTTAACATCAAAGGTAATTCCTTCCAGAATAATTGGAACACCTATCTTAACAACATCATCTTCAGGATTCAATGGATCAGTTCCTCGTTTTACTTCAGTTCCGTCATCAACTGAACCGCCATCAGTATCTTTCTTTAATGGATCAGTTTTGTATTTCAGAACTTCTTCACCATCAGTTAAACCGTCACCATCAGTATCTTTCTTTAATGGGTCAGTCTTGTATTTCAGAACTTCATCACCATCAGTTAGGCCGTCACCATCAGTATCTTTCTTTAATGGATCAGTCTTGTATTTCAGAACTTCATCACCATCGCTTAATCCATCACCATCAGTATCAACTTTTAATGGATCAGTCTTATATTTATGAACTTCATCACCATCATTTAATCCATCACCATCAGTATCAGCTACTAATGGATTAGTATTAGTTGATTTGATCTCCTCAAAATCTGTCAATCCATCACCATCAGTATCAGCTTTTAATGGATCGGTTTTGTAGGTTAAATATTCTTCACCATCAAGTAATCCATCACCATCTGTATCCGGATTTTTTGGGTCAGTTCCGATTTTAATTTCATCACATTTACCAAGTCCATCTTTATCTTTATCTACACTGCAATTTTCGCCTGTAAATGTAAGACCAAGACTTGCATTGAAATAGGAATCCCAAATATCATCAGAACCAGATCTGTAAGCATCAAGATCATAAGTAGAGGACATTGCACCGCCTAATGAAAAGTCTAAAAGAACTCTATCACTAAGTGCAAACTCAGCACCAATACCTGCTGGAACAATTGCAACCCATCCATCTTCTTCGATTGATTTACCGGAGACTACATTAGGTTTTTTGTCATTGCTAAAGTTCATAACTCCACCGCCAATGTAGAAGTATGGATTCCAACCCTTTACATCAAACGGGCTAATTCTGAAACGGAGTGTGATTGGTATTATTGTAGTTTCATATTCTCCGAGACCGGCATCTTTATCGAACATAGCAACGCCTGCATACTTACCATAACCGCCTGCAAGCTGCATTTCTAATGCTTTTGTCAGTTCAAATGCAAAGAATGCTTCGCCAAGAAATGAAGCTTTAAACCAATCAAAAGAAAAATTATCATTTCCACTAAACCCTAAGTTTGCGAATTCGTTTTCTGGAAATAATACGCTTCCTCTAAGACCGAATTTGGTACCCCAGTCTTTAAATTGTGCTTGTGTCGGTTGCATCATTACGATTAAACCGAAAATTGTGAGCATGTATATTAGTTTTCTCATAGTATCCTCATATTGTTATTTAATAGAATTAGTTATAATTATTTCCCAGTTTGAATAAATTGTTGATATGGACAACAAAAATATAGAATTTTAATAAATAAGGACAAAATTAAAAAAGTATAATTTATTTTTTATTGAAAAATATCACATTCCTCCGGTACCTCTGGTTTTACTAATAAAATGTCTTCATTTAGCAATGAAACCTGACCTAAAGGCATACCTTTTCTTTTAATAACGTATTTTTTAATAGTGAATGAAACAGGAACAATACCTGCTGTTTTTGCTTTGCTATGATATGCAGCCAAACTAGCTGCTTTCTTAATTATTGATTTAGGAATAACATCTTTTTTATTTTCAACTCGTAGAACAACATGTGATCCTGAAACTGCCCGGGCATGAAACCACAAATCATTTTGTTTAGCAAACTTTGTTGTTAAAAGGTCATTATTCTGAGAATCTCTGCCTACATAAACATGATATTTACCGGAAATTACATAATGTCTGAACTTGTTTGCATATTCATCCTGTTTATTAATGCCCTCATCATCCTTAATATTTAATTCTTTCATAATGTTTTTTATTCTTTCATTAGATAGTTGTACAGATAATTCATTCTTTATTTTTTGAAATTTATTAAGAGCTGCTTTTGTTTTGGAAAATAATTCTTTGGCTTTATTAAATTCTATAATACTGTTTCTGGCTTTTTCAAAATATCTATCAGCATTTTTTTGCGGTGAAATTTTATTATCAAGCGGAATTGCAATTTGACTTCCTGATTCAAAAGAATCCTCACAAATTAATTCTTTAGCACCGGTTTTGATCTTATTTAGGTTGATCAGAATTAAGTTTGCGTATTTCTTAAACAATTCATTTTTAGGTTCACTTGAAATTATCAACTCCAGTTTTTCAATTCTTTTTAAATTCTTGTTTAACTCTTTATCAGTAAAATCTTCAATCATTTTTAATCTGATATTCTTTTTTGATAAATAAATTTTTCTTGATAAAAATTCATTAAAAGTATCAAATATATCACCAACATATTCTTTAGTGTATGTATTGAAAATACCTAAACCATCAAATCCAATTTTTACTTCATTGTAATGAACATCAAAATATAATACAATGGATGAAGATTTGAGGCTGTTCAAAATCGCCAATAATTCTTCGGAATGTTTTTCTTCATCATCAGCTCTCAAATTAACCTCAAGTTCTAATTCCTTACCAACAAACTTAAATTGATCTCTTATGGTTTTTATTGAATAACCGGTTATTAGTATTGGATCTATGCTATTAAAAGTTTTTATAAATTTCTTTGCAGCTAAATCATCTCTGATGTGTAACAAAGTCTCGTCATTTTCTTCTTTAAAAGACTGAATTTTATTATTCTGTAGTAAGAAAACATTTGTAAATTTCCCCCTTATTGCAAAGAATAATTCAAAATTATCTAGTTCAAATTTTATTATTCTATCATCATCAGCAATTGAAACTGATAAGATTTTTTTATGAATTAATTCAGGGAAAATATCTATTGTGTTTCTTTTAGCCCTTAAATATTTTTTTCTGTAAGTAATATAAGGTTCAGAATGATTTACAGAGAATTCTAAAACATTGTCAACAGCTTTTTCAAATTGCATTATTAGCTTGTCTTTTTCCTGAGAAAAGATACTGTTAATAAAGCAGCCTGAAAGTTTGGTGTTTAATTCCAGAGCAATTCTGTTTAAGAAAAAATAGTTTTTATACATACATATTCTTTTAAGTAAGACAAATTTAACAATTATCAATTTAATGATTATAGAAATTCAGAAAATTGTTGTTTTGGTTATTCTGAACAAGTAATAAATTCAAAATATTATATTTAATACAGCTATCCTGCAACTTCTCCTAGTCTGACAAATGGATGTTGCATTGAGCTTATTCAAGTGTGGATGAAGACTAAAGATTAAAGAAAAAGAATAAAGACCAGTGGATGTCATTCTTCTTCAAGCTCAGGAAGACAATCTTTACTTATTTATAAATTAAATTTTCAGAAGTCTAATTAGTTGATTAAATGAGTAACTTTTTAATAATTTACAACATAGATAAATTTAAATAAATGAAAAAACTACTTGAAAACACTTTTGTAAAGAAATCTTTAATAGCATTAGGAATTTTTATTCTTATAGTTCTTATTTTGGATTTTGTTCTGCTGCCGCTTTATGTTCATGAGCCAGAGGTAAGCGTTCCTAACGTGGTGGGCTTGACTGAATTGGAAGCGTTTAAAACTCTGGAAGATGGCGGGTTTGAACCTGTTATTTCTGATACATCATACGGAGTTTCTTTACCGGTTGGCAGTATTTTTCTTCAAAAACCTGAGGCAAATAAGATTGTTAAAGAAGGAAGAAAAATTTATTTATTTATTAGCGGTGGTGATCAGGTTATTTCGGTACCATCGTTAATAGGTAAAAATATTACTGATGCAAGATTAGCATTAGCAAGGGTAGGGCTGAAAATCGGGAAGATTGATGAAGCTGCATCAAATCAGCCCAAAGATATGATTTTTGACCAGCAATTTGCAGAAGGAACAAGACTTAGAAAAGGTCAAAGTGTTGGAGTAACTGTTAGTATTGGAAAAGGCGGCGGTGATATTATTGTGCCTGACTTAATTGGTAAATCTTTAACTGAAGCAAGAAGAATTTTAAGTGATAGTTCATTAAGTGTTGGTAAAATTAATTATCAGATTTCAAGTACACTTCTTCCCAATACAGTGTTGGATCAATATCCTGCTCCCGGTAACAGACTAAACTCCAATAACAGCGTGGATTTGTTTATTACTAAAGAAGGTGCAGTTGATGAAAGAATGGAAATTCCCGAGGAAAACTAAATGAAATTACTTGCTCCATCAATTTTATCCGCTGATATAGCAAATCTTTCTGAACAGATTAAGTTAGTTGAAAAAAATGGTGCTGACTGGATTCATTGTGATATAATGGATGGACATTTTGTTCCTAACATTACTTTTGGACCAGTATTGGTCGAAGCTGCCAGAAGATCAACAGATTTACCTTTGGATGTTCATCTGATGATAAAAAATCCGGATAATTTTCTTGAAGATTTTAAAAATGCTGGTGCGGATATTATTTCTGTCCATTATGAAGAAGTTGTTCACCTAAACAGAACTATAAGCAAAATAAAAGAGCTTGGAGCAAAGGCAGGAGTTGTAATAAATCCATCAACACCGGTTTCTATGGTAAAAGATATTGCTGAATACATAGACTTGTTATTAATAATGACGGTTAATCCCGGTTTTGGCGGTCAAAGTTTTATCTCAAATTCTGAGCGCAGGATATCTGAAGCTGTTAAATTAAGAGCAGAACTTAAAGCTGATTTTTTAATTGAAGTAGATGGCGGTGTTAATAAAAATACTATTACAAAGATTAAGAATGCCGGTTGTGATGTTTTTGTTGCAGGATCTTCAATATTCAAAGCTAAAGATGTTTCAATTGCAGCAGCAGAACTAAAAAAATTGATTACTTGATTTTTAGTAATTACAAAAAACACTCTGTTTTCTTTTTCAACTCTTAACAAAAAAATGTTGAACACATCTAAATATAAATTTTCTTCTTCGGAAATAGATTTTCGTTTACCTTCAATTATGGGTATTGTTAATGTTACTCCTGACTCTTTTTCTGATGGCGGAAAATATTTTTCTACAAAATCTGCTGTTGACCATGCACTTAAACTAATTGATCAGGGAGCTGCATTTATAGATATCGGTGGTGAATCTACCAGACCCGGCTCTGAACCTGTTTCCGTGCAGGAAGAAATTAAAAGAACGATTCCGGTTATTAAAGAGTTAAAAAAACTAAATAAAGAAATTATTATTTCGATAGATACTACAAAAGCTCAGGTTGCTTCGATTGCATTAGATAACGGAGCCGAAATAGTAAATGATATAAGTGGGTTTACTTTTGATGAAAATATGTTAGATGTGATAAAAGAATATGACCCGGCAATCGTAATAATGCATATAAAAGGAAATCCAAAAACAATGCAGGAAAATCCTTTTTATGAGGATGTTATCAAGGAGATTAAAGATTTTTTAACTAATCAGATAAAAAAAACTAAATCAGCAGGATTGTCTAAAATTATCATTGACCCTGGTATTGGATTTGGCAAACGAATCATTGATAATTTTCAAATTATAAAACAACTTCCGGAGTTTGAATCGCTTGGTTATCCTATAATGATTGGAGTTTCAAGAAAATTCTTTTTAAGAAAAACATTGGAGCTGGATATCAATAATGTTGAGGTTGCTACTGTAATAATGGAAAGTCTGGCTGTTATGAAATCTGCGAGAATAATCCGTACCCACAATGTAGAATATTGCAGTCAATTAGTTAAATTAGCAAGTAATATTATTTAAGGTTTAATGGTAGATTTATTTAAAATAGGTTTCTTAACAATTACTCTTTCTGATGTAATCGATATTGCAATAGTATCATTCATTTTTTTTAGATTATATATTACACTTCGCGGAACAGTAGCTGCTCAGATATTTGTTGGTTTACTGGTTATAATTTTAGTTTCATTTGTAGCACAGGTTCTTAACTTTAGGGCGGTTACCTGGCTGCTAAGATTAATAACAGATATTTGGGTAATTGCATTTGTTATTTTATTCCAGCCGGAGATAAGGCGTTTGTTGGTGCTTTTGGCGAGAAATCCGTTTTTTAAAGTATTTGCCAAATCTGAATCCTATGAAGTAGCTGATGTTATTGTTGATGCCGCATTTCAACTTTCACAGCATCAGCACGGGGCATTGATGGTATTGATAAAATCCTCAGGTATCAGAGGTTTTGCCGAAACCGGAGAATTATTAAATGCAAGAATAAGTGCGCCATTATTAACTTCGATTTTTTTCCCTCGTTCTCCTTTGCACGATGGAGCAGTTATTATAAATAAAAATTTTGTAGAAGCTGCTCGCTGCACTCTACCGCTTTCACAACAGACATCAGTTAAAGGAGAATCGCTCGGTATGAGACATAGAGCTGGTCTTGGTATCTCGGAACAAGCTGATGTTTTGAGCATAATCGTTTCAGAAGAAACTGGCGGAATTTCTATAGCAGAAAATGGCGAATTAACCAAAGGCTTATCAAGGGAATCACTTAAGAAAAGAATTAATTTAGCAATGAAAGGACCCGAGAAAAAAGGTTGGAAAGGTTTTATTGAACAGCTTAAATCAAGGAAATAATTGTTGTGCTGTAATTCCATTTTTTAATGAAAAAAAATACTTAAAGTCAGTAGTTAACAATACATTAAAATACGTTGATAAGATATTTGCTGTTGATGACGGTTCAAGCGATGGTTCTGCAATTGATATTTCAGGAATTGAAAATGTAAGTATAATTTCATTGGATAGAAATTATGGAAAAGGTTTTGCATTGCAGGCAGGATTTAATGAAGCAGTTAAATATGAGTATGATATCGTCATAACACTTGATGCTGATAATCAACATGATCCGGATTTCATTCCTGCTTTTATAGAGGGTATAAAGAAATATGATATTGTAATCGGCAATAGACTTAAGAATCTGCAAAGTATGCCTGTTCATAGAGTTGTCAGTAATAAAATCACTTCATTTTTGCTTTCTTTAAGAACCGGGGAAAGTGTTTTAGACAGCCAATGTGGTTACAGAGCTTATAAGACAAGTGTTTTAAGAAAAATAAAGACCAGTTTTAATGGTTATGAAGCTGAAAGTGAAGTAATCTTATTAGCAGCTAAAAAAAAATTATCAATAGGTTTTGTAGATATCTCAACTATTTATGGAGACGAAACCAGTAAGATGAATAATCTGAAAGCCATCACTGGCTTTATTAAAGTTTACTTAAAGAATTTTAGTAATTAAAAAAGGAGATGAGATCATGAAACTTAAGTATTTTGGTCATTCTGCATTTCAGATTACTACTGATTCCGGAATAAGAATTCTAATAGATCCTTTCTTAGATGATAATCCGGTAAGTAAAACGAAATCTTCAGAAGTAGATGCAGAATTTATTGTTTTAACTCATGGTCATGGTGATCATGTTGGAGATGGATTAAAAATCGGCAAAAGATGTAATTCATTATTTATTTGTGTAAATGAACTTGCTGAATGGGTTAAATCAAAAGGACTTAAGGCTCATAATATGCATATCGGCGGATCACATAATTTCGAATTTGGCAAAGTTAAATTTACAATCGCTCATCATGGTTCACTTACTCCTGATAATCAATATACAGGTGAAGCTTCGGGTGTACTTTTAACTATAAATGGAAAAACAATCTATCATACAGGTGATACAGGATTGTTTTATGATATGAAATTAATTGGGGAGATGAATGCGGTTGATTATATGCTTTTGCCAATAGGTGATAATTTTACTATGGGTATAAACGATGCTGTAAAAGCAGTTGAATTAACAAATCCGAAAATTGCTATACCAATGCACTACAATACTTTTCCGGTTATTGCTTCTGATCCATTAAAGTTTAAACAGCTTGTTGAAGCAAAATCAAAAAAATGTATTGTTATGCAATTTGGTGATGAGATTGATTTATAAGTTTTATATAAAGTTCATAATCTGTTATCTTTAAACTCAATTTTTTGTAATCTAAATCAAATGGCTAAAATTATTTCTATTGCTAACCAAAAAGGCGGTGTTGGTAAAACAACAACAACTATTAATTTGTCTGCTTTGCTTGCTGCTGCAGAAAAGAAAACCTTGTTAGTTGATATTGACCCTCAGGCAAATTCATCATCAGGGTTAAGTGTTACCAATCATAGCCCATCTGTATATGAAGTGCTGGTAGGAACGAAAAATATAAAAGAAGTAATAATTAATACATTTATGCCTTTTTTAGATATGCTTCCTTCAAATATTAATCTTGTTGGTGCTGAAATAGAAATGGTTGATATTGAAAATCGTGAAACTCTTTTAAAGAGTGCATTAAACCAGATAAGCTCTGATTATGATTATATTCTTATTGATTGTCCGCCTTCACTTGGATTACTTACTCTTAATGCATTAACTGCAGCTGATTCTGTGCTTATACCGGTGCAGTGTGAATATTTTGCTCTGGAAGGACTAGGACAATTACTTAATACAATTAACATTGTTAAAAAACATTTTAATAAAGACCTTGCAATTGAAGGTGTTCTACTTACTATGTTTGATACCAGATTAAGACTTTCACATCAGGTAGCTGAAGAAGTCAGAAAATATTTTGGAGAAAAAGTATTTAATACTGTTATAAACAGAAATGTTAGAATTTCCGAAGCACCAAGTTATGGAAAACCAATAATTTTATACGACGCAATTTCAAGTGGTGCCCAGAATTATATGGCACTTGCATCAGAATTACTTGAAAAGAATTCAGAATTGAGTAAGAATTAATAAATGAATAAAATGAAATCAAGTTTAGGCAGAGGATTAGATGCATTAATCAATCCTAATAAATTTTCTGAAGCTGAGGGACATAAAGGCTCAGATTATAAAAATATTAAAGATGATGATGGGAAATTAGTGGATGTTCTGGTAAATATTGCTGTTGATTTAATTTCCCCAAATCCTTTTCAGCCAAGAACCAATTTTGACACAGAAGCACTGGAAGAACTGAAAAAATCCATCATTGCAAATGGACTTATTCAGCCGATTACCGTTAGAAGAGTTACTGGAAACCGTTATCAGCTTGTTTCAGGTGAAAGACGATTACGTGTTTATTCTGAGATCGGATATAAAGAGATTCCAGCATATATAATCAAGGTTGATTCTGATGAGGTAATGTTAGCATTAGCATTAATTGAGAATATCCAAAGAGAAACTCTAAATCCAATTGAGGTTAGCAGAGCTTACAAAAGATTAATGGACGAGTGTAATTTAACACAAGAACAAATTGCCGAACGTATTGGAAAAAATCGTACTACTATTGCAAACTCTGTAAGATTATTAAAATTACCGGAAAAGATCCAGAATTGTTTAATTGATGAATCAATCTCGGCTGGTCATGCACGTGCACTGATTAATCTGCCTTCTGAAGAACTTCAGCTTTTTGCTTTGGAAAAGATTATGCAGGAAAATCTTTCTGTTAGAAAAGTTGAAGCGATGGTTAAAAGGCTTATCAAAGAGGGAATTCCAGATAAAAAAAGCATAACTATCAGACACAACAAAACTTCAGATTCCAATCTTAATGATGTTGAAGATAAATTAAGAAAGATTTTTGGAACAAAAGTTCATTGTAAACAAAATAAAGACGGCAGGGGAGAAATAATAATTGAGTTTTATTCAAATGATGAATTAGAAAGATTATTTGAACTATTTGAAATCATTGATCAAAAATATAGTTAAGTGTATTGCTGTTCTGCTGATTTTGAACTCAAGGTTAAATGGTTTTCAGGATACTCTTAATGTTGCTGATACAACAAATGAAAATCAAACCTTTGAGATGCAGAAATCACCCTGGGGTGCTGTCTTAAGAAGTGCTGTGATTCCTGGCTGGGGACAAATATATAATGAATCATATTGGAAAGCACCGGTTGTTTGGGGAATAATGGGTTGGTTTGTTTATAACTGGATTGATAATAATAATAAGTACATTGATTATAGAAATTCATATATACAAACTAATGAGACATTAGATCATGATTACAGGGATTTTTATAGAGATCAAAGGGATCAATTTGCGATTTATATAGTGTTAACCTATTTCCTGAATCTGGTTGATGCATATGTTGATGCTCATTTATTCGATTTTAGTGTCGATGAAAATTATTTGACAAACACGAAAATGATAAATGTCAGATTCCACTTTTAAAACCAAATCAGTTTTGTTTGAATTTACTCAGTGCAATAAATGTCAGCATGAGAATGCACCTTATCAAAGCATTTGTGAAAACTGTAAAGCTTATCTCAGGGAAAAAATTGTTAATATCGATTTATGGATAACAATTCAGAAATTGATTGAAACTCCTTTAGAAGCTTTTAGAACTATTGTTTATGCTGAACATAAAAACTTTATGTTCTTTTTGTTATTGTTTATTTCCATTAAGAATCTGATCATTACAAGATTCATTTCAATCCCTGAACTTGGTAAAGAAGGTGTAACAACATCCATAGCCTTTCTGCTTTTTTTATCTGTCTTAATAACGATTGGTTTTATCTTTTTGATTTCTTCTGTTCAATCAAAGATATTTCAAAAATCAAATGTTAAGCTCAGAACCATTGATGTAATGGCACTAAACTCTTATTCACAAATTCCTTTAGTGTTTAGTTTGGTGCTGATTTTTCCAGTTGAAATGATAGTTCTGGGAGCTGATTTATTTTCAAACAATCCATATTCATTTCAGATAAAACCTGTTATAACCTACATTTTATTTTTTGTTGAAATAGTAATGGTTATCTGGTCATTCTTGCTGTATTATTTCAGTATTCGTTTTGCAGGATTCAGTAAAATGATTAGTTCAATTTCTACACTAATTGTTTTCATAATGTGGTCTGCCATCCTGTTCATTTCTTCAAAAGTTATTTTTACTTTGTAGTCAATAAAAATTTAACAGTTTATACTTTTAACATATCAATGCATTTTTATTATCTTAACACAAAAGATATATAAAATTATGAAAGAACTATCAACTTTATCCAAAGTATTTGCAGTTATAGCCTTAGCTTCAATATCAGTATGGATTGGTGCTTACCTGACCAGACAATTTCTGGTTTATCAAATATTTGAAGGTCCCGATTTAATCCTCAAAAACTATTTGAATGAGAATAATCTTTCCGGAGTATTAACAGAACTGCTGCCATCGATTTTAATACACTTTATAACATTTATCATATTCATCGTTTCGTTTTTTTTATTTGTAATTACTTCCAGACTTAAGTTAAGATTAAACGGCTGGTTGTTTATTATTTTAATTGCAACAATTATAATTGTTCCATTTGAGTCGTATTTAATGTTAATAGATTATAAAGTTATTTTGCTCTTAGATAGTGGCTCATTTGATTCAAATCAGGTAATAGCTTTATTAAGAGATAGAATTAAGGATTTGAGTAGTTTTCCTATAGTTGCTATCCTTACGTTTATTTCATTTTATTATTTTATTGTTTTCAAACCGCTAACAAAAAAAGAATAATACTGAATCCTATATGAAGATTAAAGAAAAAGAATTTGAGGAGATTATACAGGAACTTAGATCAATTGCCTCCCAGTTAGGTGCTACAGTAAGATTTGAAAAGGGTGATTTTAGCGGAGGCTATTGTTTATTAAAAGATGATAAAGTAATTGTTATCAATAAAAATGCAAACCTTCAGAAAAAAGCAATGATATTGTCTGCTGCATTAAAAGAATTAGGTGTGGATGATATTTATATAAATCCTAAACTACGGGAACTAATTGAAGAGATGGGTGATCATAAATGAATATTCTTATGATAAACGGTGCCAACTTAAATCTTTTAGATAAAAGGGATTCAGATATTTATTCTAATCTTTCAATTGAGGAAATCAGAGAATTAATGCAAAAAGAATTTCCCGAATTCTCGATTACATCCTATCAATCTAATATTGAAGGTGAAATAGTTCAGGCAATACAAAAAGCAGATGAAAAATTTGATGGAATGATTATTAATCCGGGTGGTTACGCTCATACTTCAGTTGCAATAATGGATGCGCTGGAGTTGTGCAAGATTCCCAAAATTGAAGTCCATTTATCTCATCTGGTAAAGAGGGAAGAATACAGACAAACATTATTAACAGCAAAAAATACTGATGGTTATATCTCAGGGTTTAAAGAGAACAGTTATCTTGCTGCGATGTATCTGTTAAGAAAGATTCTGGTAAAGTAGTTTTATCTTAGCCAATTATCTTTCTGAACAAGTCCCGGACTGGAAATATTCCCTAATTTTATTTTTAACTAACTCTATAAAGTTGATAATATTCAATAGATTAGTTATTTTCGATTAAACAAATTTAAGAAGCCTATGAAGGATTTGTCTATAAAAAAACTTTATTATTCTATTAGTGAGGTAAGTAAAATCACAAATATAGAACAATATGTTCTTAGGTATTGGGAGACTGAATTTGTGCAATTAAAACCACAAAAGAACAGAGCGGGAAACAGAATATATACAAATAAGGATATTCAATTAATTCTTCATATAAAAACACTGTTAAGAGAACGTAAATACACCATAGAAGGTGCAAAAAAAATAATGGAGAATTATTCTCCGGAAAAAATTCTTCAACCTGTTGAACAGATAAAACCAATATCAGAATCTGAAGCATCAGAAAATGTTGAAGTTAAAAAAGAAAGGAACACTATACAGAAGGATCTTGAAGAGATAAAAAACATTCTGGAAATATTGGTGTCAAAATTATAAACTCGGAACGTGGCGCAGTCCGGTAGCGTACTTGAATGGGGTTCAAGGGGTCGCGGGTTCAAATCCCGCCGTTCCGACAAGTTATTCCATATATTATATTCAATTCTTAATTATCAGAACAGCAAGTAATCTTCTTGTATAATAATTTTATTTATTGTTCAGATAACAAATTCCATCAAACATTTCAAATCTCAAAAACTTTTCCTCTAAGATTTGTCTTCACAAGCAATAGTTATCAAAGTAAAGTTATAAAAAGTTGAATTTCTGTGAAATTTGCTACAAAATCGCTAAATGTTGAAACAAAATCGCCATTTTCAACTTTTTATATAAAGTATTTTTGCTGGCATAATCGAGATTTATTCCTAGTAAGATAATGTTTTACAAGGATTGGGAAGCATCGATTATAATCTCCTTGTATGTAATGCTGCAGAGTTAGTTTACTCTGCGGCATTTATTTAATTAAAAAAAGTATTAGTGCCAACAAATAAACATTATCTTAATGAATAGAAGTTCTTTAGAAGAATTAAAGAGAAAAGAAAAAGCATCAAGCAGGATACTTTTTGCACTTGTAGTTTTGGCAATAATTATAATAAGCACATTGATATTCATTTTAGCTCAGGATATCTAATTAAATATTTTCTTCTTAATAGATGAAGTTAAACAACGAAACTAATTATATGGCTCATAATAAATAAATGTTTGAATAGAGATTTATGACATTCCAGGAAAAAAGATTGCAGCATTTGTATATGAATATAAAAACTATCGGGAGCTATCACGATTATTTTTATGCAAGTCTGAACATTAACATTGGGACTTATTAAGTAATAAAAATTACAAATTGAATCTGAAATGAATAATAAAACAGATAGAGGCATTTACTTAAATGAATATTGAAATTGAAATACAAACAAATAAATAAATATTAAAAACTAATAGTGAGATCAAAAAATGAAGAATATTTTCTCCACAATCATAATCAGCATATTGTTATTAAACTTGATAACAAATGCACAGAACATAACAAACACACTTCCGGCTAATGGTATTTTTAAGATTAAGTCCAATCAAAATGATTTTCTTTCAATTGATGAGACTTCAGGAGATTTGAGACTATTTCAAAACATTGTTCTTCCATTAAACCCAGCGTTGGGCATAATTTTTAAAGGCGATAAGAGATTTATACATACTTATAAAGGCAGTAATGCAGTTGGAAGTAATCTTTTTATTGGAGAAAATGCAGGAAATTTTACTAGTGGTGGTTCAGGGGCAGTTCAAGGAACCTTTAATACAGGTGTTGGTACCCAATCGCTTTCATCGCTAACTATAGGAGCTGAAAACTCAGCTTTTGGAGAACTTACACTTATGAAAAATACATCTGGTGATGGTAATTCAGCATTTGGAAATTCAGCTTTGACTCTTAATACATCAGGTTTTTTTAATTCAGGATTTGGTTTGGCTGCACTTAATTCAAATAGCACAGGCTGGGACAATTCCGCTTTTGGAAAATTTTCACTCTATTCTAATACAACTGGCAGCGAGAATACAGCGGTGGGCAGTAATTCTTTGCAAATGAATACTACTGGTTTCCAAAATACTGCAGTTGGACATCATTCATTACAAAACAATACCGGCAATTATAATACTGCAATTGGTTATAATGCTGGTTCTACTGTTACAACTGGTTCTAACTTAACTCTAGTTGGAATTGATGCAAATCCATCTTCTCCAACTGCAATAGATCAGATAACTCTCGGAAATCAATATGTTAATTCACTTCGCTGTAATGTTCAAACGATTACAAGTCTTTCAGATGCAAGAGATAAAAAGAACATACAGGATTTATCTCTTGGACTTGACTTTATCACAAAATTAAAACCAAGACAATTTAATTGGGATAGACGTGATTGGTATGAGGGAGGAGTATCAGATGGAAGTAAGATACAGGAAACACTCACAGCAGGCTTTATTGCACAGGAGTTCGATGAAATTCAAAAATCAGAAAATGCAGAGTGGTTAAATCTCGTATTGAAAGATAATCCTGAAAAATGGGAAGCAACTTATGGAAATCTACTGCCGGTAATGGTAAAGGCAATTCAGGAATTAAAACTTGAAAATGAACAACTGAAATCTGATAAAAACAAAGAAATAGCTCAATTAAAATCTGAAAACATAGCAATCAGGCTAGAATTAGAATCATTAAAAGAACTGCAAGTACGCTTAACAAAACTCGAACAGGAAATGAAGCACTCAGATTTAAAATTTTCCAACAATATTATTAAGTAATAAAAATATAAATAAGCGGTTAAAATATTATGAAAATAAAAGTATTTCTATTAGTGATATTCAGTGTAATAGTTATCAATGCACAAAGTCTTATTACACTAGGTAATGGTACTGCTTTAGAAATAGGTGCAGGTGCAGATGTCTGTGCTGATTCAATCACTGGTAATGGTCAGCTTGCAGGAAGTGGTACTGTATGCGGCAATCCTACTGATGTTGAAACGGAAAATGAGTTCAGTTTACCAAAGGAGTTTGAATTAGCACAGAATTATCCAAATCCGTTTAATCCATCAACAATAATTGAATATCAGTTACCGAAAGGCAGTAATATAAGCTTAAAGATTTATGATATACTTGGAAATGAAGTTGTAACTCTGGTTAATGAATATAAAGACGCTGGCATTTACGCAGTTAAATTTAACGCACTAAGTATTTCGAGCGGAATTTATTTCTATAAACTGCAGGCGGACAACAAAACTTTTATAAGAAAGATGTCAGTAATCAAATAAGGGAATTTTATTAATTCAGCCTGAGCGCAAAAATAAAGAAAGATAAAGTTTGGTTTTTTTGAATATTTTTTTTGGAACAAAAATGTATTTATATTAACTATTGTCCAATAACTATTAACTAAACCGGTGTATTTAATGAAAAATTTTTCAAACTCATTTTTAGTGTGGTCTATGTTTTCGTTTGCTATGGTAGCAACTTCACTTCTGTTTAATATAAGCTGCTCTTCTTCAAAGTATATTCCTGAAAAATTGGAGACTGCTTTACAACAGGAAATCAGAAAATATGAGAAAGATAATTCTCACATATCAATTCAATTTAAAGGTAAAACTATCAGCAGTATAAATGAAGATATGAAATCAAAATTAAAGGAAGCGGGGATTTCAATAGAGAGTGTTATCGGTGATATTTTTACAGCCTCCGGCAGTGTGGAAAGTATTAAGAAAACGACTCTTCTGGAATTTGTTGTTTTTCTTGAATCAGCAAAACAAATGGATCTAAAATCAAAATAAGGAAGCACATATATGAAAAAAACAATTTTACTTTTCCTAACTGCAGTACTTTTATCTGTTAATAGTTTTTCTCAGATAAAAATTCCTGAAATCAGCATGCAGAAAAGAGATGCTGATAATAAAGGAAAGTTGATTAATACAGATATTAAATATGCTGATCAATTTAGTAGGAAAATCAGCCCACTATTAAATCTGTTTCTGGATAGTGTCTCAACAAACAAAGGTGTTTATGTTCGTGTTCCTGAGTCAATGAGTGGATTAAAAGACTTAGTATTTTTTCATGAAGATGAGATAAAAGAAATTCTTTTGCCAGTATTTATTAAGACATCATCAATTCCGGCTTCCGAAAGTATGATTTCTATTCTTGGTGGAAAAACACAATCTGTAATTGGCGATATTATAGTTGCAGATTTGCCAATCTCATCTGTAAAAGAACTATCTCTATCTCCTGAAGTTGTTTACATTGAGCATAGCAGTATTTCTGATGTAAAGATAAATGTAAGCAGAATTGAAGTGAAGGTAGATCAGCTTCATAACGGCACTGGAATTTCAAGACCTTATAAAGGCAATGGTGTTGTTGTAGGTGTATTAGATTCCGGAATTGATTGGAAACACCTGGATTTTAAAAATGCTTCTGGTAACAGAATCCAATATTTATGGGATATGTCAGGAACAGGTAATGCACCATCCGGATATGGCTACGGAACTGAATATACCAAAGCTCAGCTTGATGCAAATCAATGTTCAGAGATTGATGGCGATGATGGTCAAGGGCATGGAACACACGTTGCAGGTACAGCAGCAGGTAATGGCGGTGCACTTTCAAATTATGTAGGTATGGCGCCAGAATCTGATATAATTTTTGTTAAAGGTTTCAGAACTGGACCTGGTTTTGCTGATGTTGATGTGGTTAATGGCTGCAATTATATTTTTCAAAAAGCACAACAACTGAGTAAACCCGCTGTAATTAATCTGAGTCTTGGCGGTCATTTTGGTCCGCATGATGGAACAAGTCTTTACGAACAAGCGTTAAGTAATTTAACAGGCAGTGGTAAAATTATTGTTGCTGCAGCCGGTAATGAAGGCGGTAGAACAATTCATTTAAGTTATACTACTTCGGGATCTTCATATAATGATTCATACGAAACATTTGTTGAACTCAATAATAATGCTTCAATATTTGGTGCAGATATGTGGTACAGTCCGGGGAATATTTCTGTTGGTCTTGCTGCTTATGATAATAGCTTAAATCTGATCGGTTATACTAATCCGATAGCACCTGGTCAGAAAATTCAAGATTTAGCTTTTACTGTCAATAATATTACTTATGGATATGTAACAATAGATGCTACAGGAACTAATAATCCGAATAATAGTGCCAATAATGTATTAATAGTTGTCGATAGTCATAATGGTCAGGTTAATATTACTAATGTATTTTGGTCAGTTTACACATGCGGTTCGGGTACTTTTGATGCTTGGGCTTTTACAGGCGGGCAATTTTCAACCTATGCTCCTCAAAATTATTTCAAACCTGGTGATAATCTACGTACTATTGGTATGCCTTCTACTGCTAGTAAATTAATTTGTGTAGGGTCCTACGTAACCAAAACACAATGGATAGATGTTAATGGTGTAACTCAAAATCAGCCTGGTAATCCTGTATTAGGACAAATTTCCAGTTTCAGCAGTATCGGTCCATCAAGAGATGGAAGAACAAAACCAGATTTATGTGCACCCGGTGAAGTTATTGTTGCTGCATATTCTTCTTTTCTGACTCAAACTCCAGCTTCAAGTATTTTGCAAGGCGGTTTACATCAAAAGATGCAGGGAACAAGTATGGCATCTCCGCACGTAACAGGAGTTGTTGCTTTGCTTTTGGAAAAAAATCCTTCTTTAGATTATGATCAGACAGTTGCAGTTCTAAAAAACACAACCAGGAAAGATGGTTTTACCGGAACAACTCCAAACAATACTTATGGACACGGAAAACTTGATGCTTACAATGCATTTTTAAATGTTTCTGGCGGAGGCGGCGGTGCACAGGTAATTCTTCAGGAAGGTTTTGATGGAACTTTTCTACCAACAGGATGGACTAAGCAAACTCAGAATTCAGCTAATACCTGGATTCAATCAAATCCACAGAACAATAACTTCAATCAAATTGATCCGAACAGTCAGTTTTCAGCTTTAGTACCTTGGGATGCGAATCAAAATCAAAACGAGTGGTTAATTACACCTGCATTTAGTTTAGGTAATGGAAGTGCGTCAATAGAGTTTTATGCTGGCTACAGCACTAATTGGCTTACCGGTGCAACATTAAAACTCCATATCTCAACTGATGGAGGATCAAACTGGACACAGTTATGGACTGCTGATAATGACGGTCAAGGCTGGATATGGAGGAACAAGGTTATCGATTTGACTTCTTATTCCAACAAACAAAATCTCAAACTTGCCTGGCAGTATGTTGGTATTGACGGCGATCTGGCTGGAATTGACGGAGTTAAGTTAATGGGACATACAACAACCGGTATTGATGATAATAGTAATAAAGTTGTAACTGATTATTCATTAAGTCAGAATTATCCTAATCCTTTTAATCCTGCTACAATGATTAGCTGGCAGGCACCGGTTAGTGGTCATCAAACTCTAAAAGTTTATGATTTACTTGGAAGGGAAGTAGCAACACTTGTTGATGAATTTAAGACTGCGGGTGTTTACAGCATTCAATTTAACGCTGAAAACCTTGCATCAGGAGTTTATATATACACATTAAAAGTTAGTGATTTTATTTCATCAAGAAAGATGATTCTCTTGAAATAATGCCAACAAAGTCCTGATAATATTTATAGTATTACATTTATAATAAATGCTATCCTGTGGAGAGTTTATCTGCAGGATAGTTTTTTTTTATCTGATGATAATTCTCCTGTTAAGAAACTTACTAAACTTATATCAGTATATGACTTAAGATAAGAGTTATTTTGATCGCTCTAACATAATTGCACATCCGCCGCCAGGAGCAAGTTTTAGTTTTAATATTTCATTCCGTCTGACCATTTTACTTTCAATTTCATATTTCATAGGATTTGTTTCCCAATCAGTGTCATCAGCGTCTTTATACATTGTCATCATATATTCATCATCACTTAAAAAATCCAATGGAAAGGAAAATTCTCTTGCTACTTCATCAGTAACTGCACCAATAAACCAGTTATCAGATTTTTTATCTTTACGTGCAATTATAACATAATCACCCGGCTCAGCTTTTAGGACTTTTGTTTCGCTCCAATCTACCGGTACATCCACAATAAATTGAAAAGCATCAGAGAATCTTTCATAATTTTCCGGTAAATCAGCAGCCATCTGAAGCGGGCTGTAAATGGTAACGTATAATGCTAATTGTTTTGCAAGTGTTGTGTGTACCTGAAATTTACTATCGGGATTATAATAGTTTAATTTTATTTGAAATATTCCGGGAGTATAATCCATCGGTCCGCCCATAATCCTTGTAAAAGGTAAAATGGTTTCATGTTCTGGCGGATTGCCGCGGCTCCAGGCATTGAACTCATTTCCTCTGGAAGCTTCGGCTGTCAGCCAGTTTGGATAAGTACGATGCAGTCCGGTCGGACGAACTGATTCGTGTGAGTCAACCATAATCCTGTATGTTTGAGCTTTTTCAACAACTCTGGTAAAGTGATTAACCATCCATTGACCATCGTGATGTTCGCCGCGTGGAATAATTGGACCAACATAGCCGGTTTTTACAGCATCATAACCATGTTTCTTCATAAATGAAAAAGCATCATCCAATCTTCGTTCATAGTTAGTTACTGATGAAGAAGTTTCGTGATGCATAATCAGCTTTACATTTTTTTGTTTTGCATAATCTGATAAAAAATTGACATCAAAATCAGGGTAAGGTGTTACAAAATCGAAAACCTCTTCCTTCCATTTGCCAAACCAATCTTCCCAGCCGATATTCCATCCTTCAATCAGCACTGCATCAATACCATATTTTGCTGCAAAGTCAATATAGCGTTTAGTGTTTTCAGTCGTTGCACCGTGCAACCCGGTTGGTTTAAAATTATTCCAATTAATAGTATTAAGATGAACATTATCTAAGTTTCCATAGTTCCAGCTCATAGTACCAACGTGCATACCCCACCAGATGCCGATATATTTTTGCGGCTTTATCCAACTGACATCTTTAAACATAGCAGGTTCATTCAAATTAAGGATTAGTTTTGATTCAAGAATTTTCTCTGCTTTATCGCTTACTATTATTGTCCGCCAGGGTGTTGTAAATGGTGTTTGAATGTAAGCTTTATTTCCGACTGCATCCGGACAAAGATGTGATTGTAAAGAGAAATTTTTTTTATCTACTTTAACATACATTACCGGATATCCTAATAAAGCTGCTTCGTGGATGTTGGTGTAAATACCATCAGAACTCTTTAGCATTAACGGTGTTTGAATATAATCTGCTCCGGGTATATTCTTGGTATTTATTTCCTCAAAGTCCAATCCTTTTCCTGCATCAACCTCTGATAGCAGGGAAGTAGAATAAGTGTATTCCTGACTATCGTAATCACCTGGTATCCAAAAAGTTTTATGATCACCGGTTAAAGCAAATGTTGTGTACTCTTCTTTAATTACAAAATAGTTCAGATTGTTTTGCTGAGGGAATTCATATCTAAATCCAAGCCCGTCATTGAATAATCGGAATGTAATTATCATAATTCTTTTATCAGGAATCATTTGAGTTAAAGTGATCTTAAGTTCTTTGTAATTATTTATAATAACACTTTGCTCTCCCCAAACAGGCTGCCAGTTTTCATAGAAAGTTAAAGTATCAGTTTTTTCAATTGTAAATCCATCAATAAAATCAGGCTGATTGGTTAAATCGATTCCAAGTGTGCTTTCTTTTATTACAGGCTTTTGTTTATAGTTTAACAAATAAACAGGTTTTCCGTTTACAAGCTTAAATATTAGCTGAAGATTTTTATCAGGAGAAAATATCTGCTGGGCATTTAAGGTAAGTATGTTTGTTGTTAATAGAATTAAAATAAAATACTTCATTGCTTTACATTTCAGGAAATTTGATTAAGCCGTGTTTCTAAAGACTCACAACGATATTTTTTTCTTTTCACATTTCGAGTTTGCTAATATGGCACTAGTTTGTCAGGCTGAGTTTATTCAAGGATGACGATTTATATTATTTATCTGAGATATTTTTTTCCTTAATAGCTTCATTTATAATATCAAGTAGCTGCATTCTGCTAAAAGGTTTTGAAAGATAATGTGTCATACCTTTTGATAAGAACTCATTTTTTTCCTGACCCATTGCAAAAGCAGTTAATGCAACGATAGGAATATCTTTATAATCTGCATTTTTTCTTAAAAGCTGAGTAAGCTCAATTCCATCCATTCCTTTATGCAGATTTATATCCATCAGTATTAATTTGTATTTATTATTATTAACTAAGGATAATGCTTCATCAGAATCTTTCGCTGTATCGACCTCATAAAGTCCTTTAGTTATTGTCTTAACCAACTTAATGGATACATCATCATCCTCTACATATAATATCTTTGGAAAATTTCCGTTTATTTTCTGAAGATTTGGAATATTATGAGTAGTATCAACCGATGTTTTTTCCAATTTACCCTCAATTAAAGGGAATGTAATTGTAAAAGTTGTTCCTTTATCTATAACACTCTCAACATAAATTTTACCGTTCATTAGTTCTGTATATCGTTTAGAAATCGTTAAGCCAAGTCCGGTACCTTCAAAGCTCCTGTTATAACCTTCGCTTGCCTGTCTGAATTCTTCCCAGATCAGATTTAATTTTTCCCGCGAAATTCCAACACCGCTGTCACTTACGCTTATAGAAACATCATTATTTAAGGTTTCAACTGTTACAGTTATTGAGCCGTAAGAAGTAAATTTTATTGCATTATTTATAAGATTATTCATGATGCTTAAAAACAAGAATGAATCAACATTGCACAAAACTTCATCAACTGCGATGTTTAAAGTGTATTTAAGATTTTTCTTAAAAGCTGCACTTTCAAAGAATTGAAAACTTTCCCGGATAATCGGGATTATATTAGTAGTTGATAAAACCGGTTCAACTTTAGCAGCTTCAAGCTTTGAAATATTAAGGATCATATTCAGTGTTTCAAGCAGACGATGTCCCGAAGTATTGATTGACTTTATCATCGTTAAGAAATCAGGATTATCCTTAAATTCATCCATCAACATTTCAGAAAATCCTAATATTCCTACCATCGGTGTTCTAAGCTCATGGCTCATATTTGCAAAGAAACTTGATTTAACCCTGTTCATTTCCTCAGCTTTTTCTTTTGCAATTATCAACTCTTCGATCATTTTTTTCTTTTCAGTAATATCTTCATTGATTGCAAGATAATTGGTTATTTTTCCCTCCTCATTAAGTATCGGTGAGATAATAGAAGTTTCCCAATAAAAATCACCATTCTTTTTTCTATTCTTGATTTCACCATGCCAGTCTTTTCCAGATGAAATAGTTTTCCATAAGTGAGCAAAAAAACCTTTATCGTGTTCATCCGATTGAACAATATTTGGAGTTTTGCCTTTAACTTCTTCAAGTGAATAACCTGATATCTCGGTAAATTTTGGATTTACATATTCTATTATTCCATTTGGATCAGTTATAAGGATACTGGCAGGACTTTGAATAATAGCTTTTGTCAGCTTTTGTGATTCTTCTTCAGCACGTTTATGTTGAATGAAGATACTTAATTCGTGTGCAACTATCTCTAAAATTTCAACACTGTTCTGGTCATAAGCATTTGGATTGTCATAGCTTTGTACAACCAAAACTCCAATTACTTTACCGCCAATTCTAAAAGGAACCCCCAGCCATATTTCAGGTATTGTTCCTATCATTCCGGCAATACCATTTTCCATCAACTGATTTATCTGTTTCTTATTAACAAGTATTGATTTTTTTTGTTCAATAACATAACCAGTCATTGAGCCCTTTGCAGCCCAATAAGGAATTTCTTCTTTTTCATCCCTATCAACATCAGATTGAAGCATACCTGTCTTTTCATCAAATAGAGCAATAAAGAAATTATTTACGTTCATAATTGTTGAAAGTTCAAATCTGATTGACTCAAACAGATCGGTTAACTTTAGTGATGACACTGCTGCATCAGCAACTTTATATTGTATATGCTCTAATATCTCCGCTCTTTTTCTTTCAGTAATATCCTGATGAGTTCCAAACATCATCAGAGCTTTGTTATCAGGAGTTCTTGAAATTACTTTCCCTTTATCTAAAGTCCATACCCAATGTCCCTCACGATGTTTGATTCTTACCTCGCACTCGAAATATTCAGATTTTCCTTTGAAGTGTTTTTTTAACAGTTCTTCACTCTTAACCAGATCCTCGGGGTGAATAAGTTTTAACCATGTTTTTATAGATAATGGTTCTAGTTCCTTCAGAGTATAGCCTCCTATTTCAGCCCATCTCTCATTAAATATTGCTTCACCAGATTGTATATTCCATTCCCAAGTACCAAGATTTGTTCCTGCGATTATGTTTGAGAGTCTATGTCTTTGGTTCTCAATTTCTTTTTGAGCATTCTTCAGATTAGTTTGATCGAACAGATAGCCCTTAATTTCTGATAAGTTACCATTATTATCTCTTACAAACTTTGTATAATCATAAATCCATAAATAGTAGCCGTCTTTGTGTCTTAATCTGTACGATTGTTCATAAGTATCAATTGAATTTTCCAGGTAATAATTAATCTCGTTTTGGAAGTTTTTCAAATCATCCGGATGCAGGAGTGAAGTATATTTAAATTTAGGATCGGTCAGAAATTCACTCGTATATCCTAATATCTCAACAATATTAGACGATACATATTTAACCGGCCAATCTTCTGAAGGACTCCAGATTATTATGCTTACAGGTCCTGAAGAAAATAAGTCTCTCTCAGCTTTAAGTTCATTTATTGCTTTTTTCCTTTCTGTTATATCTGTGCCAATACTAAGCAATGCCGGAATGCCAGCCCATTCAACTTTCTTTGCATATATTTCCAGAGGAATTTCAGTTTTATCTTTTCTGTAATGAGTAACTTCAAAGCGCGCTTCACCAATAGTATTTATCAGGTTTATTTGCGCAGCTAACATGGTTGAATTTTCGGGAGTATCAATTTCACTGAAGTTTAACCGTTTATATTCTTCTACTGTGTATCCATGCATCTTAGCTGCATTCTGATTAGCATAAAGACATTTACCATCGAAGCTATATACACTTATTGCGTTAGGAGCAATATCCAGCATATGTGCCATCATTCGGATAGATTCTTCACTTTTCTTTTGTCTGGTAATATCCTGAACTGCTCCATAAACTCCTTTTAAAGTATTTGTTTTTTCATCCCACAAAGGCTGTGCATAAGTTCTGACCCAAACAACCGAGCCGTCTTTATGATATGTCTTAACTTCACGATCCACTTTTAATCTATGTTTAAGCCGTTCAATATCATGATCATCTTTTATCAGTTCATCAGGTGGTAAAGTTGCTCTCCAGCCTCCTGCTTCCCGGTATTCTTCCAAAGTGTAACCAGTTATTTTTTCAAAAGAACCCGCAGCCCACTCGATTCGATGATTCCCATCTTTATCAACCAGAGTAGAGAACAAATAATCACTTGTAAGACTTGAAATTATTCTATAGCGCTCTTCAGAAAGTTTTATCCTTTGTTCAAAGATCTTTTCCTTATTTATGTCAATCATCACTCCCAAAAAACCTGTAATTCTTCCGTTATCATAAACGGCTTTTCCTGTGCTTCTTACCCAGTGTACAGAGCCTGATTTACTAATTAACCTATAATCAGTTGGTTCAACTGTGTTTGTGATTATTTTTCTCAATTGTTGAGGCATCAGCTTTGTATCTTCAGGACAGATAAAATCAATTAACCTTTTTCCAATCAAATCATTTGCGTCGTATCCGAGAATATTTTTCACACCCGAACTTATGTATGAAAATCTTCCATTTCGATCTATTAAATAAAGTGCATCATTTACATTTTCTGCAAGCGTTCTGTATTTCTCTTCACTTTCCTGCAATAGTTTTTCAGATTTTTTTCTTTCTGTTATATCAGAGGCTACAGCAATAACTACTTTTTTATTAAAATAGGTTCCCGGATATAATCGAACATCTTTTAAAAACTCCTCACCATTCTTTCTTTTACCCCAGAATTCAAGCTGTTGTTTTTCTCCGGCAAATGCCTTATTAACAGTAATTCTATTAGCAGCAAGGTCATTTCGATTCGGTGCACTTACAAATTCAGGAGTTTTACCAATCAGTGTTTGCTTATCATAACCATACATAGCAACAGCACCTTCATTAACATCAACGAATACACCGTTTTCATCCTGAATGTAAATTGATTCGGTAATACTATCAATTATGCTTCGATAGCTTGACTCGCTTAGTCTTAATCTTTCTTCAGACTTTAATTTTTGTGTTATATCGTGTGCAACACCCCGCAATCCAACTACTTTACCTTCCTTAAAGATCGGTCGTTCATAGACTTCTAATTGAACTGTTTCGTTATTAGCGTGTTTAATTTCTACATAAATAGGCGAGGTATCGATTTTACCTGCAAGGTGTTTATGAGTTCTAGCCTTTGCAATTTGATTTACTGCTGATTCAGTTGCAAACCAGTCTCTTTGATTAAGCCAGTCAGATACTTTATAACCGGTGATGTCTTCAACAGATGGTGAAATATATTCGATATATCCGTTTTTATCCTGAACATAAAAAAACAAATGCGGAGTGCCTTCTACAAGAAGCTGCATTCTATCACGATTCAATTCAGCTTCATATTCAATTTCTTTCTTTTCAGTAATATCTAATATGGAAGACTGAAACCCGATTTTTTTTCCATGAGAATCGAGTATTAGGGTTGCCATTCCATACGCCAGAAAAGAAGAACCATCTTTTTTTAAAGCATTAAATTCTCCTTCCCACCGTCCATTTTTATTTAATATTTTCAGTATATCATTTGCTGTTTTCTTGTTGATAAAAAAGTATGATATATGTCTGTTAATGATTTCGGATTTGGATTTATAACCCCAAAGATTAAGGAAAGCTGCGTTAAGATTTGTTATTCGTCCTTTTATATCTGCAATACTATTAGCTGAAATAGCCGATTCGAAAACTATGTTCTTTAACAAGAGCATTGTTTCTGTATTTTTTCTTTCTGTTATATCAGTGATAAATCCTTCAAGATATAAAACCTTGCCTTCTTCAGAAAAAATACCTTTACCACGTTCCCATACCCATTTAAGTTCCTTCTTTCTGCTTATGATCGGGTACTCAAATTCAAAATACTCTTTTTCCTTTAATACTTTTTTCCATTTGTCGGATACTAACTTCCGATAATCAGTATGTATGATATTGTTATATGAAATTTTTTTATTCTCAATAAGATCTGCAGGTTTATAACCTGTTATACTAGTGCAGCCATCGGTGATAAATTTCATTGTCCAGTTTTTATCATTAGCGCATCTGTAAATAAATCCGGGAAACTCGAAGTTGAAGTCTGAGGATTTGTTTTTATCAGAACCTTTTTCTTCTTTTACAGACAATACTATCGCTGCATATTCTGTTTTGCCAGAATCATTTTTAATTGCAGTCATCGAGCAGTTTACAGATTGGAATTTGTTTTTTGATAATGTGATTTTACAATCCTTAAACTTAGACTCTTTAGATTTCTTCCCAGAAGCAAAGATATTTTTCAGAATATTTGTTACATCCTGATTTTTTGAATTGCCGCCAACTATCAAAAATCTGCTTACATTCTTATTTATCAGGAGTGATTTCTTCTTCCCCAAAATTTTTTCAGTTTTACTGTTAACTGAAGTGATAGAAAAATTTTTATCAACAATTAAAATTGCATCATTAAGCTGATTAAAAAGTGCTTCATTTGATAGAATTGATAAACTGTTTACTTTTGGTTTAACTGATGTTCTCTTTCTATTCCTGCCAAAATTAGTTTTTTCTGAATTAGTACTCATAATATCTTTTCTTTTTGTAAGCTCAATAATTCCTTTTAGATATTCTTTGTGGAAATTAACAGCAAGTATTGTGCAATTTTATTATTGAATCATATTTATTTATTGTTTTAGACAGATTAAGTTTAAAGTAAATTTTTCACCAAATTTTCAATAAACAGTCTGCTTTAGTTTTCTGAAAATAAAAATTACACTGTAAAAATAGTCAATTGGTTAAAATTTTTACTTTCGATTACTATTAAAATTTAACCCGAACAAAGCATAAATAATCTCAACAACAATTTATTCAAGTTCACTATTCTCAATTCTGGTTACCAATACCTTATCCACTCTTTTTCCATCCATATCAACGATTTCAAACATATAGGATTTATATTCAAATTTATCACCGGCTGTTGGAATCCGGTTTAATTTATACATCATAAAACCACCAAGAGTGGAATAATTTTCCTCATCTTCAAAATTAATATGAAGATGTTCTTTAAGTTCATCAATTAAAATACTTCCATCAATTAATAAAGAACCATCATCGCGTTTTATAATTGCAATTTCTTCTTCTTCGTGCTTATCCGGAAGATCACCAAAAATATTTTCTATAAGATCGTGTAGAGTTATTATTCCTTCAAAAGAACCATATTCATCAATAACGATTGCAACATAAGTTTTAGTCTTCTGAAACTTTTCAAAAACTTTTATACCGGTTAAATTATCAGGAATAAAGAGCGGTTGGGTTAAAATATCTTTTAATCTGAAATCAGGTTTATTGTTCAGACTGTGAAAAAAATCTTTTATTGTAAAAATTCCAAAAATGTTATCGGGGGTCTCATCATAAACAGGATAACGCGAAAACGGATTTTCGTAAACCTGTTGTTTGATCCTTTCAAGAGTATCTTTAATATTTATTACTATTACATCCTGTCTGTTGGTCATTATTTCATAAGCTCTTCTGTCACCAAATCTGAAAATACGTTTTAGCAGCTCTGATTCTTTATGTTCAAGCGTTCCGAATTGTGTTCCTTTCTCTATAAGAATTTTTAATTCTTCTTCAGTAACCGGTGTTCTTTCTTTTTTCTTAATCATCAGAATCTTTAAAAAGATTTTTGTAGAAAAACTAAGAAAAGAAACTACAGGAGTAGTAATCCACGAAAGAAGCTTCATAACAGGTGCAAGAGCAACAGTTATGCCCTCAGGATTATTGAAGGCAATCGTTTTAGGTACAAGTTCACCGATTACAAGCGAAAGATATGTAATTACAGTAACTACAATTGCTATTGCAGCTTTATCGGCATAAGGTGCAAGCCAGCTAATTTTTTGTAAAACAGGAACAAGATCATCCGCAAAAGCTAATCCGCCAAATGCACCGGCAATAATTCCAATCAAAGTTATACCAATCTGCACAGTAGATAAAAATTTCTCAGGTTCATCTAAAAGTTTAAGTGCAATTTTAGCACCTTTGCTTCCTTTTTTAGCTTTTTCTTCAAGCCGGGCTCTTTTGGATGAAACAAGCGCAATCTCGCTCATTGCAAACAATCCGTTAAGGATAAAAAGACCCAGAATTATTAAATATTCCATACAAAGATTATTGATATTGGCTGGCTTAATTTAATGAAAAGGTTAGAGATTTGTTAATAACCTGTGGGGTTGATTTGGAGTTTTAAGGTATTGACTGGCTGCTTATAAATTGGGTTTCTGAAAAATTGCTGCTTCAGTAATTTTAAACTGAGCAAAATTTATTCAGAGTTAATTTAAGTATCTAAGTTAGATTAAGAATCAGAAATCAAAAGTAAAAAAAATCAAATACACTAAATCAGATTGGCGATCAGATTAATTCTTTAAGTAAAATTTCTAACAACATCTGCAAAATCTCTCAGCTTTTTATTTACTTAAATTGTTAGGCGTTAAATTAAAAATATTAAATAGACTATATGAAAAACTTAAGTTTATAATTTCGGCTTTATATTCTAATTCATATAGTACAGATATTTCAAGTATCATCTCATTATTAAAAAAGTTAAACCCATTAAGACTTCTGATGCCGATTGAATTTGTATAAAAATTTGTTGAATTTTTGCTGAAGGAAGTTTCCTCGAATCCAAATCTATCTCGTCTATAAACAATACCGATCGTATTTGAAAAAACTGCGTATCCAAAAACTCTTTTTTGCAATATTAACTTATAATTTTTTAGGAGAGTAGCTTCGGCAGTAATAAAATAATCATCAATTATCTCGTAAGTTAAATCAATGCCGGCATTAAATATAAGATTTGGATTTAATCCTATGTACAAATCACTATTTGCCCAATATAAAAATCCGTAACTGGAAAAACTAAATTGCCATAATTTGTTTAGAGAATTTGTGTACAATTCCATAGTGTTTTTCTCTAAATACTTCTTTGGAATATTTGAATTAACTATTGATTTGGATAATGCCATTCTTGGAAAAGAAATTAGTTTTGAATTGTTATTGAAATTTGAATCTTCGTTAAAGATTAATGATTCGGAAATCGGAGGATAAAGAGAACAACTGTTAACTGCTAAACTGATTATTATGAAAAGGAATAAATGATATAATTTCATAAATGTCAAATGCTAATTAATCATTAATAATTACTTGCATTGATACGACTACTATGAACAAGACCGCCTAAAACTTAAGATCAATATTAAAACTTGGATGATTATTAAAAAATATATGTAAGCTAACTTATCTCGCTCGTTCTAAAAAAATATGAACAAAACTTGGTAATAATACAGCTCATTAAATTTTTATCAATAATTGTCTGCACTGATTTAACAGCTAATCTTTTATTCACTAATCCAAATATGATTATATATTTTTACTATGTCAAAAAAAATAAACAGTTCTTAGTGTTATGGTACAAATATTTTCAATAACAGGGTAGTATTAAGATAGAGATGGTTATTCATAAAAATTTTAACTAACTAAATCTATATAAATCAATCTAATACTAGTGCTATCTCTTATAATTACTAAACAAATTTACCTAAAGCTTTACTGCTCATTTTCTTCAGAATAATTAATAATCATAAATGAAAGAGAACTTTTTGGTATTAAATATGTACAGATTAGAATGATTTACAAACACATTACAAAATTTTCTAACGATGTAAACAGTCCAAGATATTTTTAATTGTGTTTTATTTATTACTAAGTGAAGATTCTTAAAAAATTCTCAGTCATTTCTTTATTATGAAATGACTGAGATTTTAATTGTTGTTGTGAGAACAGTTAAGAATTGTTTTATTATCCTTAAATAAAATGAAAAATTAATGCTTCCTTATAATTTAAAGTTATAACCGATTTACATCTCTTTTTCAGCAGTAAGTATTTTGTCTTTTACAAACTGCCCCTGATCTAAATGCTCCTGTGTTATATATACAATTCCATCTTCATTGTGCGGTTCACCATAAGTACTGTGAACGGATTTTAATCCTCCCAGATATCTTCTTGCATCACACAAATAAATAAGATCGCCCGGATCAGCAGCCATCTTTGCCATATCATTTTTAGAAAAATACATCAAATCATCAGTTGATTCTTTAATCTTCCAGTTAACTTTAATAATTTCACCATCACGATCGTTAACCTTACTGCCTTTAAACAATTCTTTTGCTTTGGCTATACTCCATACAGTTAATCCTTCAGTATGAGTTCTTTCAGAATATTTAGAATAATAATTGGATGAAATAACAACGAGCACCAACATAATTGCAGTCAGTAATAATAAAACCGGTAACGATGCAAGATTAAAAAGTATTATTACAAATAATCCGCCTGATACAAAAGTAATTCCGCTCATCATTGATTTATGATTAGGTGTGGTTTTAATCCAATCAACAATTTTCTTTTGCTGATTTCTTGTTACAGTTGTTAATACACCCACAAAAACACAAACAAACAAATTATATAAAGCTCCGATATAAGTGTACGGATGTTGTGGATCGTAATCAGTTCCGTGCGCAAAAATTTCTATTAACGGTTTTGGGTAATACATTCCAAGTATCATTAATGCAACACCAACAATAAAAGTAGCAATTACTGCTGCGTTGGTAAATTTTTTCCAGAATACTCCGAGAAATATTGCAACTACAAGCGGTGGAGTTAATGTTGAATGGAAATAACCGTGCGCTTCGTAAACCGTAGGGAAAGATTCAAATGGAATAACCGCCAATACTCCCATTATAGTAAAGATTACTGTTGCAATTCTTGCTGCGTTTAATTCCTGTTTGTCATTTTCTTTCCAGCTTTGGACTTTTTTGCTCAGCCATTTTTTTGCAGGTCTGTGAACATCATTAATATAAATTGCGGCAATTGCATTCAGCAGTGTATCTACAGTTGACATTAAAGCCGCAGTTAAAGCTGCCATTACAAAGCCAAAAACACCGGGCAGAGAAATTATATTTGCTACAACAACAAATATTGAATCAGGGTCCGAATTAGGCGGAACAATATCAGGATGCAAAACTGAAATGGCTTTTCCTATCCATCCGGCATTTCCAACAACTATAGCACTGATAGGAAGCATAAAAAGAATATTAAATGTAGCGGCTTTACGTCCTTCATCAACGCTCTTTGTAGCCATAAACCGCATGATTAAACCCATGTTCATAAATAAAAATCCAACAGAACCAGCAATTCCATCCTGCCAGAATATTCCGACAAAATTAAAACCGGGCGGATTATTAAAATGAGCCAGGGGTAATTTCCAGCTAGTCGGCAGTGCATTCCAGAACAAGCCAAACCCGCCAATGTAATCTAATCCAAGAAAGAAGACCAGCATACCAGCAAAGATTAAAATAAATCCCTGAACGAGGTCAGTGAAAATAACAGCAGTTTGTCCGCCATAGGTAATGTAAATACCTACGATCAGTGCAATCACAATTACCAAACCCATTAAAGTAATATTAATTTGAAATCCAAAAATTGAAAACTCGGGAGGCAGCAATGGTAAAATTGCTTTACCCATTGTTAAGAAACCTATACCAACATATCCAATCATATAAAGCAAAAGTAAAATAGTTGAGAGGAATCTTGTTGATGGCGAAAATCTTTTTTCAAAGTATTCGGGGATTGAGCGGATCTTGGTATAAACTATTATTGGCAGCCATCCAAATATAAAAAACGGTACGAAGAACCAATCATTCATATATGTCATTGTAGATGAAAAGCCAGCTTCAAAACCTTTTGCAGAATATTTTATAAAGCTATGGCTTCCGACTCCGGTTGCAACAATGCTCATTGCTATAAGCCACCATTTGAAACGTCTTCCTCCAAAAAAGAAATCAGTTGTTGTTCTGTTATATTTACTAAAGTAAGAACCGAAAAGCATGATTGCTATAAAATAAAAAATCATTACAATCCAATCGGTTGAAGTTCCTAAACTATGATGTACATTCATATTGCTTATTAGAGATTATTTGAGAAAATATTTAATAATATCATAGATATAAAGCGGCAAGAATCAGCAGAGCATGAATTGCCATATAATAGAAGAATCCAAAAAGAGTTATTCTCCACCAGTATCTGTGTCGTTTCTTTTCAAAGTTAACGGCTTTGGATTTTTTAATTATCACTAAACCGCAAACAAAAAATATTCCGCCAACACCGTACAGATAAATAAACGGCAGCCAAGTATTTTCAAATGAGGGCATACAAAATCCTGAATAATTTTACGGTTAATTTAGATTGTAATTCAAATACGTTGCAACATAATTGTTCATAAATATCAAAAAAAGTTTCACTTATTGTCTTGTTGATTTTCGGGCATTCATTTAAAAATATAACGCTGAAATTATCATGAAACCATGTAAAATCATAAAAAAGAAGAACCCGCCATAAAGGGCTTTTAACCAGAATCTATGCTGTTTTTTTTCGGTATTAAGAGCTTTTGTTTTAGTTATTAAATACATACCGCTGAAAAAAAACACACCTCCAACTCCATAAAGATAGATGTATGGCAGCCATATATCAGTAAATGTTGACATCACAATTCCTTTAGAATTTTAATAGTTAAATATAGTTTCATAAAAAAAATATTACACAATTAATTTTCAATTAAATTTCTCAGTTAAGAAGAATCTCTAATGATTCGATAAATATTTTTTTTGTTTCAGCAGTTCTGTCTTTTTCAATCAGAGTACCGAGATTAGTGGAAAAAAACATTCCCCAACTGTTTAGCACAATAAAAGTTGGAAATGCAGAGCTAATTTTTTTAATTCTTTGTGAATAATGATTTGTTAAAAATTGTTTTAACAGCTCGGTTTCCTTTGTTAAAAGCCAGCCGATAATTTCTTTTTCCTGTTCAAATGATTTGTCATTAAGAAAATTTAACAGGCTTTCATGAATAAGTTTATTTGTTTCTGAAACAGATATTTTAAGTGAAATGTAATTATCAAGCTTGGAAATCAACTGCTCATTAGCAGCAGTTAAAACAGACTTTACTGTTTCGATAAAATTTTCACATTCCCATTTTAATGTTGCAAAATAAAGTTCATCTTTAGAAACAAAGTAATGGTAAATGGTAGCTTTTCCGATTCGGATATCCCTTGCGATTTCATCGAGAGTTGTTTTGGTTAAACCATGTCTTGCAAATCTTTTTGCAGCAGATTTTATTATCTGTGATTTTCTTTCGTTTGGCATAATCTTGTACTTGTGCAATGCAAAAATAATAATTCCTGCTAAAACAAGTAAGGTTTTATCTGATTGTTTTACTTTTAGTTTTAGCTGTTATGACCGGATTTATTAAACTGCTGATTAAAAAAACAAGAATGCATCCGATAACATTATACCATAGAAAAGGAATATCAGTGAAAAAGTAAGAGTATAGAACTACTAACTCTGAAATTATTGCAGCGAAAAAAACCGAGTGTCCTGTAATTTTTTTTGTGTAAAAAGCTGTCAGAAAAATCCCAAGTATTGTTCCGTAAACAAGTGAGCCGAGAATATTTACTGCTTCGATAAGTGAACCGAGTTCATTTGCAAACAAAGCGAAAATTATCGCATAAAAACCCCAGCCAACGGTTGCCAGTTTTGAAAATTTAAGATAATGCTCATCAGTTCCATTTTTATTAATCAGCCGCTTATAAATATCCACCATTGTTGTTGAAGAGAGTGAATTCAACTCAGCCGATGTTGAAGACATTGATGCAGCAAGTATTGCAGCTAATAATAAACCAATAAGACCTAAGGGAAGATAATTAACTATGTAGGTTATAAAAATATAGTTTGTATCGTTTAAGTCTGCAGAGGGATTATTCTTTTTAATCAGTAATTTAGCTTCATCCCTGACTTGATTTCCTTTCTGTTCAAGTTCTAAAAGCTTTTTCTGATAACTGATTTCTGAAACAGAGTTATTGTTAACCATTTCCGAAATGATATTTTTCTTTTCAAGATGAAGCATACCATATTCTTGTTCGAGGGCGATATATTGTTCTGAAAAATTTCCGCTTTTAACATTCTTAGTTTCAACCGGATTAAAAAAGAGCGGGGGAGTAACAAACTGAAAAAACACAAAAACCATTGCACCAATAAATAAGATTACAAACTGCATCGGTACTTTTACTAATCCATTTACAAGTAAACCCATTCTGCTCTGTGTAATATTTCTTGCTGCAAGATATCTGGCAACCTGCGACTGATCAGTACCGAAATAACTAAGCATTAAAAATGTTCCGCCGATTAAACCAGACCAGAAAGTATAACGGTCGCTTAGGTTAAATGAAAAATCTATTACATTAAGTTTACCCATTTTACCTGCAATATGTGCCGCATCAATAAATGAAATCTCCTTTGATAAAAATGCAATTATCATAAAGAAAGCTGTGAACATACCAGCGGTTATAATTATCATTTGAAGAATATGTGTTTTGTTAACAGCACTGCTTCCGCCGATTGTTGTGTAAAGAATTACAAGCAAACCCATCAAAATAATTGTTGTATGAATATTCCATCCAAGTATTACTGATAGAATTAAAGCAGGTGCATAGATTGTAAATCCCGCCGCAAGTCCTCTTTGTGTTAAAAATAAAACGCTGCCGAGTATTCTGTTCTTAAGATCAAACCTGATCTCAAGATATTCGTAAGCAGTAAAAACATTAAGTTTACTATAAACAGGAACTGCTGTTATTGAAAGGATTATCATTGCGATTGGAAGACCAATATAAAATTGAACGAATCTCATTCCATCCACATAAGCCTGACCGGGAGTAGATAAGAATGTAATTGCACTTGCTTGTGTAGCCATTATTGATAATGCTACAACCCACCACGAGCTGGTTTTGCCTGCCCGTAAATATTCATCGGTGTTTTTTGTTTTATGAGTTTTCCAAATTCCGAAGAAAACAATAAAACCCGTAAATCCGCAAAGTACAATCCAATCAATTGTGCTCAACTGAATACCTTAGTAAGGATAAAGAATAGTGTGATAAGAATTATTAATTCAATAATTACAAGTGAATAAATTATTTTCCAGGAACCAAATAACGGAGGTGAATCATCGGTTCTGTTTTTCTTATCGTGCATTAAGTTCCCGCGTGAAGTATGTTTATAAATAATTTGATTGCTCCTTCAACTCCTGCCGGTATCTCTCTGAAAAAAGATAAACCTGTGTAAACAAAAGTTCCTTTGCCATACTTAGCATATAATATTGAGCTTAGTTTTTCATTTTCACCATCATCATTCATTGATAAAAGTGTTTCATATTTTTCATCCCATTCGGCTGGGAAATATAATCCTCTTTCCTGTATCCATCCTTTGAAATCATCTTCTGTTATTTTATAAGGATAGTTAAATATTTTATGGTCTTTATTTATAATTTTTACCGCGCTGTTCTCATCGGTAACTCTATCGTGCGAGATTTTTAGCGGAAATATACCGGGACTCAAAATCAATTGTGCTGTAGTATTGTATTGTGAAATCAGAGTTCCTCCGTTTTCAACATACTTGAATAATTCTTTCTGGAATGCCGCAAGTTCATCTCTTGTATTGTACGCTCTGATACCGGTTATTATTGCATCATACTGATTTAATTGATTCTGATTGAATTGCTTGTCATCGAAAATAACAACATCAAATCCAAGATCGCTTAAGAAATTTGGAATCAGATCACCTGAACCAGATATGTATCCGATTTTCTTAAGTTTGGTTTTTGTAAGATCATACGATTGAAGTAATGCTTTAGAATCCTGAAAAATTGTTTGAGGCATTATATGTTTATACTGTTTCCGGATAATCTGTTTTGTGTATTCTCTGCCTTCAATTGATACTTTGGCTGTGATATAGGATTGAAAAGCTGATTGATTTGGAGTTATCTTTATAAAGAAATCCTTTTTCTGATTTTTATTCATATCATAAAAATCAATTGCAGCGGGTTCTATTTTCCATCCGTTATTAATATTAAAAAATACTTTCCCGGATAAATTATCCTTTAAAGACTGAACAGTTACTTTTATTTCTTTTGATGAAGTCCCGTTAAAGAAATAAAGCTCTTTTTCAATATTGATAACAGCAGGCGGGGCAATTTTAACCTGAGAGTATAATTCGCCATCAACAGGATCTGTTATTCGTTTATATAACGGAACTGAAAATTCTATTTCTTCTCCGTAAATCTCAACTGTAAAATTGCAGTTAAATGGAGCAGTTGATTCAGGCAGTCCAATCATTGTCTGATCATCAACAGCAAAGCTGCCGGTACTGTGTTCATTTATTAACCAATAAGGATTTGAGATTTTTGAATCATCAGGAATATGAATAACAAAATCGCTTGTAAACATTTCGCCGTTTTTTAATGATCCATTTTCTATTTTTTTAGTTTCGTTATTAACGGAAATACTTTTAAGAATAAAATTCTCAGAACTTCTGTTAACAATAGATGTCTGAACTTTTATTTGATCGCCCAGAGCAGCATATTCATCTGTTCCAATCCCTTCAATCCAGATACCTGCACAAGAGCGGATTAACTCTTTCACTTCTGCAAGTTTAACTTCTTTCCAGTATTCATCCTCAAGATTTTTAATCTTAGAATAAATAGCAGCCAGATCTGAAATTGATGCTGATGGATTCTCATCATCAAATTCAGAGATTGTTTTATCAATTAATTTTTGAATTTCTTCACCGCCTTCAACCCGGTTCCAGGTAAAATCAATTCCTTCAAACAAATCTTTTTTTACTGAATCACCTTTAAGCAGTACAAAGTGGTTAAGCAGATTATTTCTTGTAGCTGAAGCACCGAACCCCTGACTTTTGTGCATTGACCTGCTAAGAGCAGAAATCTCTGTATAAGATTTACCAAGCAGAGGATTATACTCACCAACATTTATTGTAGGAAGTTCAGCAGTATTAATTTTTTTATTTTCCAAAGTTTTAATCCAGGCATTCCAGAAGATTCTTTTTGGCTGCCAGATGGTAACATATTTAAGTTGTTCAGGAAAAGCGCTCGGGTCGTTTGCTAAATCAAAAGCCTCAGAAGCAAGAATTGCCGAAGCAGTATGATGACCGTGTCCGCCTTCACCGGTTTCAGGAAATCTTGCGATGATTACATCAGGTTTAAATTTTCTTACTATCCAGACAACATCACTTAAAATTGTATTCTTATTCCAGATTTTAAATGTTTCTGCCGGAGATTTTGAATAACCGAAATCAAGTGCGCGTGTAAAGAACTGTTTACCGCCATCAATTTTTCTTGCTTCGAGTAATTCCTGTGTTCTGATTACTCCGAGTTGTTCAGATTGTTCAGGACCAATTAAATTTTGTCCTCCATCGCCGCGTGTAACAGAAAGATAAGCAGTTCTTAATAATTCACCTTTCGCCAGATATGAAATTACAGCAGTGTTTTCATCATCGGGATGCGCTCCTACATATAACACAGTTCCGAGAACATTTAGTTTCATTAAACCAAGTTTTATTTCTGATGAATTTAAGTTAGGAAAAGGTTGAGAGTAAATTGATATTAATGCAGTCATACAAAAAATAGAGATCAGTTTTAATTTCATAAATCCGGTAGTTATTAAATAGATAAAATTTTAATTCGATTATAATTTAATTGAGAGAATTATCCAAGATAAAAAATCACAGGTGTATTAATAATATTTTAGAGCAACATAATTCTGTTATCCTAAACGAAGTCGAAGGATAACTATTAATTTCTTATTACATTTTGATAAACTCATCCGAGCAGTGTTTTATCATCCTGAGCGAAGTTGAAGGATAACCATTAATTTCTTATTAGATTTTGATAAGCTCATCCGAGCAATGTTTTGTTATCCTGAGCGAAGTCGAAGGATAACCATTAATTTCTTATTAGGTTTTGATAAGCTCATCCGAGCAATGTTTTGTTATCCTAAACGAAGTCGAAGGATAACTATTAATTTCTTATTACATTTTGATAAACTCAACGGGACAATAAAAGTCCTTTTTCGTTGATTTATTTAACATCTTAAACCTTATTCCTTATTCATTAAGAGCTATATTTTTTTTATTTTCACCACTGAATAACAGAAAAATCTTATGACAATAAATATTAACCAGATAAAGATAGGCGGTAACAATCCACTTGTATTAATTGCGGGTCCTTGTGTTGTTGAAAATGAGAGGATGATATTAGAAACTGCTGAAGCTATTTCTAAAATTACCGGTGATCTTAACATTCCATTCATCTTCAAATCGAGTTTTAAAAAAGCAAACAGAACTAATCTCAAATCTTTTACAGGATTGGGTGATAAAGAGTCGATCAAAATCCTGAAAAAAGTAAAAGATAATTTCAGGCTTCCGGTTTTAACCGATATTCACAAAGAATCCGATATTGATCAGATTGGAGATTCAGCCGATATAATTCAGATACCTGCATTTCTTTCAAGGCAGACTGATTTGTTGATTGCCGCTGGAAAATCCGGCAGAGTTGTTAACATAAAAAAAGGACAATTCCTTGCACCCGAAGATATGAAACATGCCGCTGATAAAGTTGCTTCTACGGGTAACAATAAGATACTACTGACTGAGCGGGGTACTACATTTGGATATCATAATCTTGTTGTTGATATGCGCTCTCTGGTGATAATGAGTGAACTTGGCTATCCGGTTGTAATGGATGCAACACATTCAGTTCAGTTACCGAGTAAAGATTTAGTAAGCGGCGGTCAGCCGAAATTTATTAAACCGCTTGCCCGTGCTGCAGCAGCGGTAGGTATTGATGCAATCTTTCTGGAAGTTCATCCTGATCCTCAGAATGCGCTCAGCGATGCTGCCAGTCAGCTTCCTTTAATTGAATTAAAGCCTTTGCTAATTGATCTATTAGAGATTGATCGGTTAATTAAAAATTATTAATCACACTAAGGTAAATAGAATTGAATGATATTATAAAACACGGAAAAGAAGTAATCAGGATCGAAGCTTCAGCTATTACTGATCTTGAAAACAGTATCAATGGTGATTTCGTAGATGCCGTTGAAACAATAATTAATTCAACCGGCAGAGTTGTCTTTACAGGTATGGGTAAATCCGGACTGATAGCAAGAAAAATTGTTGCAACACTTAACTCAACCGGAACGGCGGCAATTTTTTTACATCCAACAGATGCTTTGCATGGTGATCTTGGAATGGTGAGAAGTGAAGATGTTGTCATTCTGATTTCCAAAAGCGGAAATACTGAAGAGATAGCCAATCTGCTTCCGATGCTTAAAAGATTAAATGTTAAACTAATTGCTATGAGCGGAAACAGGGAATCAAAACTTGCTCGTGAGTGTGATATATTTTTAAGCATAGCTGTTAAAGAAGAAGCCTGCCCGTATGATCTTGCACCAACGGCTTCAACAACTGCAACCCTTGTTCTTGGTGATGCCCTTGCAGTATCGCTGCTTAAAAAAAGAAATTTTACTCCAAAAGATTTTGCTTTCCTTCATCCGGGCGGTAGTCTCGGCAAACGGCTTTCGTTAAAGATTACAGAAGTTATGATAACAGGGGTTAATATTCCGATTGTAAAACAAGATGCATCAATTAAAGATGTGATTGTTGAAATTACAAGTAAGCGGTTAGGAGCTACTTGTGTTGTAGATTCATCAGATAAATTAACTGGAATAATTACTGATGGTGATTTAAGAAGACTTCTGGAAAAGACACTTAATATCAGCGGACTGTTAGCAAAGGATGTAATGACAAAAAATCCAAAAGTGTTAAAGGAAGAATATCTGGCTTCTTTTGCACTTCAGCAGATGGAAAACTTTAAAATTACAAGTCTTGTTATTATTGATGATCAGGAACATCCGATCGGGATTGTTCATCTGCATGATCTTATAAATCTTGGGCTGCAGAACAGATGAAATATATTTTGTTCTTCATCTCATTTCTTATTCTTTTTCAGTATTGTTCATCAAAACGGGTTAAACCTGCAATTGATGTAAACCTAAATACTCAGGAATTACCTTCACAGGAAAGCTGGAATTCTGTTGTTACTTTTTCTGATTCCGGTAAAACAAAAGCTATACTTTGGGCAGGGCATCTGAAAAAGTTTGATGATAAACGCGAGACTTTTCTGGATCAGAATATAAAAGTGGATTTTTTCAACGATGATGAACTGAAAACTTCCACACTAACTTCTAAAAATGGAAGAGTTGATGAAACCACAAATAATTTATTTGCAATTGATAGCGTTGTCGTTTACAGCGATAGCGTAACGATTCGTACTGAGGAAATGATGTGGAGAAACAAAGACAGGAAAATTGTTTCTGATAAATTTGTAACAGTTATTTCACCTCAGGAAAAAATTGAAGGTTATGGTTTTGAATCCGATCAGAATCTGAAAAATTATGTTATTTATAATATAACCTATGTTACAAGAGCGGATACAGTGCAATGAAAGTAAAGTTAATATTGATTTTTGTTTTTCTGTTGTCAGTTTTATCTGTTGCACAACAAAGTAAACTTATAACTGTAATTGGCGATTCACTGGTAGGGCGAATGGTAAACGGAGAATCTACAAGAGAGGTTTATGGAAATGTTGTCTTAACTCAGGGTAAAGTAAAAATAACCTGCAATAAAGCAATTCAATATATTTCACGTAACGAAGCTGAGTTAATCGGAGATGTTATTGCAACTAAGGATACATTGACAATCAAAACCCCGCACGGTTATTATTTCGGTAATCTTGAAAAAACAAAAAGCACCTCAGGTGTTTATCTTGATGATAAGAAGGTTATCCTTACTGCTGACAGCGGAGAATATTATTTTAATGAAGACCGTGCTTTTTTTCAATCAAAAGTTAAGCTTTATGATACAACAACAACTCTAACCTCAAATCAGCTTACTTATTACCAGCAGCAGAACAGAGCGGTTGCAGTTGGCGATGTTCTTATCTTTGATGGTGAAAATCAGATATATGCTGATACTCTCGAACATTTTAGAAATTCCAAAATTACTTTTGCTTTTAGTAATGTAAGATTGATTAATCTGAAAAATAATTCTGAGATCTTCGGGCAGCATCTTGAGGATTACAGGCAAAAAGGATATTCATTGATTGATCGTGAGCCTTTATTTATTCAGGTTGATACAACATTTGCAGCTAATGATGATGGGACAGAAACTGTTCAGCTTGATACTTTGTTTATTAAATCCAGAATAATGGAATCATTTAGAGATTCATCGGAAAGATTTTTTGCCATTGATTCAGTAAAAATCTTAAAAGAAAAATTTGCATCAGTTAATGACCTGACAATATTTTATCGTGATGAAGAAAGAATTGTAACAAGTAAAATAAATTCTGTATCGGCACAGCCGGTTTTATGGAACGAAGATTCTCAGTTAACCGGGGATTCGATCACGATCTATCTGAAAGATAATAAGATAAAACAACTTGATGTTGATGGTAGTTCATTTATGCTTTCACAAAATGAGAATTACCTTAATCGGTATGATCAGACTTCAAGCGCACAGATAAAACTTTTTTTTAATCAAGGCAAAATCTTTCGTGCAGAGTTTTATGGAAATGTATTTTCTATCTATTATATGTACGATGGTGAAACAGCTAATGGATTGACTAAATCAAATTCTGCTTCAACAACTGTAATTTTTGAGAATAACGAAGTAGCAGAAGTTAAATTATATAAAGATCCTGCCAGCGAATACTATCCCGAGAAACAAGTTACCGGTAATGAAAAAGATTATCTGCTGCCAAGATTTGTTGTCCGTAAAAACAGACCAACTAAAATTGAAATGTATAACCTACTGAATAAACTTAAATAAAAATTATGAGCACTACTTTAAGAAGCGAAGATCTTGTTAAGATTTATAAAAAGAGAACAGTTGTAAATAGAGCATCTGTTAAAGTATCAAAAGGCGAGATAGTTGGATTATTGGGTCCTAACGGTGCAGGTAAGACAACAACCTTTTATATGATTACAGGAATGATAAAACCAGAATCTGGAAAAGTTTTTCTGGATGAAACAGATATTACAAAAATTCCGATGTACAAAAGAGCGAGAATGGGTATTGGGTATTTACCGCAGGAAGCATCTATCTTCAGAACCTTATCAGTAGAAAATAATTTGCTTGCTGTGCTTGAAATGACCAAGCTGGATGCTAAAGCACGAAAGGAGAAATGTGAAAAGCTGCTTGAAGAGCTTTCAATAACTCACATAAGAAAAAGCATTGGATTTCAGCTTAGCGGCGGTGAAAGAAGAAGAACTGAAATTGCACGCGCTCTTGCTACAGATCCAAGTTTTATTTTGCTGGATGAACCTTTTGCCGGTGTTGACCCGATAGCAGTTGAAGATATTATGAACATAGTTTCTAATCTTAAAAACAGGGGAATAGGAGTTTTGGTTACTGATCATAATGTGCACGAAACTTTAAGCATAGTTGATAATGCTTACATACTGATCAATGGAGTTATTTTTAAGCAGGGCAGTGCCAATGAGTTAGCAAATGATGAAGAGGTAAGAAAATTATATCTTGGCGAGAAGTTTAAGCTGGATAGATATGATTAAATAGAGTAACGGCACTCTTAGAAAATTTTTTTTACAAGCTCTTCAGCTCTTTGCAATGAATCAATCTTACCAACATCAATCCATTTTATATCATTACAGAGATAGGCATTAATTTCTTCGGTTCTTGCAGCCATCAGATATGCCTTGATTACACTAAATACTTTATCTTCAGGAAATTTTTTTATCAGTTCAGGATTAATAATATGTATTCCATTGAACGCTAATTGCTTATAATCTGGTTCATCTCTAACAATAATTCTTTCGTTTTTCTTAATATCTTCCCATCCGCATAAAATATTATCTTCATTGAACAGTAAGTAACGGCTGCTTACTCTTTTACTTACAACAAGTGAAGCAAGCGAATCGTCAGACAGATGATAATTGTAAAATTCATTCAGGTCCAGATTTGAAATAATATCAACATTATGAATCAGAACAGGAAGGTTATCGAAAAAGTGCAAAGCATTTTTAATTCCTCCGCCGGTATCTAATAAGAGTTCGGTTTCATCGGAGATGAAAATGTCTGCTGCAAAAGTATTTGCTTCAATAAACTGTTTAATTTTATCAGCATGATGATGAACATTAATTATGATCTTGTTAAAACCATATTCAATCAGATTTCTTATAGCAATTTCAAGTAATGTTCTTCCATAAACATTGATAAGTGCTTTTGGAGTATCATCAGTTAAAGGTTTTAACCTTGTTCCAAGTCCTGCTGCTAAAATCATCGCTTGCATTATCTTATCACCTCTTCCTTAATTCCTTGTTCAATGTGCGAAAGAAAGACATTAATATCATATTTATCTTTAAGATACGTATAAAGTTTATCTGCACAATAAACTGATCTATGCTGACCACCTGTGCATCCAAAATTAACCATTAAATTTTTAAATCCAAGTTCTAAATATTTCTCTATTGTAGAATCAACTAATTGAATTGCATTAGTCATAAACTCATCAGCATTAGAATTATCTGTTAAAAACCTGATTACTTCAGGGTCTCTTCCATTTAACAGTTTATATTCAAGATGTCTGCCTGGATTATTTAATCCGCGGCAATCGAATACAAATCCTCCGCCGTTATCAGCCAGATCGATTGGTATTTCGCGTTTATAAGAAAAGCTTGTTATAGTTACTGATAATTTTTCATTGGGTAAGAATCTTTCTTCATAAATATTGAATTCATCGGATGAAATAATATTTCTGAAAACTTCATGAAGATGGGGAATATCAAAATCAAGTTTTCCTGTTTCAAGCAGATACTTAAGATTCTTTCTTGCAGGTAAAATACTTTTTATAAGATGTACTTTTTTCTCAAATAATCCTCTGAAGCCATAAGCTCCCATAGCCTGCATAATTCTTAAAAGCACAAATGCATAAAATGATTTCATAAATTCATTTCTGCTTAAGCCATAATCAGATTCAAGTTTATCCAGATAATGATTTAATAATTCTTCTCTAAGATATTGAGGTATTTCTGCCTTTGCATCATACAGCAGAGAAGCAACATCATATTGCAATGCTCCTTTTCTTCCGCCCTGATAATCAATAAAGAATAATTGTTCATCTTTAATCATTATGTTTCTTGACTGGAAATCCCTGTAAAGAAAATAATCAGTATTAATCGAAGACACAAAATCTGCAAATTTCTTAAAATCATTTTCAAGCAATTGTTCATCGAATGGAATTCTGCCAAGTTTTAAAAAGTCATACTTAAAATAATTCAAATCCCACACAATAGATTGTCTGTCAAATTTTGCACGCGGATAACAAAAATTGTAGTCTATAGCTTTATCGGCAGTAATCTGAAATTTTAGTAATTGCTCTAATGACTTTTTATATAGTTCTATAAGCTGTGGCGCAGAATTATAATCATGTTTATTTGAATGAATAACTGAATAAAGAGTGGTATCTCCCAGATCATTAAGCAGATAAATATCTTTATTTAGATCTTCATATAATATCCTGGGAACATTAAGGTTTAGATTATTAAATGTTTTAGTGAATGATAAAAACGCTTCATTTTCCTTTCTGTCTTCGTTTATTACCCCGATAACAGTATGGTTGTTATATGACACTCTGTAATATTCCCTGTAAGAGGCAGTTTGAGGAAGTTTAAGTATAAAGTCAGCTTTTTTTCCATACCACTTTTTAAAGGTTTCTCTGATCAAATCCAGTTTAAGATGATTAGCGATCATATTTAAAATCTTTCTTTAATAATCCGTAAGTATAATGGGTAACAAATATATCATTTTTAAATACACTTTCAGGATGAATTCCTTCAAGCGAAAAGCCGCATTTTAATAGAACTTTTTTTGAAGCTTCGTTTCCTTCAAATACTTTTGCCGTTAATCTGTTAAAATCGAATTTAGTAAAAAGATAATTGCAAAAGGTTAGTAATGCTCTGGTAGTAATTCCTTTGTTCCAGTATTCTTTACCAATCCAAAATCCTACTTCAGCAGTAAATCTATGAACATTTGAATATGGTGTTGCACTTATTCCGCCGATAACCTCATCTTTACTTACGATAGCAAAGAATAAATTTGTATCCTTTTCCAAAGCGAATTTTATCCATTGCTTAGCGGTTTCAATTGTATATGGAAACGGAAAACCATCTGCCAGATACTTATTAATCTCAGGATGGTTTGCATTGTAAGAAAGTGATTTAGCATCCGTTTCTTTATATGATCTGATAAGATAATTGTCAAAATATAGTTCTGTCATTACCAGTTTCCTTTAGGTCCTCCGTAAGCTCCCTGATCGTTTCTGCTTCCGTTGTAATCATTAAATAGCGAATCAGGATTACCAGCATCTTTACAAGGAGATAAATAATAAAGTGTCAGATAATCAGTATCAAAAAATAATGGATCCATATTTCCAAAGGCAAAGTAATTGTATTGTTCCGATAAAGTTGAACTGTCTTGCGATGAATAAAAGTAATGATCTAAACCATTTCGGTTCGTGTTCTTAAAAAAGATATTGTTTTGTATTTCTGTCTTTATCGGTTGATATATCAAAATACCGCCGCAATTATTATAAGCTGAATTTTTATAAAAAGTATTATTGATTACTTTAATATCAGATTGTTCTGCATAAACAGCTCCGCCATAATTATCTGCAAAATTATCCCTGAACACATTATTAATAATCTGAACACTTGAATTGAATATGCCCAAACCGCCACCGGTTAATGCAGAATTTTGATAAATGAAACTATGAAAAATATCGGTTTCTGAATTAAATATCGAAATGCTTGAATTAAAAGTATTTGATCCTTCACGGATATCTTTGACAAATAAGAAATCAATTACGGCTTTTTTATCAGCATTTAAAATTTTGATTCCTGCCCATTTTTTGCTTTTATCATACGAGGCAAATAATATACTTCGTGTTCTTGATCCTGATATCTTAAGTTCACCTTTAATGATCATACTTGTCCCTTCCTCAAAAAAAATTTCTACACCAGGGTTAACTTTAAGCGTTTTACCAGAATCGACAACAATATCTTCTGTTGCCAAAAATGGGGAATCAGAAAAATTTAATTCACCAGAAACACTGCCCTTGATTTCTGTAAACAATCCAGTTATATCCGGATCGCTAATACCGGTATATTGCTCGCGATCAGAACAACTTAAGGTTATCAATAAACAGAAAATTGAATTTAATATTATTTTTTTCATAATCAGCAAAAGGCTTGACTAATTTACTATATTTAGATTAACAAATTTACATCAATTTTATATGAAAAAATTTTTGCTCTTTATTTCATTGATTATCCTGTCCGGCATTCACCTGCAATCTCAGGTAAAATGTAAGTTTATTGTTTATTCAAAAATTTCAGATAAGAACTCTTTTATATACATTACCGGGAACCATCAACTGCTGGGTGATTGGAATCCGTCCTCAATTCAGCTTTCAAAAATTAATGATTCTACATGGAGCCGTGAATTTGAATTTGATAAGCATAGAAAACTTGAGTTTAAATTTACATTGGGAAACTGGGAAATGGAGGCATTAGATTCAGATGGGAAAAAATTTTCTAACTTTCAGATTAATATTACAAATGATACCACACTGTTTTTTGAATTTAATAATTGGGGTAAAGAACATAGTAGCTTTAATGGAAAAATAACTGGTAATGTTCGTTATCATAAAAATTTTATCGGTTCAACTATTCCTGCCCGTGATATAATCGTTTGGCTGCCTCCATCTTATGATTCACTGAAAAATAAAAGATATCCTGTGTTATATATGAATGATGGACAGAATATTGTTGATCCGCTCACTTCTTCATTCGGTATTGATTGGCAGATTGATGAAGCAGCAGATAGTTTAACAAAAATGCATTTAATTAATGAAATTATTATTGTTGGAATTTATAACTCGGATAAAAGAAATTTTGAATATAGCAAATCCTATTTGGGTGATGCTTATATGAATTTTATTGCTGCTGAGTTAAAGCCATTTATTGACTCAACTTATAGGACTTTAGATAATAGAAAAAATACAGCTGTTTGTGGTTCATCGCTTGGCGGTTTAGCTTCATTTATGCTTGTCTGGGAATATGACTCTATTTTTTCAAAAGCGGCTTGTTTATCACCGGCTTTTAAAATAGATCAGTTTGATTACGTTACTTCAGTTGAGAATTACTCCGGAGCAAAGAAGGATATAAAGTTTTATATTTACAACGGTGGTAAAGGTGTAGATGAAAAATTACAACCGGGTATTGATGAAATGCTTAAAGCTTTATTGAATCATGGTTATGAAACCAAGAAAGAGATTTTATTTACTAAGGATAATGAAGCAGAGCATTCTGAGTCAGCCTGGGCTAAAAAAGTTCCTGAAATGTTAAGATTCCTGTTTCCTGTAACAGACTAATTTTTCTTTTCAAAGTGTTGATAATCTTTTGAGCTTCTCCAGGTTCCACCCCATTGCCAACCTCGCTTTTTAAATTCCTGAACAATTCGGGAATTCTTTAATATCGTTCCTGCTGAATTAATATCATACTTTCCATTTGCAGGTTGAACAATATTTCGTTTTATATGCGGATTTTGTTCAGGGTTAATGTCAATTGCCAAACCATATGAATGAGCTGATAAAATTTTTTGCCCTTTTACTTTTCTATAATTAAATGCTGAGGTATTATTATCATTCATCGAATCTTCATCTGACCATTTATATTTAACAATTGGAATCACTTTGCTGACAGGAAACTTTATAATTTTGATAATCTCAAATATTTCTTTTATATCCTTTTCAGCATTTTTATGCAATACAATTTGTCCCCTGTGCAGTTTGCTATCAAATGAATAATATTCGACATTCAGCAGCACAAGATTTTTTTTTATAGCTTTGGGTATATCAATTCCTGAAATGGATTCTTCAAACGAATAATTGCAATCCACTATTACTTCTTCTTCATTGTGAAAAGTTTGTGCATTGGTGTATAAACCATATAATATAAATAGCGTAGTAATTATAATGCTAAACAAGATTCTCATACATTTAATTATCTATGTTTTTTTTATATAAATAGATATATTCGACCCTCAATTTAAAGGAAATTTTATGAAAAGTATGCTCATTGTTCTTCTTAGTGCTGTTTTAATTTATGGCTGTTCAGGTGATCCTGATTTTATTACTCTTAAATCCGGTCTGAAATATTGCGATGATAAACATGGCGAAGGTATAAGTGCAAAAAATGGTGATCTTATTGAAATTAATTTTAGAGGATGGATTATTAAGGATTCGTCTAATTTGTTTTCTGATTGGGTCGCTGATACAACAAAAAATGTTGATTTAATTGCAAATTCTTATATGATGAATCAACCGATGAAGTTTGTTCTCGGATCCGATTCCTTTATTAAAGGTTCTGAGGAAGGTATGGTTGGGATGAAACCCGGTGGTAAACGAACTATCATTATTCCATCTAATCTGGCTTATGGAAAAGAAGGAATGGGACCAATTCCTCCTAACACTAACATTAAAGTTGTAATAGAACTGTTATTAGCAAAGGAAATTCCTGCTGTTAAAATGTGGGATGTAGATTCAACTTTATTAAAGACTACTCCAAGCGGATTAAGATATGCTATACTTCAGAATGGTACGGGAGAAAATGTTAAACCGGCTCAAACTGTTGTTGTACATTACAGTGGATTTTTACTTGATGGAACTAAATTTGATTCAAGCGTTGAGCGTGATGATCCAATAACTTTTGTTGCAGGTGTTGGTCAGGTAATTCCCGGATGGGATGAAGGTTTACAACTCCTTCAGAAAGGCAGTAAAGCAAGATTTGTTATACCTTCTAAACTTGCTTATGGTGAGCGGGATATGGGGAAGATACCGCCGAACTCTACTTTAATATTTGATGTTGAAGTAGTAGATATAATTTCTGCACAAGATCAGTAACAAAATTTATTATTAAACCACTCAATTATCTGTAATTAAATTATGATCTTTTACTGAGTTTTTTACGCCACCTTTAGCTTGTCTAAAGGTGACGTAAATTAATTTTGTAAATACCTGATTGATTTTTTCTTGTCCTTGCTTAACTACTTAAATTATTAATTTAAGTTCTATGATAATCTAATCTGTTTTGATCTAAACAAAGTAAACGCATCTTAATCCCCATTAGAATTAAAAATAATATTTCATCAGATTGAGTGCTTGTCCAAAATACCCGCTTCCAAATAAATTCAGGTGGTTGAGAATATGATAAAGTTTATAAATATTTTCTCTGAAAAGATAACCATCATCAAATGGAAACACTTCGTTGTAAGCCTTATAAAAAACCGGATCAAATCCACCAAATAATTTTGTCATAGCCAGATCAGCTTCTCGGCTGCCATAATAAACAGCAGGATCAATTAAACATGCATTACCATTTTTATCAGTAATGAAATTTCCGCCCCAAAGATCACCATGCAGCAGGGAAGGAGGGTATAATTCATTTCCAAGTATTTTATAAATATTCTTTTCAAGTTTTATAAATGCAGATTTTAACAATGAATCGGCATAACCGTTTTTTTCTGCCAACTTGAACTGAAATAGTAATCGCTTATTAAAATAAAATTCGAGCCAATCATATTTTTCTTTTTCATTTGGGATATTCAGTTGAGGAGTTGAACCAATATAATTATCTTCAAAAAATCCGTGTGATTGACCAAAATATTTATGCAGTTTTGCAAAGTTTCTGCCAAAATCTTCCCAGAAGTTTTTTCCTTTATTGCCTGGCTCAATCATCTCTAACAATAGATAATTATTATCAACTGAGATTACATCTGGAATTCTGATTACACCCGGTTTCTTAAGTTCAATCAGACCATTAGCTTCTTTTAGAAATATGTCTTTATCAGAAAGTAAATTAAATTTGACAAAATATTTATTTCCTTTATCGGTAGTTAAAATCTGTGCATCATTTATACATCCGCCTCCTGCAGCTTTGCTGTTGTTAATTTTTTCAGAAAGAAAATCTTCTATCTTATTTAATATCTCTCTTCTCAATTTCTCTTTGGATAAATTTTATAAAATTATCAATACTGTCTTCAAGAATATCAAGCACTCTTTCAAATCCTTCGCCTGTTCCGTAATAAGGATCAGGCACTTCACGAATTTCTTTGTTTGAAGAAAAGTCAGTTGTTCTGAATATTTTGCTTTTGTATTTATTACTTGTATCCATTCTTACTAAAGCATCATAATTGTAATCATCCATTATAAGAATATAATTGAATTTATCCCCATCGGTATTTGGATTGAATTTTCTGGCAAGATGGTCAAGTGTGTAACCTCTTTTCAAAGCATGCATTTGCATCCTTTCATCTGGTTGTTCTCCGGCATGGTATCCGATTGTTCCTGCTGAATCTACTTGAACGTACTTGTCTAATCCGTAATAAATTAATTTCTTTTTCATAATTCCTTCCGCAGCAGGGGAACGGCATATATTACCTGTGCAAACAAATAAAATTTTTATCAAACAAATCCTCTTTTTTTTATTTATTGATTTTTTAATAACACAAATTAAACAAACATTTAGTATCGTTCTATTTTTTCTACACTTATTTGTTCGGTTCAGAATACAAACTCGCAATAAACGATGAAATAAACTGAATATTATTAAAAATATTTATGGCATTACTATTGGTTTAGCTTATCAAAATCAAATGGTGATTTATGAAACGCTTAATAATACTTTTTATACTTGTTAATAATTTATCCGCATTTGGTCAGTGGAATACTGGTGCAGTAAAACTCGGTTACTTCAATCCATCAGCAACTGAGGGCGGTTTTATTATAGGGTTTGAAGGTGGAAAACATATTGACAAATTTTTTAGCTGGAACTGGAGCCTTGATTGGTTTAATCGGAATTATATTGATAAAAAACTTGTGAGTGAATTAAACTATTATTATCCCGGCGCAATTGGCGAAGTTAATGAATTAAGAGCTTCAACTAATATTCATGATTTTCCGTTGATGTTCGGGTTTACTGCCCGATTTCCAACTTCTAATCGTTCTCACTTTTATGCATCTGGTTTTATGGGTGTTGAACTGTTAATTATCAATTACCGGAATTTTCAGGAACCAATGGACGATGAATTTGAAGCAGCATTTGACTTTAACTGGCGTATTAGTCTTGGTGCAGCATTTGCCCTTAGTCCGCGTTCAGAGTTGTTTGGTGAGATTACTTATCATAGATCTCATCCAAGCTGGAAATATAAAGATGAAAATTTTAATTATCCGGCTACAGTTTTAGAAAGGTCGTATAATATGAGTGGATTTATGAGCAGAGTTGGGATAAGATTTTTTTATTGATAATCTTAAGCTGAGTTAAAATTCTATTTGATATTAATAAAGATAAGTTTCATTGAAAAGTTTACAGGTTCATTTAATTATTAATACAATTTTCTATTAAAGCGTTTCATTCACCGTTAATGGTTATAAAGATTTTTCTGCTTCCGCTATTATTTCTGTGTTCACATAAATAAATACCCTGCCACATACCAAGATTTAATCTACCATTAGTTATTGGAATTGTTAATGAACTGCCCAAAACTGAAGACTTGATGTGCGCGGGCATATCGTCATTTCCTTCAGAGTTGTGGGTAAAATATTGTTTATTATCTGTTATTTCAGAAAAGAAATTTTCCATATCAACTCTTACATCTGGATCAGCATTTTCATTTAATGATAAGGAAGCAGATGTGTGTTTTAAAAATATATTAACAAGACCGATTTTTATCTTTTCTAGTTCTGGTAAGTTTAAAAGGATTTGATCTGTAATTAAGTGAAATCCTCTTTTCTGTGGTTTTAGATTTATTTCTTTTTGAATCCACATCTGTTTTCAAGTAAATAGATTAATAAAAGTAAAATCTTAGAACAAAGTTTTTTAAGTTCTGATAGGATTTTAATGGATTACTCAGGAACATGTACTAAAAAATATTCTTTAGCAGTTTCGCCGATTGATTTTGCCTCATTCAATGTCATGTGTATTCCGTCCGGAGTGTCTTCATCGTGTCCTGCCTCTATAATTGCAAGGTCAGCTCCTTTGGCTTGTTTAACAAGTTCGAGACAATAAGCAGTATCGCCGCCATAACAAATATTCTTTTTTTCAAAAGTAAATTTGAAGCCAAGTGAAGGTACCTGTCTCGTTGTTTTCCTGTCAAATAAATATTCTTTATGGATCACCGGGAAAGCGGTTACTTTTACTTTGTTTGTAGTAAAAGATTTGCCTTTATCAATCTCATTTAATTTTATTTTATAAGGCAGACCCTCTCCATATACTTTCTTGAATGCATTATGAATATGTAAAATCTCAATACATCCTTTAGGAAAATGAATCGTAAGCGGAGTGGTTTTATTCATTACACGCAGATAAGTTAATAGAGACCAAACACCGCCAACATGATCGTGATGTCCATGTGTGATAAAGATGTCTGATACTTTTAATATTTGACTTGGTTTTAATTCCTTGTTAAGATCTCTTAATATACCATCACCGGGATCAACAATAAAAAAAGTTTCAGATGCTTTAACAAGTATTCCGGTTGCAATATTAGGTATTGAACAGAAAATCTTAATTGAAAAATTATCTTTACTCCAGCTTATCGGATATTTTATCTTTTTCATAGTTTAAGAGGTATTTTGATTTTAAGGATTATTTTTTGACGCGGCAGTTCTTTTTATTTTTACATCTGGCGAAAATATTAAAGGAATAACTATCTAATTCATAACCCAGTTTTTCGCTGATCTCTTTAGGCATTGTATTCAATCTTGGATCCGAAAACTCGACTATCTTTCCGCAGTCAACACAAATAAGATGATCATGAGTCTGACGCTTGTAATTACTTTCATATCTTGTAATATTATCACCAAAATTGCGTCTGCTTAAAAGATCACACTGAGCTAAAAGTTCCAATGTATTGTAAACTGTTGCACGCGATACCTTTGATTTTGATGTCTTTAATTTTATAAAAAGATCATCAGCACCGAAATGACCTTCATGCTCAAGTGCTTCATCAAGTACTTCAAATCTTTCAGGTGTTATTCTGTTTTTTCCACTTTTTAAGAATTCCCTGAATACCTCTGCAGCTTTTTCGTTTTTCACTTTTTTATCTCACTTATTATCACAAATGAATACATTAATACTGTTCTAATATTACATTTATTATTAGTCTATGCAATACCGGCAAACCGTAATATATTAACAGTAAAAAATGTAAGTATGTATGCGGTTGAAGTAAATATCACAATCTGCAAGATTGGTATTCTCCAGCCGCCTGTTTCTTTTCTTGATACTGCAACTGTTGATAAACACTGCAATGCAAACATAAAAAAGACGATTAATCCTAATGTTGTAGCCGGAGTAAATAACTGCTCACCAGTCTCTTCAATTTTTGCATTCCTCATAGCTGATATCATTGATGCTCTAATATCACCACTGTCTGTTACTTTGAATATTAAAACTAAAGAACTGACAAATACTTCTCTGGCAGCAAACGCAGATATCAATGCAACCCCAACCCTCCAATCCATTCCTAATGGAGTCATAACCGGTTGTATAAATTTACCCAGATCTGCTGCGTATGATGTAGCCAGTCTTTCTGATTTTATCATCTGTTCTACTTCTTCAGTATTTAGTCCTGCATCGTCTATAACAGGATTATAATTTGGGAAATAAGTAAGAAACCAAATTATCATTGATAAAACCATAATTACCGGACCAGCTCTTAGGATATATTGTTTTGCATTATCATAAGAATTTCTGATTACAACTTTTGCTTTGGGCATTCTATATGCCGGAAGTTCTAATATAAAAGAAGAATTATCTTCTGCTTTAATTAATTTTTTATTGAATTTATTAATGATTGCTGCAATTATCAATGATGCAATAGTGCTGGCAATATATATAATTGCTAAAACGATTCCGCCAATCCATAATTTATCAGACGGTGTTAGAAATGCAATTAAAAGTGCATATATCGGCAGACGGGCACTGCAGCTCATTAATGGTATTATAAAAATTGTAAGCAGTCTTTCTCTTCGGTTGGAAATAGTGCGCGCAGAAAGGATTGCAGGGATTGCACATGCAAATCCTGAGAGCATTGGAACAAATGACTTACCGTTTAATCCGATTTTTGATAATGGTTTATCAATTAACATTGCTCCCCGAGCCAAATATCCTGTATCTTCTAATAGACCCAATATTAAAAATAATATTAAAATCTGAGGTAAGAATACTAACACCGATCCGGTGCCGCTGATTATTCCATCAGCAATCAAATCACCGTACCAAGTATCACCAAAAAGTTCTGCTGTGATAGAAGAAAGCCATCCAAAGAACTCATCTATCCAATTCATAAAAGGATCGGCAGCCCAGAATATTGATGTAAACATCAATGACATAATCAGAAAGAAAAATATTAATCCCCAGCGTTTATCAAGCAGATACTTATCTATCTTTAATGTTAATTCATCGGGTTGATTATTCCCTGGTTTTAATGTCGGGTTTAAAATTTTAAGTTTTTTATTTGCATTTCGTAAATTCTTTTCTGATAAAACCGGCAGGGGAGTAATAACCTTATTTTCAATTTCAGCAATATCAGAATAAAGTTTTAACAACTGCTCTTTCCCGGCATTTTCAAAAATCTTGCTGGGTATTACTCTTGTATTTTGATTTTCCGCTTTGGCTGCAGTTCCATCATTATCAGTTTTCTGTTTTAATAAGTTTACTAATTCATCTATACCTGCACCTGTTCTGCCATTAATTTTAATAACATTACACCCAAGTTCTTCTGAAAGTTTTTTCTCATCAACCTTAAACCCTCTTTTTTCCATAAGGTCGTTCATTGTCAAAACAATAATTGTGTTAAAACCGGATGCGATTAGCTGCATCGATAATAATAAATGCCGTGAAATCTGACTTGCATCAACAGTGGCAATAACAAGATTTGGAGACCCAAAGACTGGATGATTGTAAAGAGAATTGACAGAAATTTCTTCATCAGGAGAATTTGGATTTAAACTAATTATTCCCGGTGAATCAAGTATATCTGCATTAATACCGAATTTGCTTTGTATCTTTCCGATTGAATATTCAACTGTAGAGCCGGGATAATTTACTGTCTTTAAATTTTTTCCACTTAGTAAATTAAAAAGAGTTGTTTTACCGGAGTTTGGCGGACCTACTAATGTAATTAACTGCAGTTTTACCGCAGATTCAGTATTCATCACACACTCAGGATAAAATTATACAATCAGCTTCTTGTTTTCTTATTGCAATTAAAGTTCCCCGTAAAGAAAAGGCTAATGGATCATTAAATGCAGATGAGTTTATTAATTGTATTTCCTGACCTGGAGTAAAACCGATTTCTAATATTCTTCTGAATGATGGATGTGTATTATCTATATCAGATATAATTCCTTTTTCACCAAAATTTAATTTTGCAGCTGTTTTCATAGATTCTTACAAATTATTTAGATTTAGTCCATATAAAGATAGATTTTACTTTCTTAACTGTCAAGTAGCTGTGAGGTAATCAGTCAGTAAAAAGGAATCAGGAGTTATGAAGTTGAGCATTTGTAAATAGTCACTTATCATCGATTTTCAGTTATCAGTTACTTTTAATACGCATTACACTGACTGACGACTTGTTATACCAGACTTTAAGAACTCTATTTTCAATATCCTTTTTTTAATACTTCTTTTTCACAATATGCACTAGAAATTTCTTCTTATGTAAAATAAATTACCTGAAATAATTTTTTACATACTAATTAACCTCTGATTGAATCATGTAGAATATTCATGCAAAAAGTATATAAACTGAAGTGAATTATATTAAAAAAAAGTTTTCTTCTTTTTTTGTTTAATAAATAAGGTTTTATGCGTCATTACTGACATCCAATAATTACTTCACTTGTATATTTTACATACAAATTCAAATTATCTACTAAGCTTCATCCTTCCAAAATCATGGCACTAATATTGAAAATCTTTGATAGAAAATTTATCAATAATTTGTTAGTCGGAGAATTAAGATGGAAATTGCAAAGTTAGCATTCCTTGAAACCTATACACTTAATGATAATGGCGGAGTAATGGGAGCCATTCTTGTAACTGATGCAGAAACAAAACCGCTGGAGTTTAGGGTTACAGCACCAATTAAACCCACCAGTTTTCAAAAAACATTATATGGTGATGTTTTATTAGAACATATTCTTGTTGAATTAATATCTGTACCACTGCTTAACGCTGTAAATGAACAAATAGATCTGATAATTGTAAAAGATCCGCTATTTCTCGGTGCTAATCAGAAACAAGGAATAAGAGTTGTACGTCTTCTTGCTGATGAAAAACAGAAGTCAATCAGTAATACAGCATTAGAAGCACTTAATACCCCAATGAACGGAGCCGCAAAAGGTTTTATCGAAACTTCCAAAAAGTTTGCTGAAGAGCTGAAAGGTATTAAAACCAGTTTGGAAAAAATATCAGAATCACGCAATCTTTCTGAACCATTTGAAAGACTTAAAGCGGCCTGCGAACAAGTACAGTTACAGCGCACTAACGATTAAGTACTAAAATGATCAGGACAGCACGATCTAAAATAGCGTCTAAAGTTGCTAAGATAGATCTTACAGATGATTTCCATTTTGCTAAATGGCTCAGACCTCCGCGTATTAAAAACCCTGAGGTAAAGGCACTTTACTATTCTGAGGTGCTGGATGGATATGAGGTTGAACCGCTTAAATTACCTAACTCACTTAAATTAAAATTTAAGCTTGATATCTTTGATATACCTGCTTTTCGTCTGAAATATAAATTAGAACATCCAAGAGCTTACCTGATATTTTTTGGTCTTGCAAAACCTCAACTGTTTACTCTTAAAGAAAGATTGCTTGATGAAGTTAAAATTTACAGCCTTAACTCTCAGCTTCCGCAAATTCCTAAGGTAATTGATCAGTCTTCGTTATTTATAGGCGGGCACGCAAAAGTAGAAGACCAATCATCTGTGTTTATCCTGAATAAATCTGATGCAATTGATAAGTCGGACTTATTTATTTTACAGTCAGCTGAACTTTCAAAACCGGATATTGAAATTGAACAAAAGCCGATAAAAGAAATCCCATATTTAATTTCTCTGCCGGAGGTTAAAGATTATCTGGCTGACCTGATCCCTGAAGTATTTAATATTGCTCTGCTTAGCGTAGAAAAATTTGAAGAGACTTTATCAATATCGGATGATTTGAATAATACAAATATTTCATTGCCCGATGTTGCACAGATTAAAGTGCCGGGTATTGATGATATTATTAACAGCACTGCAGTATCACATTATATTCCTTTTGATTATCTGACAACAGCAGATGTACAGTTTTATTCGCCTTCTTTCGATATACCTCATCCGGTATTTAAAGTTCGGATAGATTTACCAAGAACAATAGTCAAGAAAGTTGTGGTCAAACAAAAGAATTTTGACACTGTAATTATTGATGCACTTAATGATGAGCGAATTACAGAAGGTGCAAAGACTATAATTAATAGTCTTCTGTCTTCATATCGTGAATTAAGCTGGACGGATTTTTCATCTTCGCTTGATCAGCTTGATCCTTATGAGATAAGTCAGGGCGAATTTCTTACCTCCAATTCTTTTGCTGTTTTATGTGATGAACTTGGATGCGAAAAATTTAATTCTGCTTCTGCTTCGCTTTCGTACTTGTTCAAAAAAGGCAATATTAAATCCATTCTGCTTATAAGTGAGAAAAACAGATTTAAGGAATTCTGGTCTAATTCACTTAAACAGTTTACACGTGAATTAAAGATCAAAAAATATGAACCCGGTACAACCAGAAAAGTTAAAGGTTCATCTGTTATCTGGTTTGCAGATGTTGATGATCTTGGAAGATCAGAATTAAAAGACTTTGATAAAATTGATCTGGTTTTATTCGATGAACTAATTAATTTTCGTTATGCTGCACAGCAGATAGATCAGATTATTACCCGTATAGAACCAACTTATATTTGGTTTTTATCTGCTATTAATAATCAGAAAGCTCTAAAAAAACATCTGGAAGATTTACCGTTTACACAAAAAATAGAATTAGTTTTTTTCGGTAATTCAATTAAAGAACTTAGAAAAGACAAGCAGACTGCTCTTATAAAAGATATATGGCTATCACCTGATGAGATGCAGTTATTTGAATATAATGAAGCAATAACACAGGCAAAAGAAGAACTTAATACTCTGTTTGACAGTCCGAATCCAATCCGGTTTCAGACTAATATTTTTACAATAATTCATAAACTTAAACAGATACTCAATTTTTCTTCATTCCGTAACATAAGCCCAAAAGCAAATCTGTTAATCGAGCAAATTAATGCAGTTCACAGCAACAGAAAAAAAGCAGTTGTGTTTACTCAATACGATGAAAACGGAATGAAAAAATTAGAAAAAGTTTTTGAAGCAAATAATATAAAATTTGTTGTCGGTCGTAATGGTATGTCTGCAGAAGATCTTAAAAACTCACTCAGTAATTTTTATGAAAGAAGTGATCTTACTGTTTTGTTAACTAATCTGAAGCCTTCTCGATTAAAACTTAATCTTTCTAAAGTATCATATATTTTTAATTTTGATCTGTGGTGGAACCCTGTTACCGTATGGCAAAATGATGATGAAATTGGTATAAATGATCCTACTGCATCTTCAGTTGTGATGTACAATTATAATATACGCCAGACATTTGAAGAAGATCTGTTATATGTACTTGAAGAAAAAGGATTTACAAATCGATATCTTTTTGATAACATTAAAAGTGAAACATTATCGGAATTACTGACTCCAGATGACTGGCTTACTGTTTTTGGTATGAATGATGGTTACAAAAAAGCACTTAACAATGATCGTAATAAAGTGCTTAATAAACTGCAATCAATTGATCTTAGCGGTTACAAAGCAATAATGAAATATTTTTTCAGTTTCCTTGGCTACCGGGATATTACAATTATGGATATAGATGATGAACCTATGTTTTATATTATTGGTAAAACTCGTAAAGGTTCTACACCGGTTAATCTGCATAGTAAATGCCTGCTTACAACAAATGTTAAAAAAGAAGACTACGAAGAAGTCGTTCATTTCAAACCTGCAGCTAATGAGATTAAAAGAAAATTTATTATTACTAACGGAGAATTTTCAGAGCGTATTGCAAATGGTACGATGTATATTGATGGTAAAGAATTAGCTAACCTAATTATAACTCTGGACCTTAAAGCACAACTTACCAGAAAAAAAGCTGGATAGTTAATGAGGGGAGAGGGCAGTGAGAAGTAGAGTTAAAGTCATTGGGTCATTTGTAGTCATTTAATCGTAAAACTACTTACTTCTAAGTTCTGACTCCTGAGTTCTGAGTTCTGATTTCTGACTCTTGAGTTCTAGCTTCCAGACAGGACAGAAACAAGTCATTGGGTCATTTGTAGTCATTTAATCGTAATACTTCTGAATTCTGAGTCCTGAGTTCAGAGTTCTGATTCTTGAGTTCTGAGTTCCAGCTTCCAGACAGGACAGAAACAAGTCATTGGGTCATTTGTAGTCATTTAATCATAAAGTTTCCGAATTCTGAGTCCTGAGTTCAGAGTTCTGATTTCTGACTCCTGAGTTCTGAATTCTAGCTTCCAGACAGGGCAGAAACAAGTCATTGGGTCATTGATAGTCATTTAATCGTAAAACTATTTACTTCTGAGTTCTTTCCTCTAGCCTCTCGCTTCTGGCCCTCATTAACTCACCTAACCTCTCTTAAAAAGAGAGGGACAGGATAGAAACAAGTCATTGGGTCATTTGTAGTTATTGATTATCCTTGTTCCGGTCTTTACTCTACATTTAACTAACAGCAAATAGATAAAACAGATTTAACAGATTAGTAAATAATTGTCATTCTTTAATCAGAATTATTGCTGAATTTCTCTAATTCATCCAGATCGGCGATATCTTTTTTTCGATTACTTGCTTTTTTGTTCTTTATCAAATCAGATTTAGAAATAAAATTTGCAAAAACTTTTCCAAACTGAAATGTTTCTTTGTTTTTAAATGCACTCAAAAAATCAACTCCATCAATTTCATTAATTATATCAATTCTAACAGGTGATACACCGAGCTGAATAATCCTGCCTTTTGTAGTGAAATCATTTTCTTTAATACCTGTGCTTTCAAATCCAAATTCACTGATAACTTTTATAAGCTGTTTTGCATTATTAAGTGTATTATTTATAAATATATCAATATCACCAGTGTTTCTTGGACGGGCGTATAATGCAAGAGCATAAGCACCTATAATCATATATTCAACATTAAACTTGTTTAATAATTCTATAAACTCTTCGAAGTCTTTTTCTGCTTTCAGCATACTCTTCCTCTTTGTTGTATAGTGTAATATATTGTTCTCTCAGTATTTGAATAATCGATAATTTTTCAGCGTAAGATTTGTTATTCCAGAATTTTATTTCTTCTGATTCTGCTTCGCTTCTATATATTATTTTTGCTTCTTTAACCATTGTTAATGCTCTTTTATTACAAAAATAAACTTTTATTTAAATAGTTAACAGCTAATAGTTATTGCAGGCTAGTGAGGATTATTTTAATAATTAAGATATGAAATAAGTCATACATTGGAATAGAGTTAAGGTTATTGGGTCATTGATAGCCATTTAATCGTAATACTTCTTACTTCTGAGTAGCCTCTCGCTTCTAGCCTCTAGCTACCATTAACTCACCTAACCTCTCTTAAAAAGAGAGGGGCAGGACAAACACAAGTCATTAGGTCATTGGGTCATTGATAGTCATTTAATCGTAATACTTCTTACTTCTGAGTAGCCTCTCGCTTCTCGCCTCTAGCTACCATTAACTCACCTAACCTCTCTTAAAAAGAGAGGGACAGGACAAACACAAGTCATTGGGTCATTGATAGTCATTTAATCGTAAAACTACTTACTTCTAAGTTCTGACTCCTGAGTTCTGAGTTCTGATTTCTGACTCTTGAGTTCTAGCTTCCAGACAGGACAGAAACAAGTCATTGGGTCATTGATAGTCATTTAATCATAAAGCTTCTGAATTCTGAGTCCTGAGTGCGGAGTTCTGATTTCTGACTCCTGAGTTCTGAGTTCTAGCTTCCAGACAGGACAAACACAAGTCATTGGGTCATTTGTAGTCATTTAATCGTAAAACTACTTACTTCTAAGTTCTGACTCCTGAGTTTTGAGTTCTGATTTCTGACTCTTGAGTTCTAGCTTCCAGACAGGACAGAAACAAGTCATTGGGTCATTTGTGGTTATTCAATTACAGATTTCTTGTTTATAACTTCTTAATTCTATCTACATACATATAACACTATAATTTCTAAACTCTAAATTGTAAATTACCGCACACAATTTTTAGGACCTTAAAACAATGCCAACTGCAGTAGTAACTGGCGGCTCTGGATTTCTAGGCTCGCATATATGTGATAGATTGATCAAAGAAGGATTTTCAGTTATCTGTATTGATAATCTGCTTACAGGTAGTATTGGTAACATAGAGCATCTTTATAGTAACCCGAAATTTACTTTTATCAATCACGATGTTACATATTATATACACATAACTGTTGATGTTGACTATATCCTTCATTTTGCCTCTCCAGCTAGTCCCCTTGATTATCAGCAGCTTCCAATTGAAACACTTAAAGTCGGTTCTATGGGTACACTTAATGCACTTGGACTTGCAAAGAAAAAAGGTGCTCGTTTTCTGCTCGCTTCTACTTCAGAAGTTTATGGTGATCCTCTTTCTCATCCGCAAAAGGAGGATTACTGGGGTAATGTTAATCCTGTTGGGCCTCGTGGAGTTTATGACGAAGCAAAGCGTTTTGCCGAAGCTCTTACAATGGCATATAACCGCACTCATAATATAAGTACTTGTATTGCACGGATATTTAATACTTATGGTCCGCGTATGCGCATTAATGACGGAAGAGCAATTCCAGCTTTTTTTACTCAGACAATTAATAATCAGCCTGTTACAATTTTTGGTGATGGCAGTCAAACCAGAAGTTTTATTTATATAGATGATCAGGTTGAAGGTATCTTTAAATTATTGATGTCTGATGTAGTTGAACCTGTTAATATTGGTAACCCTGAAGAAATAAGTGTTATTAAAATGGCTCAGGAGATTATCAGTCTGACAAATTCATCAAGTAAAATAGTCTTTAAAGATCTTCCGGTTGATGATCCACGAGTAAGGCAGCCTGATATAACCCGTGCAAAAACTTTATTGGATTGGCAGCCTGCAATTTCTTTACAAGAAGGTCTTAAACTTACTTTTGAATATTTTAAAAATTTGAAGAACAGTAGATAGGGGGAGGAAAAGTCATTGGGTCAGTTTTAGTCATTCAATTGTAATACTTCTTGCTTCTAACCACCATTAACTCACCTAACCTCTCTTAAAAAGAGAGGGACAGGACAAAATACAAGTCATTGGGTCATTGATAGTCATTCAATTTCAATACTACTTACTTCTGATTTCTGACTCCTGAGTTCTGAGTTCTAGCTTCCAGACAGGACAGAAACAAGTCATTGGGTCATTGATAGTCATTCAATTGTAAAACTACTTACTTCTGAGTTCTGAATCCTGAGTTTTGAGTTCTCGCTACCATTAACTCACCTAACCTCTCTTAAAAAGAGAGGAATAGGACAAACACAAGTCATTAGGTCATTCATTGTCATTCAATTGTAAAACTACTTACTTCTGAGTCCTGAGTTCAGAGTTCTGATTTCTGACTCCTGAGTTCTGAATTCTAGCTTCCAGACAGGACAAACACAAGTCATTGGGTCATTCATTGTCATTCAATTGTAATACTTCCGGCTTTTTACCTCTTGCCTTTAATTTATTTCTAATTTTTATCACATTTAATTTTTAATTTTGTATAACGTCTTGCAACTTGCACCGACAATTAGTAACTCTTAATATCTATCTTATAAATGCAAAAATTACAAACTGCAAAAAATATTGTTACTTATCTTTTACTGATTCTATTGCTGTTTAATTTATCTGTCTCCGGTATATCAAATTATTCGCTTTCTGCTTTGATTCTTAAAATATTATCATCCGGGATTCTTTTATTAGTTTTTTTTATTCATAACAGACAAAAAAATGAATCGATTAAATCTTTTATTAAATCGAGATCTGTTAAACACATAGTTAAAGTACTTATTGTTATAATATTTTATCTTGTAGTTACAGTTCTTTACTCTTCAAATCCTAAATACGGGACGCAAAAAGTCATCAGCATTTTAGTAAGTATAGTTCCAAATATAATGGTAACATATTATCTGCTTACAAACAGCAGCAGCAGGGAATACTTATTATACTTTTTACATATTATATCAGCTGGATTTTTATTTACACTTTTAAGTATAATAATTATTCAGCCTTTTGATCATTCAACTGTATATCAGTTTTCACCATTTAGGTGGAGCCACGTATTTATTGCAAGAACAGTTTCATTTTTAACACTGATAGTCTTTTTGCTTTTACTAACTACAAAGGAAACAAAAAGTATATTTTTCTATTCTTTAATATTTATTACAGGTCTTTCAATTACTTATCTTTCCGGTGCCCGTGCGGTTATTATTGGAATAGTTATCTTTTCGACTTTTGGTTTTTTATGGCAGCTTTATAAAAAAAGAATTACTCCTAATCATTTATATAGTGTTGTCCTGATAATAATATCTTTTATAATACTTGTAAATCTTACACCAAAACAATTTGAAACAGAGCAGCGTTTTCAAAATATGTTAAAGATTGATGATGGTGAATTTGGCGGTGATGGAGCAATCTTAAGCAGAATCCAAACTTATACTTTAAGTTTACAGATGATTAAAGAAAAACCAATTATCGGATGGGGACTTGGATCATTTAATGGATTTAATAATCTTCATTGGACTACGGTGCAAAAATATTCACATAATATTGTTCTGGAACTATTATCGGAAACCGGTGAAATAGGTTTATTGTTGTTCCTGTTTATGTGTTTTAAGATTTTGAAAAATATTTTCAGTGCAGAATTTTTAATTTTCGAGCAAAGTTCATCAATAAGGATTTTCCTGTTTATCACTTTTTTCTTTTCACTTTTTTTAGCGATGTTTTCAAAAGATATATCCAGTCAAAGTCTTTTATGGCTGTTTTTGATTTTTCTGTAAGATGAGTTAACAACACAAGTCATTGGGTCATTTGTAGTCATTCAATCGTATAACTACTTACTTCTAAGTTCTGACTCCTGAGTTCTGAGTTCTCGCTACCATTAACTCACCTAACCTCTCTTAAAAAGAGAGGGACAGGACAGAAACAAGTCATTGGGTCATTGATAGTCATTTAATTGTAAAGCCTCTGAATCCTGCGTCCTGAGTTCAGAGTTCTGATTTCTGACTCTTGAGTTCTAGCTTCCAGACAGGGCAGAAACAAGTCATTAGGTCATTGATAGTCATTTAATTGTAAAGCCTCTGAATCCTGCGTCCTGAGTTCGGAGTTCTCGCTTCCAGACAGGACAAACACAAGTCATTGGGTCATTGATAGTCATTCAATCGTAAAACTACTTACTTCTAAGTTCTGACTCCTGAGTTCTGAATTCTCGCTACCATTAACTCACCTAACCTCTCTTAAAAAGAGAGGGACAGGACAGAAACGAGTCATTGGGTCATTGATAGTCATTCAATCGTAAAACTACTTACTTCTGAGTTCTGATTCTTGAGTTCTGAGTTCTAGCCTCTCACCTCTCACTAACAATGCTTTAATATTTCTTCTAAACATCTGCCGGCAGTTTTACCATCCCATAATGCTGGTCTTTCAGGTTTTCTGGATTCTTTCAGCGTATTGAAAAATTCTTTCCGGATACGATCTATATTATTGCCAACCAAAACACTGGCTCCGCCATACTCACGTAATGTAACTGGTCTTTCAGTATTCCATCTCATTGTTAAGCAGGGTGTACCAAGTACTGTGCATTCTTCCTGTAAACCGCCGCTGTCTGTAAGCATTATCTTTGCGTGCATATTCAGCTTGAGCATATCGTGATAGCCTAATGGATTTACTAAAAAGATATCCGTTACCTGAATTAACTTTTCCCATAAATTAAATAATTTGAGCTGCTTTTCAGTCCTTGGATGAATTGTCCAGATAACAGGTAAAACTTCTGAAACCTCCTTAGAGATGAAACTAACTAGTGAAGTTAATATTTCTTTATCATCAACATTCGATGGTCTGTGCAGAGTTATAACAGCATAGTCATTCTTACTGATAGTAACTTCTTTTAAGTTAGAAATCATATTGGATTTTATTATTTGCTTAATGTCCAGTCTGTCAGATTTTGCCCTGTTATTCTCCAGTGTATCTATCATAATATTTCCAACAAAGCGAATTGATGAATCCGGAATCCCTTCTTTCTTAAGATTCTCGACTGATAATAAATCCGGAGTTAATAGTAAATCAGAAAGCCTGTCGGTTACAAGTCTGTTGATTTCTTCAGGCATCTTCAGGTCACCGCTGCGTAAACCTGCTTCGATATGACAGACTTTTATATGCAATTTTTTTGCAGTAACAGATGCGGCTAAAGTTGCGTTTACATCACCATAAATAATAACCCAATCAGGTTTTTCCTTTTCAAAAACTTTTTCTAATTCAATCATTGAATTGCCTACCTGCTCAGCATGTGAACCTGAGCCTATGCCGAGATTGATATCTGCTTCGGGAATTTCCAGATCATCAAAGAATTTCTTAGACATTAGGTCATCATAATGCTGACCGGTGTGCACCAAAATATGTTTAATCTGTTCACGGTTTGTTTTTAACGATTCCAGATTGTATCTGTTAATTTCAGAAATAAACGGTGCAACCTTCATAAAGTTGGGTCGTGCACCTACAACGGATATTATTTTCATTTTGTATCAATATTTAAGTGTAAAAATAAAAATTAGAAGACAGATGTTAAAAGATAAAGGACAAAAGTAAAAAGACAAAAGTGTAATGACTAAAGTTGATAGTCTGTAAAGTAATTTGTGAAAATGGAAATCAGTGTTAAAGAACTTATTTTAATCTCTGAACAAAAATAATGGATAAATGAGATAAACATCAGACCAATTTTGTACAGATATCACCATGCATTCTTTTAGTTACTCTTGAACCGAGTATTTTTTTTAATTATTCGAATTCATCATTAAGAAAATTTAAATCTCTCTCACTCTTGTGCCTTTCAGAAACGGATTGTAATAATCTAAACAAAGAGAATAGACAGGTTTGCTGATAAATGATTTCATATAAATCTTTTTTGCACAGGCTTCTGTGATATTAGAAGTGTTAGAACGAGACGAACAACGTATTTGATCAGTCAAAGAATACTTTTCTTGCTTAAAGCACACTTACTTCTGGTTTTCATTGAATATATTTATAAAGATGAGACTAATTAATCTTAAATTATAAACTACTATTCAATTAAAAAGTATGAATAATTCCCAAAGAAATTCCAGGCAAAATATCTTCATCCCCTTGGTAAATTTTCCAGCCAATTATACCTGATATATCTAAAGAAAGAGCAAGATATTCAGAAATGGAATAGTTGTTTTGTACTCCAATATTTAAACAGCCTTGTAACTTGTTAAGCAAGGTATTATTAAAAATGCCTATACTTGTGTGAATGAGAAGATTCCAAGCTTTATTTTCTCTTGAATTGACAGCTAAATCAATTAGATTAATTGAAGAACCGAGATAGATAAAATAATAGTTATGTTTCAATTCATCAGCTATATAATTAAAATAAAATCCCTTGAAGCCAATATGCAAAGTAATCAAAGAAGATATTTGTTTACCCAATGTAATATTAATTAAAGGTGATAAATTAGAGCTGACAAAATCCTCATCTTTTATTCCGGATATCTGTGCACCTATACCAGCACTAATGAACCATTTGTCCTCGGAATTATAAATAGATTTATCCGTAGTTTGAGAATGAAGTTCAATAACAAGTAATAGAAGGAGTATATATATAATAAAAAATCTCAATGTGTTATTTTGGCTGCTAATAGAACACTAGTATAATTTTTGTATTTGGTTAATCCTTCTAATTGTCTTTTCAAAATCAAGACCAATAATTTCCAAATACCACTTTAAACTTTCATATCTAGGTTTATTTTCTTCATTGACCAGGTTGAGTGCAGTGGTTCTGTCTAACATTCCTTCTCTTATCTGATTGCTGCGGAAAGTATCATACTCACTAAATCCGGCAACAGTATAATAAATGTAATTATAAAAAGCTGCTGTTCCATCACCAATGCGCCAGGTAGTCTTAGTATCACAAGCTGTTTCCCATTTATATTCATTTTTAATAAGGTCCTCTATTTCCTTTTCGTCCCATCTATAATAATCGAACATGTGGAAATAATCTTCTTTCTTAACTAAATATCGTGAAGCGAATGAGCCGAGTGTGTCGAAAATTGACTGATTTAAATAGCCTGGACTTTTAAAAATATTTTTACCTACATAACCGAATAATTTTAACTGATCCGATAAAGAAATGGAGTAAATTCTTTTTTTATTAAATCTCAGAGGCAGGCCGCAGAAACCCACTTTAAAATCGGTATTTTCTAATGGATTAATGCCCCAGATGTTTAGTTTAATGTCATTCTGTTTTTTAACTTTATCCGTGTAATAAAAGAAAAACTTATCCCCTGCCATAAATAACGGTATCATCCCAAGTTCAGGATTTTTCAGCCAGGCGGAAATATTTTTCTTTATATTCTGCCGCTTCCAATGAATATCCGCGGATACAATGATATTCTCAACACCCATTTTGCCTGTAACACGGGCGATATTTCTTCTTCCGAGATCAGTTACCATGCCCCAATCATAAGTAAATGCAATCGGATTTAGCTTTAGAATATTTTTTACTATATGCAGTGTATATGTGCTGTCTCTACCGCCGCTAAATGGAATAAGACAATCAGGTACACCATTTTTCTTTCTGTACGGTTCAACTAAATTCTGCAGTTCATCAATTGAGCGCGGCGAGTTCTTTTTAACATAATTATTACAAATATTACATACACCGTAATTATCATATTCAATAAAGGGAAAAGTCTCAGGCAGCAGGCATTTAGTACATCTTCTTAGGCTGTAGATTTTTTCAATATTATTCTCTAATAAATCCCTTTCAGAATTAATTCCAATATTTATACTAAAACTTCCCGGATCAATTACTGAATTAAATTGCTTTTTAGCAGGATGGTAATTTTTAATATTTACTCTGAATTTATCCGGCAGAATATCTTTGTAGATTTGATGATCGTTTGAGTTACTATTAAATTCTGTAAGCTTAAAATCTGAATAATTTAAAAGATAACCCTTATTTGCAGAAACTTGTTTTACTACTATTTCATCAGAAAAGGGGAGTATTTGTTTTCTGATCAGTCTGTTAAGAATATTATTTTCAGAGCTAAAGATAAATAAGTCTTTGTAGTTTGTTAAAATGTAAAGAGAGCCGTTGTTAGAAAACAAAATAAATTCTTCGCGGTCATTTAACATAAAACCTATAGATACTGTGCCTGAAATTTCATTGGCAGCATCAATACAAGCCTGAATTGATGAAATGCCCGTATTAATATATTTCCTGATAATCGAAAAAAGAATTTCAGTATCTATTTCGTATTCTCTTTTCAGGCTGCTGTGTTTGTTCCAGAGCACAGCCTCATTAACTATAATACCATTATGAACACCTATAACACCATCTTTAATTACCGGCTGATTGTTGAAATCTTTTAATTGTGTACCGTTTGTTACTAATCTTGCATGACCAAGTGCAGTAAATACTTTGTTAGAATTAGTTTTAATTTCTTCAACAATTTTTTGCTTAAGTTTTTTGTAGTCATTTGTTAATAGTAATTCATCAATTGATACAGGACCGCGCAGTACTTCTATAGTTTTATTTGATTCAAATCTGTAGGCTAATCCGGATGAATCTTTACCTCTAACCTGAGATAGTTTTGCTACATCTTCAAAAGTCTTTATAAGAGTCTTTTTATTGTAATTATCTTCTTTTGCGATTAAACCAAATATGCCACACATATTTAATTTCCAATTCCATAAATATTAGGAATAGTGAATTTTTTATTTCTTTTAATTTTTATTTGGAAAATTGTATATGGTATTATCTTGAATAGTGTTTCATATACTAGCCATATATTTAAGAATAATTGTCTGCGAGGTTCTTGCACTACTCTGATTAAGGTTGCTAAACCTATTTTTTTAAGAAATGGGGGCGCTAATTTAACTTTACCTGCAAAAACATCTATCATACCGCCACAAGGTATAATAATATTAGCAGTAAGCTCGTTTTTATATTTATCAGCAAATCTTTCTTTTTTAGGTGATGAAATACCTATTAATAAAATATTTGGTCTTTTTTTGTTTATAAAATTTACAACTTCTCTTTCTTCCTCTTCGGAGAAGTATCCATCTTTACCATCAAAGAAAAGAGCATTAGGGTATTTTGCTTTTAAATTAAATATCGCAGTTTTGTTTGTTTCAATATCTGCACCTAATAATAAAACGCTTTTCTTATTTTCATTCGCGTATTCTAATGTTTTAATTGTTAAAAAAGGAATTGATAAGAAAGTTTTTAATTTATAACCCATAAGTTTCACAAACCAATAGAATTGAGTTCCATCAATAACATTGATGTCAAAATTATTAATAATCCTATATAAGTCTTTATACTTCTTAAAGAAAGGTAAAATTCCAAAAGAATATCCATAGCAAACAATTGTTTTAGGTCCTTTTGTTACAATATCATAATAATTAAAAAGTTCATCAATCGAATAATTGCTGATCTTTAATCCATAAAAATCGTATTGTTCTATTTGCATAAATTTAGCAATTTTAATTTTTACTAAGAATTGTTTCAAAAACTCTCTTCATATTTTCCTCAAATATTTCAAAAGTATATTTCTCTAAAAATTTCTTTCTGCCGGCTTCTCCCATCTTTTTTCTCAATTCAGCATCTATGGATAATATTTCAACTTTGTCTGCTATTTGATCTGGTTGGTTTTTATCAACTAAAAAACCTGTAATTTTATCATCAATAATTTCCGGAATCGCTCCTTCTCTTGTTGCAATTATTGGTATCCCAAACTGCATTGCTTCAAGATTAACATTGCCCCAAATATCTTCTAAAGTTGGAAAAACAAGGATATCTGTTGCTTCATATATTTTTATTTTATCTTCTCCATACTTTGGTCCTAGATATTTGATCCTATCTTGAAGTGAATTTTCAATTAGTATTTTTTCTAGTTCCTTTTCAGAAATATCTCCTTCAGCACCTACAATCACTGCATTAAATACAATGCCTTTGTTATTTAATATTTTCATCGCATCTATAAAATCAAATAAACCTTTTGACTCTAATAAATTGGAAAGAAAGAGAAGATTTAGTGATTCATTTACATATTTGTTTTTACGATAATTATTTTTACAGACAGGAATACCATTGGGAACTATAAAAACTTGTCCTTTATGTACATCTTCAATATCATACTTTAATAATTCAGACAAAATAATTACTGATTCATATTTAAAAATATATCGATACAATTTCTTGAAAAGATAATTATTCTGTTTGCTTATTCCTTTTCCTTGGAGATGATACAATATTTTTACATTAAATAATTTTAATATTGAAACAAGAAAGCAATCTCTCAAAAAGGATATGCCAAGGGGAGATATTTGAAAGTAAGCAAATGCGTAACGATTAAAGAGAACTTTGAAAAACAAATTAGTTGAGTACTTTATATATTTTACAAATTTCATCAACCTGTATGAACCTAAATCATTTAAACTACTTGCATAACTCATTTGAATTATATCAATATTAAAAGATTGTTTGAGTAACTCACTGTCACGAACACGAGCGTTCATTAGTGTTGCGCCTGTTACAGGAGGAGGAATTTTAATCAATAATAAAATTTTATCTTTTGTCAAAATAATGAAAATTAATAAGTTTAAGAATATGTCTTTTAGACTTATAATACAAAAAAGGAAGTATATATAAATAACCAGGGAAAAACTTTGATAAAGAAATTAATTTATATGAATTGGAAAAAATTATCTTGTTTTCTTTATTTGCCTGAAGATTTTCTTGACTATTATATTTTCTACGTAGTATTGTTTTTGCTTTTGGATGCCATCTAAAATTTGCCATTTCGAAGTTAATATGCTTAACAGTTCTGTTATACAGGAGTCTTGACCAATATTCAGAATCCATTGCAAATTGAAAACTTTCATCAAACATATCGATTTCATCAGATAAATTTTTTCGCCAAAAGATTGCATTAGATGCTACAACCTTACCAAATCCATTAAAAACCCCTGAATTATAATCAAATTTAAGATACCTGTTTTTTTTCAGAAATCTGCCCTCAGAATCGATTATATTAATATTTCCAATGATTGCATCAATATTTTTATTTTGATTAAAATTATTGATAATTATTTGAAAAGTATTTTTGCAATACAAGTCATCTGAATTTAGCCAACCAATAATATCACCAGTAACATTTTTTAAACATACATTTAATGCGGATGTTTGACCTCGGTTTTCTTGCTGAATTAATTTAATTATCTCAGGATACAAATTTTGATATTCTTTTATAATAGAAACTGAATTATCAGTTGAACCATCATCAACTATTATATGCTCAATATTATTAAAAGATTGAGTCACTACACTTTCTATAGTCTTAGCAATATATTTTTCATAATTATAATTGGGAGTGATTATTGAGATTTTCATTTTCTTAAATAATACCCTAAATAAGCTAATATAAAATATGGTGGATAAAAAAATGGATTTTGACCAGTTGCAACTGCAAGAATACTCAACAAAAAAAATATCGAATAGATTTTATTAATATTATTCATGGAAATGAACTTAATTAAATAAATGAACAAATAATAAAAATATAGAATCCAAGTAATTAATCCATAGCGTGAAGCAAGACCAACAATTCCTAAATAACTATTACTATAACCTATTTGTTCTTCAAGTAGTGTACGATATCTTGTTTCCTTGTGAATACCTTGCCCCCAAATTGGATATTTTACAATAATATCCAGATCGACTCTAGCACTTAAAAACCTTCCAACTCTGGATGGGTTCACAGTAGTTTGATAAATTTCCATTTCCTGTTGGTAATATTTACTTACTTTATCAAACATAAATGGTAATTGTACTATCGCTAAATAAAAAAGCACAACTGATATTGGAAGTAAGATTATTTTATAGCTCTTTTGGGAAAATAATAACGATGTTCCAATCAAATAAATACCTAGTGCAGCATAACCAGCAGTTGAATTTGTAGATAACAAAGATATTATAAAGATCAAATTCTTTTTATTTAACAATTTCTTTGAATAAATAGAATTAAAAAATAATGCTAATATTAAAACACAAGAATATAATCCTCCTTCTGCTGTGAAACCTGCATTTTTTAATAAGCCTAATGTAAGTGAAGGTCGCCAAAATTCAAGATTATAAATAATAACACTTTCATTGCTGATTGGATCAAGTTTAAATGAAGAAGATATGTTAAAAAGAAGATTTGTAAAACTATCAGAAATATTCTGTAATGACCAAAAAATCAAAGAGATAATAGCTAGGTAATAAACTATATTAATATAAAAATGCCAATATCTATTGCCCATTATTCTTGCAATGAAATAAGGCATTAAAAAAGTTAAAAATACTCCTAAATAACTAGTTGTTGTAAAAGTACCAAAAGTGATAGCTTGAGCAATTGAAATAAAATTTAAGAATAATAGAGTACCTAAGAATAGTTTATCAATTTTTAACCTTCTTCTATAAAACTCATAAACAACGATAACCGTAAAAATTACATGAAAAAAATTATAATAAGCGATAGTGGGATTAAGCATTGCTATTGATAGATAAGTAAGAAAATATTCCTTTTTGTAATTCTTAAAAGGTAATTTTTTAATATTTAGATTAGACTTTAGCATTAAGCTAATAACTCAGAATAAATATTAAATATTTTTTTACCATATTCATCAAGATCACACATTTGCCTTATCTTTCGGTAACCCGCCTCACCAAATTCTTTTCTTTTTTCAGGTTCATTAATCAATTCAATAATTTTTGCTAACATCTGTTCTGGATCCCTTGGTGATACTAAATATCCTGTTTTTTCATTTTCTATAAAAAATTCTGATGTTCCAGTAGCAACTATTGGTTTTTTTAATGCCATTGCTTCAATAATATCTCTTCCCCACGGATCTGCTTCAAGAGATGGTCTTACAACAATATCTAAATCAGCTAAGTAATCAAGTGGTCTGTTTGTGTAAGGTATTAGTATTATATGATCCTTAAGTGAATTTGTATTTATAAAATCTATGACTTTTTTTTCATAATTGTTTTTTGCAATAACATTTTTGACTATTTTTTTAATAAGTTGTGATTTCTTCATACCTATAATCACGAATTTAAATTTTCTCTTAATTGACAAATTTTTCAACAAGTATAATGTTTTCAAATACTCTAAATGCCCCTTTTTTTCAGAAAAATGGGATAACATACCAATTAGCACTATGTCATTACTGATTTTATAATTACTTTTTAACTTGGGATCCAGTCCATATAAAGATGAAAAATCAAATGGATTTGGAATTACAATTCCATTTGAATTATTTTGGAAATATCTAAATTCATTATTGCTAATACAGATAATTTTTTCAGAATATTCAGAAATATTACGTATAAAAAACTCTTGTAATCTCCCATCATCATATTTGGGTATTAACTCTCTTATGTGTGTTACTATTTTTAAGTCTGGGATAGCTTCTTTTATGGTTCTTAATAAATGTGGGAAAACAGAAGTATTTATGTGCAAAATATTTATTTTATTTAATAATAAAAATTTAATTAATTGAGTGATATCATCATCAAATTTTCGCATCGCTGAAATATAATCTTCGTAATGAATTTGATTATTTAAAATAATATTTTGTTTAATAATTTTTATCTGTTTAACATATTGTGATAATTGAGATTTAATTTCATTGGCTCTACATGAAATAGAAACAATATATTTTTCAACTTGATAATTATCAATAGCTTTCAAAAGCAAATGTAAACTTCGTGTGGCTCCACCATAATAAATACCATGCATCAAGTAACAAACTTTTATCATTATTACATTTAGTTATATTTTATTTTTGATTTCAATAACTTTTTTAAATAATCCATTCCATGATGGATAACTATAATGAGAGTTAATATTCATTTTCATTATTAATTCAAATTCATTACTTGATAATGCCAATTTCTTAATGAAATAATCTATGTCTTCATTTAACATTTCTTTTTTGTATAAACTACTTTCTAATTCGATAATTGCCTCATCTCTAGAAATTTGTTTAGAACAAATCAGGCTAGATAAATGAGCTTTTCTTTTGTCTACATTAAATTTTTGTGGAAGTATGAATGCTTGGTAAAATTGAGTAATCTTTGACTCGTAGTGCTTCCCACCATAATCACGCCAGTTAAGTTCATTTATAAGTAAATTTTTTGCTAATTCTTTGTCATAATGAATTAAATCAAGAATATTTATAGACCTTGATTTATCAAAAAATCTATAATCTAAATACTCTATTAAATTAAAAAAAGGATAAGTTTTTAAGTCTAATTTATTACCGAATTTATTATAAATGGACTTTATATTAAGAGCATCATATTTAGGACTATATATCCATGAATAGGGCATGATAGATTCTGTAGCATAATTAAATCCAATCAAAAAATACTTAAGGTTATATTTCTTTAACATTCTATGGACTGTAACAACTATTGCGTTATCTGAAAGCACTTCTAAATCAATTACTCCAGCTTTAAGATAGGATACTTGTAAATCCTTAAATTCTTCCCAATCTATCACATAGGTAAATAGATCTATGTCAAGTTTATTTACAATATTATGAATATTCATTACGGCTAATTCTGAATCCCAACCATTATCAACGTGAATCGCTAAAGGTCTTAATCCAAGTTGCTTTACAACTAGATAAGCTAAATAACTGCTATCAACACCGCCACTTAAACCAATTATACAATTATATTTTTTACCTTTTCCTTCTTTTTTTATTTTTTCAACAATTCTGTTCAGTTTTTTTTGTTTTATTTCCGGATCAATATTATAAACTTCATTTAATCGTTTTATTGCATTAGTACAATGGTTACAAAATCCATTTTCATCAAATACAATTTCAAGATCAGTAGTATCCATTACGCACCTTTTGCATATTTGAAATTCTCTTTTCATAACACCTCGTTGATTATTTTTTCTAAATCTGAGTATTTAGGATAGTTAAGTAATACAGCTCTATGTATGCCTTGGAATACAAACATAGACCCAGCAGCTATTGCATCAGCCCCGGCTTTAATTGCTTCCGCAAAATGGTGTAAATTTCCTGCACCTCCTGCAACAATTAAAGGTACATCAATTATTCTGGAATATCTTTCTATAAGCTCAACATCATAACCAATCATAGTTCCATCTCTGTCAATATTATTAAGAAATATTTCACCGCAACCATTATCTATATTTTTTTTGATATGATCTGCAATTAAAATATTTTGCTTATTTTTTCCGGAATTTGAAAATAATTTATAATTTCCCCAAAAATCTTTTTTTACATCAATTGCTAAAACAATACTCTGGTTACCGAAGGTCTTAGCAGCATCTTTAGCAACTTCAGGATTAGAAAATAAAGCTGAATTTATAATTACTTTTTCAATACCAACTCTAAAAAGTTTTTCAATTTCATCAAGTGTTTTTATGCCCCCACCATACCCAATGGGCATAAAGGCTTCTGAGACTATTTCTCTAATCTTTTCAAAATTAGGTTCTCTTCTTTCAATTGTTGCGGTGATATCTAATAATATAAGTTCATCAACTTCTTTGACATTGAAAATCCTAACTGCATTTATAGGGTCTCCTATATAAACAGGATTTTTAAATTTAGTTGTCTTTACTAATCCTTTTCCCTTCAGTAAAAGAGTTGGAATTACTCTATTTCGCAGCATTAAAAGTTCTCTGTGAAATTCTTTAACAATTTCATACCATACTTATGACTCTTTTCAGGATGGAACTGTACACCCATTACATTTTCCTTTGCGAAAGACGATACGAAATCATATCCGTAATTTGTAGTTGTAATAATATTTTCTTCTTCATTACAAATTACGTGATAAGAATGTGCAAAATAAAATCTTGGGTTTTGATACATATCATCAAATAATATATGCTTTTTCTTTTGTTCAACAAGATTCCATCCCATATGTGGTATTTTCAAATTAGTAATATCTGTAAAATTAAACTTAACAACTTTTGCATCAATTATATTCAATCCCTCTTCTTTGCCTTCCTCACTTTTTTTTGTCAGTAATTGCATGCCAAGACAGATACCCAGTATAGGTATTTTATCTAATAATATCTTTTTTTTCAATGGTTCAATCAAATGTAGGTTTTTGAGATTACAAATTGCTCTATCAAAAGAACCAACACCAGGGAGAATGATACTTTTCGCTAATTTTATTTTAGAAATATCATTTGAAATTTCAGACTTAAAACCTAACCTATTTATCATATTGGTAATAGAACCAAGGTTCGCCATACCAACGTCTATTATTGTAATCATTTGTTATTGAACCAAGTATTTTTTCATAAACTTGTTGAATTTACTTGAGGGAACATAGCCATTAAATTCATATGAATTTTTGTATTCAATACATTTCTCTTTTTCTAAAGTTCTTAATTTTTTTGCAGGATTTCCACCAATGATACAATATCCTTCTGTGAATGATTTGGTTACTATCGAACCAGCTCCAACTATACAAAAATCGCCAAGTGAAACTCCTGGCAATATTACACTCCCAATACCAATCCAACAATATCTTCCAATTCTAACTTTTTTTGGAATCTCTATATTGTTTTGATAAATATCATGATTCGAACTAATAATTCCCACATTTGCTGCTATTTGTGTATAATCACCAATTTCGATTCCACCAAATCCTTGGATATAACAGCCTGGCATATAACCAGGAGAGGTGTCAATACCAATAATAATTTTTTCAGGAGCTTGTATCATACTAAATTTCGAAGTTGGCCAATAAGCTTTCCGATTGAATCCAAGAATTTTTTGGTTAAACCAAATACTAAAAGTAACAGGAGTTTGTGTTTCTCTTGTTAAATAAAAAATCTTTAAGAAAGGTAAAAGTTTAAAACTTTTATAAGTAATATTTCTAATCAAATTAAATATTTTTACAAAGATTAAATCTATTTTATATGACAACATTTTTTTTACCTCGCGAAAAATGATATGACTTAACAAGGAAAAATAGATAAACTATACAATAGGCAACTGTATATCCAGCAATTAGTGCACTTGAATCATCTGAAAAAAAAGATGAAATAGGGAAAGAAATAGTAATTAAGACTAACATCCCAATATGCCCCCATAGGTCATACTTTTGTTTATTCGCTATAACGAATAGATAAGTAAGTGGACTTACGGAGAATCTCATTACAAATAAAGGAACCATAATTGAAGAATATTTACCAGCAATACGCCACTGTTCACCAAATACTAATGCAAAAACATCAGAACCAAATAAAGCAAAAACACTAAAAATAAATAATGATACTACTAATAAGCTGAAAAAACTTTTCACAAAAATCTTATCACATTTACCATACTTGTTATATGTTTGTGTAGCTCTTTGCTTAAAGACCTCATTAAAAGAAGAGGAAATTATTGATATTGGCATACCTAAAGTTCTATTGCTTAAATTAAATTGTCCTACTGAAGAAGTATTACTATATCTATTTAACATTAACAAAGGTATTTGATTGATAACAGCATTAACTAGAGAAGAAGGAAGTGAAAATTTTGGAAAATCTTTATAATTAAAAATAACTTGTCCAATATCTTTTATACAAAATCTAAAATTTAATTTTTCTTTAATAATAAAAATATATAACAATAAAATTGTTACAAAAAAGTTACCTATAATATATCCTATAATAAGTCCGTTAGCACTTTTTGTTAAATAGCTTAATAAAATTGTTATAATTGGGTTTATTAAAGCAAGCATAATCCTATTTTGAGCCATCAATTTAAATTTTGCTTTTCTATTCGCCCAAGACATTAATAATAAATAAACTGAATTAATAAATATGATAAGTGGAACTAATAAAATCAAATTTTCATAACCTTGTATATTTAGTTGAATAACTAAATAATCTTTTATGATTAAAAAAATAAGAAATAATAAAAATGTTATTGTTAAAGAAATAAAAAATACTACTCCAGTTGCTTTTTTAGCATAAGTATCATCTTTCTCAATAATAATTATGTTATGTAATTCAAGAGTAGGAAGAATCCCAAGTACTATGACAATCATTGTGAATAATCCAAAAATTCCATATTCGCTAGGCGCATATAACCTAGTCAATACTGGAATCAAAAAAAATGAAATTACTTGCGCGAAACCAGTGCCACCAACTAAAACTAATACGTTTCTAATATAGTTAGATTTAATAATTTTAACTCGCTTTATTTGTCCAATAAAACTCATTCTTCTTTATCTTACCTGTACATTGATATTTATAAAATTTTCTTCTAAGATGCTCTTAATTATAGGATTCGATCCCTTGCCATTTATTACTCAATTTTGTAGTTCCTGTAATAAGCTTTACTACCCGCCAGGAAGTATTTTCAATTTTATAATCATCAGAAAATTCTTTCTTAATTCCTTTTCCTGCTTCAGTTAAAACCAATCTAATTGAATTGATTATCACTTCTTTATTCAAACCGGTAATAGTAATAGAACCGGTGTCAAGTCCTTCTGGTCTTTCCATTGAGTTTCTAACTGTTATAGCTGGAAAATCTAAAATAGAAGATTCTTCATTTATCGTTCCACTATCACTAATTACACATAAGGCATTTTTCTGTAGTTTTACATAATCAAAAAAACCAAAAGGTTTTAAGAACTCAAGCGCAGAGTGAGAATTAAATAGTGAAGAGTTTGCTCTTAAATCTTCCAGTCTTTTTCTGGTTCTCGGATGAGTGGAAACAATTACTCTTTTTCCAAACTCTTCTGTGATATTATTTAATGTCTCTAATAAAATTAACAGGTTTTCTTCTTTATCTACATTTTCCTCTCTGTGTATAGACACAACAAAATAATCTCCTGATTTTAGCTTTAAGCGTTTGATTATATCAGATGCTTCAATTTTCGGTAAATAATAAGTTAATACTTCATTCATTGGTGAACCGGTTAAATAAATTCTTCTATGGGGTAAACCTTCACTTAGTAAATGCCTTCTTGCATGTTCAGTATATACTAAATTAAAATCAGCTATATGGTCAATAATTCTTCTATTAGTTTCTTCAGGAACATTAAAATCAAAGCAGCGGTTTCCAGCTTCCATATGATAAATAGGGATATGCATTCTCTTAGCCATATATGCAGATAAACAAGAATTTGTATCTCCAAGAACCAGCAAAGAATCAGGCTTCTCTTTTTTTAATATTTCTTCGGTCTTTCTGAATATATCACCAATAGTGGCACCTAAAGAACTTGTATCAGCATTCAAAAAATAATCTGGTTTTCTAATTTCCAATTCATTAAAAAAGATTTCATTTAATTCATAATCATAATTCTGTCCTGTGTGCACAAGGATATGGTTTACTGTTTCATCAAGAAGCACTATTATCCTGGATAGTCGGATGATTTCTGGACGTGTGCCAACTATTGTCATTATTTTAAGTTTGTTCATAAATCCTCAGTGGAAAAGACTAAAGAATAAAGATATAAATTCAACATTTATTGTTCATTGAAAATTTAAATAAATTATTAAAATATTGTTTTGATAAACCTGCAGGTAATTCTTATAATTTAAGCTGTTTGAAGTCGCACTTTTTACAAGATAATTTCTTATAACTTTATATCTGATTGTATAGAAAATTTTTTATACTCTAACACAACTTATAACAAAATTAAAAAATCTTTTTCCTTTAATCTTTACTCTTCTTCCTTTTCCATTTATTAAACTTTTTCAAAATATGTATCAGTATCTTCAGGGTTATAAAATTCATTTATCCAAAAAAATGTAATCAGATCATCGTCTCCAATATTTGTAATATTATGTGTAAACCAAACAGGCATGTCAACAAACGAAGGATCATTCCCGTTAAGGATAAATTCTATAATTTCATCAGAGTTGTATTTTCTTAATTGAATTTTTGCATTTCCTTTAATTACGGCAAACCGTTCAATCTTCCTTGTATGAAAATGATTTCCTCTCGTTATTCCCGGTTTAGTAGTAGAATAAGAAACCTGCCCGCCAATATTTAGTTTCATCGTTTCAACAAAGATACCTCTTTCATCTTCATTTTTCTTATAATAAAATGGGTAAAATGTTTTATAATTTATGTAGGATCTAAAAGTGTTAAAAAGACTTCGATCAAAATCTGTTTCTAATTTTGGTATTATTCCGCTTACTATATAATTCTCTTTATATACTTTCAGTTTTTCTAATATATCTGAAACTCTGATTGTAATAGTATGAGGGATGATAAATTCCTCTATTATCTTTTCGGTATTATTTAAAATCAGTGTCCTTATTATTTCACATAATTTTGTAACGTATATCAGATTCAAATCAGCATCAATTTCAATTTTTGGGATTTCATCATTGATTAACTGATATGAAAAAGTTGAAATGACAGAATTGTAAAAAGGTTTACCGAATGGACCAAATACATTTGGGATTACCATACCGATAAATCCGTTTTTATAATTCTTTGCCCACTCAATTAATTTTTCTCTGCCTTCTTTCTTTGATCTGCCGTATTGATTGTTTCTGTTTTCTTGAGTAGAAGATGAAAATAATACAGAGACTTTACTTTTGGTAAATGAAAGTGCTGAAATCAGTTTATCTACCAATTCAATGTTCTTAGAGTAAATTTCTTCTTGATCATAATGTCTGTTAACTGCAGCAAGATGGATTATTACATCGCATTTAGAAACAAATTCAGCTAATAAATTACTTGTTTCAAAATATTTGTCTTCAAACTGAATAAGTGTAAAATCATTTTTAAATAAACTCAGATAATTATATAAATGAGTTCCGATAAATCCCGATTGACCTGTAATACCAACTTTTATCATTCTTATTAATTCAATTTAAACATTATTGTTTATTTAGGGTGCGTATATTGCTTCTGATTCTTCTTTGAGAACATCTTTCCTTATCATACTTAGTTTTAATAAAAGAGATTTCGTTTCTTCAAGATTAAGACGATAAGTATTATGAGATGTATATTCTTCTATCTCAAATATCTTTGACTGACCCTCTGTGAAATATTTATTGTAGTTCAAATCCCTTGTATCAGCAGGGATTCTGAAATACTCCTTTAAGCTCTCTGCTTTAATCATTTCTTCTCTGTTAACAAGAGTTTCATAAATCTTTTCACCATGTCTGATACCAATTATTTTTATTTCATTTTTAGCCTGATATAATTCAATAAGTGCTTTGGCAACCGTTTCCATTGTAGCGGCAGGTGATTTCTGAACAAAAATATCTCCCGAATTACCATTTTCAAATGCAAAGATTACTAAGTTTACTGCATCTTCAAGCGTCATCATATACCTTGTCATAGACGGTTCAGTTATTGTTATCGGTTTCCCTTGTTTTATTTGATCAATAAAAAGCGGAATAACACTTCCTCTTGAAGCCATTACGTTACCATATCTTGTACCGCATAGTATTGTTCCATTATTGTTGCTATCTCTTGATTTGGCAATCATTATTTTTTCTGACAAAGCTTTGGACATTCCCATAGCGTTAATCGGATAAACAGCTTTATCTGTTGATAATACAATTACTTTCTTTATTCCAAAATCTACAGCTGAGTCAAGTAAATTCTGTGCACCAATAACATTTGTATTTACAGCTTCAATAGGAAAGAATTCACAAGAGGGAACTTGCTTCAAAGCAGCAGCGTGAAAAACATAATCCACACCTTTCATTGCACTATCAATAGATCTCTTGTTTCTAACATCACCAATAAAATATTTAATCTTATCATTTTTGTAGAACTGCCGCATATCATCTTGTTTTTTTTCATCCCGGCTAAAAATCCTTATCTCTTTTATATCAGTTGAAAGAAATCGTCTAAGAACAGCATTACCAAACGATCCTGAACCGCCTGAAATTAGTAAAACTTTATTATCAAAAATATTGGGCATTAATTTAATTCTCCTATAATTCTTTCAAAGTTTCATTTTCTAAAAATTATTTTTATTTGAGTTTAATGTGAAAAGTCATTAGTAAAAAATAGATTTACTTTAATTCATAAGTCGAGTATTCTGATATAATATTTTATCTATCCCTTTAACAGCCTGTTGTATAATATGGTAAGAGCGGATATCGCCCTCGATCAATTCGATATCTTTATTAAACTGCTTTAAGTTTTCCCGTTTACCTGTAGAGAAATTATCCAAAACTCGAACTGTGTATCCGCGTTTTAATAATTCTTCAACAATATTAGAACCGATAAAACCAGCACCACCTGTCACTAAGAAATTCAAAATGTTCACAATATTTATTTTATGAAGTCTAATTTACGAATTTTCAGAATTAATAACTGAATTTTTTTTTCATCTAACTCAAGAGGGGGGGGAAGAGGAAAGAACTCGGAAATCAGGACTCAGGACTCAGAAGTAAGAAGTCAGAACACAGAACTCAGAAGTCAGAAGTAAGAACTCAGAAGTCAGAAGTCAGAACACAGAAGCATTTCGATTAAATGACTACAAATGACTCAATGACTTTTTTTGTCCTGTCCCTCTTTTTAAGAGAGGTTAGGTGAGTTAACAGGGCTAGAAGCGAGAAGCTAAAGGAAAGAACTCGGAATTCAGGACTCAGGACTCAGAAGTCAGAAGTAAGAAGTAAGAAGTAAGAAGTCAGAACACAGAAGCATTACGATTATATGACTACAAATGACTTAATGACTTTTTTTTTTTGTCCTATCCCTCTCTTTTTAAGAGAGGTTAGGTGAGTTAACAGGGTTAGAAGTGAGAAGTCAGAAATCAGGACTCAGGACTCAGAAGTCAGAACACAGAACTCATAAGCATTTCGATTAAATGACTACAAATGACTTAATGACTTTTTTTGTCCTATCCCTCTCTTTTTAAGAGAGGTTAGGTGAGTTAACAGGGTTAGAAGCGAGAAGTCAGAACACAGAACTCAGAAGTATTATGATTGAATGACTACAAATGACTCAATGACTTTTTTTTTGTCCTGTCCCTCTCTTTTTAAGAGAGGTTAGGTGAGTTAACAGCAGAAAGAATTTAAGATTTACTCTACTGTTATTTTACTATTTTCCAGAAGAACATTATAAAAATATCCTGAGCCGAAATCTTTATCTTTAATTACTTTACCTTCAGCTATAATAGTTGCACCTGTTTTAACAGATTGATTGGAAGTTAAAAGCAGATCGTGTGTTCCGTTTGAACCTGTTCCGTCTTGAATATGGATCCAATTAGTACCCATAATATTTTCATTTACCTTAACAACTTTACCTTTGACTTTTACAGTTTTAAACTCAAGCTCATCTTTCTTCTGATAAATCTGTTCAACTGTGTATCCATCCTTCAATCTTGAAACAGTAATAGATTCATCCTTACCGGCAGCAATATTTTGATGAGGTGATTTTAAATCAGTATTGCTTTCGCTTTTTCTGGCATCATCAACAAATAAAATTTTATCAAATGTTTTGTTTAAAGTTTCGCTCCTAAAGTCGTGTATCTCCATAGCTTTTGAAAACATTACATATTCTCCGGGATCAATATCCATTTTATTAACTGCAATCCAATATGAGTTATTATTTTCTTTAACTTTAAGATAACTATAATTAGATGCGTCTATTTTTTCTTCAACAAGCACATTGTGGACATCTGATTTCATAATGTTTTGATCATTCATCTGAGGCATTTGATTTTCAGGTTCTTCTTTATTGCTGCAAGAAATTAAGATTACAACAAAAGATAAAAGCAAAAAGACTGAGAGTAGTTTATTCATCATTTCTCCATTCATATTAAAATTTTGATGGCGAAAAATAATGAACATTATTCAAGTAATCATTAGTAAAAAATGGTTTTGCAAAAAAAATATCTGAAGAAAAAACTGAGTTGAGAATTAATTGCTTTTTATCACAACTTAAATTACTTACTCATAGCAGGTTTAAGATTCTCTAATAGGATAGCATCTCTTGAATAAACATCATCCCGATAATTAAACAACCCATCTTCATCAACCCAGGTTGTATAATAATTGATAAATAATGGAATTTTCTTTGTAAGCTTTACTTCAGTTGTTACGCCATAACTGTTACCTTTTCTAAGTGAATCACGAACTCTGGCAAATTCATTTTTTGCAGCGGGATCATCAACTTTTTGTCCAATTTCAATTTTCAGAAAGTCAAGATTCCAATTAGAATTATTGCTAAGTAAATATTCAGCAAGCTTCATTGGCTTTTCTATTCTTACGCAGCCGTGACTTACTGCACGATTAACATATCCAAATGGTGCTCTGGTTGGTGTATCGTGCAGATAAATTCCAAATGGATTTGTGAACATAAACTTAATTTTACCGAGTGCATTTCCGGCGCCCGGATCCTGAATCAAAGTATAGTTGTTTGAAGAAGCAAGATCTTTTGCTGTTAATCCGTCTAAACTAATCCGCTCACCAGCTTTATAAACTCTGAAATTTCTTTTTTTAAGATAGCTTGAATCACTTCTTAAACCATTTACAATTTCTTCCTTAATTATACTTTTAGGTACAGACCAGGTTGGATTCAAAACAAAATAAGATAATTGACCGTACAATGTAACCGTCTGCCAATTGTTTTTTCTTCCTGTGCATGCTTTAATTTCAAACAAAGGTTTTTGTTTCTCAACTATTGTAACATTAAAATCAGGAATATTAACGAGAATATATCTTGCTGTATCGCTGTAATCTGACCATCTTAATCTTTCGAGATTTAATTTTATTTTTTCAACATATTGCTTTGGTGTTATGTTAAATCTCTCCAAAGTTCCTTTTCCAATTACACCATCACTAATAAGTCCGTTTATTCTTTGAAATACCTTCACTGAATTTGACAGAACGGAATCATAGACTAATGGATCATCAGTTTTATACATTGCTGTATCAAGTAATCCCAAAACAACTAACTTCTTAAATATATCAGGAATATTTTCAGAGCTTTGACCAATTTCAATTTTCTTATCAGTTAATGGAATCTGTTTCCATTCTATTGACTCAATCTGCTTAAACTTTAATAAAGCATGTTGAAGATTTTTATAGATAACACTTTTAGGTTGAATGTTTTTAAGATATGCAAGAATATTTGTCTGATTAACAGGGTCTAAATACTTTGTATTCAATGAATCATTAACCGGCAGGAAATGAGTTTTCTCATAAAGTATGCGTGGATTCAAAACTCCGTGTCTCATATCAGAAGAATATTTTAATAATGCATCAATAAGTAACACTTCTGATTGAGCTAATTGCTTGTTCCTTTGTTCTGGTTTAAGTTTATCATTAAAAGATGATTCAAATAAATTCTTAATAATACTAAAATTGTATCGCTCAGGATTTAATCCATGCAGTTCTGCTTCACCAAGAATCTCAATTATTGAATCTATTGTGGGCTTGGATTCTAAGGTATTAATTAAAAATGCCTGAAAATGTTTTGCTGTGTAAATTGATTTTAATGTATCTAAAGATTCAATTGAAATATTCTCTTCTTTAATCCACGAATTGAAAGTCAAAGCATCTTTCAGATATTGTTCAAACATTTTCGGATCAAAACCAAGTTTTTCATCAATACTTTGCTCTGGTGCTTTATTTTCGCAGCTTAGGAAAGGTAAAGTAAAAAGTATTAGTATGATAAAAATTACAAATTGAATATTTAGCTTGACTATATTTCTTAACATAAGAGAATTATTTTATTTCTATTTTTGTAATGGACTAATTATTAAAATGATTAACTAAATTATTAAAGAGAGGATAAAAAACCTCAATTAAAAAAATAAATCATTAAGTTTTGTATTAAAGAACACTTGATTTTTTAGTCAATATTAAAAAAAAATAAATTGATAATTGCTAACAATACAAAGGCATACCATGCTTAAAAAATATGTAATAATCGCAATAATAATTTCTTTTGACATCTTCTCACAAAGTCAATTTCAGCAATTTTTGAGCCATGTAAATTCTTTAACAGATCCAACTCAAAAAAATGCAGCAGTTGATAGTTTTATGAATTATGCCCGCACGATAGGAATACCATTTATTGAAGATTCAACAGCAAACTTTTTATATATAGGTAATACAAGTTCAGTTACAGCAGCGGGGGATTTTAACGGATGGAATGCAAGTTCATGGTCACTTTCAAGAGTATATCAAACAAACCTATGGTATCGGTCTGTTATGTTTGAAAAAGATGCAAGACTGGATTACAAATTTGTCCTTAATAACAGCAATTGGATTTTAGATCCGGAGAATCCAAATACTTGTGCTGGCGGATTTGGTCCAAACTCTGAATTATCAATGCCTCTTTATATTCAGCCGTGGGAAATAAATTATCAAAGTTCTGTGCAGCATGGCAGTCTGAAATATAAAACCTTGTTCAGTTCAAATGTCGGTTCTAATTATCAGATAACGATTTATTTACCACCTGGTTATGATACCTTATCACAAACAAAATATCCTGTGGCATATTTTCAGGATGGTTCAGAATACATATCACTTGGAAGAGCTGTAAATGTTCTCGATAATCTGATAGACAGCGCTAAGATTGAGCCGATAATTGCAGTATTCGTAACTCCGAATAACAGAAATGATGAATATGCTGGTAACAAAAGAAATCAATATCAATTATTCTTTGTTAATGAACTTGTGCCATATATTGATAATACGTATAAAACTATACCTGCTCCGGATAAGAGATTGGTTATGGGAGATTCATTCGGTGGAAATATTTCCGCACTTATAAGCTACAACTATCCTGAAGTTTTTGGTTTATGTGGATTGCATTCCGGTGCATTTTGGCCAAACAATTACGAAGCATATAATCTGATTATAAATGGTCCGATAAAAAATATAAAATGGAGTTTGATATGGGGAACGTATGAAAGTCTGTTCTCCAATATGAGATCTTTCCGTGATTTTCTGATTGTAAATCAATATGAAACTGACTGGCTAGAAAGACCGGAAGGGCATAGCTGGGGGCTATGGAGAGCGTCAATAGATAGAATACTTGAATACTTTTTCCCTAATTCTTCTTCTGATATTATTCATTCCAATGAGTTAGAGATCAATAACTTTAAATTATTCCAAAACTATCCCAACCCGTTTAATCCAGGTACGGTGATTAGTTATCAGTTACCAACAAGTTGTTTTGTAACACTTAAAATTTTTGATGTGCTTGGAAAAGAAGTTGCAGTCTTAGTAAATAAAGAACAGCCTGCGGGTAGTTTTACAATTGATTTTAATTCTGCCGGATTATCAAGTGGAATTTATTATTATCAATTAAAATCAGAGGGATTTACAGATACAAAACCTATGCTATTATTGAAATAAAAAAGCTTCTCAGTTGAGAAGCTTATGCGGAGAGGGAGGGATTCGAACCCTCGGTACCGCTTTACACAGTACGACGGTTTAGCAAACCGTTGGTTTCAGCCACTCACCCACCTCTCCAAGCTGAAAAATTGACAGGGCAAAGATAATACTTAATTATGTTTTTTAAAAACTGGAAATAAATCAGTTTTATGTTTGTTCCCATCTGTTATTAAGATTTTGATGTTCAGGTTACTTTAATAAATCAATTCAATTTTTAATTCCTAACTTATTATTCAAAAAAGAAAAAACTTTCTCAAGTCTTTTTCATATCAGAGTCTTATTAAAAATAAAATGCCTTGTAAAAGTAGAAGTCAGGAGCCAGAAGAAAGAAGTCAGAACGAACTTAGAAGCATTTCGATTGAATGACTATAAATGACTTAATGACTTGTGCTTTCCTGTCTGGAAGATAGAACTCGGAACTCAGGACTCATAAGTCAGAAGCATTTCGATTGAATGACTAATAGACTCAAACGTTACTTAACATTTAGTTAAAGATTTTAATCAAGCTTTTTCAGTGAGTGAAAATATGTCAGTAAATCACTCACTAAAAATTTGATAATACTTTTTTATATCATCTCTAAAGATAAAATAAAGAGCACTTATCATTACACTAAAGAACATAATAGTTATAAGATTTGATTTTTTCTTTGGCCCAGCTCTAAGAACAGGGTCCTTTGCTAGCTCTTTGATATTTAAAACAGGAGCATCTTTAATTTGGTCTATCTTGGCAATTTCCAATTGCTTAGTTAACTCAATATAAACAGTTTGAAAAATTTCTACATTACGCAATAACCTGCTTTGTTCAAGTAATAAATTTGGAGATTGACTGGTGATTCTGTTTTGTTCTCTGAAGTTTTTCAAAGCATTCTCTGCACTTGCAAGTGAGTCTTTTATCTGACTAGTTCTTTTTTCTAAATAAAAACTCTGCTCTGTAGCATAGGATTTTCTTTGCGTACGAATATATCTGTCTAGAGAATATGCTAGTTTATTAGCAACATCGGCTGAAAGTTGTCCCTCAGGCATTGTTACAGTTATGTTCAATGTTTTAGTCATTCTATCAACATCAATTGAAAATCTATTTAGAGTTAAAGATTCATATATTTTTAGAAAGTCTTTTCTCTTTTTCTGTTCTGGAGTATCACCAGTTTCATCAATCTCAAAATACTGTATAAGATTAACCGAGTCAGGATACTCAGAAGTTAAATACTTACTGTACACCACCTTTTGAATAACAGTTTCGCTTGATAAAAGCTTTTGATAAATTTCTGTTGGTGCAGTTTCACCAACTTTTACACCTGCTAATTCTGCAAGTCCGCTAAATTGACTGAGCAGATTTGACTTACTACCGTATTCTGGTAATATAGTAACAGTACTTTCAAAATAAGGTTTTGCTAGAAAAATAAGATATAGTATTGCAAGTACAAGTACAATTGAATTAAAAATAATAAACTGTTTTTTTGCAGTCCAAAGTCTTAAAATATAGGGGCGAACTTTTACAACAAATGATCTAAATTTCTCTTCAAACGTTCTGGTATCTTCTATTTCAGATTCATTAAAAATATTTTCTTTGTTTTCTTCCATTGATTTGATTTAATATTTATTATAAAGGTTATTACATTGTACAAAATAAGTTCTAATTTATTTGCTTAGCTAAAACAATAATTGTAACAGCACTTACAATTATTGCGAATATATCTTTTATCGTTGCACCTAAATCAAAAGTTGTATTTGACGGCGGCTCAGGTGGTCTTCTAGTTACAGTAATAATTGACCCATCAAATGCTTCAGGATTACCTGAAAACAAACCAAACCCGATTTTATTGGTTTCACCATTTGCCTTTGTATAAAGTATGAAATTTGAACTATCAGTTTCACCGCCTGCTCTATCAATATAATCTTTTACACTGCTGCCTGGAATATACTTGTATAATCCTGGGTTATTAACCTCGCCAGTTACAAAAATAGTATTTGGTTCTTTGGGAATAAATATTTCATCCATATCCTTTAAAGATATATCCTGTTCAGTATCTCCATCCTTTATCAATTTATCTAAATCAATTACTAATCGTTTGCTATCTCTGGTAAAGACAGACCCAAATAAAAATGCTTCACTAGTGGGTCCACCAGCTTTATTTATTAAATTTAACAAATTTTCAGATTTGTTTTCTAAAACATAAACTCCTGGGTAGTTTATCTCACCCATTATCTTTACAACTCTTTGTGGCTCAAAACGAGGATTTTTTCTTACTACTACTACATCCTTATATTGAAGATAAAAAATTTGTTTTGATGTATCTGAAATCGTACCATTTGCTTTGTCAAAAAATAATGGAAGTTTAATTGTATAAGTCTCAGATAGCTTATCACCTGGATACCCTGATGGTCTTAACCTGCTTACATATACTTCGGTTCTCAATGATTGCTCATTAAAACCACCTGCTTGAAGAATAAGATCCATAGGGGTCATATTTGTATTAAGTAAATATCTGCCAGGCTTTTTAACTTCACCTTCTATTGTTACATATTTGTCCAACACTTGTTCAACATCTGCACTATAAATATAGATCTTATCTCCAGGTTGAAGAAACATATTAAATGATTTATCCCTTAATAATTTTTCAAGATCAAAGGGAATAATTCTAGTTGTTAATCCATCTGGATTTACTCTGATAAGATCACCTCTGGTGACAAAAGCCCTACCTCTGAAAAACGGGTCTTGTAAACCACCTGCTCTGAAAACCATATCGAATAAAGTAAGACTGTCAGCAAAAGGAAGTGTAATATTGTGTTTAACATATCCAGAAATAGAAACGACCTTCCTATCAATTAGTTCATAGAGAGAATATACTTTTATACTATCACGAGGTTGAAGCGGAACATTGTTTTCAATATCGCCTTGGAAAGCTTTAGTTAAATCGACAGTTATAAACTCTTTTGTTTCATCCGGACGCGTCCTTATTACATCAACCTTACCGTAATATGTTTCAGGCAGCTCTCCACCGGCTTTTTTAATTAATTCAGTAAGTGTTTTAACAGTATTATATTCATAAACTCCTGGTCTATATACTGAACCCTCGATAGTTACGAAGTTTTCAAGTTTATTTAAGATTGGGAATACTGTAATTATATCCTTATCAAATAGTGTTATATCGCTATTTTTATTAATTACAGAAAGCAAATCAGTATCAATTATTTTTCTATCTATTTGATTATTAAGTCTTTCCTGAAAAGGTATTATTCTGTTTATCTGAACCCTACCTGTATAAGCAGTAGCATTTAATCCTCCAGCAAATTCAATTAACTTTTGGAGATTTTCACCTTCTTTAAGTTCATAAATTGCCTGTCGTAAAACTTCACCTTTTATAGAAACTGATTTTTTTCTTGGTGGAATAAAAATCATATCATTATTTTGAAGTCTGACATCACCTATCAATTGTCCTTTTAATAGATAATCATATATATCAACACTGCTGATTACTTTGTTATTTCTAATTACTCTTATTTCTCTTAAACTTCCTGAAGTGAGAGGCCCACCAACAGCGTAAAGCGCATTAAATACATTTGCAAAACTACTTATATTATAACCGCCTGGTTGAGCAATCTCTCCAGTTACAAAGATTTTAATTGGTTTAAGTTTGCTTAGAGAAATATCTAAAAAAATAGTTGGAGGATTGGTAGCTAAACCTTCATAATACTTTGATAAATATGTTGTCATCTTTTTCTGAAGAGACTCATAAGATGTACCAGAGACAAAAAATTGCCCAGCAGTTGGAATAAAAATATTTCCTTGTACATCAACCTCTAATTGATATTGAAATTCTGCTGCTCCCCACATTGATATTCTTAAATTATCACCTGGTCCAATAATGTATCCAGGATCTATTGGTCCAATTTCTGACGGTTCAAAGGCAGTAGGAATATTTTTAAAGAGATTATAGCCAAAAAATTCCAATCCACCTTCAGTTGGTGGAGGAGTTCGATCAACCTTGATTTCCTCAATAGGTGCTTTTGTCTGTTGAGGTTGAGATGTAACAATAACATTAGTTATGTTTTTAACAGAACTGTCAGGTGCACTTGTAATATTTGTAACTTGAGGAGTAAGTGGTTTTTCATTTGAACCAATAATATAAGTATTAATAAAAGTGTCATAATCCAACCCATATTGTTTTGCTAATCTTTTTGCGTCTTCTTCAGTTAAATTCCTTTTTTTAAGTTCATCCTGAACATCTTTTGAAGTAGTTATTCCTTCGTTTTTAAGTCTTTCTTTTATTTGTTGTTCAGTTTGAGTGTATGAAATATTAAATAATCCCAAAAGGACAATAAACAGTATAGCATTTTTTGTATAAGTCATATTTTACTCAGTTAAAAAATTATTCTTGTATAGATTTAAAATACGAATTTAAAGAAAAATGTTAAGAAATATAATAAAAAGAGACTTCTGAATAATTATTTCAAAGATAAAAAAGTAGAAGAGATTACTGCACATTGCTAAGTCTGAACATTCCAAAATCCTTTTAATATAGTAAAGTGACCTGATTGGAATTTTTACAACAGTGGTTTTTCAGAACTCTCTGATACTAAAATTATCATTCCTAAAATCCAATACTATATTAATTCAACATTCCCTCGAGTAAATGGTTAATAGAAAAGAAATTTTCATTATCCTTCATTAACATTTTATTTAAAGTGAGCTTCCTACTTTAATTCTGATATTTACAAAGAAAGATGAAAAGCCGATACCGCCGCCTTTTAAATTTGTAATAATTATACTTGGTCCTATTGCAATAGAACTATAAGCCCAGTAGTCAAATATTTTTTGGATTGCGATATCCATTACAAATTGATTATTACGTATCGGGCTGTTGAACATATAATCCATTCTAAGGTCAAACACACTTCCTGCGAGTGTTAGTTCTCTTCCTGTAAATCCAACATGATATTCGTCAATAAACCTTGCTGCGTAAAATTTGCTTCGCAGTGCTCCCAATATTTTTACAGGATATCTGAATTCCCAATTTATGTATCCGCCATCTAACATATATGGCTGGTATTTAATTGTCCCATCAGGATTTCTGACAATGTTACCGGCATTTACAGTATTCTTCTGATATTTCCTTATTAAGGCAGAATCAAAATCCGATGTTGTACTTAAATATCCTACTTCAAAGAAGTTACCAAATGGTATAATGTAAGATAACTGAACTCCTTCAGTTACAAAAAGATTATTATGGTTTTCAGAGCTTTTGAGTTCAGTCATTGCGTCAACACTTAAAAAAGCACCGACTTTAGCTCCAAGAATATGGAAATTGACTTCAGAGAAGTTTGTTTCAAGTGCTCCGGAATAAGGTGTACCAAAACCAATTGATAAACCGATATCTTTCTTCAATGGGATCCCAAATCTTTCTCCTCCCATTATTTGCACATAAGGGTTGATATATCCTAATGTAGGTGATATTTGAAATACGGTTGGCGGATTTAAAATGTTATTAAAACGTAATTTATCAATAACTCTTGTGAAGACACTACCATAGTTTATAGTTTCTTCTAAATTAAGTTTAAAAGGATAAGTTATTATCCGAGCACGAGTTTCAGGTTTTAATGCTAGTAGTGGATAGAGACTCCCTTTCACTGATATAGTTTGATCGGTTACATTTCTCAGATCAACTACTATTTCTGCTTTCGGATCCGGAGGGTCTATAAACAGCTCTTCCTGAATATGAATAAATAAACTATCATCAAGTGGTTCCATTTGATAGTACAATATTTGTTCCTCTTCTTCCTGAGCATTTATGGTTATTGGAAAAAGAAAAACAATCAAAGCAAGTATGGTAAATATTGGTATTTTCATTTTTTTTATTTCTTTATCAGATTATTATCTATTTAGTGCTCTGAAAATATTGTTATCATATAATTTCATTTTTTATATGAAAATCAATTATTGTTTCAGGAGTTTCAAAGGTATATTAAAACAATTTTCAGACCGAAATAAGTCTTTTATTTTGAGCCGAATAACTAACTAATAGTAAAATTTACTAACGGCTTTAACAATTTGTAAACAAAAATAAAGATTTCTCAGGTTATAACTAAACTGACAAGAGAAAGAACGAATATTTTTTCTATGCAATTAAAAATAATTTTATTTGTAACAGAAAGAATTATAGGAAAGGACGAAACTGAATCTCAATCCAAAGTCTGCTTAAGACAAAAAAAATTCCTAGAATTGAGTCTTCTGACAATTGTTGGCTTTATATTTTCTTAATAATATTGGGATTACTTTTATGACATTAAAATCTATTTATTATATCTAATTGGGTAGCAATCTTACCGGTAAAATAGTTTTTCTATAAATTACAGTGTTCAAAGTTTTTTCTTGAGTCTTTATAATTTCAATAACAAATACTAGTAAGGCATAAACAATGCAGTTTGAAATCAGATATGTAAGGTAATAATAGAATATAAGTTGGGATTAGGTTTATCTATAACACTCAAAAGATAAATTGGAAATTGAACTTAAGAGAAGAAATTAAATAATATTCTCTCTACTTGAATATATCTGATAAGATTTACTTAATTAGCTTTAGAATAATTAGTTAAATGATTTACCTAATCACTTACAACGCCATTATCAGATAGCGTATAAGTTTTTTCTGACTTCTCACAAAATGCTTTACGTTTCTCGTCAAATCTAAGTCTTTTTCCAGCCTCAGACACCCAACCAACAACTCTTCCGGGATTTCCTATTACCAGAGCATAATCAGGTACATCTTTAGTAACTACTGAACCTGCTCCAATCATACAATGTTTTCCAAGTGTGTGCCCACAAACAATTGTAGCATTTGCACCGATTGAAGCACCTTCTTTAACCAATGTTTTAATGTAGTATTTTGCACCAACTTGCGGATACTTACATCTGGGATCAAGAATATTTGTAAAGACCATTGATGGACCGCAAAAAACATAATCTTCTAATGTTACTCCTTCGTAAATAGAAACATTATTCTGGATTTTACAATAATTTCCAATTGTAACATTATTTCCTACGTTAACATTTTGTCCGAATACACATTTCTTACCTATTCGGCTCCCGCTTTGTATATGTGAGAAGTGCCAAATTTTAGTGCCTTCTCCAATTACAACATCTTCATCTACAACTGCGTACTCATTAATGTAATAATTTAACTTTTCTTCCATGACTTTTCCTTACAGAAATAGTGTTTATTTAATTAGCATTGGATGGTATAGTTCTTTAATATTTGAAACTGAAAGATGTCTTATTGTATAAGCTGTCTCAATAGATGCTCTGGCAGTTTCAATCCCAAAGCCTTTACCAAGTAATATTTCTTCATATATTTTTGTATGAAGATCTGTAAAACCATCAGTGAATTCAAGCTCATTGCCATCAATTGTTATTGAGCGATGGGTTGATTTGTTTTTTATTATTGCTTCATTGGGTAGGTCTTTAGAATCTATGGACAAATACCATTTTACATTAGCATTTTTTAGTTCAATAAATCCTGCTGCTTTATTTGATGATTTTAGAAACAAAAAATTCTGCTTTACTTCTCCAAACAACCACATTAATAAATCAAAGAAATGAATTCCGATATTTGTTGCAACACCACCGGAAATATCTTCTCTTCCTTTCCATGAGAAATTATACCAAAGACCTCTTGAAGTAATATACGTAAGCACAACATTGTGTTTATTTTCTGAAGTGTTTTTTTCCATCTTTTCTTTTATTGCAATCAGAGCAGGGTGAACTCTCAATTGAAGTACTGTAAAGACTTTTTTACCAGTTTCTTTTTCAATTTCCTGTAATTGGTCCAGATTCCATGGATTAAGCACAAGTGGTTTTTCACAAATAGCATCTGCTCCAACACGTAAGGCAAGTCTTATATGTGCATCGTGTAAATTGTTCGGGGAGCAAATAGAAAGATAATCTATTTTTTCATCCGAGCGGGTTCTTCTTAGTTTTTCCAAATGTCTGTCAAATCTCTCAAACTCAGTAAAAAAACTTGTTTTGGCAAAAAATTTGTCCAGTATTCCAACTGAGTCGTGCGGGTCCATTGCAGCAACAAGTCTATTGCCTGTATCTTTGATTGCTTGTAAATGTCTTGGAGCAATGTAGCCTGCTACACCGGTTAAAGCAAAATTTTTCATATTAGAATTCTTTTTTCATTAAAATTTGATTTCATCAGTTTAATCACTCTGATACCATTTTAAGCTTTGAATATTTTATCCGATTTAATTCCGGCTCTTTCAAAAGCATTTCTTGTATCTAAAATAAGTTTAGAGACTGAATTAATAAATTTATAATTATAGTTAGAATGATCTGTACTTAATAAAATCATATCATATTTGGTAAGATTGTTTTTTGTTAGTTCAACAGATTGCATATCATAATGATATTTTCTGGTCTTTGGAAGCTGAGGAACAAAAGGATCATTGTAACCTACCTTAGCACCTTTTTCTCTAAATATTTCTATAAGTTTTAACGAAGGTGATTCGCGCATATCATCTACATCCTTTTTATAAGAAGCTCCAAGTATAAGTATCTTTGATCCATTAATAGATTTCTTGAATTTATTTAATACTTCAGATGCCTTTTCAACAACATAATAAGGCATGAATGTATTGATTTCACCAGCAAGTTCAATAAACTTAGTACTGATTTCATATTCTCTTGCTTTCCAAGTAAGATAAAAGGGGTCTATAGGAATACAATGTCCGCCTAAACCCGGTCCCGGAAAAAATGGTTGAAATCCAAATGGTTTAGTACTAGCAGCATTAACTACTTCCCAAATATCTATATTCATTCGGTCAAAGACCATTTTAAGCTCGTTCACAAGTGCAATATTAATTGAGCGGTAAATATTTTCCAGCAGTTTGGTTGCTTCTGCTGCTCGAGGAGATGAAACAGGAACTGTCTTTACGATTACCTGATTGTAAAGAGCTAAGGCGATCTTTAAACAATTCGGTGTAACTCCGCCAACAACTTTAGGAATTGTAGCTGTTGAATACTTTGGATTATTTGGATCTTCTCTTTCAGGAGAGAATGCCAAATAAAAATCTTTACCAACTACAAACTTTTTGCTGCTTAATTTTTGTGTCAGTGGTGCATTTTCAAACATTGGCAGAAGAATTTCTTCAGTGGTGCCAGGATAAGTTGAGGATTCTAATGAAACAAACTGACCTTTTTTCAGATATTCGGCTATTATCTTACCTGAATTAATAATAAAAGTCATATCTGGTTCACGATGTTCATTAAGGGGAGTCGGGACACATATTATTATTGCATCAGTTTCTTCCAATCTTGAAAAGTCAGTTGTTGCAATAAATTTTCTGTTCTTAATTACCCTTTGAATCTTTTCTTTTCTAATATGTTTTATATAACTTTTCCCTGAATTTAATATTGGTATTTTTTTTTCATCTACATCAAAACCAATTGTCTTAAAGCCTTTTAATGCATATTCAAGGGCTAAAGGTAGTCCTACATAACCAAGTCCTATTATACCAATTACTGCTGAATTATTTTCAATTTTCTTCAATAGATGATTATTCATATAATCCTTTTTATTGTTATTTGAATAGATTTACTTTTTTTAGATCTGTTCTTAATAAGTAAAAAGTCTTATCGCTTTATTGACTTTTAAAAATTAAGGTTGTTCCAATATAGTAAAAAAATCAGACATGTTTAATTGATGGGAAATCCAAATAAAACTTTTGTCGATCTTAAATTAAATACATATCAAATTAAACTATAATCTGCTTAATTATTTGTTATACCCTTACAGCATAGTTATTTTTGGAAAAACAATTTTATACAATATATAATCAGGTATGAAATGAACACTACTACAAAAAACACTCCTATTGATTTTCAAATGGTTACCCAGAAAATTAAAGATAGTAAATTAGAAAGCCCTGGCAGAGCATCAATCCGTGAGATAAAAAAACTAATTGATGATATTGAAAAAGCAACTGGCGAAAAATTCGTCAGGATGGAAATGGGCGTGCCGGGTTTACCTCCAGCCAGAATAGGTATTGAAGCCGAGATTGAAGCTTTGAAAACCGGTATCGCAGCTATTTATCCGGATATTTATGGAATACCTCAACTTAAAACAGAAACCTCCAGATTTGTAAAGTTATTTATGGATATTGATGTTAGCCCTGAAGGTTGTATCCCAACTTGCGGCTCAATGATGGGAAGTTTGGCAGCCTTTATGACAATCAACAGATGCAATTCCGAAAAAGATACAACATTATTAATTGATCCCGGTTTTCCGGTTCATCGTCAGCAGTTGAAAGTGCTTAATCAAAAGATGGTATCTTTTGATGTTTACAATTATCGTGGAAACAAATTAAAAGATAAACTCGAATCAATTTTAAGTAAGGGAAATATTTCCTGTTTACTTTATTCTAATCCAAATAATCCATCGTGGATATGTTTTACAGAAACTGAATTAAAAATAATCGGTGATCTTTGTAATAAATATGATGTAATTGCAATTGAAGATTTAGCTTATTTTGCTATGGATTTCAGACGAGATTTATCAAAACCCGGAGAACCGCCTTATCAGCCGACAGTAGCAAAATATACCAACAATTATATACTTACCATTTCAAGTTCAAAAGTTTTTAGTTATGCCGGACAAAGAATTGGTATGCTTGTTATTTCAGATGAAATTTTTAATCGGAGCTATCCTGAATTAAAAAAATATTATGCAAGAGATTTGTTTGGACATTCAATTATTTTCGGGACAATCTACGCTTTAAGTGCTGGTATAACTCATTCAACTCAATATGCTCTTGCCGCAATCTTTAAAGCTGCAAACGATGGTAAGCTTAATTTTGTTGAAGAAGTCAAAGAGTATGGTGAAAAGGCACATATCATGAAAAACCTTTTTGTAAATAATGGTTTTAAAATAGTATATGATAAAGATGAAGACGAGCCAATCGCTGATGGATTCTATTTTACATTTTCATATCCGGGTTTTACCGGAGAAGAATTATTGAATAAGCTTTTATACTATGGAATCAGTGCAATATCTTTGGCAATAACCGGAAGCGAAAGACTTGAAGGAATCAGAGCGTGTGTTTCTTTAGTTAAGAGAGAACAATTTAAAGACCTGGAATACAGGCTAAAGAAGTTTAATGAAGATCATAAAAAGTAAAGTGAATTTGTTAATGATGTATTAAAGAGTAATACAATTGGAATTAGTTTTTATTAAGTCTTTGACAGAATTTTAATGAGTAGATATTTTTCAGATATTTTTTTTCTGATAATAAATGACAAACCCAATTTCTTCAAGAAATTGGGTTTGTTTTTAATAAGTAAATAGTAGAGTTGATGATTACTCAGATTATAATCAAATTCAGATAATCATTTTATCCCATAAAAAAGCTTAGAAGAATACCTGCAACAACTGCACTGCCGATTACACCTGCAACATTAGGAGCCATAGCGTGCATTAGCAAATGATTTGTTTTATCATATTCTAATCCAACTATTTGAGATACGCGTGCACTATCAGGCACTGCTGATACACCAGCATTACCAATTAATGGATTAATTTTGTTTCCTTCTTTTAAGAAAAGATTCATAACTTTTGCAAACATAACTCCGCCACAGGTAGCTATCATAAAAGATACAGCACCAAGTGCAAATATTCCTACTGATTTTGCAGTTAAGAATGTAGTAGCTTGAGTTGATGCGCCAACTGTTAAACCAATCAAAATAGTAACAATGTCTATCATCGCTCCTTTTGCTGTATCAGCCAATCTTTTAGTAACTCCGCTTTCTTTTAATAAGTTACCAAAAAACAACATACCTAATAAAGGCATAGCACTTGGGCTTATTAAAGTTGTTAAAATAAGACCTACAATAGGGAATAATATTTTCTCTAATCTTGAAACAGAACGCGGCGGTTTCATTCTTATAACACGTTCTTTATCAGTTGTTAACAATCTCATTATTGGAGGTTGAATTACCGGAACAAGAGCCATATAGGAATAAGCTGAAACAGCTATTGCACCTACTAATTCAGGTGCAAGTTTTGATGCAAGAAATATTGCAGTAGGTCCGTCTGCACCGCCAATAATACCAATTGCAGCAGCCTGCTCAGGCAGGTAACCTAATGAAAGAGCAATCATATATGCACCAAAAATTCCTAATTGTGCTGCAGCACCAAGCAAAAGCAGTTTTGGATTTGAAAGCAATGTTGAAAAATCAGTCATTGCGCCAATACCCAAAAAGATCAGTGGGGGATATATCCCTTTTATTACTCCAAAATAAAGATAGCTCATAACACTGCCAGGTTCATAAACACCTATCTGCAAATTTGCATCTTGTAAAAATGGAATATTACCAATCAGGATTCCAAAACCTATCGGAATAAGCAATAATGGTTCATACTCCTTTTTAATTGCAAGGTGAATAAATGCTAAAGCTACAATTATCATTACGATATGACCAATTGTAAAATGAGGGAAAGCAGTATATTGGAAAAACTGCTCGAAACCGTGAGCCATAAAATCGAATAAATTTCCCATAATTATTCTCCGATTTCTACAAGTACTTCACCTTCAAGAACAGAGTCGCCGGTTTTAACTTTTATTGCTTTTACAACACCTTCTTTATCAGCATTAATATTGTTTTCCATTTTCATTGCTTCAAGTGTTATAAGTTTTGTTCCAACTTTAATCTGATCACCTTCTTTAACGTGAATATTAAGTATAACACCAGGTAATGGTGATTTTACAAATCCGGCACCTTTTGGTGATGTTGGTGCACTTGTTTTTTGTTGTGATGGTGCTATATCAGTTGAAGGAACAGCTACAGATCTAACAAGCTTTGGTGTTTTACTCTGTGCAATAACTTTATCTAGTTCAACTTTATATGTTGCACCGTTTACTTCAATTTCAGCAATGTTTTCTTCAACATTGACGATATTTACATCGTATTTATTACCCTGAATAGTAAACTTAAATTTTTTCATAATTTTTATCCTCTAAAATCTGGGATGTTGTCTAAGTCCGTAGATCTTTGAACTCCACGGAGAATACGTTCGTGATACTTTACTTATTGTTAATACCGTATCCTCTTTATCATGCATCTCTGAATAGTAAAGATGGATAGCCATAGCAATTGCAGCGTTAACTTCGCCCGATATACTTTGATCTTCTTTTATATCTTCAGTTTTTCCTTCTTTTTTAAGAGTTCGCTTCATATTAAGATTAAGAGCTTTAGTTAGGTTTGCAAAAATCAGATATAGAAATAATAGTGCTGCAAATACCACTAAATAACCGATAACTGCCATTCCAATACCCCAGGGATCTAACTCCAAAAACTTAACTGAATTTTTATGAATTACTGCCGATGAAGAATCTGTTACAGTTTGTTGTATTATTCCTAAAAACATTTTAACTCCTTTCTACAATGGAAGATTAGAATGTTTCTTTGGTGGATTTGTATCCTTCTTTGTAGCAAGAGACTGTAATGCCCTTATAACTCTGAATCTTGTATTCCTTGGTTCAATTACATCATCAATGTATCCGTATTTTGCTGCAACATATGGAGTAGCAAATTTCTTTCTATAATCTTCTTCACGATCTTTAACAAATTTAATTCTCTCTTCAGGATCAGTAATCAATTGAAGCTCTTTTTGATGAAGAACTTCTATTGCACCCTTTGGTCCCATCACTGCAATTTCAGCCCCAGGCCAGGCGTAATTAATATCACCACGTAAATGCTTTGAACTCATAACATCGTATGCACCGCCGTAAGCTTTACGTAAAATAACGGTAACTTTAGGTACAGTAGCTTCACCAAAAGCAAATAATAATTTTGCACCGTGAATAATAATTCCGCCATACTCCTGTGTTGTGCCTGGTAAAAATCCGGGAACATCAACAAAAGTAACAATAGGAATATTAAACGCATCGCAAAATCTTACAAATCTTGCTGCTTTACGCGAGGAGTTAATATCAAGTACACCTGCAAGATAGTTTGGCTGATTAGCAACAATACCAACTGGCATTCCGTTAAATCTTGCAAATCCTATAACAATGTTTGGAGCATAATGTCTTTGAATCTCTAAAAATTCATGCTGATCAACAACTGCGTGAATTACATCCTTAACATCATAGGGTTTATTTGTTTGTTCGGGAATAAGTGTGTTTAGTGCATCTTCAAGTCTGTCAATCGGATCATCAGTAGGGAGAATAGGCGGATCTTCAAGATTGTTTTGAGGTAAATAACTCAAAAGTTTTCTGATCAACTGTATTCCTTCTTCTTCTGTATCAGCAACAAAATGTGTAACTCCGGATTTTGCACCGTGAATCATTGCACCGCCAAGTTCTTCTTCTGTTACTGTTTCACCCGTTACTGTTTTTACTACTTTTGGTCCAGTTACAAACATATAACTGGTTTTGTTTGACATTATAATAAAATCAGTTAGTGCAGGTGAATAAACTGCTCCGCCTGCACAAGGACCAAATATCGCAGAAATTTGCGGAACAACACCAGAGGCTAAAATATTTCGCTGAAAGATATCAGCATAGCCGCCAAGTGATTTAACACCTTCCTGAATTCTGGCACCGCCGCTATCATTAATGCCTATTACGGGAGCACCAACTTTAAGTGCTTTATCCATAACCTTGCATATTTTTTGTGCGTACATTTCAGATAGCGATCCGCCAAAGACAGTAAAGTCTTGTGAGAAAACATATACTAATCGTCCATCAATTGTTCCATAACCGGTAACAACTCCATCCGAAAGATATGATTCCTTATCAAGTCCAAAATCAATACTTCTGTGGCAAACGAACATATCAAATTCTTCAAAACTGCCTTCATCCAAAAGCAGCTCAAGTCTTTCTCTTGCAGTAAGTTTGCCTTTTTTATGTTGTGATGCAATACGCTTTTCACCGCCGCCAAGCTTAGCCTGTTGACGAAGCGCCATCAACTCTTTTATTTTATTTTCCATAGCCATTTTACTTTCTGTAATTCTTTTTAGTTATTCTAAAAAAATTTTAGCTTTTCAAATCTTGGTAAGTTGAATTTTTAAGTCAGTTTAATTATGGTTTTTCACAAAGTTCCGTTAAAACACCAAATGTTGATTTAGGATGTAGAAAAGCGATGTTTAATCCTTCAGCGCCTTTTCTTCCTTTCTCATCTATCAAAACTATATTTTTGGATTTAACTTCATCCAGTGAGTCTTGTAATCCTTTAACTGCAAATGCAAGATGATGAATACCTTCTCCTTTTTTTTCTATAAATTTTCCGATTGGTCCATCAGGAGAAGTTGATTCAAGTAATTCTATTTTTGTTTGACCAACCATAAAGAATGCAGTTTTAACTTTTTGATCGGCAACTTCTTCAACCGCATAGCATTTTAATCCAAGAACATCTTCATAATATTTTTTTGCTTCATCAATATTTTTAACTGCAATACCGATATGCTCAATATGTGTTATATTCATTTTTGTTACTTCTAGATTATTATATGATTAGTAAATATTCAAAATCGCTGTATTTTTGCAAAGTTAATGCCAGCATCAATTAATTAAAATATTGAATTTATGCTTGTTTGTTGAATTTGATAATTGTTAATCAATCCTTATTACAAGAAAAATCAATAAGTGATATTCCTGTTTATGAGAAATAAAGTATTTCATTTAGAGTTATGCTTTTCGTTAATGCTCATAAGTGATTAAGTAAAAACTTCTTAAACTTTCTTGCACAGAATATTCAAATTATCTATTTTTACACTCTAATTTTTAATACTGTTTGTAACTTTTTTGCTGCCGGGGTGGCGGAATTGGTAGACGCACAGGACTTAAAATCCTGTGGGAACTTGTTCCCGTGCCGGTTCGAGTCCGGCCCTCGGTACCAAAAATAATGTTAATTGAAGATGTACAGTTATTAGGTTAATTGTACATTTTTAATTATTGGGCGGTCTAAAATTACTCTTAGCTCAGTTATTTAGAGCGTTCCGACTATGTCGGAAAGGTCCAAGGTTACTTGAAACAATAAAAAAAATTACGGGCTCTTAGCTCAGTTATTTAGAGCGTTCCGACTATGTCGGAAAGGTCCAAGGTTACTTGAAACAATAAAAAATAAATTACGGACTCTTAGCTCAGTTGATTAGAGCGTTCCGACTATGTCGGAAAGGTCAAAGGTTACTTGAAACAATAAAAAATAAATTACGGGCTCTTAGCTCAGTTATTTAGAGCGTTCCGACTATGTCGGAAAGGTCCAAGGTTACTTAAAACAATAAAAAATAAATTACGGACTCTTAGCTCAGTTGGTTAGAGCGTTCCGACTATGTCGGAAAGGTCCAAGGTTACTTGAAACAATAAAAAATAAATTATGGGCTCTTAGTTCAGTTGTTTAGAGCGTTCCGACTATGTCGGAAAGGTCCAAGGTTACTTGAAACAATAAAAAATAAATTATGGGCTCTTAGCTCAGTTGGTTAGAGCGTTCCGACTATGTCGGAAAGGTCCAAGGTTACTTGAAACAATAAAAAATAAATTACGGGCTCTTAGCTCAGTTGGTTAGAGCGTTCCGACTATGTCGGAAAGGTCAAAGGTTACTTGAAACAATAAAAAAAAATTACGGGCTCTTAGCTCAGTTGTTTAGAGCGTTCCGACTATGTCGGAAAGGTCCAAGGTTACTTGAAACAATAAAAAATAAATTACGGGCTCTTAGCTCAGTTGGTTAGAGCGTTCCGACTATGTCGGAAAGGTCAAAGGTTACTTAAAACAATAAAATAAATTATGGGCTCTTAGCTCAGTTGTTTAGAGCGTTCCGATTATGTCGGAAAGGTCCAAGGTTACTTGAAACAATAAAAAATAAATTATGGGCTCTTAGCTCAGTTGTTTAGAGCGTTCCGACTATGTCGGAAAGGTCCAAGGTTACTTGAAACAATAAAAAATAAATTATGGGCTCTTAGCTCAGTTGGTTAGAGCGTTCCGACTATGTCGGAAAGGTCCAAGGTTACTTGAAACAATAAAAAATAAATTACGGGCTCTTAGCTCAGTTGGTTAGAGCGTTCCGACTATGTCGGAAAGGTCAAAGGTTACTTAAAACAATAAAATAAATTATGGGCTCTTAGCTCAGTTGTTTAGAGCGTTCCGATTATGTCGGAAAGGTCCAAGGTTACTTGAAACAATAAAAAATAAATTACGGGCTCTTAGCTCAGTTGTTTAGAGCGTTCCGACTATGTCGGAAAGGTCCAAGGTTACTTGAAACAATAAAAAAAATTACGGGCTCTTAGCTCAGTTGGTTAGAGCGTTTGCTTGACGTGCAAAAGGTCAAAGGTTCGACTCCTTTAGAGCCCACAACCGATTTGAATAATTTTCGGAGTTAACTCCGATTTTTTTGTTAGGTTGAAATATGCAAAAAATTAAAATAACATTTCCGGATAGTGCAGTTAAAGAGTTTGATAGCGGAACAACAGGCTATCAGATTGCTCAGTCAATTTCACAAAGATTAGCTGATGATGTTTTAGCTGTAAAGTTTAATAATATAGTAATCGACTTAAACAGAGCAATTACAACTGATGGAACTGTTAAATTTTTAACATTTGATGATAAAGAAGGAAAAGAAGTTTACTGGCATTCATCTTCTCATCTTATGGCACATGCAATTCAGGATATTTTCCCTGAAGCAAAGTTTGGTGTTGGACCAGCTATAGATGCTGGCTTCTATTATGATATTGATATTAACACTCAATTGACCGAAGATCATCTTAAATTAATAGAAGATAAAATGATCGAGCTTTCAAAAACTGATTCGAGATTTGAAAGGGAAGAACTATCTCAGCAGGAAGCAATTGATTATTTTAAAAAGAAAGGTGATCAATATAAAGTTGAACTTTTATCTGAGATGGATGAAAGCAAAGAGAAAATAAGTATTTATAAAGAAGGCTCATTTACAGATTTATGCAGAGGACCGCATCTGCCTGATCCTGGAAAGATAAAATATATTAAACTGCTTAATATATCTGGTTCATATTGGCGCGGAGATGAAAAGAACAAACAATTGCAAAGAATTTATGGAATAACTTTTCCAAAAAAGAAAATGCTTGATGATTATCTCCAGATGCTCGAAGAAGCAAAAAAGAGAGATCACAGAAAACTTGGTAAAGCACTGGAATTGTTTTTCTTTTCGCCAAATGTTGGTGCAGGTTTACCAATCTGGCTGCCAAAAGGTACAATACTTAGAGAGACCCTGGAAAGATTTTTAAGAGATGAACAAACCAAACGAGGCTATTTACCGGTTATTACACCTCATATAGGAAATATTAATCTATATAAGACAAGTGGGCATTATCCATATTATAGTGACAGTCAGTTTCCGCCAATGAAATTTGGTGATAGGGAAGAAGAATATCTGTTAAAACCTATGAACTGTCCTCATCATTTTCAAATATATTCTTCAAAACCAAGAAGCTATAGAGATTTACCTATCAGGTATGCAGAATTTGGAACTGTCTATCGTTATGAACAATCGGGTGAACTGAACGGATTAACAAGAGTAAGATGTTTTTCAGTTGATGATTCACATATGTTTGTCAGACAAGACCAGCTTAAAGAAGAATTATTTAGTGTAATTGAATTGATTCAATATGTATTTAAGGTTATGGGTTTTGCTGATTTCACCACTCAACTTTCTTTTAGAGATGGAAATTCAGAAAAATACGGCGGCGATATTTTACTTTGGGAAAAAGCTCAGGCAGAAATTAAAGAAGCTGCTGATGAGATGAAATTAATTTATACAATTGAAGAAGGTGAAGCAGCTTTTTACGGTCCTAAGATAGATTTTATGGTTAAAGATGCTTTAGGTAGAAAATGGCAGCTTGGTACGGTTCAGATAGATTATGTTATGCCTGAAAGATTTGATTTAGAATATGTAGGAAGTGATGGACAGAAACACCGTCCTGTAGTTATACATCGTGCACCATTTGGTTCACTTGAAAGATTTATCGGAGTTCTTATAGAACATTTTGCAGGCGAATTTCCATTGTGGCTTGCACCAACACAGGCTGCAATAATTCCTGTATCTCAGAATTTTGTTGAATATGGAAATAAAGTGGCTGACAGCTTTAGAAAAGCCGGAATTAGATTTGAGATAGATGAAAGAAATGAAAAGATTGGTTACAAGATACGTGATTGGGAAATGAAAAAGGTTCCATATATGTTAATTGTTGGTGAAAAGGAAATGGAATCAGATACTGTTTCGGTCAGAAAGCATAAAATTGGTGATCAGGGTTCTTTGAATTTATCAGATTTTATTGATAAAATTGCAGTCGAAATAAAAAACAAAGTGTAATAATATTTTTTTTAACAAGTTAAGAGGTTTATATCACACAGAAACAATCGGTCCGTGTAAACGAAGAAATAAAAGCACCAAAAATAAGAGTAATAGATATCGATGGAACACAATTGGGAGTTTATACTGTTAGAGATGCTTTAAGATTTGCTGAAGAAAGGGGACAGGATCTTGTTGAAATTGCTCCTCAGGCAGTTCCCCCGGTATGTAAAATAATTGATTTTGGTAAATATAAATACGAACAGCAGAAACGTGAAAAAATTCAAAAGAAGAATCAGATTGTTTCAGTTTTAAAAGAAATAAGATTACACCCTAATACCGATGTGCATGATTTTGATTTTAAAGTAAAACACGCTCTGAATTTTTTAGAAGATGGTAATAAGGTTAAAGTAAGTGTGATGTTTAAGGGCCGGGAGATGGCTTACACTGAACAAGGTGAAGAATTATTAAAAAGATTTATTGAAAAACTGGAAGACATTTCTAAAGTTGAGTCTCCAATAAAACTTGAAGGAAGAAATATGGCTACCATATTGGTTCCTCAATCTAAAAAAGGCAAGAAAACTAATAAGCAGGAATAATTAAATATGCCAAAAATGAAAAGCAATCGTGGTGCATCCAAAACATTTAAAAAGACTGCATCAGGAAAATTCAAAAGAAAAAAAGCTTATAAAAGTCACATTCTGACTTCAAAATCTACTAAGAGAAAAAGAAGTTTGAGAAAAGGAACATTAGTAAGCGATGCAGAACAAAAACGCGTTAAGATAATGGTTCAATAAAGGAGTAATGATAAAATGCCAAGATCAAGAAATAAAGTTGCTTCACACAGAAGAAGAAGAAAACTATTAAAACTAGCAAAGGGTTACTGGGGTAATCAAGGTAATGTTTTAACCTCAGCAAAAAATGCGATTGAAAAAGGTTTAACTCATGCGTATAGAGATAGAAGATTGAAGAAGAGAGTTTTTAGATCTTTATGGATTACCAGAATTAATGCAGCAGCAAGATCTAACGGTACAACTTATTCAAGATTGATAGATGCATTAAATAAAAAGGGTGTTGATATCAATAGAAAAGTTCTTGCAAGTCTTGCAGTTGAGAATCCTTCTGCATTTGCTGAAGTTGTTAAATTTTCCAATAATTAATTTTATACCCTCTTCGGATTTATTGAAATTATTTTATCCGTCGGGGGTATTTTCTATTTAAAGAAATCTTATGCTTGAAAAAAACATTTCTGAAATTAAAGATAGTTTTTTAACAGATATTAAGTCTGTTAATTCATTAAAAGATATTGAAGAAATAAGAATAAAATATTTCAGCAGAAACGGATTAGTATCACAGCTTTTTGAACAGCTTAAAGAAACTGCAAAAGAAGAAAAACCAATACTCGGTAAAAAATTAAACCAGCTAAGAGATGAAGTATCTGCTCACTTTAATGAAATAAAGGAAAGAATTGCTTCCCGTCAATCTGCTAAAGAAAAAAAAATAGATTTAACTTTACCGGGCAATCAATATCTTATCGGCAGCAAACACATTTTAACTCAGACTCTTGATGAAATAAAATCCATATTTAAAGGATTAGGGTTTTCTGTAGCAACGGGACCCGAACTTGAATCTGATTATTACAATTTTGAAGCATTAAATTTTCCATCCGACCATCCCGCAAGAGATATGCAGGATACTTTTTTTGTTAGTAAAGATTTCTTACTTCGTACACATGCAACTCCGGTCCAAATAAGAATTATGGAAAAGCAAGCTCCGCCTGTACGTGCAATTATGCCGGGAAGGGTTTATCGCAATGAGGCAGTTAGTGCAAGGAGTTATTGTATGTTTCATCAGGTAGATGGAATTTATGTTGATACCGATGTAACCTTTGCAGAACTTAAAGGAACCTTGGTATCATTTGCTAAACAGTTTTATGGCTCAGATCTTAAATACAGATTTCGTCCAAGTTTCTTTCCATTTACTGAACCAAGTGCCGAGATGGATATTACATGCTATCTATGCAAAGGTAATGGATGCAGGATATGTAAAAATTCCGGCTGGCTCGAAATTCTTGGCTGCGGAATGGTCGATCCGAATGTGTACAAATTTGTTAATTATGATTCTGAAAAATATACCGGATATGCTTTCGGAATGGGTATTGAAAGAATTGCATTGTTAAAATATGGTATTACAGATATCAGAATCTTTTTTGATAACGATATCAGATTCTTAAAACAGTTTTAATGCGGAATAAGAAATGAAAATATTACTAAGCTGGATAAAAGAATTGGTTGATCTGGAAGGAATTTCAACAGATGAAATTGTTTCCAGACTAACAATGTCCGGACTTGAAGTTGAAGATGTAATAGATCAGACAAATATTTATAAAAATTTTGTTGTTGGATTAGTTAAGGAAACAGAAAAACATCCGAATGCAGATAAACTTACTATATGCAAAGTTTTTAACGGTAAGGATGATTTACAGGTAATCTGCGGAGCTTCAAATGTAAAAACAGGTCAGAAAATTGTTTTTGCACCAATTGGTACCGAAATCCCAAATGGGAATTTTGTAATTAAGAAAGCAAAGATCAGAGGAGTTGAATCAAATGGAATGATCTGTGCTGAAGATGAACTATTATTAAGTGATGATCATTCTGGTATTATGGTACTGGATGATAATCTTGAAGTTGGAAAACCAATAACTGATGCATTAAATCTTAATGATGTAATACTTGAAATTGCAATTACACCTAATCGACCAGATGCACTTTCGTACATCGGAGTTGCAAGAGACCTTGCGGCATTATTCGATAGAGATTTGCGAATGCCTGAAGTTGTATATACTGATAAAGGAGAAGATGCAATTAAGGCAGCTTCTGTAATAATTGAAGATACTATTAATTGTCCGCGTTACATTGCAAAAGTTATTAAAGATGTTCAGGTTAAAGATTCACCTAAGTGGCTGAAAGACAGATTAGAAAAAATCGGATTGAGACCAAGAAACAATATTGTTGATATTACTAATTTTGTTTTATACGAGTGCGGACAGCCATTGCATGCATTTGATCTTGATAAGCTTAATGATCAAAAAATAATTGTAAAGAATACTAAAGCAGAAACTAACTTTATAACACTTGATTCCAAGGAAAGAAAACTGCCTGCAGATACTTTAATGATTTGTGATGGTAAAAGAGAAGTTGCGATTGCCGGAGTAATGGGTGGAGAGAATACTGAAATAACCGGATCAACTAAAAATATATTGATTGAAAGTGCTTACTTTAAAGCTTCAAGTGTAAGAAAGACTTCAAAAGCACTTGGTCTTAGTACCGATGCCTCTTACCGTTTTGAAAGAGGTGCTGATCCAAACATTACAAAATATGCTGTGGAAAGATGTTCAGGATTGATTGAACAATTAGCTGATGGAAAAATTGTTGATGGTTTAATTGATGTTTATCCAAATATAATCTTGCCTAAAGAAATTAAATTAAGATTCTCAAGAACAGCTAAGATTCTTGGTTATGAAGTTTCACATAATAAAATAAAGCAAATTTTAACTCGCCTTGGGTTAGCAATTAAAGTTTTAGACGAAGACAGCTTGCTTGTTTCAGTTCCAACATATCGTCCTGATATTGAACGAGAGATTGATCTGATAGAGGAGATAGCAAGAATTAATGGATATGATAATATTCCCACTGTTTCAAAAATTAATATCACTCTTGAACAGAAGCATGATGAAACAGAAATTGATGAGAAGATAAGACAAGTTGCTGTCGGATTAGGACTTTTTGAAATGATCAATAATCCGTTACAATCTGAAAAAGATGTTAAAATTTTTGGGAGTCCTGTTAAAATTGCAAATCCATTAAGTGTCGATATGGAATATTTGCGAACCACTCTGATTTCCGGTGCGTTATTAACAGTATCAAGAAATCTTAGACAAGGTGTAAAGGAAATTAATCTTTTTGAGATAGGAAATGTTTTTAATAAGAAGATTGAAAATGAGATAAAATCTTTTGATGATTTTTCAGAAACTCAAAATCTTTTGTTTTTAATAAGCGGTAAAGAACATCAGAAAGGGTGGAATATATCAGAAAAGGAATCAGATATTTTTAGTCTTAAAGGTATAGTTGATTCATTTTTACTTAAGTTATCACTTGACAATGTTTTAATTGATTCCTATTATTCCAATGCAAATGAAATTTTCGCTTATTATTTTACCAAAAATTATAATAATGCAGAATTTGGTTCAGGTGGAATAATAAAAAAAGAAGTTCTTAAACAATTTGATATTAATCAGGATGTTTATTGTTTTGAGTTTAATTTAACAGAGCTTAAGAATCTTAATATTAAGAGAAAAAGATTTACAGAGCCATTAAAATATCCTAAAATAATTCGTGATATTGCATTTATTTTTGATGAATCAGTAAAATATCTTGATATAAAAGATTTTATTAAAAAGAAAAGCTCTCAACTTCTTAAAGAAGTCTCAGTTTTTGATTTGTTTGAAAGTGAATTGTTAGGACAGGGAAAGAAGAGCATTGCCTTTACACTTGAATATTATGATTATAACAGAACATTGACAGAAGAAGAAGTTGAGAAAGATTTTAATAATTTAATTACATTGGTTTCAAAAGAATTTAATGCTCAATTAAGAGGTAAATAGTTGGTAGATCTGGCTAAATACGATTCAATAATTCAGGATCTTTCTGCAATCGAAGCAGAGATTGCTACAATTGGTAATAGATTAAAAGATACTGAAATAAGAAAAACCGAACTCGAAATACAAATTGCAAAACTTCGTCAGGAAAATACTTTTCTGCAAAAAAAGATTGTTGAGATGGAGCAGGAAATTGTTTTGTATAAACAGGACGAAGATGGAAATATATTTAATTCTTTAAATAGCAAGGAGAAAGAAAACTTAAAACTAAAATTACAGGATATTATTTCTAAAATTGATTTTCATCTGTCTGGTTCCAGACAGGTTTAAGTTCTTATAAATTAAATGATTGTTTGATGGTGAAGATAATTCAATGACAGAAAAAAAGAAGCTTAAAATTAAAATATTTGATAAAGAATATTCTCTATTGGTTGAGAATGAAGAAATTGCAAAAGAACTGGCACTTTATGTTAATAAAGTAATGGAAGAAACTAAGGATGAATTGCCAGATCAACCGGCGCAGACTATTGCAATAATTGCTTGTTTGAATATTGCTTATGATTTATTTATCGAGAAGAATAAAAACCGTGAATTTCTAATTCAAGCCACGGATAAAATTAAGAGAATAAAGCTTCTTCTTAAAGAACCTGAAATGTCTGACCCGTCTTAAGTTTACCGCACTGCCGTTTTTTTAATGAAAAACTAACAGTTAAATTAAACAGGGATTGCGAACTTCGGAGCGTATTACAGGCCTCATTCCGATTTATCGGAAATTCTGAACTTGTTTCGGAGCAGTGGAAGTAAAAAGCTTTCGAGCGCTTTCCCACCGTGCTTATAGGGTTTTTCCTATTAGCGGCGGCAGTGCCGGTATTTAATAAACTTTACAGCCGGAGAATGTTAATATGGATCTGATTATTATAATACCAATGGTAGTTATGCTGATTGTTCTGTTCTTTTATCTGGGATGGATGTTCAACACAAAAGTTGGCAAAAAAAGTATTAGTGCAGCAGAAGAAAAAGCCGAACAATTAATTCAGGATGCAAAAAAAGAATCTGCAAATCTTAAAAGGGAAAAACTTCTTGAAGTTAAAGATGAGTGGTACAAGAAAAAAGTTGAATTTGACAATGAAGTAAATCAGAAAAAACAAAAACTGCAGAATCTTGAAAAACAAGTTCAACAACGTGAAGAAAACAGCGAGAAAAAATTTGATCTTGTTCTGCAAAAAGAAAAAGATTTAAGAAAACTTGAAAAACAACTTCAGGATCTTAAATTAAATCTTGATGAAAAAACTATTGAAATCAAAAAGCTTGAAGTTGAACAGAACGATAAGCTTGAAAAAATTTCTGGTTTAACATCTGAGGAAGCTAAGAAAATGCTGGTTGAAAATATGATCAATCAGGCAAAAATTGATGCTTCACAAACCGTAAAAGAAATTCATGACCGAGCCAAAGCTGATGCTAAAAAAGAAGCTCAGAAAATAATCGTTCAGGCTATTCAAAGAACCGCAGCCGATTACTCTATTGAGACTACAGTTTCAGTTGTTCAAATACAAAATGATGAAATGAAGGGAAGAATAATCGGTAAAGAAGGAAGAAACATACGCGCTTTTGAATCAGCAACAGGTGTTGATGTTATTGTTGATGATACTCCTGAAGCTGTTATCCTTTCATCGTTTGATCAGTTTAGAAGAGAAATTGCAAGATTATCACTGGAAAGATTAATTGCTGACGGTAGAATACATCCAGCTAGGATTGAAGAAGTTGTAGAAAAAGTTACACAGGAACTTGAGGAAGAAATTCAACGTGAAGGTGAGAATACGATTCTACAGCTTGGGCTTCATAATATGCATTCCGATCTTATTAAGTTTGTAGGAAAGATGAAATACAGATCCAGTTATGGACAGAATCTCTTACAACATAGTATTGAAGTAGGATATCTAACAGGAATAATGGCTTCTGAATTGGGACTTGATCCTATACTTGCGAAAAGAGCCGGATTATTGCATGATGTTGGTAAAACAGTTGATAAAAATGTTGAAGGTCCGCATGCTTTGCTTGGTTATGATCTTACTAAAAAATACAAAGAACATCCTATTGTTGTAAATGCAGTTGGTTCTCATCACGAAGATATTGAAATGGAACATCCGATTGCTGCTTTGGTTCAAGCTGCCGACGCAATCAGCGGTGCCAGACCCGGTGCTCGCAGAGAGCCATTGGAAAGCTATGTTAAACGATTGGAAAATCTTGAACAAATGGCTAAGTCGTTTGAAGGCGTTGCCAAAACTTATGCAATACAAGCTGGCAGGGAAATTAGAGTAATGGTTGAGAATGATAAAGTTGATGATATTGTTGCTGATAGATTAGCACGTGAAATTGCTCAGAAGATCGAGGAGGAAATGGAATATCCGGGACAAATAAAGGTGGTTGTTATCCGGGAGGTTAGAAAGATTGGATATGCAAAATAAGCTGAGCTGATAATGTTTAAGAGGTTTTTTAAAATAAGAAAATGAAAATTGCTGTAACCGGAAATATCGGCTCTGGTAAAAGCGTCTTTTCTTCTTTTGCTGAGAATAATGGGTTTATTGTTTTAAAAGCCGATGATATATCAAAAGAGATTTTAAATAAGGATTCTGAGGTTCGGGAAGAAATAATCAAAGCTTTCGGAAAACAGTCATTTATAAACAATAAACCTGATATTAAATTTCTTGCACAAAAAGTTTTTTCAGACCCTGTTAGTTTAAATAAAATCGAATCAATACTTCATCCAAGAGTTATCAAATCGATAAATGATACGATTAAAAGTTTAGAATCAGAAAAGAAGATTGTCTTTGTGGAATCCGCTTTGATTTATGAAGCAGATATGGAAAAGATGTTTGATTATGTCGTGCTGATAATCTCTGAAAGAAATAACCGCCTGCAAAGAAAGCTTAATTCAGGAATATCTGAAGAAGATTTTAATAAACGTGAATCTAATCAAATTCCAGAAGATGAAAAAAGAAAGCGGGCAGATTTTATCTTTGCAAACGATGGAAGTATTGATGATTTACATTCCAAATTTAACTTGCTGCTTATAACATTAGGCGTTCGGTAATTAAACCTTTTTCATCCGATTCAAACAGAGGTTTGCAAAAAATTATTGTTACCTTGAAAAAATTTCATCATTCGGTTTAATAAACTATTATAACGAAAAAACACTACTCAGTATTTTTATTACATCTTTAAAATACACTAAATTTGTGAAGCAAAAATTCAGGAGTATTTTGTGGAAGCTATCAATCATCTTATCGTTAAAATCGTACAACTGATGCCTAAGCCGGTTGTTGGATTCTTTTCTAAAAAATATATCGCTGGTGTTACACTTCAAGCTGCTGTTGACTATGTTAAAAAATTAAATTCAATGGGCATTTATGCAACAATGGATGTACTTGGTGAATCAGTTGCAAATAAAGAAGAAGCAATCCGTTGTAAAAATGAAGCGATTGAAGTTCTGGAAGCTATCGAACAAAATAAGTTAAAAGCTAATCTGTCAATTAAACCAACACAGATGGGTTTGGCAATAGATGAAGAATTTGCTTTTCAGCAGATTCTTGAAATTGTTCAAAAGGCAGAGCAATTCAAAAACTTTGTGCGAATTGATATGGAAGATTCACCGTTTACTGATAAAACTATCAACGTCTATAAACGGATTTTTCAGGATTATAAAAATGTCGGTATTGTTATTCAATCATATATGCGGCGATCTTATGATGATGTTATTACATTAAATAAAATTGGAACTAACTACAGACTTTGCAAGGGAATTTATGTTGAGTCGGCTTCTATTGCTTATAAGGACAAGCAGGAAGTCAGAAATAATTATTTAAAACTTCTTGATGCAATGTTTAAAGATGGGAATTATGTGGGTATTGCAACTCATGACAAATATCTTATAGATGAAGCATATAAACGAATTAAAGAAAAAAATATTTCTAAGGATAAGTTTGAATTCCAAATGCTGCTTGGGGTAAGAGAAGATTTACGCGACAAAATAAATAGTGATGGCTATAAAATTAGAATTTATGTTCCGTTTGGTAAAGATTGGTATGCATATTCAGTCAGACGGCTAAAAGAAAATCCATCAGTAGCAGGTCATATTGCCAAGAGCTTTTTAACTTTCGGTAAAAGATGATTGTGCTTGGTATTGAAAGTTCTTGTGATGAAACTTCTGTAGCTGTAATAAAGAACAATATTCTCTCTGCTAATCTGGTTTCATCACAGGATTTTCATAAAAATTACGGCGGTGTTGTTCCTGAACTTTCAAGCCGTGCTCACCTTCAGATTATTAATCCGCTTACTAAAGAAGCTTTAAAAAAATCTGATATAGAACTGAAAGATATCGATCTGATTGCAGCAACTGCAGGTCCCGGTTTAATTGGCGCTCTGTTAGTTGGATTAACTTATGCAAAGGGTCTTGCACTTGGATTGAATAAACCTTTTATTGGTGTCAATCATATTGAAGGACATATTTTTTCAGGTTTTTTAATGCAGGAGAAGCCCGAATTTCCTTTCCTATGTCTTGTAGTTTCTGGCGGGCATACTCTTTTGCTTCTGGTAAAAGATTTTACAGAAATATGTAAGCTTGGAAATACAGTTGACGATGCAGTTGGTGAGTCATTTGATAAGGCAGCTAAGCTGCTTGGCTTTGGTTATCCGGGCGGACCAAAAATTCAAAGTGCAGCTCAATTTGGAGATGTAAAAAAAATTAATTTTCCGGTTGCTGAGTTAAAGGATAAATTAAATTTTTCGTTCAGCGGATTAAAAACAGCAGTTCTTCGTTATGTCCAAGCACAAGGTGGTATTGATAAACTTACTGAAGAACACAAAAATGATATTGCTGCCTGCTTTCAATCAGCGGCTGTTAATGCTTTAACTAAGAATGTAAAACGTGCATTGGAAAAATATGAGGTAAAGTCAATTTCAGTTGTTGGAGGAGTAGCTGCAAATAATCATCTAAAATCTGAAATGAAGAAAATAGCGGAAAAGAATAAAAAAAGTCTGATCGTTCCTGATATTCAGTTTTGCGGAGATAACGCTGCAATGATTGCATTCAGAGGAAAATCACTTTATGAAAATGGAATCAGAGATACACTATCAAGCAAACCTTTCCCTGCACTAAATGAGAATCATTTTTTGGAAATGTATTCTTAAAAGTTTTGAGTTTGGTTCAGGTTCTGGATTAAAATATCAGGTTTAAGTTAAGATAATTACTCACAAAGCTATGGACTATAATTCTCAGTTAACTATTTTATATTGCCACTTAAAATTTTATTCACTCTAAAAAAAATATAATAAAATATTTGTCTGTAAAACTATCTGACATATTCAACAAGTTTCAGTGGGTAATGATTATATCTGTATTTTTTGCAATACTAATTACAGGTTATTATATATTTTTTACTCCAAATCACTTTGATAAAAGGGCACCTTTTACCTTTGAAATAGAAGAAGGTGAAACTTTTTCAAGCGTAACGGAAAGACTTTATAATGAAGGTATTATCCCGGGAAAGTTTAACTTTAAACTTGCTGCATTTATATATGGCGCACAAACGAAAATAAAAGCGGCACGCTTTAAAATTCCAAATGATTTAAGCTACTTAGATTTACTCGACTTGTTTGTTAATGGTCCTGCTGATTATTTACGCTCTATCAGGATAAATGACGGACAAACACTTAAATGGCTTGGTGCTAAAGTGAAAAGAGATGTTAAAGTTGATTCAGCTTCTTTTGTTAATCTTGCAACTGATAAGAATTTTATAAGCTCATTAAGACTTAATTACAATACGCTTGAAGGGTATCTGTTTTCAAAAACTTATAAAGTTTATGAAAGGAGTTCGCCTGAAGAAATAATAAAAATATTTTACAAGGGTTTTACGGATTTTTTTGTTGATACACTAAAAGAAAGAGCTGACAAAATCGGATTATCTGTTCACGAAGTCCTGACTCTTGCATCAATCATAAAAGGTGAAACAAATCAGGTTGATGAAATGCCAAGAATATCAGGTGTTTATCATAACAGACTTCAAATTGGAATGCGTCTTCAGGCTGATCCTACAATTCAGTATTTATTGCCGAACGGCTGGAGAAGATTGACTTATGCCGATTTGAAAATTAAATCGCCTTATAATACTTATCAAAATTCCGGTTTACCACCCGGTCCGATTAACAATCCGGGTGCTGATGCAATTTTAGCTGCTCTTTACCCTGAAAAGAATAATTATCTGTATTTTGTTGCTGATGGAAATGGCTCACATAAGTTTGCAAAAACATATTCTGAACATTTAAAATATGTTGCTGAGTACCGGAAAATTGTCAGAGAGAAAAACAACAAATGAGAACAATATTATTTTCTTTATCATTTTTATTTTTGGTTAGCTGCGCTAATCAGCTTCCGCCGGGCGGGGGAGAGATAGATCTAATACCTCCTGAAATAGTATTTACATATCCTGAGAATGAAACTATTAACTTTGATGATGATTATATAGAATTTGAATTTTCTGAATATGTAGATAAAAGAACATTCAAAGAGGCGTTGTTTATTTCTCCGGCTTTGGATAAAGAACCCGAAATTAATTGGAGCGGAAAATCAGTAGAGGTTAGTTTTCCTGATGGACTTAAAGACAGTGTTACTTATGTTGTTACAATCGGAACAGATGTAGTTGATGTAAACAATAAAAACAGAATGGCTAATTCTTTTTCAATAACATTTTCCAAAAGTAATAGGATTGATAAAAGAATAATTAGCGGAAAAGTATATGGAAAAGATGCCGGCGGTACTTTGATATATGCTTATAAATTTGCAGATGATACAACAAAATATCTTGCACGAAAACCTGATTATATTTCGCAGGTTGGCTCTAAAGGTGATTATCAGCTTAAGGGTTTGGCAGAAGCTGAATACAGAGTGTTCGCAGTTAAAGATCAGTTCCGTGATTTACTATATCAGGCTGATCAGGATTTGATTGGAATGCCGTTCATTGATATTCCTTTGTTAAACAGTGATTCATCATTTACAGGTTTGGATTTCTTTCTTACCAAAATTGATACTATTAAGCCCCGGATACATAATACTGTTATGACTGATAAAAATCATATTTTAATTACTTTAAGTGAAGAATGTGATTCTGTTACATATACACCTGAAAATTATTCTATTATTGACTCGACTTTAAATCAAATTATTCCGATAGAATACTCTTATTTAAGCAAATCAAAAAAAACTGAACTTGTTCTTGTAGTTAGTCAAAATATGACAAAAGATAATACATATTATCTTGGAGGAAAGTTATTAACTGATTTATCAGGCAATAGGTTTGAGAATGAAGTAAATGAACTGATAGTTTCTGATAAACCTGATACCAATGCACCAAAAATAATTAATTCTTCACCAGGTAAGGGGAATAAAATTGATTTTAAGAATCCTGAAATATTGATTTTCTTTGATGATGCAATTTCGAACAAAGATGTTAAAAACCTTATACAATTTTCTGACACACTTAAAAATATTCTTTCATTTAGCTGCACTTTTGTTGATAATGCAGTTCTGAAAATCAAACCCGATAAGGATCTTAAAGCAGATACTGATTATTTAGTTACACTTAATCTTTCTGGATTTTATGACGCTGCAGGAAATAAAAAAGATTCGGTTTTTACTCTTAAGTTTTCAACAATAACCGGTGTTGAGTTTACAGGTCTTTCAGGCAAGATAAATACTGAAAAAGAAAATGTTAAAATTGTTTTACAAAATTTAAAAGATGAGAAATTATTTTTTACAGTAGCTCCAGATAATACCTCTGTATATACTTTCGAAAGGATTAATCCAGGAGTCTATACTTTGTGGGTATATTCAGATAAAGACAGCAGCGGAACTTATTCTAAAGGATATCCTGAACCGTTCAGGTTTTCGGAGGAGTTTAAAGTTATCACTGATACATTAAACCTGAGACCAAGATGGAGCGTTAATGATTATAATATTGAGTTTTAGAAAAAGTTTTTAAGCAGCTGATTGTTTTTGAAAAATTATTTCGCCGCTTTTAATTGTATGAGTAACCAGATTTCTTCCGGCATTGTAAATAATTTCCGAATAATCTTCAACATCAAACACTGCAAAGTCAGCATTTTTACCAGGCTCAATACTGCCGCTTGTCGTTTCCCGATTTAACGCTTTTGCTGCATTAATTGTAACTGCATTAATTACTTCTTCCATTTTCATTTTCATTTTTATGGAAGCAAGACTCATAATTAAGTGAAGATTCAGAATATGCGATGATCCGGGGTTATAATCAGTTGCGAGAGCAACAATAGCATTATTCTCTATTAATTTTCTTGCAGGTGCAAAATCATAATCGAGAAACAAGGAAACACCGGGTAATAAAACTGCAACTGTTTCTGAATCTTTAAATCTACTTAAATCCTTTTCAGCAATTACTTCAAGATGATCAACGCTTACAGCATTATGTTTAATGGCAACGTCTAAACCGCCCACATTATTAAACTGTTCAGTGTGTAGTTTAAGTTTAAGTCCTGATTTTACGGCAGAGGAAAAAATCAGATCAATTTCTTCAGAATTGAAAGCAGTTGCTTCACAAAATCCATCACAAAACTCAGCAAGATTATTTTTTGCAATATGCGGAATCATCTTATCAACAATCAGTTCAACATATCCTTTATGATTTTCTTTATATTCCGATGGAAAAGTATGAGCACCTAAAAAAGTTGGTATGATATCTATCGGATAGATTTCATTAAGAAAATTAATAGCATGAAGCAATTTAATCTCATTCTCAAAATCCAATCCATAACCGCTTTTAATTTCAAGTGTAGTAACACCTTGTGCAATAAATTCCTGAACTCTTGGTTTAATCAGTTCAATTAAATCATTAAATGATGATTTTCTGACTGCGTTTACAGTGGTTAAAATTCCACCTCCGCGCTTTGCAATTTCCTCGTAATGTACACCAGCGATTTTTTCTTTAAACTCTTTTGCCCGCGAACCTGCAAAAGCTGTATGTGTATGGCAATCAATTAAACCGGGTAGAATGGTTTTGCCTTTGAAGCTCAAATTTTGTTCTGCACTGATATTCTTTATTGAAGAATCCGGTATAATGTCTTTAATAATTCCATCTTCAATAATTATTGAGTGATTTTCAAGAGCAGAAATTTCAGAAAGGTAATTACCTCGTTTACTATTAATACCATTCGTATTACAAGTAATTATCTGTGCAAAACCTGTTAACAGCTTCCTCATTATTCAAACTTATTAATCTTATCTTTTATTACTTTTGCTTCAAGATAGCCTTGCTGATTTAACTTGAATCTAAGTTCATTGGCAGATCGTTCAGTATCGAAATCACCCATTTTTACTTTATAAAACGGTGGTTCAAAATCAATATAAACTTCTTCAGATTTATTATTAAAATATATTTCTGAACGAACTTGATTTGCTTCATCAAGATTGTCTGTAATTAAAACCAAAACCCTGAATCCGTCTGAGCTTCCAACAATTGTTTTCTTCTTGGTTTCGGTAGAGTTTGGTTTGTATGTAAACCAAATTTCATCAGAAACTGAATTAGTTGTTTTTTTATCAGCAATTGTAATTTTGGTCTTATAAGGTGTTATATCAAAATCTTCGTTTAATTGTTCTGTATCTTTTTGATTAGTGCTTTGATGCTTGCTAATATTATTCTGATTGTTTTCATTTTCATACCGGCTTCCGGTAGAAGCTGAACAGGATATCAATACAAAATAAAGAACTAAAGCAGAAGAATAGAAAACTCTTGATTTTAGCATTAAAAATTTCTCAATAATTTTTATCAAATATAATCTTTTTATACATAGAATTAAATTCTAAATAAATCTGAAACTCAACAATCTGCAATAGAACAATCAGCTTTACGGAATTTGTAAAATGCTATGAGTTTAGAAAGAAAGATAAGGTTTCAATTACTAATTAAATTATAAATCATTTGAAATATAAGTGTAATTCATTGTTATTATTGATAAAAACTTTATATGTAAGACAATATGATTAGTAACCATTATTAATGATTGAATGCAGTAAATCTTTGAGAAACATACGCTTTTTAGTATTTTTGTAAGTCAAATAATTAAAGAAATAACAAAATGGCTGCAAAAAAACTTAAAATATTGTTTGTAACATCAGAAGTTGTTCCGTTTGTAAAAACAGGTGGATTAGCTGATGTATCCTCAGCATTGCCTCAAATGCTTTCTGAATTGGGACACGAAGTTAGAATTGTTGTTCCCAAATATGGTGCAGTTGATGAAAGAAAATTTAAAATTCATGAAATTGTCAGATTAAAAGATCTGCAAGTAAAGATAGGGAATAAGGATGTTATATTTTCTTTAAAATCTTGTTTTTTACCTGGACCTAGAATAAGAGTGCAAATTTACTTTCTGGATAACCAAGAATACTTCGGCAGCCGCAATAGTCTTTATTTAGATCCAAGAACCGGAAAAGATTATCCGGATAACGATGAAAGATTTATTTTATTAAGCCGTGCTGTTATGGAATTAATTATAAAGCTTGGGTGGATACCTGACGTAATTCATCTTAATGATTGGCAGTGTGGTTTAATCCCTGCTTATCTTAAAACAATTTATAAAGACCACGAAAGTTTTGATAAGTTTAAAACACTTTTCACTATTCATAACTTAGCTTATCAGGGTGAATTTCCAATTGCAGCCTTTCAAAAAACCGGTCTTCCGAAAGAATTAGAAAGCACAACTAAAGGAATAGTTCATAAAGGTAAAATTAACTTTATGAAAAGCGGACTTATGTTTGCTGATGTAATTAATACCGTTAGCCGTACTTATGCAAATGAAATCAGAACAAAAGAAGAATATGGCGAAGGGCTTAAAGAGGTCTTATCCAAAAGAAAGGATTCATTGTTCGGTATTGTAAATGGAATCGATAAAAATGTCTGGAATCCTGAAAAAGATAAGTTGATTCCAGTTAAGTACTCGGTTAAAAATATTGAAGCGAAACTTGAGAATAAAAAAGAGCTTGCTGATAGATTCGGATTAAAATTCAGGGAAGATGTACCGATAATTGGTTTAATCTCCCGTTTGTTTGATTCAAAAGGTATTGATCTTCTTCAAAAAGCTTTTTCTGATTTAATGAAATTAAATATTCAGTTTATTGTTCTTGGAACCGGTGATTCCAAATATCATTCTTTCTTCGAGAAAATGGCAATGAAACATTCGGATAAATTTGCAGTTTATCTTGGATTTAATGATGAGCTTGCACATTTGATCGAAGCAGGATCAGACTTGTTTTTAATGCCTTCAAAGTACGAACCTTGCGGATTAAATCAGATGTACAGCCTTGCCTACGGTACAGTACCGATTGTTCGCGAAACAGGTGGATTGGCTGACACAGTGATAAAATATAATGAAAAAACAGAAGAAGGTACCGGTTTCGTTTTTAAAAAGTATGATTCTGTTGAAATGTTAAAGGAGATAAAACGAGCTGTTAAAGTATTTAATAATAAAAAAGTGTGGCAGAAGATAATGCGTAATGGTATGAAGATGGACTTTAGCTGGGATGTCTCTGCAAGACAATATATTGAGCTTTACAAGTCAATGATTACTGCTGAATGATTTAATGTTGAATAAGGCAGTCTTTTTAGATCGTGACGGTACGCTTAACTTTGATACTGGTTATATTGGTGATGCAGATAAAGTTGAATTATTTCCAGATGTTGGTAAAAGTTTAGCAGAGCTTAAGAATATTTATCATTTCAAATTGATTGTTATTTCTAATCAATCCGGAATTGCCAGAGGTTTGATTACAAAAGAGCAGGTTGAGCAGGTAAATGATGCTATTAATGAAAAACTAAAAGAATTTAATGTACAAATTGATGCCTTTTTTTATTGCCCCTATCATCCCGATTTTAATAATCCAGAACTTTGTAAATGCAGAAAGCCAGAAATTGGAATGATTACCGAAGCCGTAAATAAATTTAATATTGATTTATCAAAATCTTATTTTGTAGGTGATTCTGAGGTTGATATTCTTGCTGCTAAATATGCCGGATTAAAATCAATTCTTGTTAAAACAGGAAAGGGTGATCTAAGTTTTTCTATCTTGCAAAATGACAATAATTTTCCAAGTTTTGTAGCCGAAAATTTTACAGAAGCGTCTAAACTTATAATTAACGATTCTACCGGAGTTTAATTGATTTTAAAAAAAATATTTTCTTTTCTTGCCTTAATTATAACAGGTATTTTATTATCTCATTGTAATGATTCCCCCACTGATTTAGGAATTAATTTTCTTGCTCAGGATGGTGTTGAAGTAAAAAAATTTGATTCAATGGTTGATTCATTACCACAAAATTCTTTTGACTTTAAAAAAGTTTATATCCTTGGTAATGCTTCCCATGTTTTGTTAGGTAAAACTGAAAATGCAACTTCACATATTTTATTGAAATTTGCCTTTCTTTTACCTGATTCAATTGTTACTGAAATTAAATCTCAGACAATAAATGTCATTGATTCATACGTTACATTGACAAAAAATTATTCCATAGGAAATTCAAACGGCAATTTTGATTATAATGTATTTAAGATTAACGAATTTTGGAGCTCTTCAACTTTTACTTCAGATGATTTTGCTTCTCTGTCTGTTGATAATGTCGATTTAAGTTCCAATAGAACATCATTAAACGATACAACTTATACCTTTCATCTTAGCAGCGAGCTGACAACATCCTGGCTGAAAAATTACGCTGATACCACATTAGGTGTCAATTATGGTATATTGCTTTCTCCAACAGATAATACACAGAAGGTACTCGGTTTTACAGCATATAATGTTAGTGATATCGATGTTCCTATATTAAGAGTTGTTGTTCAGAAACCCGGAGCTTATATCGATACTTTGATAGGTTACATTACTTTAGATGTTAGTGCAGTAATTGGTTCAGTACCTGACGTTGGGGCGGAAAATCTTGCTATTCAATCAAGCCTTGCATCTGAGATTCAGCTTGATTTTGATTTTACTACTCTTCCAAAAGACATTGCTATTAATTCTGCGAAACTTACTTTGACAATTGATACGCTTCAATCAAAATTTGGCAGCGATTTTGAAAATTCGTTGAGTGTTTTTCTTATTGCTGATTCAACTAAAGATAGTCTAAATAAAAATTATTCTTACAGATTAAGTAGAACTGGAAACACTTTTTCAGGTGATATAACTAATATTATCAGGGCATTTAACAATAATGTGGATAATCAGGGAATTTTAATAAAATCAACTCAGGAATTTTGGGGTTTAGAGATTTTTGCTATTAAAGGAAGTAACGCTTCTGATATTGCTGAGCGTCCACGACTTGAAATAATTTATTCCAAAGGAGGTAAACAGTAATGAAAACTCTGTTATCAACCTCCGTATTTTTAATTATTCTTTCTGAAATTCTTTTTGCTCAAAACTCTTCAGTTTATTCCAGATATGGAATAGGCGATATGGAATATAGTTACTCATCTAAACTTATTTCTACCGGAGATTTAGGTACTGCACTTCTGGATCAGGATCATTTATTAGTTACAAATCCTGCTGGATGGACAGCAATGTCTAAAACAAGAATAGAATTCGGTTTTGGTTACAAGGGTGTTTTAGTATCTGATGCAAATCGTTCAGTTTATAACAGTGAAACCGATTTTAAGGGATTTACTTTTGGTTTTCCTGTAAGTCGTGATTTAGGTATTGGAGTTGTGACAGGTCTTGTTCCATTCTCCAGAGTAAGTTATAAAGCTAAAGAAAATTATTCAGCACAAAGTGAAATTCCTGAATATTCTGTTGAGTATGAAGGTAGAGGCGGCATATCTAAATTATTTATCGGATCATCTGTTTACTTACCTTTAGGTTTTTCAGCTGGTGCATCATTGGATTATTACTTCGGCAATATTGACTATATTTCTAATATTAATTTTGTTCAAAGTGAAACTTTTATTAATACAAAGTACGAGAGTATGAGAAGATCAACAGGATTTGGAGGTTCATTTGGAATTATTTCGCCAAATTTAGCAAATGATTTTTCAATTTCATTTTTGAATGATTTAAGACTTGGTTTTTCATATAATTTATCAGGAAATCTGGATACTGATACTCTTTTTACTTCAACATCGCTCTATTTGGTGGACACTATTTCCACAGGGCGAACAAAAATTAAGATTCCCCAAAGAATTAACACCGGCATAAGTTTTGTCTTTAATGAATTGTATTCTTTTAATTTGGATTATATGTATCAGCCGATGAGCGAATATACTTTCAATGAAAAAAAAGAAATTAGTTTAAGAGATGTAAACAAATTCAGTTTAAGTTTCGAATATAAACCTAAGAAAAACTTTGGAATGAGTGAATGGGAACAAATTGTCTGGCGTTTAGGTTTAAGTTTGGAACAAACACAATATATATTTAACGGTACAGGGATAGATCAGTTTGCAGCATTTGCTGGTTTTTCTTATCCTTTAGGTGCAGAAAACTCAATTGATTTTGCCCTGCAATATTCAAAACGCGGGACTACTGAAAACGGCTTATTAAATGAAAATTCAATTAGAGTTTACCTTGGTTTAAGTCTTGGCGAACTCTGGTTTTTAAGATATGATAAATAGTTCACTAATAATCACAAAGGTGCATAAAGTGAAAACAATAATAAAAAATATAACTTTAACATTGATTTTAAGTACTGTTGCTGCATTTGGACAAACTGCTGATTCGATGAAAATTATTACCGATTACAGCTTAGGTACTGAGTATCATAAGAATAAAGATTTTGCAAGTGCAATGCCTTATTTCTGGTCAGTTGTTAAAGCAGACCCGGTAAAGTTCAGCAAGTGGATATATTATAAAATGGAAGAATCATTATGGGCAATACACGATTCTTCTACTACTTCACAAGAAATGGTTCAGGAAGTACAAGATACAATTTTATATTTTTATGATCTGGCGATTAAATACAGATCCGAGGATAAAGGATACTTCCAGGCTCGCAAGGCTTATGTATCAGAGATATGGCTGCACTTACCAGCTTCTGTTACAATCCCTGATTATGAACTGGCAATTAAATGGCAGCCTGACTTATCTTCATTCTATTATAACAGATTAGGTCAGCTTTATATAAATAATGATGACGGTACCAATGATTATAAACAAAGAGCAATTGATATCTACACTTTGCTTTCTGAAAGAGAACCTAATAATCCGGTTTGGGGTAGTATTGTTACAGAACTGTTTGGAAGCATTGATGAGATATTAGCTTTTCAAAAGGATGCATGGCAAAAAGATCCGGAGAATATAAAGAAAGCTAAATCTTTAGCCGCTACTGCAATTCAAGCAAGTGAATGGAATGAAGCCATTGCACCTCTGGAATTTTTGTTAACTAAAGAACCAGATAATGTGGGATACTTAACTCAACTTGGTAATGCTTATACTAAATTAGATAATACCAAAAAATCTGAAGAAGTCTTTTCCAAGTTAATTAAACTTGAACCAGAAAATAAGGATCATTATTTCTATTATGGTAAAGCTTTAATGGATGCCGGGAAGTATTCTCAGGCAAGAACTCAATTTATAAAAGCAAGTGAGCTTGGTAATGGCTGGGCTTTACCTGTCTTTTATGAAGGATTTTTATATGAGCAATCTGCAAACAATTGTTCAGATTTTGATAGAAAACTTGTTTATTTGCTTGCTCAGCAGACATACAGAAAAGCTTTATCTATGGATCCTAATCTTAATGAAGCTAAAGATAGGATTAATGCTTTATCTGGTGTTGTACCAACTAAAGAAGATCTATTCTTTAGAAATATTAAATCAGGTACTTCTATACCAATAACCTGTGTAGGCTGGATTGGCAGAAGTGTTACTGTACAATAGCTCACTTTTAAAATTTTTCGTTAAAAAGGTTTCTTGAGATTTCAGGAAACCTTTTCTAATTTTACTGCATTCATTCATCAAATTAAGCGGTTAATATGGAATCATATCTAAAAAAAGATTCAGAAATTTTTAATGTTCTGCAATTAGAAATTGAAAGACAAAAGAATAAACTTGAACTGATTGCTTCAGAAAATTATGTTAGCCCCGCAGTCTTAGAAGCTTCGGGTACTGTGCTTATGAATAAATATGCTGAAGGTTATCCGGGTAAAAGGTATTATGGAGGTTGTGAGTTTGTTGATCAGGCAGAAGATATAGCTCGAGACAGATTAAAAAAACTATTTAATGCTGAGTATGTTAATGTTCAGCCTCATAGCGGTTCTCAGGCAAATATGGCTGTCCTTATGACTTTTCTTAAACCCGGTGATAAATTTCTTGGACTAAGTTTAGCACATGGAGGGCACTTAACGCATGGCTCACCTGTTAATTTTTCCGGTAAGTTATATCAAGCAGTTGGGTATGAATTAAATGAACAAACAGGTTTACTTGATTATGATAAAATCTCTGATATGGCTAAAAAAGAAAAACCTAAACTAATTATAACAGGTGCAAGCGCATATTCAAGAGATTGGGATTATAAAAAGTTCAGAGAGATTGCTGATTCAGTCGGAGCATTATTGATGTGCGATATGGCTCATCCTGCTGGTCTGATTGCTAAGGGACTGCTTAATAATCCATTGGAATATTGTGACGCAGTTACTTCTACAACTCATAAAACTTTAAGAGGACCAAGAGGCGGCATTATTCTAATTGGAAAAGATAAAGAAAATCCTTGGGGATTGACTACACCAAAAGGTGATAGAGTCAAAATGATGTCTGAGTTAATTGATAGTATGGTTATGCCGGGTATTCAGGGTGGACCATTAATGCATATTATTATGGCAAAAGGAGTTTCTTTTGGTGAAGCACTTTCTGATTCATTCAAAGAATATGTTTTACAGGTAAGAAAAAATGCTCAGTTATTAGCTGCAAAACTAATTGAATATAATTTTAATGTTGTCTCCGGTGGAACTGATAATCACCTTATGTTGATTGATTTATCAAATAAAAATATAACCGGTAAACAAGCTGAAATAGCGCTTGAAGAAGCAGGAATTACAGTTAATAAAAACATGGTTCCTTTTGATAAAAGAAGTCCATTTGTTACCAGTGGAATTAGGATTGGAACTTCTGCACTTACTTCCCGCGGGATGAAAGAGAAAGAGATGGAAACAATCGCTGAAATAATTAATAAAGCAATCAATAATTTTGAAAACAAAAAAATACTTAGCGATTTACAGCAGGAAGTTAAAAAACTTACAGCACCATTCCCATTATTTGCAGATATGAAGTAACAATCAATTACCGTGGCTGAAGAAATAATAAAAGCAGATATCAAACAGGAGGGTACTGATTCCGAAAGAGAAATGACATTTCTTGAACATCTTGAGGAACTTAGGTGGAGAATAATTTATTCGCTTATCGGTGTTGTTGTCGGAACAATTGTTGCCTGGATATTTATTGATTTTCTTGTTGATGTAGTTTTATTAAAGCCTGCTAAAGATTCAAATGCCTCACTACAGAATCTGAAGCCATTTGGTCAATTGTTTTTGTATGTACAGATTGCAATAATGGTTGGGATAATTCTTAGTATCCCAAATCTGTTTTATCAACTTTGGCAGTTTATCGCTCCAGCTCTAAGAAAACAAGAACGACGATATATATTTTGGATAGTGGTATTTTCTTCAATTTGTTTTTTAGCAGGAATAGCATTTGCGTATTTTGTAATGCTTCCAATATCTCTTAAGTTTGCAGCACAATTTGGTTCTGAATCAATCAAGAATGAGTTTGCAGTAGATGAGTATATGTCAATTATAATAAGTGTTATGCTTGCTGCTGGATTAGTTTTTGAGTTACCGATGATTTCATTTTTCTTATCTAAACTTGGAATACTTAAACCGAGTTTTATGAGAAAATACAGAAGGCATGCATTTGTTTTTATTCTGGTTGCTGCTGCTTTCTTAACTCCCGGCACCGATCCAGTATCACAAATAGTACTAGCAGTTCCATTAGTGCTGTTATACGAAGTAAGTATTTTGATTTCGAAATTATCACAAAAAAAATCTTAATAATGTCTTCTCTTTCTAAAATAAGCCGTCCAATAAAAAATGAGTTAGAACAATTTGAGGATATCTTTAAATCCGCTATGCGTTCTGACGTTGGAATTGTTGATCTGGTTGCAAGATATATTATCAGACAGAAAGGGAAGAAGATACGCCCAATACTTGTTCTTCTTTCTGCTAAAATATCAGGCGGAATAACTGAAAGAACTTTTCGCGGTGCAAACCTTGTTGAATTACTTCATACTGCTACACTTATTCACGATGATGTTGTAGATAATGCTGATAAAAGGCGCGGGATATGGTCTATCAACGCAATATTTAAAAATAAAGTTGCGGTGTTAATGGGTGATTATTTACTTTCCCGCGGTTTGATGATATCAGTTGAAGGTAAGGATTATGATTTTCTTAAAGTTATAACAGAAGCAGTAAAGAGAATGTCTGAAGGTGAACTGCTTCAAATTCAGAAAACAAGAAAACTGGATATTGATGAAGAAACTTATTTTAAAGTTATTTCTGATAAAACTGCATCTTTACTGGAAACTTGCTGCCTGATTGGCGCTATGAGTACGACAGATGATTCAGAATGTATTGAAGCAATGAGACAGTTTGGTCATTCATTGGGCATGGCTTTTCAAATCAGAGATGACATACTGGATTATGAAGGAACAACAAATTTAATCGGAAAGCCCGTCGGCGGTGATATCAAGGAAAAGAAAATTACTCTACCGCTGATTTACGCTCTGAACAAAGTATCTAAAAGTGAAGCTGCAAGAATAAAAAGTGTCCTTAAGAATGGTAATGACAAAACAAAAGTAAAAGAGATTATTGGTTTTGTAAAAGCTAACAATGGTATTGATTATGCTCTGGAAGTTTCACGGAGTTATTCAATACAGGCTAAGGATGCTCTTAATATCTTTCCTGAATCTGAGATGAAATCATCTTTGATAAATTTAATTGATTTTGTTACTCAAAGAGAAAATTAGTCAGAAAAATTATCTGCCGGAATTATTTTTATTAAAAGATAAACTTTCTACCCATATCAGATTTGATATTTTTATTGACATTATGTATTCAGAAAGTTTACTACGCTTTATTATTTTCTTCTTTATGATTATATCCTTTAATTGGTTCACGCAAAGTTAGAACCGGACAAGGAGCTTTTCTTACAACCTTTTCGGCTGTACTTCCGAATATAATATGTTCAACACCTGTATGACCATGAGTTGCAATTATAATCAGGTCAATGTCTTCTTCTTTAGCTGTCTCAATAATTTCAAGAAATGGTTTGCCGGTTTTAATTATTGTTTTTACGGAAGAATTTATTTCTTTCTTTGCAAGTTTATCAAGTTCTTCCTTTGCACGTACATCCCATTCAGTGCTGAATGAAGGCATAGCAATCTGACCCATACTAAAATCCAATGGATAGATAACAGGCTCAACAACATATATCAGAATAATTTCTGCATTAAAAAGTTTTGAAATATTAACTGCGTATTTTAATGCACTTTTGGAATAATCAGAAAAGTCGATAGGTACAAGAACTTTTTTAATTGTTGCTTCCATCTTCATTTCCTTTCTCTTTTGGTATATTATATTGCAGATTAAAAAAATCTTCGTTAACTGTTCTTAATCTTAACGCAAGAATATTTGAAATACCTGTTAGTATTTTAATCCCTTTCTTCGGATACTTCTCAATAAACTCATCAAGATCAGGTTTGAATATCACGGATATTTTACAAGCTGTTTTAGCAACAGCCGATGCAGATCTTTTCTCACCATCAACCAGTGCAAGTTCTCCAAAAAAATCACCTCGCGAAAAAACAGCAAGTGTATTTTCTACACCAAAATCATTTTTCCTTTTGATTTCAACTTCACCTTCACGAATAAGATAAAGACCGATTCCGGGATCATTCTGAATAAAAATAAACTCACCGGCAACATAAGTACGGCTATGGATAATGCTTATCAATGAAGTGAGATCTCTCTTATTGAGTTCTTTGAAAATTGGAATAGACTTAAGTGAATTTTTTAAATCAGTTTCTTCAGTAGATGAATTAAAAAAATTTACCCAAAAACTACTGTGAACAACTTTTTCTTTTTCCATATAAAACCCTTAATTAAATAATCCGGATTCAGCTAAACGCCACAATTTCTGGCAGGGGAATCTGTTTTCGTAAAATGCTCTTCCAATTATTACAGAATCTACTCCAATTGGTATTAATTCTTGAAGATCAAATAGCTCATCTTTATTACGAACTCCGCCTGAGTGAGTTACTTTTACTTTGCATTTTTCAGCAATAGATTTTGATAAGTCAATATTTGGTCCTTGCATAACACCGTTTCGATTGACATCTGTAACAATAACGCGGTCAATTCCTATTTGCACCATTTCATTTACAAAGTCAAAATAGTTTAAATCTGATTGTTTTTGTCTGCCGCGGGTAACCAACTTACTATTAAGAATATCTATTGATAGCACTATTTTTGTCGGTCCGAACTTTTCAAATAATTTTAAAAACTCAGAACGGTTTTCCAATGCCATTGTGTTGATTGCAATACGGTAAACTCCAAGTTCAAAGATTGCTTCTGCTTCATCAATACTCCGTACACCACCAGCAAATTCAATTGGTATTATAACTGAGTTGCATATTTCTTTAATTATATCCCAATTTTTATTGGAGTGATCAAATGCCCCATCAAAATCAACTATATGAAGCATCTTGGCATTTTCTGCACGCCAAAGCATTGCCATCTCAACGGGATCATTGTCATAATCCCGGCAGTCAAGTTCAGGAATCCCTTTAACAATTCTTACAGTTTTTCTGTTCTGAATATCGATTGATGGGATAACTAATAGTTGTTTTTTAATAGAAGTCATAATTAAATAAATACAGTTATTTATTTGAGATAAAAAATAGCTAAATCAACTGACAAAGTAAAAGATGATTACAATTGCTTTTACTGTTTGATTCATAAAACCAACATTCTCCAAAATGAGCAAGGGAAAGCGTAAAATATTTTAATTATCAGCAGTTTTGGACTGTTATGATATATTTATTCTTATGAGTTAAAATAGTTGTAAAAAAAGGGCATAAAACTTAACTTTGCTACTTAAATTATAACTAATAAGGTAAAAAATGAGCGAGATAAAAGGCAAAATTATTCAAATTATCGGACCTGTTGTTGATATTGAATTTGAAGGTGATCATCTTCCCAAAATTTATAACTCAATAAGAATTCCAAGAGTAACCACGGAAGGGAAAAAGGAGGATCTTGTGGTTGAAGTTCAGCAGCATCTTGGTGAAGATAGAGTAAGGGCTGTTGCTATGGATTCTACAGATGGATTAGTAAGAGGTATGGATGTATTTGATACCGGTAAACCCATTACTGTTCCCGTTGGACCAGCAACTCTTGGTAGATTGATTAATGTAATTGGTGATGGAATAGACGGACTTGGTGAAATAAAATCAGAAAAGCGATATCCAATTCATCGGGCTGCTCCTTCTTTTAAAAATTTAACAACAAAAACACAAATGTTTGAAACCGGCGTTAAGGTTATTGACTTAATGGAGCCTTATAGTCGTGGCGGTAAAACCGGATTATTTGGTGGTGCAGGTGTTGGCAAAACAGTAATCATTCAGGAATTGATTAACAATATTGCAAAACAGCACGGAGGCTATTCTGTATTTGCCGGTGTTGGTGAAAGAACACGTGAAGGAAATGATCTTTGGCTCGAAATGAAAGAATCTGGTGTTATTGATAAAACTGCATTAGTCTTTGGTCAGATGAATGAACCTCCTGGTGCAAGATTGCGCGTAGCTTTAACTGGATTAACAATTGCTGAATATTTCAGAGAAGAAGAGGGCAGAGATGTTTTATTATTTATTGATAATATATTTCGTTTCACACAGGCAGGTTCAGAAGTATCAGCACTTTTAGGAAGAATGCCTTCTGCCGTTGGTTATCAGCCTAATCTCGCAACTGAAATGGGAGCGCTTCAGGAAAGAATTACTTCTACAGATAAAGGATCAATTACATCTGTTCAGGCAATTTATGTTCCTGCAGATGATTTAACTGACCCAGCCCCTGCGGCAGCATTTGCCCACCTTGATGCTACAACTGTATTAAGTCGTCAGATATCAGAACTTGGAATATATCCAGCAGTTGATCCGCTTGATTCAACTTCAAGAATTCTTGAGCCTGGTATTTTAGGGCAGGAACACTACGATGTTGCAAAAAATTGTAAAGAGATTCTTCAGCATTACAAAGATCTTCAGGATATCATCAACATACTTGGTATGGATGAACTTTCTGATGAAGATAAAATTGTGGTAAGAAGAGCCAGAAGAATACAGAGATTTTTTAGTCAGCCTTTTCACGTTGCTGAAGCATTTACAGGCAAAGCAGGTAAGTATGTTAAGTTAGAAGATACTATCCGAGGTTTTAAAGGAATCATTGATGGTAAATATGATGATCTTCCTGAATCAGCGTTTATGTATGTCGGTACAATTGAAGAAGCAGTTGAAAACGCTAAAAAGATGGCTGTCTGATGTCCGGATTGAATTTAGAAATAATTACCCCATCAAAATCTGCATTTAACGGCAAGATAAAAGCTATCACTGTTCCGGGTTCAAAAGGTAGATTTCAGGTGCTCATAAATCACGCACCGATAATCAGTACTTTTGAAATTGGAATGATTAAAGTTGATCTTCCAGATGAAAAACCAAATTATTATGCTACTGCCGGTGGTACTATTGAAGTTCTTGATAATAAAGTGCTTGTTTTAGCCGACTCGATAGAAGAAGTGTCTGAAATAGATGAAGAAAGAGCATTGAAAGCAAAACAAAGAGCAGAAGAAAGATTATCCGCAAAAAACAGCAAGATAAATATTGCAAGAGCAGAAGCAGCACTGGCAAGAGCTAATAATAGAATTCAGATTAAGGAAAAGTATAAGTAGAGTTAAAACATTCGTAGTTTTAATTAATGGCTGTTATTGAGCTTTCATTTCTGCTATACATATTAGTTATCTTTGATTGATTGTGTAAAAAGTCAAACTTAATTGAAAATAGAGACTCTATCTTTTATTAAGATGCGTTCAATTGTTTAATTTTTAATTCTATAGTTAACGCTGTTATAAGTAACTGTCATTTTTCATAGTTATTTACTTTTCTCATTCTTTTTTCAATCTGTAAAAGTTACTGCTTCCATCCATAATCTAAATCAAAATAATTCTTAATTGTTCATTCTTCATTTGTAGCTTTAGAGGAAAGTTCGTGGATTCAAATCCGAATTGGACTCTTCTGCTGAATTAAACACAAACTCAACCAAAAATATCTATAATTACCTCAAATAACTTAAAGTCCACCACAACAAATTATAATGGAGATTATTGACTTAAAGTCCATTATAAATTATCTAAGTGGAGTTAAAATGAGTAAATAATGGATTTGATAGATTTCAAAGCTGGTCAATACAAAGAGCAATATCAATATAAAAGTTTCCTGCCATCGAAAGTGAATCTGGAATGGACTTGGAAAGATCCGAAAATTCACACTTTACTGGCGGACGCAAATAAGAAGCTTGGAGAGCTGAATGCTTTTTCACTTTATGTACCGGATATTGATTTTTTTATCGCGATGCATGTGATAAAAGAAGCAACTACTTCAAGCAGAATTGAAGGAACGCGAACAGGTGTTGATGAAGCATTACTTTTATTGGATGAAATTGTACCTGAAAAACGGGATGATTGGCAGGAAGTTCAGAATTATATAAAAGCATTAAACCATTCGATAGAAAAATTAAAAGACGTACCTTTATCAACAAGGCTGCTGAAAGATGCTCATAAAATTTTGTTAGAAGGAGTACATGGTGAATCCAAAATGCCGGGAGAATATCGTACAAGTCAGAACTGGATTGGTGGTGCAAATCTAAAAGATGCTGTATTTATTCCACCGTATCACACTGAAGTATCTGAATTGATGGGCGACCTGGAAAATTTTATTCACAATGATAAGATAGAAGTTCCTTATCTCATCAGAATAGCAATTGCTCACTATCAGTTTGAAACCATTCATCCGTTCCTTGATGGAAATGGAAGACTTGGAAGACTGATGATAACCCTTTATTTGGTTTCAACTAAATTACTTGATAAACCCACTCTGTACTTATCCGATTTTTTTGAAAGGAAAAGAACATTGTATTATGATAATCTTACGTTCGTTAGATCGTCGAATAATCTTATTCAGTGGATAAAATTCTTTCTCGTTGCAGTAATTGAAACTTCAGATAAAGGAATAAATACTTTTAGGGAAATTCTTAAACTAAAAGAGAATATTGAAGGAATAAAATTACTTTCGCTTGGCAAACGGGTAAATAATGCAAAGAAATTAATAAACTTTATTTATAGAAAACTGTTAATCAATGTAAAAGATGTTGAGAGCATCTTGAAAGTAACTACCAAGCCTGCAAATGCAATAATTCAGGAATTTGTTAAGCTTAAAATATTAAAAGAAGTTACCGGGTATAAAAGAAACCGATTATTCTTGTTTGAAGAATATTATAAGCTTTTTGCCAACAACGAATGACAACAGCATCAATAGTACAACGAGTTTGGAATTACTGTCATACATTAAGAGATGATGGTGTAAGCTACGGCGATTATCTTGAGCAGCTTACTTATTTACTCTTTTTTAAAATGGCAGATGAAGTATGATGACTTGAAAGACTTTGTTAAATGTTACAATCCGAAAAGCAGATTCAAGAGAAAAGAATCCGCCTCAGACGGAGAACGCTTTAAGAAATTTACTTATGATGAAATAATTGCAAGGGACAAAGCCAATCTCGATATCTTCTGGCTGAAAGATGAAAGTCTGGGTGATCTTGAAAACCTTCCTGATCCTGACGCTATTGCACTTGAAATAATTGAAAATGTTGAAGCCGGATTAGCAAGCTTTAAAGAAATTGTTGAAGGGCTGAATGGAAAAAACTGATATTTATATGAAGTCAGGAATGAAATAAAAAGTAAATTTAGATATTTAATACTGAATTGTTACCAAATAGCTTTTCTTAATTCAAATATCCATTATTCATTATAATTCGTTTCAGATTTTCTGCAGTTGATACTTTCTCTTTAATCGTGTGAAAATAATTTAGCAGATAGGATAATCTTTCATTCTCATTTTTCAGGATTAGAAATTCCTGCTGTTGTTCATAACTAAGTCCGGATTTTTCTGCGATCTTGTATGACTTAAATTCTGCATTCCTGAAATTATTCCAGAATGATTCTTCCAGTTTATAATTTGCTAATTCCAGAATTTCTTCAAACTTCAGTTTCAAAGAAGAGATAAGACCATCATCAATACTAAAACCGGTATCAGCATATTTTTCAACTTCTGCAATATTATATCCATCGGGATGAGGATAAATTTTATTAATTAAAAATCTTTCAATTCCTTCAACAACGATATCATATTCACCGTTATCATAATATTTCAAAACGGAATCTATTAAAACATAAACACCTACATCAGATATTTTCTTATCAAACGAGGCAACAATACCAAACCCTGATTTTTCCTTAAGACATTTTTGAATTAATATCTTGTATCGTTCTTCAAAGATATGCAATGGATATTTTGAGTCTGGAAATACTACTAAGTTCAAAGGAAATATTGGTATTGTTTTCATATTAGACTAGATTAAAAGAAATTGAAATAACAGAGTGATGGAGCAATGGAAATTTTAAAATCACATTATTCCAAAACCCCATTACTCCAAGAATAGATTTATGCTTTTGAAAAAAGCTCGTTAACTTTATCCCAGTTAACAACATTCCACCAATTATCAACATATTCGGGTCTTCTGTTCTGATACTTCAGATAATAAGCGTGTTCCCAAACATCTATACCTAAAACAGGTGTGCCTTTAACTTCAGCAACATCCATTAAAGGATTATCCTGATTTGGTGTTGAGGTAATTACAAGTTTATTATTCTGAACTACTAACCAAGCCCAGCCAGAACCAAAACGGGTTGCAGCAGCATTATTGAATTTAGATTTAAATTCATCAAATGAACCAAAAGCTGAGTTAATTGCATCAGCAACTTTTCCATTTGGCTTTCCGCCGCCATTCTGTTTCATCAATGTCCAAAACAATGAATGATTCCAGTGTCCGCCGCCGTTATTTCTGACTCCGGCGGGGAGTTTTGAAATCATTGAAAACATCTCCTCTAAAGATTTTCCCTCGTGTTCAGTTCCTTCCAAAGCTTTGTTAAGATTTGTAACATAAGCGTTATGATGCTTAGTATGATGAATTTCCATTGTCATTTTATCAATGTAAGGTTCAAGTGCATCATACGAATAGGGAAGTTGGGGCAATTCAAATTTAGCCATTTTATTTCTCCTTATATATTTATTGATTTTATTTAATTTGTCTTCTGTTTTACTAATCAAAGAAACAGTGGGAATACTACCCAATGCAAAAATAAACTTTCTTCTATGCATAAATATTACCTTTCAGTTGATTACAAATTAATTTTCACATCCGCAGTTTTTATTATCGTTAGGGTTGTTAAAAATAAATCCTTTTCCGTTCAAGCCATCAGAATAATCTAACTGAGTACCGCTTAAATAAAATAAACTCTTACCATCAATCAGAAGTCTAAGTCCGCTTTGTTCGATAATTGTATCACCATCTCTGGTGTCAGGATCAAATCCTAAAGAATAGGTTAGTCCTGCAGCACCGCCGCCTTTAACACCGATTCTCAATCCAAATTCCGGAGTAATTTTATTTTCCTCCATAATTTTTTTAATCTCGTTAACTGCTTTAGGAGTAATAGTAATTTCAGATTCCATATTTTCTGTTTTCATATTTACTTAAGCATTTTTTTTATAAATCTCTTTTTCAAATTCTTTTGATTGAAAGAAGTGGGTTATTGAATTATCAAAAAGAAAACGGATCACCTGGTTTTGTTGTTATAAATTGCGGATAATTCAATCTCCAGCCTATTTTACTTGTTTTAACAAAGATACCGGTTGATTCAAAATAGTTTGAAAGAAGCTTAGAAAGCTCCTCAAGTTTTTGGTAGGATAGAGATATTCCTCTTTTTTCAAGAAAGCTTTCTAATCCATATTCAAAATCTCTTGAGAAAACATTTGAGTTATGAAATAATGGAAATTTTGCTTTTAAATAATTCAAAAAGATTTCATTTTCTTTTTTTAAGCTTTCAAATAAGCTCTGAACATTTTTGTTACTCATAATATTACTTTCTTTTTTGATTTATATAATTGACTTTTTAAATAATATGTGACAGCTTTGTTTCAAAAAATACCTTATCAATTTTCTGCTGAACTGCTGCTAAGGGATCTTTTATAGTGCAGTTTTCTTCATAGCAGCATGATTTATTTTTTCCTTCCGAATTTAAGCATTCTGCAATCTGATAATACGGTTCAACTGCTTTGATTAAATCTATTAAGGAAATTTCAACCGGTGATTTTGATAATACATATCCGCCTTTAACGCCTTTATAAGAAAGCACAATCTGATTTTTGGATAAACTTTGCAGAACTTTTGATATCAACTCATACGAAAGATTAAAATTACTTGCTATCTCTTTTGCTGTAATGGCAGTTCCGTGATTTTTAATTGCCATATATCTGGCAGCCATCAACGCATATTCCGATTTTTTTGAAAGTTTTAGCATATTGAAATAAGACTATATTAGTCGGGTATTAACATAAATTAAAATAGTTTTATTATCAACCTGGTGTGATTAAAATCCTAATAGCTGCACTGATTCCTTAGCAAAGCTTACTAAGGGACTAAAATAAATTCCAAGCACTAATGTAGGAATTGCCATAAACATCAACACAACAAAACTAAGCGGAGACAAATTAATAGAAACAGTTTTATCAGATTTGATTAAGAACATCACTCTTAAAACTCTTATATAATAATAAAGCGAAACAACAGTGTTGAGCAAAGCTATAATTGCAACTGTTATCATGTTTGCATCTACTAATGCGATGAAGAGATAAAGTTTACCGATAAAACCAGCAGTTGGAGGTAATCCTGTTAATGAGACCAGAAACAAACCCAATACAGTTCCAAGAAATGGAAGTGAATAACCTATACCTGTATAATCATCTATCTCTTCAGAATTAATTTTATTTGCGATAAGCATAACAACATAAAAAGCACCAAGGTTCATAAACATATAAATAAAAAAGTAAACCAGCACAGCAATTAAACCTTGATCAGAGAGCACAGAAACACCAAGCATTAAATATCCTGCGTGAGCAATACTTGAATAAGCCAGCATTCTTTTCAAATTATCCTGCCATAGAGCTGCAAAGTTTCCAAATGTCATAGTAATTATCGCTATGATAATCAGAAGAGTCTGCCAGTCAATGTAACCAATCAATTGCCAGTAACCATTTCCGGTAAATGAATCAATAAAGGTTACTTTAAGGAAACGAATCAGAACTGCAAAACCTGCTGCCTTACTTGCTACAGAAAGAAAAGCAGTGATGGTAATTGGAGCACCTTCATAAACATCGGGTGTCCAGAAATGAAAGGGAACAATTGATATTTTAAAACCTATACCTGCAAAAATTAATATTACAGATATTAAAAATGTAAGCTGGCTTGCTGCAGGAGTGTTAATCAATGCATTTATTTCCTGAAGATTTGTCGAGCCGAAAATTCCATATAAAATAGATATACCAAAAAGCATAATGCCTGATGATGCCGCACCGTAAATAAGGTATTTTAACGAAGCTTCACTGTTTCTAAGAGAAGTTTTTACAAAGCCTGCAAGAATATAAGATGAAAGTGAAAGAAGTTCTAATGACAGATAAATCAGAATAAGATCATTTGCGGAGATCATAAAGAACATTCCGATTATCATTCCAAATAACAAACCGTAATACTCGCCGTGTCTGTTCGAACCACTTTCAATTTCTTTTGATGAGATTGAAAACAAAACAATTAAAAAAGAACTAACAAGTATTATAACCTTAAAGAACAAAGAAAACGGATCGAGTGAAAGAAGACTCAACTGTGATGAAACAGGAAAAGCGGGATCAGATTTACCGAATTGATTAATTAAAAAAACAAAAGTTATTATCAAACCGATTAAAGAAATATACGGAAGATATTTTTTGTTTTTATGAAAGATTAAATCGGATAGTATGATTGCAACTAAAGTAAAAGATAAAACTATCTCCGGTAAAATAGAATTAAGGCTATTTATTAAATCTGGTATAATCAATTTATTCACTTCAAATAATTAGAATGAATTAAAAGCACTATAAACACCCTGTGCATCAGTAATAAACTTAACCATTGCATTTACAGATGCATTCATCAAATCCAGCATAGGCGAGGGGTAAACACCTAAGAAAATAACAATGACTGTAAGCGGAACAAGCATAAAATATTCTCTTGTAGTAAGATCTTTTAACTCCTTCCATTTTTCATTTAGAGAGCCAAGATAAACTCTTTGCAAAGTCCATAGCATATAAGTAGCGCCCAACAAAATACCAAGTGTTGATATTGCAGTAAAGACACGAGTAGTAGCAGAACCAAATCCGCCTAAAAATACCAAAGCTTCTGAAATGAAACCGCTAAGACCGGGCAGTCCGATTGCTGCAAAGAATGCAACTGTTACAAATCCTGTGTATATCGGCATTTGTTTACCTAAACCGCCAAAAGCATCTAAATCCCTTATATGAGCACGGTCATAAATTACACCTACAATTAAAAAGAGCATAGCTGTAATTGTTCCGTGATTAAACATCTGAAGAATTGCTCCTGATATACCAATAGTATTTAAACCTGACATACCAAGTAATACAAATCCCATGTGTGAGACAGATGAATAAGCGATAAGCTTTTTAAAATCCTTTTGAGCCATTGCGGTTAATGCACCGTAAATGATATTAACCATTCCAAACAGAGCAATCCACCATGCAAGCTGATATGTAATTTCCGGGAAAACAGGATAACAAACTCTTAGTATTCCATAAGTTCCCATTTTAAGCAGCACTCCGGCAAGAATAACACTGATTGCGGTTGGTGCTTCTACGTGTGCATCAGGTAACCAGGTATGGAAAGGGAACATAGGAATTTTAATAGCAAATCCGGCAAAAAGAGCTATATATGCTATAAGTCTTAAGTTATTAGGATTTAACGGAGATAATATTCCGTTAGAAGTATAATTAGCCGGATTCATCAACTCAAGCATATTAAAAGTAAATACTCTTGTTCCATCAGCAAGTGTTTCCATTGAGCTGAAATACAAACCAATCATTACCAGTAAAATGAAAATACTTCCGAACAAAGTATAGAGGAAGAACTTAATAGCGGCGTATTCTCTTCTTGCTCCACCCCAGATACCAATTAAGAAATACATTGGGAGTAACATCAATTCCCAGAAAACATAGAATAAAAAGAAATCAAGTGCTACAAATGTTCCCATCATACCAGTATCAAGCAAAAGAAACATTGCAAAATATCCTTTAACAGATTTATCAATACTCCATGATGATATTGTTGCAATAAAAACAACTATGGCAGTCAGCAGTACTAATGGAGTGCTTAATCCATCCACACCGAGGAAATAATCAATTTTAATTTTATCAATCCAGGCAAAACCAGTAATATCAATCCATCTGAATTTTTCAACAAACTGAAAAGAAGCCGGGTCATTAATTCCTGCTGCAGAAAAATTGTAACCCATCAAAAGAAAGATTGATAATATTATCTGTATTCCTGTTACTAAAAGAGTAGTAATCTTAATTGATTGCACCTGCTTTTTGGGAAGCAGAAGAACAATAACCATTCCCAGTATAGGCAGGAATGTTAAAAAAGTTAGTATCGGAAAATTGTTCATTTTTATGTTACCTGTTTTTCAAACTTTTATTTTAAAAGAAAAAGAAAAAAATTATAATAGAAAATACTACCAGCACAATGTAGGTTTGAACCTTGCCTGTTTGTACTCTTCTGAAAATCAAACCGAAAAATCCACTTAAATAAGCCATAAAATTTACTAATCCATCAACAACGTATTTATCAAATCCGCCCATAAATGTTGAAAAAGCATGTGTTACTGTTGCTGACCCATTTACAATTCCGTCAACTATTTTAGCATCAAACCAAGACATAAATCTGCTAAAACCGAATAAACCTGTAACAAATGTTTTTTGATAAAACTCATCAAAGAACCATTTGTTAAATGAGAAATTGTACAATGGTTTAACATTACTGACAAGTTTATCAACATTAACCTTTTTCCATTGATAGAATGCAAATGCTAAAAAGATTCCTAATACCGCAGCAAAAAGTGATAAGAACATAGCTGGATAATGTGCGCTGTGCATTGCTTCGGAATATTGTTCAGAATAAAGAACTGTACTATGTTCAGATACACTGGTTTGTGCAATCATCTCAGCAGATTGCATAAAATCAAAACGTGTTGAATTTGGTGTATGCAGTTCGGGACTATTGATCCATTTAGTAAGGAACCAGCCTTGTTCCGCACTTACTGGATTTGGAGTATAGAAAATAAAAATCGATAAGACAGCCAACACTGCTAACGGCATTGCCATAACAAAGGGTGATTCTTTAGCGTGTTCAAATTTATGATGATCTCTTGGCTCGCCATGGAAAGTAATTACTACTAATCTAAACATATAAAAAGCTGTTAACAGTGCTACTAAAAGTCCGGCAACAGCAAAGATCCAATAACCTGTTAAAGAACCGAAAGCAAACGTACCGGCAAGTATTCCGTCTTTGCTTAAAAACCCGGATGTTAAAGGAATACCAGAAACAGCTAATGATGAAATTAAAAAAGTAATATAAGTTAAAGGCATCTTTTTTCTTAGTCCGCCCATATTTCTGATATCTTGTTCATGGTGCATCGAATGGATAACAGAACCTGAGCCTAAGAACAAACAGGCTTTAAAGAAAGCATGAGTTACCAGATGGAAGAAAGCAAATTTATATGCACCAACGCCAAGAGCCATAACCATATAACCAAGCTGTGAAACAGTAGAGTAAGCCAAGACTTTTTTAATATCATTTTGTGTTAAAGCTATTGTAGCTGGTATAAATGCTGACAACATCCCAATAATCGCAATAAACATCATTGCATCAGCAGTAAGCAAACCGAATATTCTGATAGTAAGATAAACACCGGCAGCAACCATTGTTGCAGCATGTATTAAAGCACTAACAGGCGTGGGACCTTCCATAGCATCCGGCAGCCAAACGTGAAGAGGGAATTGAGCTGATTTACCTATTGCACCCATAAAGAGCAAAATGCCGGTTACTGAAAGCCAGAAATCTGAATTAAAAGGAAGAACACCAGCACTGATTGAAGCAAATATCTGATCAAATGAAAAAGTGTGATAGGTTATGTATAAAATTAAAATACCAATTAACATACCGGTATCACCGATTCTGTTTACAAGGAATGCTTTTTTGCCTGCATCGGCAGCAGATTTTTTCTCAAACCAGAATCCAATCAGCAGATATGATGAAAGACCAACCAGTTCCCAGAACATATACATCATTATAATGCTGTGTGTAAGTACAATCCCGTTCATTGAAAATGTAAACAAACCAAGATATGCGAAATAGCGGTTATATCTTTCATCACCCTTCATGTAAGCGATAGAAAAGTAATGAACCAATCCGCTTATCAAAGCAACAACAAACAACATCAGTACTGTAATGTTATCTATTAAAAAGCCAAGTTTAATTGCAAAGGTGTCTGTAAGTCTGAACCATTCAAATTCGGCAGTAATTTTATCATCAGCAAAATAAGATAACTTACCGAAGGCTAATACAACTGATGCTATCAGAACAACGGTCAGAATAAACACTTCAAAAAGAAAAACTGATTTAACCTTTTTACCAATCAGCAGGGTTACGATAAAACCAAGCAGCGGCAGAAATAAGATAGCAGTTGATAAATTTATTAAAACTGATTCTGTCATTACTAATCTTTCAGATTATCAATCTCATCTATATTTACGGTTGATAATGTTTTATAAATATTTAAAACTATTGCCAGAGCAATTGCAGCTTCGGCAGCTGCCAGAACAATAACAAATAATGCTATCAGATGACCCTGTAATCCGAAATTACCATAGCGCGAGAATGCAATAAAATTAATATTTGCTGAATTAAGGATTAACTCAATGCCCATTAAAACCAGAATAGCATTTTTTCTTGTTACGATTGCGTAAATACCCATTGAGAACAACAAAGTACTTACGACTAAAAAATGATTTAAACCTACTTCCATTATTTTTCTCTTCTTGCCATTGATGCTGCACCTATTAGTGCAATCAATAAAATAATTCCAAGTAATTCAAAGATCAGGGCATATTCCTGAATAAGCATTGTACCGAGTGCTTTAGTCGTTGGTTCAGGTGCTGCAGTTGATACAGTTAACCAGCTTGAATTTATCAAGGCAGCTAATAATGAACCGGTCAATAAACCAATAGCTATTGTAGCAGGATAAATATTAATTGTACCGGTTTTAATTTCTACATTTGTAATTTTATTTGTAAGCATTACACCGAAGAGCAATAATATCAGAATACCGCCTACATAAACAATTAACTGAACTATAGCTACAAAGTCAGCACCAAGTAAAACATAGATACCAGCTACACCAAAAAATGTGAACAATAAAAAGAAGCCGGAGTAAATGATATTTCTGTTTGTTACAACAAAAAAGCCGGAGATAACAGTTAATGCAGCAAACAAGTAAAACATTAAATCGTAAAGGTTCAATTTATTATTCCTTAGGTTGATCTTTTTTTTGTTCAGTTTCAATTTTTGGTTTTGACTCTGCAGCAGCCTTTAATTTTTCAGCTTCCTTTTCTGCATTAAACTTAGCCAGATTATCGCGTTTTTGCTGTCTTTCTTCAGGTGTTAAAGTTACGAAATCAAAAATAAGGTCATCACGCTGATATTCCGAAAACTCATAAACATCAGTCATATAAATACAATCAGTAGGGCAAGGAAAAACACACAATTGACAATAACAGCATTTTGAAAAGTCTATTGTAAAACCAGTAACCCATAAAGCTTTCTTTTTACCATTTGAAGTTTTTCCAAGGTCTTCAGCAGGCAATGCTTTAGTAGTTTCAATTTGAATACAGCTAACCGGACAAGCTCTTGCACACTGATCGCAGCCGATACAATCATCCATATTAACATAGAGTCTGTTTCTTTCGCGCTCGGGTAATTCAGGTTTTACATCCGGGTATTGTATAGTTACAGATGGAACAAACAGATGCTTTAAAGTTACTTTCATACCAATAAAGATTGTTACCAAAGCTGTATAAATATTTGAGAAATATTCTTTCATTTCAAAATTTAAATTAAGGTAATAAAACCAATGACTATAAGATTTACAAATGCAATTGGAATCAGATACTTCCAGCTTACTGCCATTAATTGATCAACGCGTAATCTTGGTAAAGTCCATCGCAGCCACATTTGCACAAAGACAAAAAACAATCCTTTTGCAGCAAACCACAAAAACTGTTCTATTGGTATAAGCCATTCAACACCTAACAAATTTCCTAAATAGCCGACAGGTGATTGATAACCGCCAAAAAACAATGCAGCAACAATTGCAGAAACAGCATACATATTTGCATATTCAGCTAAAAAGAACATAGCGAATTTCATTCCTGAATATTCTGTATGATAACCTGCAACAAGTTCTGATTCAGCTTCTGGAATATCAAAAGGCACACGGTTAACTTCAGCCAAAGTGCTTATATAAATTATAATGAATCCAATAAGCATTGATGGAATGAGTAAAAATTTAGTCAGACTAAAACCGGGTCCGCCAAAGATATACCAGTTCCAAAAATATCCGGTCTGCATTTCACTTAGTGTATGCAGACTCATTGTTTCACTAACCATAACAAGACTAAGCACCACCAGCATTGTAGGAATTTCATAACTTACAATCTGTGCAACTGATCTCATCGAACCGAGCAGGGAATATTTATTATTTGATGCCCAGCCAGCCATTAATATTCCTGCAACAACAAGTCCTGTAACCGCAATAATATAAAATATACCTAAATCAACTTCAGAGCCGATATAATAACTGCTGAATGGGATCGCGGCAAAAGCAGCATAGCTTCCAGCAAAAACCAAAACAGGTGCAAAATTAAACAAAGGCTTATCAGTATCTGAAGCGACAATATCTTCTTTCTGAATAAGTTTAATGATATCAGCGATAGTTTGGTTCCAGCCATGCCATCCAATTCTCATCGGACCAAGCCTGTCTTGCATATGTGCAGAAACTTTCCGCTCAGCCAGAACTGCTAAGAGAGCATAAGGCAGAATAAATAAAAACAACGGAAGCAGGCTCATCAGAATTCCAGATGCTATTCCTGCTATAACTGTATTGCCAAACAAATCAACAAAAAAATCGTACATCATCTGTCAATCTCTCCTAATACAATATCAATACTGCCGAGAATTGTGATAACATCTGCTATCATATAACCCTTACACAATTCGCCAAGTATCTGCAGTGTAACAAATGAAGGTGCTCTAACTTTTACTCTGTAAGGAGTTGTTGAGCCATCGCTAATTATAAAATAACCTAATTCACCTCTGGGATTTTCAACCCTGCCGTAAACATGCCCGGCATTTGGTTTAATTCTTTTTGGGATAGCTGATTGCACATCTCCATCAGGCAACTGATCCAATGCCTGTTCAATAATCTTAAGGCTTTCTTCCATTTCTAAAATTCGTACGAAATATCTGTCCCAGCTATCACCAACTGTTCCGTGCGTTCCTTTGCCAACGGGAATATCAAAATCAAATTTACTATAAACAGAATACGGATCATCTTTTCTTATATCCCACTTAATTCCAGATGCTCTTAAATTAGGACCTGAAACACCGAAATTAATCGCGGTCTTAACAGGCAGGATACCTACATTTGCAGTACGATCTATAAAAATTTTGTTATAACTTAAAATGTCATTAAGCTCTTTAATTGTAGGTTTAAATTCTTTTATAAAATCTCTTGTTTTTCTAACAAAGTCAGGATGTAAATCGTGAGATAAACCGCCGACCCATATATAATTATATAATAATCTCGCTCCGCAGGTAATTTCAAACAGATGCAGGATTTTTTCTCTGTCTCTAAAACAATAAAGGAAAGGAGTAAAAGCTCCGATATCAGCTCCATAAGTTCCCAATGCAACAAGGTGCGAGGCTATTCGCTGAAGTTCAGCCATAATTACCCTGATATATTCTACTCTTTGAGGTACTTCAATTCCAAGAAGTTTTTCCATTGCAACAGCATAACCCAATTCATTTCCCATAGATGCCAGATAATCCATGCGATCTGTATAAGGAACAATTTGAGGATAAGTCATTGCTTCACAATGCTTTTCAAAACATCTGTGCAAGTAACCTATATGAGGAGTTACTTTAGTAATAATTTCACCTTCAAGAGCAAGTTCTAATCTTAATACTCCGTGAGTGGATGGGTGTTGTGGACCCATATTAAGAACCATTTCTTCAGTGCGAATTGCAGAACTTTTTGTATTTATCATTAAATCCTGTGACATTGTTAGAATGGTACTTTCATTCCCTGATAAAACTCAGGGTTTTCATAATCTTTTCTTAAAGGGTGACCAGCTTCCCAATCATAAGGCATAAGTATTCTTCTCAGGTCAGGATGATTTAAGAATTTAATTCCAAACATATCATAAGCTTCGCGCTCGTGCCAATTAGCGCCTTTCCAAATATCAGTTACAGAAGCCACTTCCGGGCTATTTCTATCCGTAACAACTTTTAATACTAATTTATGTTTTAACTCTGTTGATTCAAGATGATAATACACACTTAACTGATTTGCCTTAATTTCATCAACTCCGGACAAATTGATTAAAGAATCAAAATTAAGCTCAGGGTTATCGTGAAGAAAGTGTGATATTTTATCAATCACTAACGGGTTACAAATAATAAAACCTTCAACAGGTAAATCTGATTTAAGTTCAAAACTAAAATCTGGAAAATTTTCTTTTAATGCCTGTAAAATTTCTTCAGTATTTTTCATGTTGATTTTTTTACTAAACTTGTTTTACGGATTTTTTCCTGAAGTTTAATTAACCCCTCTAATAAAGCTTCAGGTCTTGGAGGACATCCCGGAACATAAACATCAACAGGGATAACTCTATCAATACCTTTAAGAACATGATAGCCATGTTCCCAGTATGGTCCACCGCTATTAGAACAACTACCCATCGAAATAATGTATTTTGGTTCGGGCATTTGTTCATAAAGTCTTTTAATCCGGGTTGCCATTTTCAATGTTACAGTGCCGGATATTATAATAATATCTGCATGTCTTGGTGAAGGGCGGGGAATAACTCCAAATCTGTCAAAATCATAATGAGATGCTGATGTTGCCATCATCTCGATTGCACAACAAGCTAATCCAAAACTAACTTGCCATAATGATGACAATCGCGCCCAGTTCATTAAGTCTTCAGCTTTGGCTATAACAATGTTGCCGTCAGTAAATTCTTTGTCAAGTAAACCCATTAAACCTCTAACAATTCTTCTTCTACTTCTGCTACAGGTTGCTTATTTATCATCGGAGGTTGAACTTTTGGCTTCTCCCATTCCAAATCACCTTTACGCCATTCATAAGCCATACCTAAACCTAAGAGCACTAAAAAAACTAAACCAACCAGGAAGCCGGTAATACCAAATGCTTTATAGCCTAAAGCCCAGGGAATCAGTAATACAACTTCAACATCAAAAATCAGGAAGATAAGTGCAACAACATAAAATCTTATATTAAATTTTATCCAGGGTGAACCTTCCGGATTTTCGCCGCATTCATAAGTCAGTAATTTTTCTTTTGTTGGTCTGTGAGGACGAATAAGTTTTGAAAGGAATACAAGCCCAATAACAAATATCATTGCTATTAAAATAAAGATAAAAGCTTTTCCGAATTCTGTTAGCATAACTTTTAAAAATTATTGGCTCAAAGTTACCATTGCCTTTGTGGAATGTCAAGAATTCTTAAATAAAAACATTGATGATTCAGAAAAGTTGATAATTATTGTTAGTAAATTATTGTGTCAATTGCTGTTTCACACTGATCTTTATTTTAGATTTTCCGCTTCTTCAAAGCTTATTCTGTTATTTTGCATTCAATGGAACACGGATATAACGGATATAAACTGATTAATCGATAATAATAATCTATTATGTACCCTTAGCCAGTATTGTATTTGCTTTTTTTCTTTCAAGTACTCTTTGAGTAATATTTTAAATGTGGATAGGGTTAAAGTAGGTAAAGCATAATTTATGTTTTTAATTAATTGATTTAATCCTCTGATAATAATTTTAAAATACATTGTGCATTTCAGTAAAAGACTTTCCTTCTTTCAAGGCTGATGTTATGAATACCCATCCTAGCTAATTCTTAAATTCAATCGCTGCTAATAAAATTTGACATTTTGATTTTCAATGGACTCGTTTTATCAAATACCAATATTTTTGTAACTTTTATCAGTAAACCTTAACAATTTCGAAAAAAGCAATTCAAGATATTTATGCGTCCAACAAAAGCTTTAATAAGTGCTGTTAATCTTAAAAAAAATTATTTGAATATCCGTGAGAAAGTCGGCAATGTTAAAATCATGGCAGTTGTCAAAGCAGATGCTTACGGACATAATGTTAAGTTAGTTGTTCAGACATTAAATTCACTTGGAAATAAAAAGCCTGATTATTATGCAGTTGCTACAATTGAAGAAGGGATAGAATTAAAGAAAATAAAAGTACCTCAACCTGTGGTTATTTTTGATCTTATTGACGAAGATTCAGTTAATGATATTATTGAGTTTGATTTGATAACAACTATTTTTACGGATAGACACATAAAAGTATTAACCGATGAACTTAAAAGAACAAAGTCAAAAAGAAAAGTTAAAGTTCATGTTAATATTGATACCGGAATGCGCAGATTGGGTGTTGATTATCAGGAAGCATTTGAATTTATCAAGAGACTATCAAAAGTAAAACAAATTATTATTGATGGCATTTACACACACTTTGCAACATCAGATGAAGCAGGAAGTAAATTCACAAAACTGCAGATAAAAAGATTTGATTCAGTTATCAAAAAACTGAGGGATAATAAAATTAATGTCGGGTTAGTATATTCGGCTAATTCCGGTGCAATATTAGATTTTCCTGAAGCATATTATGATATGGTTAGACCTGGGATTTCTTTATACGGATATTATCCGTCATTGAAAACATCAAAAGAATTAAAATTAAGTCCGGTAATGTCAGTAATTTCAAAAGTAGGTTCGGTTAAGATTGTGGATAAAGGTGAATCAATTAGTTATGGCAGAAAGTACTTTACTAAAAGGAAAACAAAAATTGTAACAATTCCAATGGGTTATGCTGATGGATTTTCAAGAAATTTAACTAATAAAGCTAAGGCGATCATCAAAGGTAAATTATATGATCAGGTAGGTATTGTTACAATGGATAGAGTAATGATTGATGTTGGAACTGATAATATAAAAGTTGGTGATGATGTAATTTTAATTGGCAAAAACGGTAAATTAGCAATAGATGCATGGGATTGGTCTGAAAAACTTAACACAATTCCTTATGAAGTTCTTTGTGGAATAAGTAAAAGAGTTCCAAGAGTATTAGTAAAATAATGGATCTGATTAAAAACTATATTAACCAGAGTATATCAATAGCGGCAAATAACTTAAGGCTGAACAATCAGCAGATTGAAGTTGTTGCATTGCTTAAAGAAACTATTTCTAAATCAGATAAGCTTAGTGATGATCTTATTAATATGAAAAAGATTACCGAGCTTTCTACCCTGGCTATCAGATTAAACGATATATATAATTCATTAACACAAAATCCGATAGACTTCTTAAAAATGTCAGATCAATTTAAGGAACACAGCAGGTTTCTAATTAAGGATTTAGGACATATGCTCGATGTTTGCACACCGGTTATTTTTAAATCTGCGATTGAAAAATTAAAAGGAATTGATAAGGATACTAAAGAAGAAATAAGGGTTGATTTATCAAAACGGGTTTATGATGATGAACCATTTGAAAGATCTGAAACAGATGAAATAAAAGAAGAAATTATTTTTGAAGAAGCAGAGGAAACAGAAACTGAAGAGATTATTCAGAATTTTGAATCAATAATCTTAAGTCCTATTAAACCATTAGATAATTTATTGAAAAAATTATCTGATAATGATGTTGAATATGAAGAGCTGATTAAGTTCTCTAAAATAATGGATGAAAATGCATCTTTATCCCGAAAGATCGGATTTGAGATTTTATCAGGTATGCATAGAATAGTTTCTAAAGCACTGATCCTTATTAAGAACCGGGATTTGATGCCTGGTAAAGAAGTAATAGAAAGTTTAAGAGCTTGTTTAATAGTTATTGTGGCAGTTGTGCGGGGCAAAGATGTTGATATTAATAATTATTTAAACAAGGCTGAGCGGTTTGGCAATCAATTATTAAAAATAAAAAGCAAGGATACTATATAATGAATTTATACGCTGTAATTATGGCAGGCGGTGTCGGCTCACGTTTCTGGCCAAGAAGTAAAAAGAAAATGCCTAAACAATTATTGAATATATTCGGTGATGATACAATGATTCAGGCTACAGTTAAACGATTAACAGGTATGGTTGAAAATGAAAAGATATATGTTATTACAAATGAACTTCAAAGCTCTGAAATAAAAAAACAATTACCTGATTTACCTGTTGAAAATATTATCGAAGAACCATTTGGCAGAAATACCGCTGCCTGTATCGGACTTGCTTCTGTTATCATTAAAGCTAAAGATCCTGATGCGATTACAGTTGTTTTACCCGCTGATCATATCATAAAAGATGTTGATGAATTTAAAAATATAATTGAAAACGCAGCAAGATTTGCTGATGAGTCAAAAGGATTAGTTACAATCGGTATGAAACCAACTCGTCCCGAGACCGGTTATGGTTACATTCAGATTGATGATAAACCTGTTGCGGATAATATTTATAAAGTTTTCACTTTTGCTGAAAAACCAAATTATGCTACAGCAGTACGGTTTGTTGAGAGCGGGGATTTTCTTTGGAACTCTGGAATGTTTATTTGGAGAGTTGATGTAATTCTTGATGAAATAAAAAATTTAATGATAGACCTGCACGAAGGATTAGTTGATATTGAAAAAAATCTGTTTGCAAATAACTTTAAAGAAGAACTAAAAAATATTTATGCTCAGCTTAAAAAAATTTCTATTGATTATGGTATAATGGAAAGATCTTCAAAAGTGTATTTAACCAAAGGTTCATTCAGTTGGAGTGATGTCGGCAGTTGGGAAGAGGTTTATCAATTATCTCCTAAAAATGAAAATGGTGTTGCTTCAATCGGAAAAGTTTATACAAATATGGTTAATGATTCATATATTTATTCGCCTGATAAAATGACTGCAGTTATTGGGCTGGATAATGTAATTGTAATTAATCAGGGCGATACATTGCTTGTCTGCCGCCGGGATAAAGCTCAGGATGTTAAAGAAATAGTTGATTATCTGAAAATAAATAAAATGGATGAACATCTGTAAAAAATCATTCGGAAATTTAACTGAAACATTTTAGTTTTGGCAAAAAGTTTTATTTTAATATTATCCAACAAAATTTTCCTTAAATCAAAACTCGTTTAATAAAGGATTTAACTTGCTCATTGTAAACTCCCCGGTTGTTGAGACTATACAAATTCACGAAAATATTTTTATACAAAAGATACTTTCACCAGAAATTGCACATAATAGTAATCCGGGACAGTTTCTTAATATCAGGGTTTCAGAAACTGCAAATCCATTGTTAAGAAGACCCTTCAGTATCTGCGATGTAGAGGGCGATAATATTTTTATTATGTTTAATATTATGGGCGAGGGAACAAAAATACTTGCTTGTAAACAGCCAGGCAGTTCTGTAGATATATTAGGTCCGCTTGGCAACGGTTTTAATCTGGATGATGATTTTGAAATTGCAGTCATCGTTGCCGGTGGTTTAGGCTCAGCGCCTTTCCCTTATCTGACAAGAAAAATTGGTAAATCAAAAAAAATAATTTCTTTTGTTGGCGGCAGAAGTAAAAATGATTTAATTACTTATTCGATGATGAATTTTTTAACCTCTACTGATGATGGCTCTGAAGGATTTAAGGGAAATGTCGTTAAATTACTTGAAGAGAATCGGGATAAACTTGATAAGGAGAAAATTAAAATATTCGGATGCGGTCCAAATGCAATGTTAAAGAGTTTAAAAGATTTCAGCATTAAATATGATTATAACTGCGAGATTTCTACAGAGTCCGCAATGGCTTGCGGATTTGGAATATGTCAGGGTTGTCCGATTGAATCAACCCAAAACCCTGATAAGTATTTGCTTGTTTGTAAAGATGGTCCTGTTTTCAATGTAAAAGATGTTAATTTATGAGTGATATAGATTTATCAGTAAATATCGGAAAGTTTAAACTGCGTAATCCGATTATGCTTGCTTCTGGCACTGTTGGATATGGTAATGAGATATCAGAATTCTCTGATTTAAATAAGCTTGGTGCAATTGTAACAAAATCACTTTCTTTAAAACCAAGAAAAGGTAATCCGCCGCAGCGAATAGTAGAAACTCCCTCAGGAATGTTAAATGCAATTGGTCTGGCTAATGTGGGAGTTGATATCTTTTTAAAAGAAAAAATTCCGTTTTTAAAAAAATATGATGTGCCTCTTGTTTGTAATATTGCTGCAAGCACAGTTGAAGAATATGTTGAATGTACAAGAATACTAGATTCAGAAGAAACAATTAAAGCATTTGAGATAAATGTATCTTGCCCAAATGTTAAAGACGGCGGCTTGCAGTTCGGTAATGATATTAAAGCAGTTGGTTTGGTTACTTCAAAAGTTCGTGCTGTAACAAATAAACCGCTGATTATTAAACTTTCACCCAATGTATCGTATATTTCAGAATTTGCACAGGTAGTTAAAAATGAAGGCGGTGATGCAGTTTCAGCAATCAATACTCTGGTTGGAACAGCTTTTAATATCATAACTAAAAAACCCAAATTATATAATGTGAACGGCGGACTTTCAGGGCCTGCAATTAAACCTGTTGCGCTTGCTAAAGTATTGGAAATTTCTCGTAAAGTTGATATTCCAATAATTGGTATCGGCGGAATTATGAATTGGAAAGATGTAATTGAGTTTATGATTGCCGGAGCATCAGCGATTCAAATAGGAACATTAAATTTTATTGATCCCGCTGCACCTGAAAGAATGATAAAAGAATTAGAAGATTATTGTTTATCAAATCAGCTTAATAAAATTTCGGATTTAACAGCATCATATTTGATTTAGATGGATATTCAGGACTCATTAAATAAATTGTTTGCACTTCATCAGTTTGATGTTAAACTTGGACTCGATAATATTACAGGATTTCTCGATGCTATCGGCAATCCTCAGAAAAAATTAAAGACCATACACATTGCTGGTTCAAATGGAAAGGGAAGCACTGCTTCGTTTATTGCAAGTATTCTGATGGAATCCGGTTACAGAACAGGATTATATACATCACCACATTTCGTAAAATTTAACGAGCGTATATCAATTAACGGTAAGTTAATTTCTGATGATTATATTGCAAATTTTATTGATCGCAATCAGAAAAAGATGGATGAATATCATCTTACTTTTTTTGAAGTAACTACTGCGATGGCTTTTGAATATTTTCTTTTTATGGGTGTTGATATTGCTGTTATCGAAACTGGTCTGGGAGGAAGGCTTGATGCTACTAATGTATTAAATCCATTAGCTTGTGTAATTACACCGCTAAGCCTTGAACATACCAATATTCTTGGTGAAGATTTAGAACATATTGCATTTGAAAAATCTGAAATAATCAAACCAGGCTGTAAAACTTTTATCGGGCTGATTCCTGAGGAAGCAATTAAAATTATAGAAAAGAAAGTTAATTCTGTAAAAGCTGAATTGTTTTGTCTTGAAGAATATATAGTTGAAAAGAATAATAACATTCAATTGTACACAGAAGAGATTCAATTTGATGAGTGGGAAGTTCCGTTAATCGGGAAACATCAGAAATATAATGCAGCGCTTGCTGCACTTTGTATTGCCAAATCATTTAGCATTGATGATCCCTCGATCATAATAAATGGGATAAAAAATGTTATAAAGAATACAAGAATTCAGGGCAGGTACGAAATAGTTCTGGATAAGCCAAGAATTATTCTTGATTCGGCACATAATCCTCAGGGGATAGAATCTTTGATTAATACTTTTAAAACTGGAAAAGATAATTACAAAAAATCTACATTATTGTTTAGTGTAATGAAGGATAAAAATATCAAACAGATGCTTTTATCTGTTAAAGATATATTTGATGATATTTATTTTTATGAATTGTCTTATGAAAGAACAGCAAGTATAGAAACACTCAAATCGATTGCAGATTCGATTTCACTCAGATATTCGGTTACGGATGATTTGAAATTCTTTTTAACTCAGTATATCAGCGGACCAAAAGAAAATTGCCTTGTGGCAGCAGGAAGTATGTATTTATTAGGCGAAGTTAAGCCAATTTTAAGCGAACTTCTTTCTTGACAATATAAATCTAAGTATTTAATTTTGGGTCAAGACCTCGAGTTCCTTTCATACATATAGAAATACCACGAGAGCTTATCAGGATAATACCAGTTTGAAAAAAAAATCTTAAATAAAATCAATTAACAAAATAACAGGTGCATAAGATGCCGATGGACATTTCCGATCTTAAATCGAAAAAGATTGTAGAACTTAATGAAATAGCAAAAGAACTTAACATTGCTGGTTACAGTGATTTGAGAAAGCAAGAGCTTATTTTCAAAATTCTGGAAGCTCAAAGTGTTAAAGATGGTTTAACTTTCTCAAAAGGTGTGTTGGAAGTTCTTCCCGATGGTTATGGTTTTCTCAGATCTTCGGATTATAATTATCTTCCTTCACCTGATGATATTTACGTCTCTCCCTCACAGATAAAAAAATTCAGTCTTCGAACCGGTGATTTTGTCAGCGGACAGGTTAGACCTCCGAAAGAAGGTGAAAGATTTTTTGCATTGCTGAGAGTAGAGGCTGTTAATGGTCAATCACCCGATCATATAAGAAACAGAACTTTATTTGATAACCTTACACCTGTTTATCCTACCAAGAAGCTAATTCTTGAATCAGTTCCCGGTGAATACTCTACCCGAATTATGGACATGCTTGCACCAATTGGTAAAGGGCAGCGCGGACTTATTGTTTCACCGCCTAAAAGCGGAAAGACAGTACTGCTTCAAAAAATTGCCAACTCAATTACCAGAAATCACCCTGAAGTAAAACTGATAATACTGCTTATTGATGAAAGACCTGAAGAAGTTACTGATATGGAACGCTCTGTAAAAGCTGAAGTTATCAGTTCAACTTTTGATGAACCAGCCGACCGGCACGTACAGGTTGCTGATATGGTTATTGAAAAAGCAAAAAGACTTGTCGAAGCTAAAGAAGATGTAGTTATTCTTTTAGATAGTATTACCAGATTAGCAAGAGCACATAATATAGTTATTCCGCACAGCGGAAGAATATTATCGGGAGGTGTTGATTCTAATGCACTTCACAAACCAAAAAGATTTTTTGGTGCCGCAAGAAATACTGAAGACGGCGGTAGCCTTACCATTATCGCAACTGCATTGATTGATACAGGAAGCAGAATGGATGATGTTATATTTGAGGAATTCAAAGGAACAGGTAATATGGAGCTTGTTCTTAACCGGGATCTGAGCGATAGAAGAATCTTCCCGGCAATTGATGTAAACAGATCTGGCACCAGAAGAGAAGATTTATTAATGAAAGAAGATGAGCTTGCCAAGGTTTGGATATTAAGAAAAATACTCAGCGATTTTAATCCCGTTGAAGCAATGGAATTTTTGTTGGATAAAGTAAGAGGAACAAAAAACAATAAAGAGTTCTTAAATAATATGAATAGTTAAAAATCTTTTTAACTACTTACTATCAGGGCAATTAGTCTTCCGGTTTTAATAAATCGATTGCTTTTTTATTATCAGCTTTTATACTTTGTGCCAGAATGAAAAAATTATTTTTTGTCATAATTCTGTTTACTTACATTACCCTCGCACAATCTGAGTTTCGCAGTAACCGGGAAATAATTCAGGCAGGTAAATATTATAATTCTGAGATACATTATTTTCCTGCCGGCAATAGTTTTAATGTATTCTACATTTATAAAATTTCAAACTCACAGCTTTTTTTTGAAAAAGTATCAGATCAATTTAAAGCAGGAATTGCAGTTAACATTGAGATCAAAGATTCCGCCGGACAGGTTATTGAAAGAGGTTTTGATAATCAAAATGTAACTGTAAAAGATTTTGATCTTTCAAATTCAGATGAACATTTTATAAACGGTCTTATAAAATTTAATTTGCCAAAAGGTAAATATTCTTTTTTCCCTATTATTTCTGATTTAATATCCAAAAGGGAAAGAAGGTTGTCGCCTGTTAAAATTGATATTTCAGATTCCGATTCAATCCTCCAGCCGATTGTTATTAATCCAAATTTAAATATCTGTTCTGATGGAACTGAATTTTATCAGATTATTAATAATTCTTCTGCTGTACCGTTTAATCAGCCGACCAACTCATTAGTAATTCCGGTTACCCGGGATGGTATAAGAAAATTAAAATATTCAGTCTTCAGTGCTGAAAGCACAATCATAAAAGACAAGAATATAGATGAGATAATATTTCTTAATAATACAATTTCAATTTGTGATAAGAATGCTATATTGAGTAAATCATCAGATAAAGACTCAATTAAATACTTTGTCATTAATAATTTTTCAGCAGGATTACCGGAAGCCCCGATAAGAATTGAAATCGCAACAGACAGTTTAAATTCAAACAAACAAAAATTCAATATTGATGTTATTTGGATTCATAAACCCAAATCCTTGATTGATTCTGTGCAGGCAATTAAATTTCTTGAAATTATTGAACCCAGGGAAATAGTATCTGAATTATTTACTAAAAAGGATTATGTAAATTCATTAAATCAATATTGGAAGCCAAAAGATCCTACACCTGAAACAAATTATAACGAGTTGATGAATGAGTTTTATTCACGTATTGATTATTGTGAGGTGACATTTAAAACTATAAGCGGTAACAGCGGTGCAAAAACAGACCGCGGTAAAATTTATATAAGATACGGAGCACCCGATAGCGTTAAACGGGATTCTAACATTGACGATAAGGTGATGGAAACCTGGTTTTATAAACAGCTTAAACGAACATTTATCTTTATTGATAATGATGGTACCGGAAAATTTCAGTTGGTTGGTAATCAATGAGCAGAGTAATATTTACTTGCGGTGATATAAATGGGATCGGACCGGAAATTGCAATCAAACTCTTTTCTAAACTGTTCGCATCTAAATCAAAAAGAGCGTTGGCTTTTATTTGTCCTTTAAATGTATTCGAGTACTATTATAAATTATTAAAAGTTGATTTTAAATATCATTTTTACAATAATGAATTGCGTAATGGTTTATCATTAAACTTAATACCATTAGATAATTCAAAATTGATTATAGGTAAAGCAACAAAGGATTCCGGTAAAGCAGCATATCAATCAATTGTTAAATCGATTGAATTAGTTAAAGAAGGATTAGCTGATGTGCTGGTAACCGCACCAATATCAAAAACTGCCTTTAACATAGCTGGAATAAAATTCCCCGGACACACTGAATTGCTGGCAGAATCAGAAAAGCAAAAAAAATTTTTAATGATGTTTTTATCCAAAAAAGTTAATGCTGCTTTATTAACAATTCACAATCCGTTAAAAGACATTTCTTCACTTTTATCAAAAGAAAAAATTATTGATGCATTAGACATTATTCAAAAGACTGCAACAAGAGATCTTGGCATTCAGAATCCAAGAATTGCAGTGCTTGGATTAAATCCACATGCCGGAGAAAATGGGAATATCGGGAGTGAGGAAAAAGAAATAATCACACCTGTAATTAAATTGTCAGGTAAAAGGATGAATATTTCAGGTCCTTTTGTACCTGATGCATTTTGGGGTGCAAAGTTTTATAAGCAATTTGATTTTGTATTAGGTATGTATCACGATCAGGTATTGATACCATTTAAATTGATGAACTTTGAAAGAGGAGTAAATTATACAGCGGGATTAAAGATTATAAGAACTTCACCTGATCACGGTACTGCGTTTGATATTGCAGGAAAGGGAATTGCCAACGAGACAAGTATTCAAGAAGCTTATCGTATTGCACTGAAGATTCATTCCAACAGGAAGAGAACAATTGAAGAAGAAAAAGCATATTGATCCATATAAGAATGTTTCTTCGATATACTCTCATTTAATGGATTTCGTCGATTATAAATGGTGGGCAAAATACATCTACTCAATTACAGTAAATCATTTAACCAAATCTCCATCAGTACTTGAATTAGGAGCTGGTAATTGTAAGTTAGCAGGTTATCTTTCAAAACATTATAAAGACTATATTGCTTCAGATATTTCGCTGAGCATGCTGTCCGGTTCCAATAATAAAATTACAAAAGTCTGCTGCGATATGACGGAAATTCCATTTAAAAAAAATTTTGATTTGATATTTTCTGCCTTCGACAGCATTAATTATCTTACCAGTAAAACAAAATTAAAATCTTTATTTAATGCAGTTAATACTCATCTTACTGATAATGGAGTATTCACATTTGATGCAGCACTGATAAATAATAGCTTAAAGCATCAAAAGACAGCACTAACCAGCGGTTATTATAACGGAATAGAATATTACCGAACTAGTAAATATTATCCATTTAGTGGAATACATAAAAACATATTCAGGATTAATCATTCTGAAAAAACTATAGTTGAAACTCATAAACAAAAAATATTTGAATTTGAAACTTATTTTGAGATTGCGGAAAAGTGTAATCTGTATGTTGCAGATTGCTTTAAAGCCTTTACATTTCAAAAGGCAAAACCAACTTCTGATAGAGTTCAGTTTATTATGAAAAGGATAACTTAATGCTTTCAATACAAAATGTAACTTTTAATTATGAAAATCAGCCGCTGTTTGAAAATGTTAATCTTGAACTCGGTGCAGGAGAATTTGCATTTTTAATCGGCAAAAGCGGATCAGGTAAAACCACTTTGCTTCAAATGGTTTATATGAATGTATTACCGGATTCGGGTTCAGTATCAGTAGGTAACTTTAACAGCAAAACAATTAAAAAAAGTGAACTGCCGTATCTGAGAAGAAAGATTGGGATTGTTTTTCAGGATTTCAAATTATTAACTGATAGAAATGTATTTGAAAATCTGTCTTTTGTGCTTGAAGTAACCGCAACTCAAAAAAGAGAGATAAAAAAAAGAGTTAATGATGTATTAAATGAAGTTGGTCTTTCTCATAAGAGATTAACAAAACCTGATAAACTTTCAGGCGGAGAAAAACAGAAAGTAGCAATTGCAAGAGCTATTCTTAACAATCCATTGATTATTCTTGCAGATGAACCAACGGGTAATCTTGATCCTGAAACTTCAAATGAAATTCTTGATTTGCTTCAGAAGATCAACAAACGGGGTACAGCTATTTTGGTAGCAACACATAATTATGATATGGTAAGAAAGGGGAACACACGCGTATTCAAGATAGAATCAGGAAAAATTTTAAAAGGATATTTGAAACCAAAAGATCAGTTATAAAGATTTTTTTCCTTTAATGATTCAATAATATTTTTATTTACATTTTCAATTGTATCAAGTCCGTTTACCTCAATTACCCTGCCTTTGCCTTTGTAATAATCAAGAACGGGCATTGTAGTGGATTTAAATACTTCTAATCTGTTTTTAATCACTTCTTCTTTGTCATCATTTCGTAAATAGAAGCTGTTTTCCGCACCACAATTAGGACAGGCATTTACATTTTCAATATCCTTTAAAACATAAATACTTCCGCATTGTTTACAAGCACGCCGGTTGTTCAATCTCCTTACAATTTCATTTTCATCTGCGGTAATGTATATCAAAACAGCATCACTGATTCCGATTTGTGAAAACAATTTATCAAGTGCTGCTGCCTGAACAGTTGTTCGTGGAAAACCATCTAAAATAAAACCATTCTTACATTCGGCGGAAGTAAGTACCTCTTTGATCAAAGCAATCATCAGATCATCAGGTACAAGCTCTCCCCGCGCCATTATTTCTCCGGCTTTTTTACCAAGTTCAGTTTGCTCTTTAACTGCTTTGCGCAATATATCACCAGTTGAAATATGAGGAATGTTAAAACTTTTTGAAATTATTTTTGCTTGTGTGCCTTTGCCCACCCCTGGTGAGCCGAAAAGTATTATTCGCATAATTTAATTTTTTTTTCTTGCAAATTAGATTTATTTAAATACCTAAGCAAGGTTTTATGAATCTGTCAGGATATTTTTTCAGTTCCTTTTCTATGTTGACTAAAGAAGATTTTTAATAATTGCTCGCTTTCCTTTGCTAAGATTCCGCTAAAAACTTTGATACTGTGATTTGTTTTAGAATTCTCAGCCAGATTATGGATACTTCCGCAAGCGCCGAATTTCAGATCACTGATACCATAAAAGAGCCGGCTAATTCTTGAAGACAATAAAGCTCCTGTGCACATAATGCAGGGCTCCATTGTTACATAAATATCACATTCATTTAATCGCCAGTTACCAAGATGATTTGATGCTGATGTTAAAGCAATCATTTCTGCATGTGCTGTTGCGTCTTTTAATTTTTCAACTTGGTTATATCCTTTTCCAATGATTTTGTTTTTATAAACAACAACTGCTCCAACCGGAACTTCATTCTCTTCAAAAGCTTTTTCTGCTTCCTGTAAAGCTGCATACATAAACCGATATTGAGTTTCTTCAAACAACATGAAAAGAAAACGTAATTAAATTGTTAGTTATAAGATTAAATCCAATTTCAGATGTAAAATAACCAATAATATTCTATAAATAGTCATAATCAATTGAAAATTCTTTGTCCGGTCTTTTACCTGATCAAGGTTGATGATGAACGGTAAATTGATTTCAAATGCGAAAATAATTCAGATGAACAAATACAATCTTAAAATTTATATTTATGGAGTAACTGCTTTAACTTAAAGAATTTATAAAAATTACCTGGCAATAAAAATTGGGGTAAGGGATTATTATCGGACTTAATAAGTTATGATAAGTGGTAACAATACTTTGAAGATAAAAAAGTAAATTTGTAAGTGTAATTATTTTTCATATAAATTAAAGGATTATTTGAAATGCTAAAGACATATATTAAACACTTCGTTATTATTGCTATTACAATTTCTTTTTCACAATTATCTCTGGCACAAAACACAACCAGTACCAATAGTCCCGAAGTTATCAGGGATTTAAACCAATATTTAAAAGCTGTTAATCTTGATAAAGGAGTTATCTCAAACAAAGAAAATTTAAATAATTTTCTTTCTTCTGCATCTAATGACAAATGGAATAATGAGATTCAATTCTGGGTTTCTGCTCAATGGGGAACAAATGAATATAAAGGCTTTATCTCAAAACAATTCGAATTAAAAGGTAATAATCTAACTTCAACCGGAAACGGAAACAGACCGGCTAAAATATCTGAGGGAAAATATTACGGTATTAATTTCGATGGAGATAATGATTATTGGGTGAATTCAGCATTTAAATCTGTACAACCATACAGCATTTTTATTGTGTTTAAAACTGATGATACTAAAGCTGAGAATGTCCTGTTAGAATCGGCAGGAACAAAGGTTAATCAAATCAGAGTTGAGAATGGAAAAGATGGAAAACCGGAATTGGTTATTGAAAGCAGCGGAACTTTTAAAATTCCAGGACTAACAAACGATATCAATTATATTTTGATTGAATACAATATGAAAGACTCAAAAGTTTTTGTTAATGAAAAACTTGTTTATGATGGTTTTATCGGGCTTGGTGATTTTGATGGTATTCAGATTGGTAAAGGAACAGTGAATAATAAATATAATCACTTAAAGGGTTTAATTTATGAAATAGGAATTATTCAGAATACTTTAAACGAGCAAGCACGTAACAATCTATTCAACTTGATGAAGAAAACTTATGATTTAAAATAAAGAATGATTATTTAATTTAACCCGCAATAATTCTTGATTAAATGGAATTGCTGCGGGATTTTTATTTTAAACATTTTATTTAGAAGGATGATAGGAGATATTAGTTTTTAATAATTAATCTCTAACTCGGAAATCTTTACTAATAGACTAAATTCACATTAACATTACACCCAAGTACACCCGGAAGGATTCGAACCCTCAACCCTTTGATCCGAAGTCAAATGCTCTATCCAGTTGAGCTACGGGTGCGTAATGCAAAATTAACATTAAGAATATTTTGTTCAAAATTAGAATTTTAAGTTTCTTGACTGCAAATAAAAATAAAACGATATTCGTTATCATAATTAACAAACATTTAATTGACTAATGATGAAAGAAATCAGAGAAAAGATAAATTCTATCGATGATCAGATTTTAAAACTACTGGCAGATAGAAGACAATTGAGCATTGAGATTATCAAATTAAAGAATCAGGAAAAATCTTCAATCCGTGATAAAGATCGGGAAAAACAATTATTAACAAGACTAATTGAAGCTGGCAGAGAATACGGATTAGATAATCACTTTATAACAAAAGTATTTTATGAAATAATAAACGATTCAATATTGATTCAAAATCAGTTTGTGCTTGGAAGTAACGATCCGGACGATAAATCAGGTGTAATTAAAATATCAATACAGGGTATCGAAGGTTCATTTAGTTATCTTGCTGCACAACAATTCTTCAGCAGTTCCGGAAAATCAACACACTACTATAAGCTGAATAATTTTGATGAAGTTGTTGAATCGGTTGTAGATGCTACTGCCGATTATGCGGTACTTCCTATTGAAAACACTACAAGCGGAAGTATCAACGATGTGTATGATGCGTTAATGAGCGGTAATCTTCATATTGTAGGTGAAGAGATTTTTCAGGTTAAGCACTGTCTGCTGGCACTTGATACGATACCACTGAATAGTATTAAAAAAATTTTTACTCATTATCAGGCTGCAAGACAATGCAGTAAATTTTTAAAATCAATTCCAAATGCTGAAGTTGAAATTTTTTCGGATACAGCCAGATCAGTTGAGTACATTAAAAACAAAGGCGATAAATCTTTTGCTGCAATTGCCAGCAAAGAAGCTTCAGATATTTTTAATACAACAGTGTTACGTGAAGATATTGCAAATCAACAAGGTAATTTTACACGATTTATAGTTTGCTCACGTGAACCAATAATTGTTGATGAAAGAATTCCGGCTAAAACATCTTTAATTCTTGCTACCTCTCAAAAACCCGGATCACTTGTGGAAGTATTATCGGTCTTTAAGGAATTTAATTTTAATATGACTAAACTTGAATCCAGACCTATAATCAGTAACCCTTGGGAAGAAATGTTTTATCTTGATTTTCAGGGTAACATACAAGATCAGAAAGTTAAATCTTTACTTGATGAAGTTGGTAAACACACAAGATATTTAAAAGTTTTGGGATGTTATCCAATGAAAGAAGCAGATAATACAAAGATAGAAAGTATTCCGGTTAGGAATGGCGAGAGTATCAAGAAAAATATTCCGGAGCAAAAAGTTATTGATAAAAAACCTCAGAAAAGAGTTGCATATAAACTCGCCAGCAGGGAGTATAAAGAAGAAGATACAGTAATTACTGTAAAGGATGTTAAAATCGGAGGCGGTAATTTTATTGTAATAGCCGGACCATGTTCCGTTGAATCCTATGAACAGATTATGCAATGTGCCAGAGAAGTTAAAGAGAATTTTGCACAGGTTTTAAGAGGCGGCTGTTTCAAGCCCCGCACTTCACCTTATGCATTTCAGGGACTTGGCTTTGAAGCTCTTAATTATTTAAAGACTGCTGGTAATGATTTTGATCTACCGATTATTACAGAAGTAATTTCGATTGATCAGGTAGAAAAAGTTGCAGCACAATCTGATATACTTCAGATAGGTGCAAGAAATATGCAGAACTTTTCATTGCTTTCGGAAGTTGGTAAATCATTTCGACCTGTTTTACTTAAACGTGGTCTAATGGCATCTATAGAGGAGTTTTTAAATGCTGCGGAATATATTCTGGCACGAGGGAACAGGCAAGTGATTCTTTGTGAACGCGGAATCAGAACTTTTGAAACTGCTACCAGAAATACTTTAGACTTGAGTGCAATTCCTGTTCTGAAAGAACTGACTCATCTGCCTATTATTGTTGATCCTTCACATGCTATTGGACAGAGAGATAAAGTTATTCCGCTTGCCAAAGCAGCAAAAGCAGTTGGTGCAGATGGAATAATGGTCGAAATACATCCCGAACCTGAGAAAGCACTTAGCGATGGTGAACAATCAATGAGATTTGATCAATTCAGACAAATGACATACGAACTTCAGAAAATGAATTGATGTTCAAGACAATAACTGCCTTCAGTTTTGGCAAAAACAAAATGTGCGTAAGAATATTTTGTAAATTGATTTATTATTATCCGGCTTCTCAGAATTAATTCAATATGTTCAAAAAATTTTGTTGATGAAAATCCTTTTTAACATACTATTGCTTTTGATCTTGTTTAATGTTCAGACATTATCACAAAGACAATTATTCTTCAGTCTATCTGTTCAGGATGGTCTGTCTGATAGTGATGTCAATTGTATAATTCAGGATAGAAAAGGATTCTTATGGATCGGAACCGAAAGCGGGCTGAACAGATATGACGGTTATGAATTCAAAGTATTTAAAAATAATCAAAACGATCCCGGTAGCTTACCATATAATAGTATTTGGTCACTTTATGAAGATAGAGCAGGATATATTTGGATTGGAACTAAAAACGGAGATTTGATAAAATTTTCTCCCTTTGTTGAAAAGTTTACTCCTATTGAGTTCACAGATTCTGAGAATTCAGGAAATGGTATAACATCAATTATGGAAGATGCAAAAGGGAATATCTGGTTTGGAACTTACTCTAAAGGATTGTTCAGATATCAAGTAACAAGCGGGCAAATTACAAATTGGCAGTATGAAGAAGATAAACCAATTGGTTTAAGTAATAACTATATCACTTCATTATTACTTGATAAAAACGGTGGAATCTGGATATCAACATATAACGGATTGAATTACTTGAATCCGGATGAAAATAAAATTACAGTATTTAAGAACATAAAAAACAATGTAAACTCGATACCAGGTAACCTGGTCTGGAAGATTTTACAGTCAAAATATGATAATAACCTGTTATTTATCTGCACCTCTGACGGTTTGTGTACTTACAATTTGATCAGCAAAAAATTTGAACAGATAAATTTCAATATCGAATTCCCATCACAATTCAGCAAAAGTATTGCTTCTGTTGTTGAAGATAGAAGTGATGGCAGAAAAGCACTATGGATCGCTACATACGGGGGAATATATCACTTAGACTTAAATACACATAAATCAAAACAATATGTGGCTGATAAAAAGAATATCTCCGGTTTACTAAACAATCAAATTGATCAGATTATTATTGATAAATCCGGAGTGTTGTGGTTAGCCACTGATAACGGATTAAACTATCTGCCTGCTACTACAAAAAAAATAAATTATATTTTTTCAGAATATTTGACTCAGCCATTGGTGCAGGATCTTTTAAACGCTGATATTAAAACGGTTTTAAGTATTGATAGTAGTACTACAATACTTGGATCAAATGACGGGATGTTTTCAGTTATCATAAAAAATAATGAGATATCTGTTACCAAAATTGATAAGCTGAGCAATTTAAATATCTGGTCTCTGGAAAAAGGTGAAGGAAACTCTATTTGGATCGGTACTTATGGAAAGGGACTTTATAATTATAATTTTAAAACTCAAACTTTAGTAAAATATCCTATTGTATCTCCAACATTTCAAACATCAGCATTTGAATATATTAAAGCTCTGAGATTAAGTAAGGATGGAACACTTTGGATTGGTTTTTGGGGTGGGGGATTAGCTGCGTTAAATATTTATTCGGGCAAGTATAATATCTGGATTAATAATAAAGAGGATCAAAACAGTCTAAGTTTTAACGATGTATGGTATATTCATTTGGATAAGTTTGGCAGAGTTTGGATTGCTACAAATGGCGGTGGATTAAATCTCTTTCTACCGAAAAATAATGGTGAATTTTTGCGATGGACTAGTACTGCTTCTGAGAAATCAGATCTGTTAAATAATAGTATTCAATGTTTAGCTGAGGGTGAATCTGACAACGCAGATGAAACTATCCTTTATATTGGAACCGATGTTGGTTTAAATAAGATGACTATTAAAAACCGTTCTGATGATATTTACAATTTTGATGTAAGTTTTAATGTACTTTCAAATCAGCTTAATATTTCAGATGCTTCAATAAGAAGTATTGTTGTAAGCCTTAATGAATTATGGCTGAGTACGAATAAAGGAATTTATAAATACAATATTGATAGTAAGGAGCTTTTGGATTTCAGAATTTCTGAGGGCTACGGTTCGGAAATATTTAATTCAGGCGCTGGAACCAGAATGATTAATAACAATATTGTCTTTGGAAGTGTTAAAGGTCCAGCATTTTTTAATCCGGGAAAAATTAAACAGTCCGATTATGAACCTAATATTGTTCTTACTGACCTCTTAATTTTTAATAAAAGCATTTCAATTAAAGATAATAAAATACTTGATTCAATTATTTCATATTCTAGCCAAATAAGATTAGCCAGTAATGAAAATGCTATTTCATTCAAATTTTCTTCTCTGGATTTTAATTCAAGAGAAAATATTAAGTATGCTTATAAAATGGAAGGATTTGATAAAGATTGGATTTATTCAAGCACTTCAAACATTGCCGTTTATACAAATTTAAATCCTGGAAGTTATGTTTTTAAAATACGAGGTACTAATAGCGATGGAAGATGGGGTGTAAATGAAGCTGAAATTGGTGTAATCATTAAATATCCCTGGTGGCGTACCGGATGGGCGTATGTAATATTTGTTATTGCAATTTTAAGCATCCTATTCTTAATAAGAAGGTTTGAAATTAACAGAACAAAACTTAGAAATGAGTTGAGAAATCTTGAGTTTGAAACTAAAAAGCAAAAGGAAATTGAAACGCTTAAATCAAGATTCTTTGCAAATATTTCACATGAATTCAGAACCCCATTAATGCTGATTAAGGGACCACTTGAACAATTACTCCTGAAAAAAGGTAGTGCTGATGAGCATATCAGACTTGCATACAATAATACGGAAAAGTTAAAATTATTAATAGACCAGCTACTTGATATATCAAAACTTGAATCAAACTTAATTCCATTAAATGCCAGCGAAGAAGATTTATCAACCCTATTAAAAGGATTTGTCATTTCATTTAAATCAATTACAGAACAAAAAGAAATATTACTTACAATAGATTGTCCGGAGGAAAAGTGCATAGCTTTGGTTGACCGTGATAAATTTGAAAAGATAATAAATAACCTGCTGTCAAATGCTTACAAGTTTACATCAAAAAAAGGATCAATTTCAGTTAGTCTTAAAAAAAGAATTTCTGCAGAAAAAGTATTTTACGATATAATTGTTAAAGATAGCGGAATAGGAATTGACAAAGATAAACTTGATAAAATATTTGATAGATTCTTTCAGGTTGATGATTCTTCTATCAGAAGTTATGGCGGTTCAGGTATTGGTTTATCTTTAGTTAAGGAGTTAGCGGATTTACATCACTGGAGTATTTCTGTAAAAAGTAGCATAGGAGTTGGAACTGAATTCCTGCTTTCAATACCAGGCATAGAAGCAGATAAATTAAAAGATATTTCAGATGATCAAAAAACTTTTAATAGCTCAAACAATTTTATTGATTCACTGCAGGAGATTAAGGTTGATGATTCGGGAACAACTGAAGTTTATTCGGATAAGAAAGAAATTGTATTATTAGTAGAGGATTCACAGGAAGTAAGACAATATTTAAAAGGAATTTTATTCGAAGATTACAATATACTCGAAGCTGAAAATGGCAAACGAGGGATTGAAATAGCATCTGAAAAATCACCTGACCTTATAATTAGTGATGTTATGATGCCTATAATGGACGGTTTTGAATTCTGCCAAAAAATTAAAACAGATATACAGACCTCTCACATTCCTGTAATTTTGTTAACAGCTAAAGCAAGCAGTGAAAGTAAAATAGAAGGATTGGAAACCGGTGCAGATGACTATCTTACCAAACCATTTCACTCAAGAGAATTACTAGTCAGAGTTAAAAATCTATTAGATATTAGAAAAAAACTGAAAGAAAAATTCAGTAAAGATATTGATGTTAAACCAGCTAATCTTGTTGTTAATAAATTAGATGAAGAATTTTTAAGCAAAGCATTTCAGGTTACTGAAAAAAATATTGATAAACCCGAATTTGATACGGAACAATTTGCCAAAGAAATGTTTTTAAGCCGAAGCCAACTTCACAGGAAATTGCTTGCAATAACAGGACACACACCGGGAGAATTTGTAAGAACATTCCGGCTCAAAAAAGCAGCTTCGTTAATTCTTGAGAAAAGATTAAGTGTAACTCAAATTGCTTTTGAAGTTGGTTTCAATAGTCCATCTCATTTTTCCAAAGCTTTCCGCCAGCAATTTAATTGCCTGCCAACAGAATTTACAAGCCAAACTAAAATTTAACTTTGTTTTAATCTCGTTAACTTATTTTCGCAACAAATCCGCTAATCTTTGACACAACTACGACAGCGAACGCCTGCCAAAAAAACTAATTTTGTTATCAGATTTAAACTATTTAAAAACAAAATGGAATTATATTATGAAAAATAGGTACTGTAAAAATTTAATTACTTTTTTCGTAGTTATCTCAATCGTATCGTTCAACTCCAAAATACACTGTCAGTCACTAACCTGGCTTGGTACGCTGGGTGGTGGTGAAAGCCAGGCGAGTGCGGTCTCACTTGATGGTTCTGTAGTTGTTGGTATTTCAAAAAATGTTAGCAATCAGTATAGAGCATTTAAATGGACGCAAACAAGTTTAATTGAAGACCTTGGCACACTTGGAGGAAATTTTAGCAGTGCAACTGGTTTAACATATGGCGGCTCGATCATAGTCGGTGTTGCAGAAGATACTAATCTTTATAATCGTGCATTTTATAAAATCGGTAACGATGAATTAATTGGTTTAGGAGTTCTTAGTGATGGTAAACGGAGTAGTGCTCTTGCTATAAGCGGTGAAGGTTCAACCATTGTTGGTTATTCAGAGATTGATAGTCTTGAAACAACAAGGGCATTTAAATATTCGAGTGGTTCCGGAATGTTAAATTTAGGTACTCTGGGTGGAAGTTGGAGCGAGGCGTACGGTGTTTCGGGAAATGGAGATGTAGTAGTAGGGGTATCATTAAATAGTAATTCTGAAACACACGCATTTATTTATGCTAACGGAGTTATGCAGAGCTTGGGAACTCTTGGCGGTAGTTATAGTAGGGCTACCTCAGTTTCAGATGATGGATTGGTGGTTGTTGGATACTCAGTAATTGCAGGTGGCGGAGATCATGCATTTCGCTGGACTTCATCTGGAGGAATGCAGAACCTTGGGACACTAGGAGGCAATAAAAGTGAAGCCTGGGGTGTTTCCGGAGATGGTTCTGTAATTGTCGGGATGTCGCGTATTCCTAACGGTCAGTCTAGGGCTTTTAGATGGACAGCATCTGCTGGAATGGAGGACCTCAATACTGTTTATGCTAACCTGCTTAGCTCTGGTTCAGTTCTTAATTTAGCAAGAGCAATTTCGTTTGATGGCAGATTTATCGTGGGTACAGGATTTAATTCAAGCACTAGTCGTAATGAAGGGTTTTTGTTATTTAATGGTAATACTACTGATGTTCAATCTGTCAATTCGAATCTCCCAATTGCAGTTGAACTTGAGCAAAATTTTCCTAATCCTTTTAACCCATCAACAACAGTTTCTTTTTCTATTCCTGAAGAAGAATTTGTTTCACTGAAAGTTTTCAATTCTCTTGGAGAAGAAGTTGCAGTGCTTGTGAATGAAACCAAGCCTGCTGGTAATTATCAAGTTGATTTCAATGCAACAGGATTATCATCCGGTGTTTATTTCTACACACTACAGTCAGGTACTTTTAATCAAATAAGAAAAATGATTTTATTGAAGTAAGCTCCCATTCAATTTTAAATTAAAATTTAAAGGAGTTAAAAAATGAAAGACTATTTATTCTATTTGGCCTTCATATTAATACAATTCGGATCAATTGAAGTCTTTTCACAATGGTCTTCTGATCCTGCTATTAACAATCCAATTTGCACTGCTGGGTACGATCAACTAAATCCTGCGATCGTTGGTGATGGTTCTGGTGGAGCTATCATCGCCTACGAATACAAACATAGCTCTGGAACAAATCCGGATATATATGCACAGCGCATTGATGCTAGTGGCATTATTAGGTGGACAATTGATGGTGTGCCAATCTCAGAAGCTGCTAATAGTCAACTCCTTCCATCCATAACAAGTGATGGTTCCGGAGGTGCAATCATAGTATGGTATGATGGTCGAACCAGTGCTCAAAATCCAGATATTTATGCTCAAAGGATAGATTCAAATGGTGCAGTTCAGTGGACTACAGATGGTATCTCGATTTGTACAGCATCCTATGGTCAGTATAATCCGCAGATAATTAGTGACGGAGCCTCAGGAGCAATTATTGCCTGGGAAGATAGCAGATTTGGATCATTTAATACTATGTATGCACAACGTATTGATGCAAATGGTAATTTATTATGGACGGTTGATGGAGTTCCAGTTTGCAATGTGGGAAGAAGTCAATCCCATCTTAATATGATTGGTGATAGTTTTGGTGGAGCGATCCTCTCCTGGAAAGATGATATTACAAATAGAATTTATACTCAGCGAATTAACACTTCTGGTGATACGCTATGGAAAGCCAGCGGGGTATTAGTTGCGAGTCGTAACGGTGTGCCTGTAGCCGTCAGTGATGGTTCTGGAGGAGCCATCTATACATGGAGTTCAAGTGTTAGCTCAAATGTTAATATCTATGCCCAGCATATTAATGTATTTGGGGATACGACTTGGGCTGCTAATGGTATTTTAATCTGTTCAGAGGCTAACCAGAGGTTTGGAAGTTCTATAGTAACTGATGGAGCTGGTGGTGCGATAATTTCTTGGCAGGACTTCAGAAATTCTAATTATGATATATATGCTCAGCGAGTCAGCAGTGGTGGTTCTGTTATGTGGTCTTTGAATGGTGTAGAAATCTCACTGGCACCAGCTTATCAGCAAGGTCCGCAAAGTGTAAGCGATAATTTGGGTGGGGCAATTATTACCTGGTATGATTATAGAAACGGTAACTGGTCAGATATTTATTCTCAGAGAATAAATGAAAATGGAATTGTACAGTGGATAACTGACGGTGTTCCTATCTCAATACCAAACTACGCTCAGAGTGATCCGAGAATTTTAAAAGACGGAAACAATGGAGCCATCATTACGTGGCAGGACTATCGAAATAGTTATGACTATAATATTTATGCACAAAAAGTAAATGCAGATGGGTCATTAGGAACTATATCCTCTGCGAAAAATGATGAAACAGTACCTCTAGGTTTTGCATTGAAACAAAACTATCCAAATCCATTCAATCCTTCAACAACAATTTCTTTCTCAATTCCAAATGAAGAGTTTGTTACTCTTAAAGTTTTCAATTCTCTTGGAGAAGAAGTTGCTGAACTTGTGAATGAAACCAAGTCTGCTGGTAATTATTCAGTTTCATTCAATGCAAATAATCTATCAAGCGGAATTTACTTTTATAAAATCACAGCAGGAAACTTTGTGGAAGTAAAAAAGATGATGTTAATAAGATAATGATTAAATGACGGGTCAATTTTAAATTAAACGGAGTGTAAAATGAAAACAAGTTATGATTTTTTTCTCCTTTTGATTACAATGATAGTCTTGCTATTTATTACAAGCAGTAAGGCTCAACTTGTAATGACTGTCAATTCTTTAGCCGATGACCAATATGCATATGCCTGGGATGATCCGGCTACGCCTGAAGATGAATCGAATGATGGTATATGCAAAGATGAGTTAGGTAGGTGTACAATCAGAGCAGCTATTGATGAATCAAATAATATGGGTCAGCCGTTGGATTTGGGTTTCAATGTTACAGGAACAATAAATCTTGTTGACGTTCTGTATCCTGTCAGTGGCTCAATAATAAATGGTAGTCAAAATGTCGAAATATCCGGAGTTAATTGTTTTGAGCTAGATGAAAATATTGAAATAGCAGGTATTTTATTTAACAATGCGTTTCAGGCAATTTACATTTATGGAAAGCACAATAAAATAGGTAGTATATTAAACGGAAATGTCTTTACTAACTGTTATATAGCTGTTGAAATTGATGGTGATTCCAATGAAGTAATATCGAACTACTTTGGTATAGATACAGCCAAAGTGTTAAAGCCCAACACAGTTGGTTTAATGATTTGGGGAAATAATAATATAATCGGTAAACCCATAGCCACTTACTCAAATACTATTTGCGGAAACAGCCTGGCAGGGATTTCAATTTCTGAAGGCGTAGGTAATGAAATTAAATTTAATTTTATAGGAACTACATCAGCCGGGGATGCAGGACTAGGGAATAGTCAGGGAATTTTGATTAGTGGATCGGATGCAAATATTATTGGCGGCAACAATCCGACCGATGGAAATGTTATTTCAGGAAATATTGTTGAAGGAATAGCTATCTCAGGAGTACCGCCTGACAGCTACTCAGATAATACCCTCATTAAAAATAATATCATAGGATTAAAACCAGATAAAAGTGATGCTCTGCCTAATGGTAGAGGGATAGTAATTACAAACGCAGCTACAAATGCGCAAATAGTCGATAACATAATTTCGGGTAATACGAATGATGGTGTTTACATTTTCGGTTATGATCAAGAATCGTATACTCAAGGACATGTTATTCATGGAAACACAATTGGTACAAATGACAATCAGGAAATAATTGGCAACGGTAATGACGGAATTTTAATAGCTGGAAATGTTGGAAATGTAATAATTGGACAGGCTGTGAATGGTGATTATACGGGAAACTCTGTTATCGGAAATGGTTCTATAGGAATTGATATTGTCAAGTTCCAGGATTTTTCTCCACAAAAAATAACAGTAAGAAGAGATAACTTAAATCAGAATTTACTTACCAATCTTTTTGTTGATTCTACAGCAAACAATGGAATTAAGGCACCATATAATCTTCAGTATAATTCAGGACTTATAAGCGGTAAGCATCAGTTAGCAAATGTGATCATTGATATCTATGCAGCAAATGCACTTGAACTGCCCGCATCATCTTACACAAGAATAGGTACAACAATTACAGATCCCAACGGTAATTTTTCTTTAACAACAGGGCTAAATTTGGAAGCCATTACAGCAACAGCTACTGATCAGGACGGTAACACCTCAAATTTTGCCAGGCTGAATATTGTATCAGATGTTGAAAAAGAGAATGATGAAATTCCTGAGGAGTTCTCTTTAGAACAAAACTATCCTAATCCATTCAACCCCTCAACTAAAATTTCTTTTTCTATTCAAACTGAAGAGTTTGTTACTCTTAAAGTTTTCAATTCTCTTGGAGAAGAAGTTGTAGAACTTGTGAATGAAACAAAGCCTGCTGGTAATTATTCAGTTTCATTTGATGCAGCTAATCTATCAAGCGGAATTTACTTTTATAAAATCACAGCTGGAAATTTTTCAGATACAAAAAAGATGATTATTTTAAAATAATAAATAACTAATTAACTAAATTAATTTATAATCTATTTAAGGAGCTAAAATGAAAAACAAAAAATTTGTTCTTTTCTTTCTTTCACTACTTTCATTAGTACTATTTATAAGTTGTTCGAAAAGTGATTCAAATAACCCTGTAAATCCTGGCGGCGGAGGTAATAGCGGCGGAGGCGGAAGTAGTAATGAAGCAAAATTAACCCTGAATGGTGATACTTTTAATAACCAGGCAGTTACACTAAAAAATGGAACAGCTGGATATTCTATATCAGATACTGCAACTGCAGTAATTTTTATAGGTACATTAAATTCTGACACTTTACAGTTTTTTATTGTTTTCAAAGGTAAGCAAAATGGAACACAAAATTGGGGTGATGATTTTGGAGTGATGCTTACGAAAAAAAGTTCTTCGGGATTAAGCTATTATTTTGGTCAATCACAAGGTACAACTACTATTTCAAGTTATGGAGCAGTAGGCAGCAAAATAGAAGGCAGTGTTTCAGGAAAAATGATTCTTCAATCACCTGCCGCTACTGAAGTTACTGTAACTGGAAATTTTTCTGCAACCAGAATAGCTGATGTAAACTAATGTATTTAGTCTGAGGATATGAAAAGTTATGTAATATCCTCAGACATTTACATATAATTGTATTCCTTCTACACTCAAATATTTTTAGCATAATTATTTATAAGAATAATTTATATTTAATTAAATTTGATTTGTCGAAATGAAAATTAGATTTAATGAATCAAATACTACTAAAAATAATTACTGTGTCCACAATTGTACTATTTCTAATCATTTTCTATTCTTTTTTTAGAAATACTGACTTCGCAATTAGTAATTCGTTCAGTAAAATTTTTGGGGAAAGACAACCCGACTCTTCAATTATTATTATTCATATAACCGATAGTGATATTCAGCAGATTGGTCCCTGGCCGATTAAAAGAAGCTATTATGCTTTGCTGCTTCAATATTTGAATCAGCTGGAAACTAAAAAGGTCGGGTTTGAAATATTTTTAAGTGCAAAGTTTGCTTCTCAATCTGTATATGATCGGGTTCTTCAAAAGGAATTAGAGAAGTTTAATAATTTAGTTTTAAGTTCTGTTGCTGGTGATATTAAAGAAATTAATAATCAATACATAACTGATTCCTTAAGCTTACCTAGCCCAAAATTATTAAATGGAAATATAAATTCAGGGCATACTAATTTTATTCGTGAGTATGGAATAAAAATTCCCTTAAGTATCAGATACGGAAATAATTCCGAAAAAGCTTTATCATTAGTTTTGTTTGATAAAAATATTGAAAGACCTGATATAAAAATTAACTTTATTTCTACCTGGCAAAAGTTTACAAATTATTCTTTTATAGAATTTCTTCAGAAGATACAATCGAATGATCCTCAACTGAATTTATTCAAAAATAAAATAGTATTGATAGGTATCAGTGACAGACAGCTTTCATCTGGTATCTCTGCAACATTTGATGATGTTATTCCGGGTGTTGCTTTGCATGCTTTTGCTCTTGATAACTTAATTAACAAAAGATATATCTTAGATGAATATTATAATTATTCAATTCCTGTTTTTATAATATTTTCATTAGCTCTTATATTTATTTTCAGAACTGCAAAATTGTATTGGAATTTAATTGCTGTTTTCTCTCTTTTCTTTTTATTACTGCTGATTAACAGGATATTAAATATTGAACTCGCATATACTTATTTTCTGATTCCCGCCATAGCTCAGATTGTTGTAGAAGTTTATTATAAGATGATAGAAAACAGAAAAGTAATCAGCGGTTACTTTAATGAAACAGAAATATTAAAAAATCTGTTAGCCAAAAATGAAAAACAATTATTTCAACTTGAAAAAGAATTGAATCTTACTGCAACAGGGGATTCAGCTCTGCTCTTGGATAAAATCCGCGAGCTAAAAAACAATCTGATCATTTTAAAAAAATCTGAAGAAGATCTTAAGGAAACAATACTGGAAAGCGATACAAACTTTAATAATTTTTATGGTATTGTGTATAAATCTCCTAAGATGCAACTGGTGGTAGATTTGATTAAGAAAGCTGCTCCGACTGATGCAGCAATCTTAATAACAGGCGAAAGCGGGACAGGTAAGGAATTAGCTGCAAAGGCTATACATCAATTAAGCAAAAGAAGTGAGCAGAAACTTGTGGCTGTAAATTGTGCTGCCTTAACTGAATCTTTGCTTGAGAGTGAATTGTTCGGACATGTAAAAGGAGCCTTTACAGGAGCTTATAACAGTAAACTGGGTAAGTTTGAACTTGCAGACAAAGGTTCGATCTTTTTGGATGAGATTGGAGATACTTCAGAAAATTTTCAGGTTAAATTACTTCGTGTTTTACAATCAGGTGAATTCGATAAAGTCGGCTCTGAAAATACTTCTAAAGTCGATGTCAGAATTATTGCTGCGACAAATAAAGATTTGTTGAAGTTAATCGGTGAAAATAAATTTAGAGAAGATCTTTATTACAGATTAAATGTAATCAACATACATATAGAACCGCTGAGAGACAGAAAAGAAGATATAGAGGTTTTAATTAGTTATTTTTTAACAGAAGAAGATATTAAATATCAAATATCTTTAGCCGCTAAAGATGCATTATTAAATCATGATTGGAAAGGAAATGTCCGTGAGCTCGAATCAGTTTTAAAAAGAGCAAAGGTCTTCTGCCAGACTGATAATCGTACACTAATTCAACTTAATGATCTGCCAAAGGAACTGATACAAACAGGGAAACACGGTTTTGAAGAAATGGTACTTGAATCACTCAGAAGTAAAAGATTTTCACATTCTGCAATTAACGAAACAGCAAAGGAACTCGGGAATGTAAGCAGAACATTGATATCAGAAAATTTTCGGGGTTATTCGCTTAAATTATATTCTGAGGCTAATTATGATATTGAAAAAGCTGTAAATATTATTTCACAAACAAGTGATGTGGATGTAAATATTAAAGTTAAATCAAAACTTGAAACATGGCTGACAAACATTAGTAAAGATGTTGATAAATGTAAATCGAAGGATTTTGATGTTGTTAAATCGGAATTAATTTCAAAGTATAAAAACCTGCCTCAAAAATATCACGTATATCTTGATCTTGTTATTAAAAAAATACTAAATCAGCATTAATCCTTCAGCAATAATTTATTTATCGAATTTATTTTACTTTCAACTTCTTCTTGCTGAGTATTGGAGAGATTTAGTTTTTTTATGGAAATAAAATCCTCTAATGCTTCTTCATATAGTTTTTTTGATAGTAACAAATCAGCAAAATAAATACGATTATCTGGGTCTCTGCTTGTATCCGGATATTTTCTGAAAATATCTTTTGCAGCAATGATTGATGATTCGATAAATCCGTTTTCTGCAAGCTGCTTAGCACCTTTTATTCGTTTCCAACCGAATTCGTTTGAAAGTATTACTTCATTTGAAGCGGAAAGATTATTACCATACACACTTGTTGATTCTGATTTAAGTTTCTCTTTTTGCCTCGGAGCATTCAATACACGGTCAAGAGCAAGTGCCATAATTAATTCATCCAGAGATATTTTTTTAATACTTGAAATGTTTAGAGCCGAGTTCTCTTTCAATATAAAAATTAATCCTTCTCCGGTAATCTTTGCTTTTGAATTATTATCTGTGCTTACGATTGTATTTTCCGAAACAGAAGATTTTTTATCTACTTTTTGCCAGTTATTTTGTTCAGGTAAAATGAATTTAACATCACCTTTAAGTTTTTCAATCTCATAATCCTGAGCTGGTAGAATTCTAATCAGAAAGAATACGATAATTATTATTTTCATTTTGTCACCTAATAAATTTCAATAAATATCTATTATTTCGACCTTGCCGGTTATCAGACCAAAGTTATTTATTGCATCTTTGTTAAACTTTGCTGAAGCAATTGACCAGGCATCATCAAAATCTGTTAAACTTGTTGTTTCAACGGGTATCCAGATTTCATCATCACCCTTAGCATTTTTTCTTAAAAAATATTTTGTATCATTTGCGCCAAGCAGATATCCCTGTCCCGGACTTAATTTTGTATTTAGCAATACACTAACGTGCCTTATAGAGCCATCAGATTTATAATCTATAAGTGCAGTCTCAATTCCTATACTTTCCAGGAGGGAACTGTAACAGACGCTTAAGTCATCACAATCGCCGCCTTTTAATTCAAGTGTCTGTTGAGGGTACTGCACATATTCTTCAGTTGCTCTCGGATCGGCAATGTAAGTCAGGTTTTTAACAAAAGAATTAAAAATTATTTCCGCTTTCCGGAAGGTAAGTAATGAGCTAATAGTGGAATCTAAAAGTGTTTTATATCCGGAAAGAATATTTTTCGAATACTTAACAGAAAAATCCAAATCATTCTTAATAAAATATCTTAAGTTAATTACTTTACCATCCCAGGCATTTATGCTATTGATCAATAGTGGTTTTTGTATCTCATCATCAATAAAATCGTTTGAAGCTGAAATTAAGAAATCAGCATAGGTTAAATCAGGATTGGTAGATCGATAATTTTCCGGAATTATCAGGTAATAATTAACATCAGCAGTATCAAAAGCATTTACTGCAACAGGGGAAGAAGATAATACTTCATTGCTGAAATTGTTTATTCTTATTGAAGGTTTAACCTCAATCTTTGTGTCTGTAAGATTAATTACCCTTGCTTTAGCAAATGGCTCATCAAGATAAAGATCCGACAGTGCCGGATAAATACTTTTAATGATTTCAATATCAAGGAATTTTACTTTCTGCTCATTTAAGGTGTTTATTTTAAAAACAGCGTTCAATAATATTTTGTCATTACTGAATTGATTATTTATAATGTTTGAAATCCCTTGTTCTTTAAATTCATTTAAATTGTAACTCGCAGTCCGGTCGGAAAAATATTTTAGCCAAGTTAAAGCAATATCAAAATACTTTGTGATAATTAATCCGGATAAATTAATCCCGGCAAAAAAAGGTTTTTGAATTTTATCGTGGAAGCCAGAGACAGAAAGTCCTGCATTGAATGGACCAAAATTATGCAAGGCATTAAGACCAAATATAAAACTTGAATTAGTTTCATAAGAAAGATTAAAGTTAAATTGGTCAGCAAGATTGTAGTTTACTCCAACTAATAATTCTTTATTATGTTTTAATCTCAGATTTTGATATTCATTCAGATCAGCATTTTCTCTTATATTTAACAGGTTAACAGAGCAGATATTAAGGTTAATATCTCTTGTTAAATTCCAGACGAATCCAAAATCAATTTTCCAATTACTAAAAATATTTTGTTCGGTTTCTGGAATAAAATACACAGTATCAGAAAAGATTGTTGTAACTATATCCTTGTAAAATTCCTCTTTTAAGTATTTTATATTTAATCCGGTTGAAATCTTTTCATTTAACTTGTACGAGTATCCGGCAGAAAATAATTCTTTATAGAAATATCTGGTTTCAAGTGTTGATTTATTATCATTTCCATAGATCACCTGCTGTTCTGATTTTATTACAAATTCCTTTTGAAATCCCGGTGAATATCTTAGCTGCAGATAGTGTCCATTAAATTTTTTGCCTGCGGAAACCTGATAAAGACTGCTGTTAAAATTATCTGATAAAACTTCACCGCCAAATGTAAAAGAAAATACCCAGTCTTTAATGGTATTATAATTTGATGGATTAAACTCTATTGAATTGATGGATGAGAAAGACAATTCAGAAATTGAATTTACAGGATTTAATCCCAATGCGGACTGAGAATATATTTCACTTAATGAAATCATCAGTATTGTTATTATGAATAATCTCAAGGAATATCTACCAATATTGTGTGAACACTTTGAGAAGCAACATACAGCTCATTACTATTAAGATTCTTAACACCACTATACTTGCGAATCAGACTGATTGCGAATTTATTAAACTTATTTCTTGGGATATTTTTAAGTAAATAATCAGGGATGATCAGCCGGCCATCATCGTTTGTTTTTATTTTATAAAAAGGGAATGCTTTATTGTTTATCGATTTTATTCCGCCAAGAATTACATAGAAATTATTTACCGATTCACCATTCCAGTTAATTTCGATATTAAGATTATTTTGATTTCCATTATTAATAAACTTAATTGTTCCGGTAATTTCTTTTGGAGTATTAATCTCAAAACTTGAATTTTGTCCTCCGAGAAAAGCATTATAATTAAAGTTGATATTTGCATCGTACTTAAATACAAAAGGATCAAAAATCGGTCTGTTATTTAGATTAAAAAGTTCATATTTTTTTCCAAGAACTGTATCTATTAAGGTTCCTGCTTCCCGAAATCTGATTCTGTAATCTGATAAACGTGCAACAATGTTATCAAAACGAATTATTCCCGGAATAATAGTTTCATAACCAAGAAGAATATTATTTATTGGTGAACGGAAAGGTTTTGATTTATCAAAAATATAAACTTGAGCTGAAGAAATATTATCTGTTCTTCCATTGTTAGTAATCTTTATTCCGCTTAAGGATATTACACTTGAGTAGTTTAGGATTTCATTTGATACACCGCTGGTATCGTATCCGTTTGTATAATATTCATTTTCAATATCTTTTCCTATAATTTCTACTTCAAATGAATCGTTATCAATTAATTCAGTTGGTGCCGGTTCATCACAAGCAGTGTAAAAAAATAGCGGGATGATTAACAATGTATAAAAGTATCTTTTCATTTGTATTTAATCTTTAAGTTCTGATAACTTTAGTAAAACTAAGCAAACCCAATTTCTTTTGGAAATCGGGTTTGCTTTATAACTTCTAATTTAATTATGGTCTAACAAAATACGGGATTCCCCAGGATTCCATTTCAACCGGTGCAGCATCATCAAAAACAACCTGTTTTGGCATCGCATTAATTATTGCATGATAAAATCCTACATACTGATGTGTTCTGTAAGTCTGTTCATAAACTTTATTGAATACACTACCATTTTGAGTTGAAGAAATTAACTCAAATTTTTTCTTAGTTCTGTGCATTCCAAGCCTATTTGCACCGTATGTTAATGTAACGAAATCTGTATCAGCATAAGCAGAAGTTAGTTCTACTCGTAGTAATACATCTTGATTTTTAGGAATTACCGGAATATGATGCCATCTCCACCAGAAACCCCAATGTCTTACAAGATAATAATCGTTTGGTGAATTTATTTCCAGTGTATCTCCGTTAGGTAAAAATGCTGTTAATTTTGTGATGTTTATGTTTGAACTTTGTGTTCCGCCTTCAGGTAAAGATATAGCGGCAATTTTCCAGTTATGTAATGGACGAGGAGTATTTGCAATCTTAACAAATACAATATTTCTTGTAACAACAGAAGTAAAAGGTTTGGTGATTAATGTATCAGGATTAGTTGCATTCGGGTCGTACGATCCTTTTATATAAAGTATTCCTTCAAAAGTATTCGTAATTAATCCATATGCTGTATCACCTGCAATATTAATATTCACATTACGATTTACTAATCTCATTTTATGACCAACTCTGAATGGATAAATTTCGGTATTCGTTTTCTGAAGAATATCCATTTCACCACCTTCGTTATAGTTTGGCTCGAAGGAAGTTAATACTGAATCTTCTGAGACAAGTCTTTCTAGAGCCTCTTGATCAGTTGTAGGATCATCTGTAGTTTGAACTGTCATATCATCCTGGCATCCGACAAAAATAGATACCATTGCAAATACAAGTATTATCCAAAACTTTTTGAATAATTGAGAGTTTTTATTTATGCGAATCATTTTATTCTCCTGTTTTTATTGAAAGATGTTTTGTTTTTGAAAATCACCTTTCAAAGAATTGTGCCAACTGGAAAATTGAAAATACTCTTAATAAATATGTTAAAAATAGTAGTTTGATGCATTTAGAAATGCATGGAAAATTCGGTTATTTGCATGATTTATTGAATAGGGAAGGAAATAGAGAGAACTTTTTCATAACCTTTTTGGGAATAATTATTTACTTTTACAATAATAATTGAACATCACTTTTTAAAAAATAAAAACAGTATTTACAATGAGAAGAACATTTTATTTAATACTATCATTTTTACTTTCATTTCACATTTATTTAAATGCTCAGTCAATACAAAAGTTTTATCAGATAAATAATTTCAAAACAGAATCCGGCTATACTATCAATAATTGTAAAATTGGCTATAGAACTTTCGGCTCTATTAGTAAAGATTCTTCCAATGTTGTTCTTTATTGCAGCTGGTTTGGAGGCAACTCAGAGGCAATTGGAATCCTGATCAATAAATATAAGTTTATTGATACGACAAAATATTTTATAATTGCAGTGGATGCATTAGGAAATGGAGTATCATCTTCGATTTCAAACTCTGATATATCCGATTCTGTGTTTTATAGCTTATCAATCTCTGATATGGTAAATGCAAATTACAAATTGCTTACTGAACATTTCGGATTAAATAGGATTTATGCAGCAATCGGCGGGTCGATGGGCAGCATGCAGGTTCTTCAAATGGCTGTTACATATCCTGAGTTTGCTAAAAAAATAATTGCTTATGTAGCTACACCACGATTATGCAGTTCAGATCTTTTATGGATGGCAACTCAGCAAAATCTGATTGAGTCATCATTAAATTGCGGAATGAGTGAAAGGGAGGTTAGCAGATTATCTGAAATACTATCTGCTAATTTTGCCAGGACTCCTGATTATGTTACTAAAGATATTGACAGGTCTGAATTTCAAAATTATCTGGATTCATTTGATAAGGAATCAAAAAAGATTTTTACACTGCAGAACTATCTTACCCAATTAAAAGCAATGATGAAACATGATATTTCCAGAGATACAAATGAATCAATGACAGAAGCATCTGAAAAGATCAAAGCTAAAATGTTCATCATTGTAAGCAAATCCGATTTATTACTTAATCCTTCTGAAGCAATAAATCTTGCTAACTTAACTTCGTCAAGACTTTTAATACTGGATAATAATTGCGGACATCTCGCAGTTTCTTGCGAAATTGACAGAGTGAGGGGAGAGATTGCAAATTTCTTAGATGAATAAAAAATATTGGAGTTTTGATATTACGGAGCTAAAAAATTTTCAGGTTACAATATTTCACAATTCAGTTATTCTATTTTTCACAAGATTAATATGTTTTTTCGGTCTGCGGATATTTTCCAGTAACTTTATCAATCCAGCGATGGAACTTGTGAATTGATTTTACTGGTTCAACAAACATTAAAATACATTTACCTGCTACAACCTGCATTCCGTTTTCTTTGCAGTATTTAATCGCATTATCTGATTCTGAACCCTGCTGCATCCAAATGAATTTAACACCTGATTCTTTTGCCTCTTTAACAATATTTTCTGTTTCGGATGGCGGTACAACAGTAATAACTCCATCAACAACTTGATCTATTGAAGAAAGTGAGTTATAAAGTTTAACATCATTTAAAGTCCCGCCGATCTTATTAACAGCAAAAGCATTGTAGTTATTATCTTTCAGATGTTTATAAACTGCTGCTCCGAATCCTTTCCCTTTCGACGATACTCCAACGACAGCGATATTCTTTTGTTTAGTAAATAATTCAATTATTGATAAGTCCATTTGAAAATTCCTTTTATTTTCACTTTAAAATTAAAACAATTCCTTTACAAAAATTTTATTTATATTAAAAAAAATATTCATAGTAATTTCATATTTCATTAAATATATTCTATTACTTAATTTTGGCTACAATTTTTTCATACTAAATCGGGTTAAAATGGATTACATAGAAGATAAACCTATTTCTTATTGTGGTATATTCGGTATATATGGTTACGAGGGTGCATCTGCTCAGGTATATTATGGACTGCATGCTTTGCAGCACCGGGGGCAGGAAGCCAGCGGTATTGTTACAAGGTCTTTTAATGGTGATAATAAACCTCATTTTAATATTGTTAAAGGTGAGGGATTAGTGTCAGAAGTATTTGAAGACCTGTCATTACTTTCGGATGTTCTGATCGGCAGCTCAGCGATCGGACATAACAGATATTCTACAACCGGAACTGCTAAATCAAGAAAGAATATTCAGCCGTTTATGGTTAATTACAGAATGGGTAATCTGGCTATTGCTCATAATGGAAATCTGACAAATGCAAAAGAGCTTCGGGAAGAATTAGTAAATGAAGGTGCGATTTTTCAAACTTCAAGCGATACGGAAGTTATTCTCCACTTAATTGCACGAAGCAGACTTGATAACCAGATCGATCAGATAATTGAAGCATTACAGCGAATTGAAGGTGCATATTGTCTGGCTATTTTAACTGATGATAAATTGATTGCAGCAAGAGATCCGCTTGGATTCAGACCTTTGTCTATTGGAAAACTTGGTGATGCTTTTTTGGTTGCTTCTGAAACCTGTGCATTTGATATTCAGCATGCAGATTTTATCAGAGAAGTTGAACCGGGTGAACTTATAGTTATTGATGACGAAGTTATTAAAACCAAACAAATAAAATCTTATAAAATTAATGGTAATCCCCAGCCAAAAAAATATTGTGTTTTTGAGTATATATATTTTTCACGTCCCGATAGTTTTATCTTTGGACATAACGTTGATAAAATGCGACGAAGACTTGGAAAAGTACTTGCGAAAAATCATCCTGTTGTTGATCCCGATGGAGAAAAAGTATTTGTAATTAGTGTTCCTGATAGTTCAAACACCACCGCATTAGGATATGCACGGGAATTAGAAAAGATGGGGATTGATTCCAGATTAGAAATTGGTTTGATCAGAAGTCATTATATCGGGAGAACTTTTATTAAACCCGGTCAATCAAACAGAGAGATGGGAGTAAGAATAAAGTTCAATATCGTCAAAGGTGTTCTCGAAGGCAGAACAATTGTTCTTGTAGATGATTCGATTGTCCGGGGTACTACATCAAAACAGCTTGTTCATTTAATAAAAGAAGCAAAACCAAAATCAGTCCATCTCAGAATTTCATCACCACCAATAATGCATCCTTGTTTTTATGGGATGGATTTCCCAAGCAGTGAAGAACTGATCGCTTATCAGAAAAATGGAAACATTGAAGAGATAAAAAAGTATCTTGAAGTTGATAGTCTGGAATACTTAACTATCGATGAGATGTTGGAAGCAGTTTCCGAAGCGGGTAAAGATAATTTTTGTACTGCCTGCTTCTCAGGAAATTATCCAACGAAAATTACTACTAACTTCAAAAAGGAGATGTATGAAGTTTAATTCAGCTTTTCTGTTTTTCACATCAATACTTTTTTCTGTTTCATCAATAGCACAAACAACATTCTTTATTAAATATAAAGACAATGTACCTCTTAATATTATAGCTAACAGGGTTTCGGAGCAGAAAATATCCGATACTTTTGCAAACAGACAAATTAATTTACCTGAGTTTCAAATTAACTATTTTGCAAAAGGACTCGGAAAAGGGGATGAGGTATTAGAAAGAATTCTGAAAATAAAATTTTCTGAAAATGTTGATGCTGCGGATTTCAGCTCAATGCTTTATAATGATCCGGATATCGAATACATTCAAAAAGCGAATAATTATCAGATCGATTTTTTGCCAAATGACAGTCTTGCCTCTCAACAATGGGCATTAGAAAAGATAAAGGCATTTGATGCGTGGGACATAACTCAAGGTTCTGATACAGTATTGCTTGCTATAATTGATACCGGAATAGATTATGAACATCCTGATTTAAAAAATAAAATTTATTTTAACTCAGGTGAAATAGGAATTGATCAATTTGGAAATGATAAAAGATCAAACGGAATTGATGATGATGGTAATGGTTTTGTTGATGATTATATGGGATGGGATTTTACTGATAGATTAGGATTTCCATTCGATTCTACCGGAGGGGATTATTTAGACTGGGACAACAATCCTTTTGATGAAAATGGACACGGGACCTATATAGCAGGAATTGCAGGAGCCGAAACAAATAATTTTACCGGTATATCCGGTGCAGCTCCGCTGATTAAAGTTCTGAATCTGCGTGCTTTTGATCCCGGAGGATATGGCGAAGAAGACGATGCCGCTGCAGCTATACTTTACGCAGTACAGATGGGGGCAAAAGTTATAAATATGAGTTTTGGTGATAATGCGTTTTCTTATGTATTGCGCGATGTTGTCAGATATGCCTATAGTCAGGGGATTGTGCTTATTGCAAGTGCGGGAAATACGGGTTCGAATATGCCGCACTATCCATCCGGTTATTCTGAAGTAATATCTGTTGGTAATTCTACTCGTGAAGATTATGTTGCTGGTAGTTCAAATTACGGTTCAACAATCGATCTGGTTGCTCCAGGTTCTTCTATACTAACAACTTCAAGGAATAATGGTTATGCAGAAATAAGCGGAACTTCAGCTTCAGCGCCATTTGTTTCAGCAGCAGCAGCATTAATTCTCTCTCGTAATATTTTTACGAATGAAGAAGTAAAACAAATTATTAAATCTACTACAGATGATATTGGTGAGCCTGGCTGGGATATAAAAAGCGGAGCCGGAAGATTAAATTTATTTAAAGCACTTTCGGTTACTGCTCCATCTGCTATAAAATTTAATTCACCTACTCAGGATTTTGCAACTTCAGGTAATAATATTCCGATTAATGTTTCTGTTTTATCTCCTTATTTTACTTCATTTAGTTTGGAATATGGAATTGGGCTTAACCCTAAAAACTGGACTAACTTGATAAGCAATCAGCAAAATCAAATTTCAAATGAAGAGATACTGGATTTGGATGTATCTGGATTCGTTGATACAGTTTATACTTTAAGATTGGTTGTAAATCAAACAACCGGAAGAACACTTGAAGAGAGAGTAAACTTTTATGTTGATAGAAGTGCACCGGTTGCTGAGTTAATATCAATAATTCCAGCGTTTTATGGTGATAAAACTACAGTTCTTGCTTCGGTTTATACTGATGATCCTTCAATTGTTCGTTTGTATTACAGACTATATGGAACTATTGATTATAATTTTATTACTCTGGATGGATTTACTATTAATAATCAGTTTGTTAAATCACTTCATTATGGTTTCATCCCTAAAGATCTTATAGATCAAAACTCTATTTATGAACTTTACTTAGAAGCTGAAAATCTTGTGGGATTAAAAACAATTATAAAAAACAATAACACTGATTTTTTGGTTTCAACTTCATTTGAAGCTGAGATTTCTGCAGATTATGTACAGCCTTTTACTTTACCTGCCGGTAGTATTTATGAGGATCAGATTTCTTTATCAAATAATTCGAGAGATATTATTATAAGAAAAAATTTATCACCTAAAGTGTCATCAATTTATTCTTTTCAGAATAATGAGTTTGTTCTTGTTGATTCACTTAGTGATCGAATTGTTAAGTCGGTCGGTGATTTTAATAATAATGGTTTAACGGATATGTTAAATTATTTTGTTCGTGATGGTTTTATTGATGAACAAAATGGTTCTAACTCTTATTCCTTTTCTGAAAAATACTCAAATGTTGGTGGTAAGTTCTGGCCGATTTTAGCCAAGGATGTTGATAATGACGGGATCACAGAAATATTCAGTGTTTTGAACGATACAACTGTTGAAGTGTGGGAAGTAAATTCATCTTTAACTCTTAATAAAGTAGCTTCACTGGCAAATTTTTCTCCATCAAGATATGGATTAAACATAATTAACTCACCAAATGCTGTAATTACTGATATTGACGGAGATGGGATTAATGAATTCTGGATGATAGATCAGGATGGTGATATCTTTGGATATAAGATAACCGGAAATAATAAGTTCGATAAAAGTATGGTGATTGAAACAGGTTTTCTGGGTTCGTCTGCACATCTTGCAGCTGGTGATTTTAATGGAGATGGAAGACAAGAGCTTGCAGTTTTATTACATTCAATAGATGAACTGGATATTTCGCCATTCTACAGACTTATTGTATTTAATATTTTAAATAATCAAGTTAACTTCTTATTAGATCAGGCTTTAATAGATGCTTCTACTGAATTTAATAATACGTTTCGAAGATCTGAGAATAGTATCAGACTTAAGGACCTTGATAATGACGGCTCAGATGAGTTGATTCTTTTTGTATTTCCATACTCATATATCTTTAAAAATGAATTTGGTTCGGTTAAGATAGTTTCATACAAAGAGAATATAAATTCAAATTCGATTTTTATAGGTGATTTAAATGATAACGGAATACCTGAGGTGGCTTTCCCGACAGAAAATGGAATACAGTTTGTCGAATTTGCTTTTTCTAATCAAACTTCCAAACCACTTGGATTAAATGGTTTTAGTTTATCTGGTACATCTATCCAATTAAAATGGTCTGCTCTTGCAGAACGATATTATATTTACAAAGGATCAAGTCCTGATAGCTTGATTTTAATTGACTCATTAATATTTGAAACTAATTATACCGATAATTCAGTAGATCCTGATAATCATTATTATTATGGCGTTCGATCTTATGATCCTACTAAGTTAATTCCATTATCTGGAATGAGTAATATTATTAATGTTTATTCACATATTCCCGCAATTCCAATTAATGCTGTTAGTAATAGCAGCAAAAGTGTTATAGTTAATTTTTCTGAAAAGATGAAAAACACAATCGATAATCTTCAATCATTTAATGTTTTAGGATTTGGTTATCCTAATTCTATTACTGCAAATAATCAATATTCGTATTTATTAACTTTTAATTCAGATTTCTCAAATGGTGAGCATCAAATTGTTATAAAAGACATCAAGGATTTTTATGGCTCACCAATTCAAACCGATACTTTAACATTTACAACTTTATCCAGACCAGAAGATCCTTCGTTTTATGTTTCAAATTTTGAAATTATTAATTCATATAAAATAAAACTCACATTTAATTTTCCGGTTGATGAAACTTCTGCATTAAATACAAATAATTATATCTTTTCACCAGATAATAAAGTATCATCAGTCCAAATCGATCAGCAAGATTCTAAAAATATTTATCTCGATTTAACAGGTAATAAACCTGTTGGTTCGATAGGGAAGGAATATGTTTTAAGAATTGAAAACTTATTTTCAGATGTCTCATCCGGCGGAGTTAAAATAAATTCCGGCGCAGGAAGTTATCTGGTACTTTCTACATTTGCAAAGGATCTATCAGGTGTTTTTGTATATCCAAATCCTACAAAAGAAAACTCTGAAAAAATAACTTTTGCAAATCTTCCACAAAGGGCAAAAATAACTATCTGGTCAATTGATGGTAAAATAATTTATGAGTTGGAAGAAAATGATGGTAATGGCGGTGTTGATTTTTATCTAAAAGATTTTTCCGGCAACCGAATTTCGAGCGGGGTATATATTTATCGTATTGTTCAACTGGATAATATGAGAAATGAAGGCGAAGAAAAACTTGGAAAGTTTGCAATCATAAGATGAAATATTCCAGACAGGAAATATTTACGATATCAAACGGAATAAGTTTATTAAGACTTTTATTAGTTATTCCTCTCTGGTTTCTGCTTGATCATTATGAATTTCAATCTGTAAGATATATTACATTTGCTCTGTGCCTGTTTGCCGCAGCAACTGATATTCTTGATGGATTTCTTGCCAGAAAATTAAACCAAATAACAGAGTTTGGAAAAATAATTGATCCATTGGCTGATAAAGCAGCAATGGCAGTTGTTGTAATTAAATTATTTTTGATAGGTGAAATAAATTTATTCTTTTTCCTGACAATATTCCTTCGTGATATACTCATTTTCTTCGGAGGTTTAATTGTAGCAAAAATACTCGGTACTGTTTTACCATCGAATATACTTGGCAAGATAACTGTATTGTGTATCGGTGTTGTTGTTCTTTTAATACTGCTTGGAACAGACAGAAATAGTTTAATATTTACTTTGTTCTATTATTCAAGTGTTGTTTTAATGTATATTTCATTTCTTGCCTATGTTTACAGAGCAATAGAATTTATAAAAAAGAAAAAAAATGAGTCTATTTAAAAATTTCAATCTAACTAAATTAAAAGAAGGTTTAAGTAAAACCAGAAACAAAATAGTTAATTCTATTACAGAAGTTGTAACCGGTAAAGCTGTACTGGATGAAGTGGCAATTGATCAGATTGAAGAAATACTTCTAAGTTCTGATATTGGATTTGATACGACTGAAAGAATAATTGAAAATGTCAGAAAAAATCTTAAATTAGAAAAAGAACGTACCGGTGAAAAAATAATAGAAGTTGTTAAAGATGAATTAACAAAAGTTGTTTCCAATAATTTAGTGTCAAATGGTTCTGATGAAAAGACTCCATTTGTTATTCTTATTATAGGAGTTAACGGAGCAGGGAAGACAACAACTGTGGGAAAGTTAGCACATAATTATAAAAAGATTGGTAAAAAAGTTATCATCGGGTCTGCCGATACTTTTCGTGCTGCTGCAAATGAACAATTAGAAATCTGGGCTAAGCGTGCTGAAGTTGATATTATCCAGAGCACTAAAGGTACTGACCCATCTTCTGTTGTTTTTGAAACATTAACAAAGGCTGTTGATGATAAGTATGATATTGTTCTTATTGATACTGCCGGACGACTGCATAATAAAACAAATCTTATGAACGAGCTTGATAAAATAAGAAGAGTGATAAAAAAAATTATTCCACTTGCTCCTAATGAAACATTTTTAGTCTTAGATGGTAATACAGGACAAAATGCGGTAAAACAAACTGAAGAGTTCTCCAAAGTTACCGATATAACAGGATTAGTAATTACTAAATTAGATGGTACTGCTAAAGGTGGAGTTGTTTTTCAGATTGTATCAACTCATAATATTCCAGTTAAATTTATTGGAGTCGGTGAAGGAATTGATGATCTTATGGAATTTAATCCACAATCATTTGTTAATGCAATATTTAATTAGGTTTTACTATGCTGATGAAAAGACCCAGGCACAGAGTTTTTGATTATCCATTTAGGTTTTATAAACCTGAAGAAGATGAACAAGAAAGAAGAAAACGAAAACTTGGTTTTACAAGTTACAGAAAATACAAACATCAGAAAAAAAGTCCTGTTTTGTGGATAGTATTTATACTTGCAGTGCTTTTTATTATTTACAAGCTAAGTGTCAGATAAGGGAATCTGATAGTTTACATAATATACATTATAGGACAGTTTACCATTCCTTTGTTTTTTCGATATTTTCATCTTTACCGAACAAAACTAAAATATCATCGGCTTCAATTACATAATCATGTCCCGGCATTACTATCTTTTCTTTTAATCCTGATTCATCAAACATTTCATCGTATTTTTTTATCATCAAAATTTCTAATCCAAATTTGTTTCTGATTCTTAAATCTTTCAGATTTTTTCCGATAAATTCATAACTTGGTTTTCTCTCAACGATTGAATAGCCATCTGAGATTCTGGAAGTTCTGGACTCGTTTAGAGTTGATATTTCTCTTGTCAGTCCTTCTGCTAAATCACTTTTTAAGCTTAGGTTATTATAAATCGATAGTATATCATTTCTGGTAATTACTCCGATTATATTTCTATCAACCGGATTATTTATAACCGGCAGTTCTTCAATTTCACCCTTAGTTAAAATTTTTAAAGCATAGTCAAGGTCCTGATTTTTAATTACGAAAGCAGGTTTATTATCAGCGATATCACTTGCAATAAGCGACATTTTTAATGAATCAAATTCAGTGATTAGATTTCGAACATGCTTATCGGAAATAACACCTGTAAGTTTCTTATTCGAATCAATTGTATAAATTCTATGAAATTTAGATTTCATCAAGCTGGTAACAACTTCTTGTAACGTAACATTTTGATCAATTAAGACAGGGTTTTTCTGCATATAGTATTCTGCTATCATATTCTTTAAAATACTTGTTTCTTTTGCAGAGGTAAGCTTAAATCCTTGTCTTTCCAATCTTTTAAGATGAACCGGACCTTTAAGCACAATTTGAGTTACAGTTGAACTTACAATAACCGCAAGCATAAGCGGTAAAATCAAAGAGTATTCCTTTGTCATTTCAAAAATCATTAGTATTGCAGTAATAGGTATAGAATTAATACCTCCTAAAACCGCACCCATTCCGACTAAAGTGTATGTTGTTGAATCAAGCTCTAATCCGAACAAATAATACATTAACACAGAAAAAAGATATCCTAAAGCAGCTCCCATAAATAATGACGGAGCAAAGGTACCGCCAAAACCACCGGAGTTTAAAGTTAAAGGCACTAGAAAAAACTTTAGTAACAATAAAATAAGAACAACTCGCCAGTCTAAAGCTGCCTTCAGGATTTGATTAATTCCAGTATAACCGATTCCGAAAATCTCTTTATAAAAATAACCGCTGACACCAACAAGAAGCCCGATAAAAATCATAAGCATCCATTTTGGAAATATTTTACGAATTTTATTCTTTATAAATCTTTCAGAGAAAAAATCAAATTTCAAAAACAGAATTGAAACAATACCGCCGAGAAGACCTAAAATTATAAAAAGATATAAGTAATAATAATCTCCAATATCCGGTGCGCTAAACATAAAGACCGAATTATTGCCTAAAAATATTCTTGCAATCGCACTTGCTGTAACAGAAGCCAGAATTAAAGCTGAGAAAGTTGGAGTATGGTAATCATTAAGTAAAATTATTTCGAGAGCAAAAAAAACTCCTCCTAACGGAGTATTGAAAATAGCGGCAATAGCAGCACCTGAGCCGGCGGTAGTAAATATTCTTCTTCGCTGGTCAGAAACTTTCAACAAGGTTGCAATCTTACTGGCAACACCACCGCCTATCTGAGCCGCAGGACCCTCAGGTCCCACAGTACCGCCTGAACCGATTGAAATAACCGGTGCAAAGAAATGGAATAAGGTAGTTCTAAAAGAAATAATTCCTTCCCTTGTAGCTACTGATTTAATAATATCCAGCACTCCCCTTCTCTTGGATATTTCAGGTGCGGCTTTAATCATCAAATACTGGATGAACATTCCAATTGCAGGCAGCAGAATAACAGCCGCTGCACCTAAAAAATACAGACCTCCCGCTGTTCTTTCAAAAAATATTCTGTTAAAGAATTCAATTGATAGATGAAAAAAGACAGCAGATAGACCAGCAGCTACTCCGATTATAATAGCATAAATACTGAAAGAAATATATTCTGGAAATGAATGTTTCTCCAGATATTCTTTTATCGAATTAATTATTTTTGAAATTATAACTTTATCCTCAATAAATTTCAGTTATACTTATAAAAACCCTCACCAGTTTTTCTGCCAAGTTTATTAGCAGCCACCATCTTTTTTAATAAAGGGCAAGGTCTGTATTTAGAATCATTGTAACCTTCAAAAATAACATTCATAATTGCAAGACAAACATCCAATCCGATAAAATCAGCTAAAGTCAGGGGTCCCATTGGATGAGCCATCCCAAGTTTCATAACTGAATCAATTGCTTCTTTTGAAGCAACACCTTCCATTAGTGCAAAAATAGCTTCATTTATCATCGGCATTAGGATACGATTTGAAATAAATCCAGGATAATCAAACACTTCCACAGGCTCCTTATCTAATTTATAAGATAATTCCTTTATTGTATTGAATGTTTCATCCGAAGTTGAATAAGCCCGGATTACTTCAACTAATTTCATAACCGGAACTGGATTCATAAAATGCATACCGATAAATTTTTCGGGTCTGCAAACTGCAGAAAGTTCTGTAATAGAAATTGATGATGTGTTTGAAGCAAAAATACAATCCGGATTGATTCGATTTTGTAATTCCTTAAATAAAGCTAACTTAACTTCTTTATTCTCGAAAATAGCTTCTATAATTAATTGAACATCAGTCGGTATTTTCTCAATACCTGTTGTCCTGATAATTCTTTCAAGTACTTTATTTTTCTGATCATCAGTGATTATTTGCTTTTTAACCTGTCTATCCAAATTAGCAGTAATAGTATTGATTGCTCTGTCCAAAAGCGCTTCGGATGTTTCAGTTAAATAAACATCAAAATTGTTTAATGCAAATACATGAGCAATTCCATTTCCCATTGTTCCGCCTCCAATAACAGCTACTTTTTTGATATTCATATTTAACTCCTTTTATAAATAATTTTTGATTATAACTGCTGAAGCTTCTCCCCCGCCTATGCACAAAGATGCCAATCCAAGATTTAGCTTTCTTCTTTTCATTTCGTGGATAAGAGTTACTAGTATTCTTGCTCCGCTGGCACCAATCGGATGACCCAAAGCAATTGCACCTCCATTGACGTTAACATTCTCTTTTGTTAATCCTAATATTTTATTAACTGCAAGTGAAACGACTGCAAAAGCTTCATTAATTTCCCACAGATCTATATCATTAATTTTCAGCCCTGCTTTTTTCAATACTTTATTTATAGCATCTGCTGGTGCAGTTGTAAATTCGATTGGTGCCTTGGCTGCTGAGCTTTGAGCAACAATTTCAACTAAAGGTGTCAGATTAAGTTCCTTTGCTTTTTCTTCACTCATAACCAGAAGTGCTGCTGCACCATCATTAATACTTGAAGCATTTGCTGCAGTTACAACTCCATTCTTTTCAAAAACTGGTCTAAGTGAAGGTATCTTATCATATTTTACTTTACCTGGCTCTTCATCTTTGCTGATAGCAATCTCGCCTGCTTTTGAAGTTTGTATTATTGGATAAATTTCTTCATCAAATCTTCCGGAATTTACCGCTTCATTAGCTCTCTTATAAGATTCAATTGCAAATTGATCAAGTTCTTCTCTTGTAAATGAAAAATCTCTTGCACAAGATTCAGCACAACTACCCATATGAATATTATTATAAACATCCCACAAACCATCTGTAATTATGGAATCTTTTAATTCTCCGTGTCCTAAGCGATAACCATTTCTTGCATTTAAAAGAAGATAGGGAGCGTTGGTCATACTTTCCTGTCCACCGGCAATAACTATATCTGCATCACCCAATGCTATTGCTTGTTGAGCTAACATTACTGACTTCAAACCACTACCGCACATTTTATTTATTGTTAAACACTCAGTTTTTACCGGAAGACCTGCGAACAATGCTGCTTGTCTTGCAGGTGCTTGACCTTGTCCAGCCATTAAAACATTCCCCATAATTACTTCATCCACATAACCTGGGTTAAGTTTAGAATCTTCTAAAACTGATTTAATTGCAAAACTACCTAATTGTGCTGCTGAAAATTGGGATAAGACACCATTAAATGAGCCAATAGCTGTTCTTTTTGCAGATACTATAACTGTCTTCTTCATAATTCCCTCGGTTTAAAATAGTTAATATTATTTTTTCAAAAATAAATAAATAAATGTTAAAAGAATTGTAATTCGAAAGAATAATTATGTAGTAACCAAGGATATTTGCGAAATAATATTACTCACTGCAACATTTATATTAATATTGTTTTTAGTAGAGTTTGAGATGTTATCAAGTTTACTAATTACAGATTGAATATTCGCTTCAGGAAATTTAGTATCAAATTTTTGAATAGTCTCAAGATGTCTGGCAAAATACAACTTAGAATTTGTATTATACCGATATCGCTGCAAGTCATTGAACCAAGTTAAAAGTAGGCGGATTATAAGTCTAAATTTTTGCTGGTCAGGTTCTGAAATTATTTCTTCAAACTCAGTAAATGCAGAATTAAATTTTTTACCAAAAGAATATCTGAGTATCCTTATCACTTTTTCCAATAATTCAAACAAATTACTTTCAATTAATGATATTGCAGTCTGAATTGAACCATCTGAAAAAGGAATTACATCATTTGCTGATTCTTCTTGAATATTAAATTTTTCAGTTAATATTCTCTTTAATTCCTGCTCAGGTATCGGTTGAAAAATAATATTCCAACATCGGGATTTTATTGTTTCTCTGAGTTTTTCCGGAGCTGAAGTTGTTAAAATAAATACTACTCTGTTTGGCGGTTCTTCAAGATTTTTAAGCAATGCGTTTTGTGATTCTTCATTCATCAAATGAGCTTCTGAAATCAGAATTATCCTATAGTTTATATCGTCATAGTTTAAGGTTAAAAATTTTTTTATATCTCGGATACTGTTAACTTTTATCTGATTAGCCTTAGGTATTCGGATTTTATAATACGGATTTTTTGATTTGATTTGAAATTCAGAGTTGACAATTTCTATTTCATCAGGTGCTAATTTTTCTAAGGGACCATTCTGTTCCGTTTCGTTTTTTCCTCTGGGAAGCGGAAAAATATATTTAATATATGGTTCTGATAAGTTATTAATAGATTGAATAAGTTTTGAGTTTTTTATCTCATCATAACTATCAATCAGATTGAGTTCTTTTGCGAAACTAATTGCAGCATTATCTTTACCCAGTCCTTCATTTCCAGAAAATAAAAAAGCATGAGGAATATTTTTGCTTCTGAGAATAGAAGTCAGCACTAACTTAACTTTTTCATTACCAGCTATTTCATTTAAATAATTGCTCATAAAAAAAGGCGCTCAAGGCGCCTGAACTTAATTATCTTCATCGTTATAAAAAAAGTCTTCATCGGAAGGATAATCAGGCCAAATATCCTCAATTGATTCGTAAGGTTCATCCGAATCTTCAAGCTCTTTTAAGTTTTCAATAACTTCATAAGGGGCACCGATTCTATCGGCATATTCTAATAGTTCTTCTTTAGTTGCAGGCCAAGGGGCATCATCAAGAAAAGCCGCTAGTTCAACTGTCCAGATCATTTAAGTAAAAATCCTCCAAAGTTTATATCACTTAATTAGATTCAAAATAATTATATTCGTCAAAAAAGAATTCAACGGGGTTCAGGTTTTCACCATTATGTAAAACTTCATAGTGTAAGTGCGGTCCAGTAGATAGACCAGTGTTACCTGACTTTGCTATAATCTCACCTCGCTTAACACTTTGTCCTTCATGTACCATAATCTTTGATAAGTGAGCATAGATTGTTCTATAACCAAACCCATGATCTATTTCTACTGCCAATCCATATCCAGGTTTTGAACCAGAAAATATTACTTTCCCTTTACCAGAGGATTTAACATTTGTTCCAACATCAGTTATAATGTCAATTCCGCTATGCATTTTGTTTACACCTAAGACAGGATGAACACGCATTCCATAACTATCACTGCTATACTTTCCATTAGTAGGTAAAATAGCAGGAATACTTTCATAGAAAGCTCTATTTTGGTTAAGCTTGCTCACAATCTCATTATATTGAGCTTTCTCAAACTCAAATCTTTGGGAAACTTTATCAATATTCGTCAGTGCATCTGATACTTCTCCCGAAAAGTCATCATAAAATTTTTCCAATGAGCTGCTGCCGCCTATACCAAATGTTCTTTCTTCAGTGTTAATGGGAGTTAAATTAGTTGCAAGTCTTAATTCGTCACTGATTTCTGTAATTGAAGATAATTCTTTTTCTAAATCAGAATACTTCTTGGATAATTTTAATATGTTCCCCTTTAATTTTTTATTTTCATCTTTCAGAATGGAAATATCGTTTTCGTTGTTTAGAAGTCCGGAAACAAGATAAAATGTTCCAAATATTAATGCACTGAAAAAAATTACAGATACTGTAAAATAAGTAACAAGCTTTTTCTTGAAATGCTTTATTTCAAGAAAATTCAAACTTTTTTCAGAGAAATAGTAAAACTTTTTCATAAAATGTGGTGCAACTTAAAGAAATGAGTCTGTTTTGTCAATATCAAAAATATATAAAATATTCATTCAAAATCGTGTTCAAAATAATCAACTTCTCTGCTTAAAGCTGCATTTTTCTTCCTCAATTTTTCATTAAGCTTGCCTTGAAATACTTTAGCAGCATCATATCCATAGTGTTTTAGTAAATAGTTTAATCCAATAATTTCTAAGATAACTGTTATATTTTTACCGGGAATAATCGGCAATTTAATGTAAGGGATATCTACATCCATTATGTTTATAGTTTTGTCTTCTAAACCTGTTCTGGTATAATCAGAACTATCATTCCAGAATTCTAACTCAACAACAATCTCAAGTCTTTTTTGTAATCTGATGGCTCTAATTCCAAATATACTTTGAATATCAATTATTCCTAATCCTCTTATCTCCATAAATTTTTGACCAATTTCGGTAGCTGAGCCAAGTAAAATTCCTTCACCTTTTTTTGTAAGAATAATTACATCATCAGCTACTAAGCGATGACCTCTTTCAATCAAATCTAATGCTACTTCACTTTTTCCAATTCCTGATTTTCCAGTAACCATAATACCCACACCATAAACATCAACAAATGATCCGTGAAACGACATACGCGGAGAAAACTGATCATCTAAAAAGTCACTTAAGAAATAAACGAGTTTTGTTGTAGAATAACTTGTTTGAAACAATGGGATGCGAAATTTATTGGCTTTCTCAAGTAATAATGGAATCGGTTTATTATTATCAGTTAGAATAATACAAGGGATGTCAAACTTAAAAATTTTCTCGAGAGATTCGTTCAATTTTTGGGGAGTCAAGTGTTCTAAATATCTCATTTCAGTATTACCAAAAATCTGAACTCTGGTATATGAAAATAAATCAACAAAACCGGCCAGGGCTAAGCCTGACCGGTGTAAGTTTTGTTCATATATTTTTTTTTCAAAATCGTTGTTTTCACTCAACAGCTCTAATTTGCAAATTCTTTTTGCGTTTTCGAAAAGAAATCCTACTGTAATAAATTCTTTTCGACTAACAGCATTCTGATCGAATTTCATCATCTTGCTTTTGAGACCCTTTTTGATTTTATGGTTTTTAACTGTCTTCTGAGTTTTTCTGCAGCTGAACTTATCGCCACCTTGAACTCTTCTGACTGATCTGCTGCATTTAATGTTTGACCAGGGATATATAAAACAACTTCTGCTTTTTTAATACTATTCTGATTATTCTGATAACTAAGGATTACGTCTGCTCCGATGATATCATCATTAAATTTTTCAAGTGAAGTAATTTCATCCCTGATAAATTCCTTTAATGTATCGTGCGCTTTGAATTTTCTGGCTGTTATCTGAATATTCATTTTATCCTCCGTTTATTATGATTTTGGATGAGATTTTTTATATGTGGTTTTTAATCTTTCTATACTTACATGAGTATAGATTTGTGTTGTTGATAAATTTTCGTGTCCTAATATTTCTTTTACTGCTCTCAAATCAGCTCCTTTATCAAGCATATGGGTAGCTGCACTATGACGCAGAATATGAGGGCTTTTCTTTTTAATGTCTGAAACTCCGGATAAATATTTGTTAACAATTCTATAAACAAATCTTGGGTAGAGTTTATCATTTTTTTTAGTTCTAATCAAGTAATCATTTTTTGACGAAACAGGATTTAACTCTAAATATTTTGAAATTGCAAGCATTGTTTTTTCTCCAACCGGTACTATGCGGGTTTTATTTCCTTTACCAGTTACAAGAAATTGTCCTTTATTGGAATTGTACTCTTTATACTTCAGGTCACAAAGTTCACTGACTCTTAAAGCAGAACCGTATAGAATCTCAAAAATAACTGTTACTAATTCCGGTTTTTCATTTGTCTTTTCAACATTATTAAGCAATTCAGGGAAAGCCGAATCAGAAATTATCTCCGGTAATTTTCTTTTTGATTTTGGATTCTTAATTAATAATACAGGATTTTCCTCTATCATATCGTTTTGGAAAGCATATCTGAAAAGACTTCTTATGGCTGCTAATTTTCTTGAAATAGTTTTTTTGTCAAATTCTTTTTCATTTAAAAACATTAAATATGATTTTAAGAAGCGTTCTGTAATATCAGATATTTTTGATTTCTCTTTTAAAGCACAATATTTTTCAAATTCAGCAAGATCATTTGTATAAGCTAACAGTGTATTCTCAGAATACCTGCTAACATTACGCAAATTGGATAAAAAACTATTTATTAGCGTCTCTATTGTCACAACAATTATCAAATAAAACTTTGGTTAAATAAAACTAACTGCATGATGAGATCCTGAAATATTTTTATTCATCGGATCAATTGAGGTTTTTATTAATTGATTAAAATCTGGTTACAATAAAGTAAAATTTATTTTAGAAAGCAATCTGTTTTCTAATCTTTTCATTATTTTTTTCTCATCTGGTGATTTATCATCATAACCTGTTAAATGTAAGATACCATGAATAACGAGTCTTTTTATCTCTTTTTCAAAGGTTACTTCAAATTTTTTTGAGTTTAATAAAGCCTCATCTAATGATATATAAATTTCTGCATCTATTAATTCTTTGTCATTTGAATAATCGAATGTTAATATATCTGTATTATAATCGTGTGATAAGTGTTTTTTGTTTAACTCTCTTATCTCATTGTTATTTATAAAATTTATTTGTAAAGCCTGTATAGAAAAACCGATCTCTTCTGATAAATAATAAACTAATTGATGAATTTTCTTTTTATTCAGAGGTCTATTTTTGTCAGAGATACTTAGATTCTTCATCAATAGATTTAAAATGTTTTTAACAAGGAATCAACTGTTATTTCTGTGTAACCAGCATATCTTAAAGCTGATTTTTCAAATTCATTCATTTCAGTTTCGGTTAAATCTCTTACAATTTTTGCTGGAACGCCAGCAACCAGTTTTCCTGAAGGAACCACAAAATTTTGTTTAACTACAGAGCCTGCTGCAACCATAGCCTTTTCTTCAATAATTGCTCCGTCTAAAACAATAGCACCAATGCCTATTAAACAAAGGTCCATCAGAGTGCAGCCGTGTAATTTAACAGCGTGCCCAATTGTTACTTTGTTTCCTATATTCAGGGGAAACTTTCCATTAGTTACATGCAGCATTGAGTTATCCTGAATATTTGTTGTTGATCCGATCTTTACATAATGCACATCGCCTCTTATCACTGTATTATACCAGATACTTGAATCCTTGCCAATTTCAACATCACCAACGATTTTAACTCCTGAGGCTAAAAAAACGGTTTTATCTATCTTTGGAAAAAGATCTTTATAAGGAAATAATTTAACTTCATTATAATGTTTGTTTAATCTTTGTATTTTGGAGGCATCCATTCTCTTCTATTCCAGTTTTTTAATTCTAAAGTTATACTTCCGATTATTACCTGCATTTTAGCACGAATCGGAATTGCATATTCGTCATTTGAAAACCATCCTTCAAAATAACCTGTCAGACCAAAAATACCTCTGAACTCTGTTTCACCATCAAGATACACGCAATCGATATCATAATTAACAGCATCAATATCCTGATTTTCATTCTCTTTATAAAAGTTAATATGAGTCTTTTCAAATTTTTCATTAATAAAAACAGGAACTGTTAATTTTTTCTGAAGTCCGGTTCGCATCCGCGCATAATAGAACAATGATAAACCATCTAAATAATCATTATCTGTTTTGTACAATGAATCTGTCCAGATTTCATTCGTCCTTTCACGACCCTTTTTAATATGAATAGTTTTTATAGTTTTATCAAACTGATAGATCGTAAAGGTTGTATCGCTTTTTATTATAGTTCCTTTGAAATAACGGGAATTCTGCTTTTGATCGAATTTTGTTTCATAGATTTGATGCAGGTCCACGAAAGGTATTCCGTAATATGAATCAATGAATGCAATAGCACTATAAAGTGTATCATTTTTTTCTGTAGTTGAACTAATAACTTTTAGTCTAACCTCCCCTATCTCAAAGGCAAGATATTTTACAACATAGGTTATATCTTCACCAACAATAATTTTCTTAGGTTTATAATCAGTAGTAAAACTATATACCTTATTTGATGAAGGTAAAGGACTAAACAAAAGTATTAAAGATAAAATCAGAATAAAATTATTTTTCAATTTAATTCAGCTATGTTTTTTGCTTCATCAAACAGAGTTAATGCCTTGTTCATTTGTTCATCAGCAGTCAACAAAATTGAATACCAGCCTTCATTTTTCCAATAATTTCTTGCTATCTGTGCTTTTAATCTTGCAGCTATATAATCTTTATCTTCATTAAATTCTTTTTCGTCAAACTCAACATCTTTTGATTTAGCATAATCAATAAAGTTTTTTAGAAACAGATCAGATACTAAAAAATTTTCTTTGAATGATTTCAGATCCGGGTATTTTTCTTTAATCATCCCATTATTTTTATCAAGATATGAAAGGATATAAGTATAAAAAATATTTTTTCTTAACAGGTTTTGTGTAAGCAGTGTTACAGATTTCGACTTAATAATATAATCAGGAGTTATACCGCCTCCTCCGTAAACAAGTCTGCCTTTTTTGGTTTTATAAACAGGTCTTACAGAATCCTTTTCGGCAGTATGATTTATATTTTCACCTTCGGACTTATCTTCTTCAGTCAACTCGGAATAATATTCGGTTTTATCTTTTTTATTTTTATAATCCCGCTGTATCAATCTTCCGCTTGGAGTATAATATCTTGATATTGTTAACCTTAATGCAGAATTATCCGGCAGATCAAATTGTCTCTGAACAAGTCCCTTTCCGAATGACGTTTCACCTACTATTAGACCCCTATCCCAATCCTGAACTGCACCGGAAACTATTTCACTTGCAGAAGCACTGCCGTGATTAATCAGAATTATAATTGGAATCTTTTCAAAGATTGAAGACTCTGAAGCAAAATACTGTTCATCGAATTCCTGTCTTCTTCCCTCTGTGTAAACAATCTTCTTCTTATCATCAATAAAAAGGTCAGATATTTTTACTGCCTGATTTAAGTATCCGCCAGGATTACTTCTTAAATCAAGAATAAGCTGTTTCATCCCATCGATATTAAGAGCCTGCAGCGCATTATTAAGCTCGTCATAAGTTGTTTCTGAAAATCTTGAAACACTTACATAGCCCGTATTATTATCAATCATAAAATGTGCATCAACAGAATAGAGTGGAATTTTATCTCTTACAATTGTGTATTCAATTTCTTTTGTAATACCTGTTCTTATGATTGAGACATTAACTTCGGTGCCGGCTTTACCTCTTAATTTTTTTCTTACTTCGTCATTGGTGATACCGATTATATCTTCGTCATCAATTTTAACAATTCGATCGCCGGGCAAAATCCCAAGTGCTTCACTTGGTCCGCCGGAAATAGCTGAGACAACTGTTAGAGTATCATTCACAATCTGAAATTCAATTCCGATACCTTCAAAATCACCTCTGAAAGATTCTTCAACCTGTGTAAACTGTTCAGGTGAGATATAAACAGAATGAGGGTCTAACTGATTAAGCATTCCATTTATAGCAGATTCGACAAGCTTTTGAGTATCAACTTCTTCGACATAATACTTTTCAGTAAAAGTTAAAACATCATTAAATTTTCTTATACTTTCGCGAAGATTATCAACAGAGAAAGCTTTGTTTAAGAAAACTCCCAGAACGATGCCTAAAACAGTTGCAAACAACAGGTATGGAAATTTTACAGATCTGAACATATTAATAAACACTCCATAATTTCAGTTTATAGATAAGCAAAAAATATCAACTTATATAGTCAAATATCAGTCTTTCTTAATTTTTTACTTCCGGTTTCATTTGCGGAAAAAAGATCACATCTCTGATAGAAGGCTGATTAGTAAAGAGCATAACAATCCTGTCGATCCCAATTCCTAAACCAGCCGTTGGCGGCATTCCATATTCAAGTGCGCGAAGAAAATCTTCATCGATCTGATGAGCCTCTTCGTCACCGGCTTCACGCATTTTTACTTGTTCTTCAAATCTCTTTCTTTGATCAATAGGATCGTTTAGTTCGGAGAAAGCGTTACAGATTTCTCTTCCCATTACATAACCTTCAAATCTTTCTACCACTCCTTCTTTAGTCCTGTGTTTTTTTGCCAATGGTGAAAGTTCAATCGGATAATCTATAATAAATGTAGGCTGTATTAATTCCGGTTCAACTGTAACGCTAAACAATTCATCAATTAATTTTGCTTTTGAATTAATAGCAGAAATATCTATACCCTGCTTCTTAGCGGTGCTTTTTAAGTCCTCAAGTGTACAGTTTAGTACATTTAAACCGGTTTTGCTTTGTATCTCTTCAATCATTGATACTCTTTTCCACGGAGCCTTAAAATTTATCAGCTTATCTTCAATCTGAAACTCAAGGGTGTTAAACACCGTATTACAAATATGTTCAAACATTGATTCCACAAACTCCATCATCCAGTTATAATCTTTATAAGGCACATACAGTTCCATCATTGTAAACTCAGGGTTATGCGATTTATCCATTCCTTCATTTCTGAAATCTTTGGATATTTCATAAACCCCATTAAATCCGCCAACAATTAATCTTTTAAGATATAGTTCATCGGCAATCCTCAAGTAAAGCTGCGTATCCAAAGTATTATGATAAGTAGTGAAAGGTCTTGCTGAAGCTCCGCCATAAATCGGCTGTAAAACAGGAGTTTCTACTTCGAGATAACCATTTGAATCAAGAAAATTTCTCATCGAAGAAATAATTTTACTTCTTTTGATAAAAACATCTTTGATTTCCGGATTAACAATTAAATCAAGATATCTTCTCCTGTATCTTAATTCTTTATCAGCGAACTGATCAAAAACAGTTTTATTGCCTTCCTCATCAATAACTTCTTTTGCTATCGGAAAAGGTAAGAGTGATTTACTAAGCAAAACTAACTTTTTTGTATGAACGGATATTTCTCCGGTTTTAGTTTTAAATACAAATCCTTCTACTCCAATGATATCACCGATATCCAGTAGTTTAAAGATATCATAAGCATCACCAATTTCATCTTTCTTTAAATAAATCTGGATTTTTCCCTTGTGATCCTGAATATGAGCAAAAGAAGCCTTACCCATACGGCGTATTGCCATAATTCTGCCGGCTATACTTACATTTACTTCGGTGCCTTCAACAAAATTATTTTTAATCTTTTCAGAATCAGAGTCAACATTAAATGAATACTCAAAAGGTAAAATACCTTGTTTTATAATTTCATCAAGCTCTTCGTATCTTCTTTTTATAAGTTCGTTAAAGGATGGTTGAACAGTGTTTTCCAAAATTATTTTCTCCTGAAATTAGTTAATCTTAAACAGACAAGGTCCTGAATATTATCAGCAAGTTTGATTGGAACATTAAAATTATTTGCAATGATCGAAAAAGCAACCGGCTCGCTATCACCTGTAAAAGCATAACCGGAAAGACTTCTTACATGACTTATAAATCCAGTTTTTGCTCTAACATTATTTTCTGCCGAAGTATTGTTCATCCTTTTTCCTATTGTTCCATCAACACCGGCTATTGGCAGTGAATTGAAAAAATCGGGATATATTTTATTATTTGAATAAATGTATTTTAATAAATCAACAATCTGGCGCGGAGTAACCATATTTATATATGATAATCCGCTTCCATCTACCATTACAATATTTTCCGGATTCAATCCAATTTCACTAAACAGCTCTTTAAGTACAGCAATTCCATTTGCTGCTGATCCAAATCCCCTCTTTTCAAGTCCAATAGTTTTTAAGAGCTGTTCAGCAAAGAAATTCTGACTGCCTTTATTTATTACTTTAATAATTTCTCTTAATGGCTCGGAATACCATGTAAACAATAAATCCAGATCATTATAATTTATCTCTCTGTCATAGTCATCAATATCAAATGAGTACCCATTTACTCTTATTTTGCGTTGTTCAAGTCTGTTTTTGAAAGCAATAATCATAAATTGTGTAGGATTCATTACAGTTGAATAGGTTATAAGGCTGTCTGAATTTTTTCTAAATGTTCCTGAAACTGTAATTACATTAGTTCCACGCTCCCTGTAAACATCAATCGAGGTTCTCTCGTTATTTGCAGCAGCAGTAACATTATTCAACAATACAATATTCCTTAAAGCAGGAATATAATTCACAATTACAGAATCTGTTTTAGGATCATATTTAATTGTAATATCAATACAGTTGTCATTATAAGATAAAGCGCTGGATTGTGCAGCGTACCAATCCGTTTCATAATCCCAAGACCAGCCATTACCAAGTCCGGTATCTTCAAATAAATTATCATCACCAACAATATTTCCTTTAATATTTTTAATACCCATTTCCAGCAAAGAATCAATCCAGGTATCAAAAACATAGTTTAAATCGTTGTTATAAAATCTTCCGGATATTGTCGGATCTCCCCGCCCCTGAATGATGAGATCGCCGTATAATGTTGAACCAGACTGATAACCGTTAGTTAAGATATTAGTAGAAAATTTATAATCGCTGCCAAGAAGCAATAATCCGCCAGAGCTTGTAAAAAGTTTTAAATTGGAAGCAGGAATAAAAAATTTATCTTCATTTCTTTTATAAAAGTACTCGCCATTATTTAACGATTGAATAACAACACCCCAATTAGCATTTCTGAAACTATTGTCATCAAAAATATCATTAAGTTCTTTCTGCAGATCAGCAATTGTTGAATAAGAATAAGTTTTAACTGAATCTTTAACCAGAGAGGTACTATCCTGTGCCAGTACAAGAATGGAAAAAAAATATGAAATAATAAAAATTAAGAGACTACTTAGTAAGCTTTTGTAATTCATGTTGCTTTAACTTTCTATAAGAACCTACAGGTATGTCTGCAGTAATTCCTGCAAAGCTTTTCCGATTTAATTTTATAACTGTATAATTAAGAGTAGAAAACATTTTTTTAACAAAGTGATTTCTACCTTCAGTGCACTTAACAATCACATTTTTACCGGAAGATTTTTTTCCATAAGAAATTTCCGAAAATCTGCTTCTTGAACCATCAATAAAAATTCCTTTGAGCAGCTTTTTTTCATCCTCTAAAGATAATTCTTTATCAAGTGCAACTTCATATTCACGTACTATATTATGTTTCGGATGTAATAATTTTTGTGCAAAATCACCATCGTTAGTAAGGATTAAAACACCTGTAGTATTATAATCTAATCTCCCAACAGGAAAAATTTTTTGCTTTGAAATTATCAGATCAACGACGGTTTTTCTTTTCTTTTCGTCGTCAGTAGTAGTAACAACACCTTTTGGTTTATTCAATAAGTAATAAACGTGTTCAGCAGGCTGTATTTTTTCTCCATCAACAAAAACATTATCATTATCCGGATCAACTTCAAAGGCAAGTTTAGTGATAGTTTTATTATTAACTGTTACTCTTCCCTGAAGAATAAGTTCTTCAGCTTTTCTTCTTGAGGTCAGTCCGCTTTCTGCAATATACTTATTCAGCCGGGTCGTCGTTTTTATCTTCACTAATTTCCTTTTCAAGAGATTCTTCGACAAAGTTCATCATTATTTTATTTTTTTGTTCAATAAAATCTTCGTCTTTCATAATTTCCTCAATCTCGCGGGGTTTTGGCAGATCACTTAAATTATACAATCCAAAATATTTCAAAAACTCTGTTGTGGTACCGTAAAGCAATGGTCTTCCGATGCTTTCTGCTCTGCCGGTAATTGTGATAAGATTTTTTTCCAACAATGTGGTTAGAATGTAATCAGAATTTACACCTCTAATCTGTTCTAACTCCGGCTTTGTAACAGGCTGTTTATAAGCTATAATGGCAAGGGTCTCTAATGCTGCCTGGCTTAATCTTCTTTTTGATTTTTCAGATGAAAGATATCCGACGTACTTTGCAAATATTTCGGATGTAACAAAAACAAAGCCGTTGGCAATTTTTTTTATTCTAAAAGACCTGCTGCTATCTTCATAAGATTTATTTAATAAGTCAACAGTATCAGAAATATTTTCTGAACTGATTTCAATATCTTCACCATCTATTCCTTTGATAGCACGAATAATTTCGCTTTCCGAAATTGGTTCATCGGAAGAAAATATAAGCACTTCAATTATTGAACTATAAGATTTATCCATTTGCTATTCCATATATAACAAAATCATTAAATTCGGGTGATTCTCTTATCCCTATCTTTTCTATTTTAGTTAATTCAAGTAATGCAATAAATGTTATTACTATTCTGATTTTTTCCTTCATACCGTGTACAAGACTTAAGAAATGGATTTCACCTTTCTCTAAAATTCTATCCAGTATATACCTTATCTGATCATCAATACTGATATTGATTTTTTTTATTTCATGAACAACTTGTGGTTTAACTCCATCAATTGCTTTTTTAAATGCCTTAGCCAAATCATAAACAGAAATATTTTTTAATAAAATATCATACTCGGGCGGTGCTATCTTTTCATCAGCGGAAAAATAACCTCTAAAATTAAGCTTACGCTGATTTGATTCAAGAAATGTAAGATCTTCAGCAACTTCTTTATACTTTTTATATTCAAGTAATGCTTTGATCAGATCAGCACGCGGATCAATTTCATCGCCTTTTTCATCAACTTCGCGGGGCAAGAGCATTCTTACCTTTATGTGCATCAATGTTGAAGCCATAAGAATAAAATCGCCTGCAACTTCCAGATCCATAAGCTTAATGAGATTTACATATTCCAGAAACTCGCTTGTTATTCTTGATATAGGAATATCATAAATGTTAAGCTCATCTCTTTTAATAAAGAAGAGAAGTAAATCGAGCGGTCCTTCAAATTGATCTAATTTAATCTTATACATTATCCAAGCTTCATCTTATCATGAACTTCATTCATTGTTTTAACGGCAACCTGTTTAGCTCTCTTTTCGCCATCAGCAAGAATATCTTTTACTTCATTCAGGTTTGATTCCAGATGTTTTCTTTTTTCAATAATCGGTGAAAGGAACTCAGATATTTTTTCAGCACATTTCATTTTACACTCGAAACAACTGATTGTACCGCCTCTGCAGGCTTTATCAATTTCTTTTGCTGCTTCGGGATTAAAAAATTTATGATAGGAAAAGACTGTGCAAATATCAGGATTTCCCGGTGTTTCTTTTTTTGTTTTATTCGGGTCAATAGCAGCTTTTCTCATTTTCTTTTGCACTGTTTCAGGTTCGTCAGAAAGCAGTATTGCATTGCCCAGCGATTTACTCATTTTTGCATTTCCATCTAAACCAGCTAAGCGTGGAAATTTTGTAAGTAAAGGTTCAGGCTCTGGAAAGACATTGCCATATTGTTTGTTGAACCTTCGTGCAATTTCTCTGGTAATTTCAACATGAGGTACCTGATCATCACCGACAGGAACAACGCTTCCTTTATACAAAAGAATGTCCGCAGCCTGAAGTACGGGATATCCCAGATGTCCATATACAGTGTTCTGAATATGCAAGTCCCTAATCTGATCTTTCAAGGTTGGATTTCTCTCAAGTCTGCTTACTGTTATCAACATACTGCAAATCAAATTTAATTCTGTATGTTCTTTAATCTGCGATTGTCTGAACATGGGACTAAGCTCAGGATTAAGCCCAACTGCCAACCAATCTATAAGCATCTCAATTGAATTCTGATAAATATCTTTTGTGTCTAAATTAGTTGTAAGCACATGGTAATCTGCGATAAGAAAAAAGCTTTCATATTCATTTTGCAAAGCAATCCAGTTTTCCAGAGCACCCACATAATGACCGAGATGAAGCTTACCAGTCGGTCTCATTCCGCTTAAAATTCTTTTTTTCAATGTTCTAACTATTTTTGTTTTTAACTATTAAAGATACAAATAATGATAAAAACTTTCAGGACAGATATAGGTATGGTTTCCATCTATCATCAAGCCGGCTTACAACATTTTTAATAAAAAGAATATGGCTTGGTTTAAAAGGACGCGATAATAATTTCATATTTGCTTCTTCAGGTGTGCGGTCACCTTTTCTGTTGTTACAAACAGTACAGGCAGTTATAAGATTTTCCCAGGTATCATCACCGCCTCGTGCTTTTGGAAAGATATGATCAACAGTTAGAGGAATATCTGATCTGCCGCAGTAGGCACATTTAAAAGAATCTCTTCGTAAAATATTTTTTCTGGTTAGAATAACTTTTTTGTAAGGTAGCTTAATGAATTTATTAATTCTGATAACACTTGGCCAGGGATATTCACGTGATATAGAATGAAGATTTTTTCTTTCATCGTTTATCACCGATTCTGCTTTACCCAGATAGATTAATACAAATGCTTTACGAATACTGCAAATTGATAATGGCTCGTAACTATTATTTAAGACGAGTACTTTAGAATTTAATTTACCATTTACAGGAACTGACCGTTCGAAGACTTTCTCCTTACTCAGATTTTCTGGAGGATTTTATTAAATATACTCTGGCAACAATCCGCAGAATAAATACAATAATCATTAAAATAAGAACCGGTACGAACCAACTTCTTGGTATTAAATCGAAAAACAATAACACAGCAGCCACCACAGCTAAACTAATTGTTGAATAGTTAAAATATGTGTACCAATTTTTCTGCATCTGAATTACAATTTTGTTAAAACAAAACTACAAATTGTAAAACAGTTTATCAATAAATTTAATGTAATTTATTTACTTCAAATATATCAGTGCAACACAAGCTACATAATTATCAGAGTGGCTTATAGAAATTTTTATTTCTTTATCAGTGGAAAGATAATCCTTTAGTTTGCCGGAGAAGTTAACAACAGGTAATCCGTTTTTTTCATTTGTTATTTCAATATTTTTCCAGCTTGCAACTTTGTGCCAGGTACCTGATAATGCTTTATAGATAGCTTCCTTTGCAGCAAACCTGGCAGCAAGATGCTGATACTTGTTGAATTTTGCTAAACAATAATCTAATTCGTTTTGGGTGTAGATTTTATTAAGAAATGCATCACCGAATTTGTTAACACTTTCTTTAATTCTATCAATTTCAATTATATCAATTCCTATTCCTATAATCATATCAATCCTTTAATAACTTGCTGCTTTACCATAACCCCTTGGATCAGTAGCACCATAAAATATTTTTTCAATCTCATCATAAAATATTCCCTCAACTCTTCCAAGTGATCTTTCGCTGCCTATAAAATGACCTCTTTCAATCAGTGAATTTTTGACATCAATAGTCAATCCAAAACTTTCGTAATCAATCTGATCAGGCAGCCATTGATGATGAATCCTTGGTTTGTTTATTGCTTGCTGGATATCCATTCCAAAATTCAGAACGTTTAGAATAACCTGCAAAACAACTGTTGATATTGTTGATCCGCCAGGAGAACCCACGATAAGAACCGGTGTATTGTCTTTCAGCACTATTGCCGGACTCATTGAGCTTTGCATTCTTTTATTTGGTTCAATTCTGTTAGCATAGCTTCCAATTAAGCCAAATTGATTTGGTTCACCAGCCTTTGAACTAAAATCATCCATTTCATTATTTAAAAAGAAACCAGCTCCGTCAACAACGACTTTTGAACCATAAGAAGAATTAATAGTAGTAGTAGTACTAACAGCATTACCATATCTATCTATTATTGAATAATGAGTTGTCTCTTCACTTTCAGATATATTATTAAAACTACCAGGAAAGATCTGCAAAGAAGGAATAGCTGAACTGTCAATTTTAGAATAAATATTCTTTGAATAAAATTTAGATAAGATAGAATCAAGAGGAATATCTATAAAATCAGGATCACCAATATATTTAGATCTATCAGCAAAAGAATATTTCATACTTTCTGCCAATGTGTGAATATATTTACTGCTTCCCCATTCCTCTTTTGTAAAACTAAAATTCTCTAAAATATTTAACATTTCAAGCAGGCTTACTCCGCCACCGCTTGGCGGACCCATTGTAATTACTTTATATCCATTATATAGAGTTGAAAGAGGCTTCCTTTCGATTGGTTTATAATTCTCAAGATCATTTATAGAAATATATCCATTACCTGCATTAATTTGTTTTACAATAAGCTCGGCTGTTTCGCCTTTATAAAAACCATCGGGCCCAAATTCGCGAATAAGTTTTAAAGTCTTAGCCAGATCTTTTTGGATGAGGAGTTCTCCTTCTGAAAAAGCTGTTCCATTTTTTGTAAATATTTTCTTTGTTGATTCAATTTTATTAAATGCTTCCAGTTCATATTCAAGTGATTGAGCAAACCTGTATTCGATAGGAAAACCATTCTCAGCAAGATCAATAGCTGGTTGAATAACCTCATTCAAAGAAAGTTTTCCGTATTTATTTAATGCATAAATTAATCCGGCAACACTACCTGGAACACCGGATGATGTTACTCCATATTGGCTTAACTCCGGGATAAAAGTACCTGAAGAATCCTGATACATTGTTTCGAATGAGGTGCCGGGAGCTTTTTCACGAAAATCAATTGTCGTATTTGTTCCATCGGAAAGATGAATTACCATAAATCCACCTCCGCCAAGGTTGCCGGCAGAAGGATAAGTAACTGCCAATGCAAATCCGACAGCTACAGCAGCATCAATTGCATTACCACCTTTTTTTAATATCTCTATTCCAACATCTGAGGCAATTTTACCAGCAGAAACAACTATTCCGTTTTTCCCTCTAACCGGATCCTGTAATGCTGCAGCAATGTCAGGAGCAGAATAAAAAAAAATCAGGTAAAAAATTAGAAATGATCTAAAAAATATTTGCATCTACATTAATTCCATCATTTTTAAGTTGTTCAATTAAGACAGAGGTCAGTTCATTTACCTGTTCTAAAGTTTTGCTCAGTTTATCAAACAAATCTTTATCATAAAGCAGTTTACCGATATTATTCTGCTGATTTATTGTTTCACTTGTTAATTTATTAAGATCAACTAAAAGGTCATCACTTTTTTTAACTAATAATTTCAAATCAGTTAATAAGACAGTAACATTTTCAGTATTATCATTCAGTAATTTATTGGTTTTCTCTGAAAGCTCGACAGCATTAGTCGTAAGTTTTTTAATATCATTTCTGTTTTCATTCAACATTACATTGATTTTATCAGTAAGCATAACAACATTAGAAATAGATTTTTTAACATCATTATTAAAATTATCATCGCTTACAATTTTGTTTAACGAACTTAATGATATCTTAACATCTTTAAGAACTGTAACCAGATCATCCTGCACTGAACCAAATAAAGACATCGCGGAAGGTATATCGGAATAGAAAACTCCTTTTGCAACTTTTGTCTTATCAAAACTAACATTTGACTTTCCAGGGAAAATCTCAACTTTTTTCCCACCCATTAAATCAAGCATTGAGACTGCAAATGTTGCATCTTCTTTTAAAATAATATCATTTTCAATTGACAGTTCTACTATCACATTATTTGTTCCAACTTTCATATCCTGAACAAATCCTTTTCTCATTCCATTAACTGTAACCTGATCTCCTATCTCCAGCCCAGATACATTATCGAATCTTACATTAATCAAATAGGAATTTGAGCTTAAAGAAAAATTCTTTGTCCAGCCAAAAATCCATAAGAGAACAAGTAACCCAACAATTACTGTAATACCAACCCTAATTTCAGTTTTGCGTTCATTTTTCATTTTGATCACTTAAGAATTTTTCTTGATTGTGAATAAATAAAATTAAATAAAAACGGATGAATAAATTTAATTATTCATCCGTTAATTCTAAATATTTTCTAAACCTAAATCAGAAAGGTAAATCCTCGCCTGAATCAACCGGGGATATACTTCCATCCTGTGTACTGCCTTCAGAACTAATATCTGAATTTCCAGAACTTTCGCCACTTCCTTCTAACGAGATAATTCTTTCCGAGATAACTTCGGCAGTGTAGCGTTTAACCCCCTCTTTATCAGTATATTCCCCTTTCTTTAATCTTCCTTCAACATAAACTTTCTTGCCTTTTTTCAACTGTTCTTTCATAAAATCTGAAAGATTATAAGCGGTAATATTATGCCAAGTAGTTTCATTGACCCAATTTCCATCTTTACCTTTATAACTATAAGTAGTTGCAAGAGAGAAGCTGGAAATTGAAAGAGTATCCCCTGAAAATCTGGTTTCAACATCTCTACCCAGATTGCCAATCAGCATAATCCGGTTTAATGAAAAAGCCATTAGAGCCTCCTTTTTATTTTTTATTAGATAAGTTGATTAAGAAAGACAATATATAATTCTTAATTTAAGTGATGTTAGATTAAAATGCCACAAAAAAAAATTAATAATATGATGTAATCTTTTGCTGTAATATTTACCGACTAATTTTGCGCATAACTTAGCAGATACTGTCAAGATTTGTTGACAAAAGAAACCTTTATTTTCAAAGAGTATTTACAGAATAAATATCAATCACTTTCTCATTATAAAACACAAAAATGGATATTAAAAATATAATAAGACGTTAAAACCATATAATCTTTGGCTTAATACTTGAATCTAAGAAGAGAAAAAAATATGGATGTTTAAATGAATACTGGTCAGTCAATGCTTGCTATGGGTGCTATGATGTTGTTATCATTTTTAGTACTACGATTTAACAGCATCCAACTTACTTCTTCCCAAGCTTCATATAATGCAAAGTTTGGAATTGTAGCAACATCATTAGCTAATTCTTTGATTGAAGAGGCAAAGGATAAAGTCTTTGATGCAGTTGTTCTTGATACTACAAAATCAATTACATCAGCTTCAGATTTTTCTTCTGTTTTAGGTTGGGAAAGTGGTGAGGTTTATCCTGATTTTAATGATTTTGATGATTATAATAATCTATTCTACCCGGATACAGTGTCACTAAAAGATCCCCTGACCGGTGCGGCTACTCGTTTTGATATCAGAGCTAAAGTTGAATATGTCAATGATGCAAACCCTGATATAAAAGCAGCCGGTAAAACTTATCACAAAAAAATAACAGTATCGGTATCTAGTACTGCAATGGTTGATACAATAAGATTATCTTCTGTTTTTAGTTACTGGACACTTTTAGAATAAATAATTTGAAGGATTAAAAATGGGATTCACAACAATAATTGATATCCTCGGTGCTGCAATTATAGGAGGGCTGTTACTAATCAATCTTCTCAAATTGAATGAAAATGTTTATCAGGTAGATAGCGCAACCGGTCATGATGTCAGTCTTCAGGTTGAAGTTATTAATATTGCAAATATCGTGGATTCTGATTTTAATAAAATTGGATATTGTGCTAATCCACTTAATATGAACGATGATCCAAAGGTTATACTTGCTGATACTTCTTCAATAAAAATCGTTTTTGATGTTGATAAAGATGGAGTTTATGATACAATTTATTACTATGTAAGTAACACAAGCTATCTTAGTAACACACCTAATCCAAGAGATCGAATATTATATCGTAAAGTAAATTCAGATTATCCATTTATTGTCAGTAATAATATAACAGAATTCAAATTGCATTATTTAGATGCATTTTATGATACTTTATCTACTCCTTTAGCATCACCAGGATTAGCAACGTACATAAAAATTAGTTTTAGAGTAGAAGATCCATTTGCTTATGATGAAAAATATACTGAGGCATTCTGGAGACGATTAACTGTAACATCAAAAAATTTAAAAAGAAACTGAGAGGTTGATATGGGCGGCAAAGTGTCTTTAATATTAGTTATGTCTTTTAGTGTTCTATTCGCATTGGTTGGAAGAAATATTTTAAGTAATAGTGTTACTATTACTGAAAATTATAGCGAATATTACAGTTCAACAAGGGCATCAAGTATTGCTATTAGCGGTGCAAATATTGCAATTAATAAATTATATCTTAATAAAAACTGGATGGCAGGAATCTCCAACTTGTCTTTTGCTGATGGAAAAATAGATGTTGATATTGATACTGTCGGATGGAATAGCAGAAAAATTGTTTCTACAGGAAATTATAATGGAAAAACTAAAACTGTAGAAGTAATTCTTGAACCAGAAAATTTTTCCGTCTTCGGTAACTTCTATAATGTTATGGGCGGTGTTTGGTGGGCAACAGGTGATACATTAGAGGGTAGATTTCATGCAAATGACTGGATAAACTGTTATGGTGATCCTATTTTCTTAGGACCAGCAACTACATCAAGAGGAGTTAAAAAGTATGATAAATATTCACATCCAGAATTTCATGGTGGCACAAAAGTTACCGAACCAATACCATTAGAGTTTGACACATCAGTAATCCGTATTGCTGCCTATACTAATGGAAAAGTTTTTAGTGATACAACAAATAAGGGCAAATTAACAACAGTTGATTTGAATTTTCTTGCATCAGGAGAAGTTCAATACAGGATTAAGATAGGTACTGGAGCTTATACTGCATACAGAACAGTTCCACTTAACACCTTAGCTCCAAATGGTGTTATTTATGTTGAAAGAGGCAATATTAATCTTCAGGGCGTAATAGATGGAAGAGCAACTTTAGTTGCATCCCAAAAAGGAAATTCTTCCGCTGGACAAGTTTTTATCAATAATAGTATTGAGTATAAAGATAACCCACTTACTGATCCCAATAGTGATGATATGCTGGGGATAGTTGCAGAAAATAAAGTTACTGTTACTTATGACAATTCCCGAGGAGATATAAATATTCATGCTTCTATATTCTCTCAGAAAGATGGATTAGTTGTTGACAAATATGATCAATACACTAATGCACACAAAATGAATTTGATAGGTGGAATGATTGGTCAAAAAGTACAACCAACAGCAAAATATCAATTGGTTGGTGGTAAGTATATACCCGTTAAAGGATACAGCTATATTCATAAATTTGATTCTAGATTTACTAAAGTAACTCCACCCTATTTTCCAAGTACAAAGTTCTTTAGGGTTGTAAGCTGGTACGAAGATTAGGAATAATTGTTTTTCAAAAATTAGGGCTGCCTGAATGGGCAGCCTTTTTTATTTGTTAACTGTCAAAATCCAGGCATCAACAAATTCAGTAATTTTCCAAAGATTATTTCTAACAGTTTCTGCCTCAGTTCTGGATTTAAAGAATGGGATAACCTGAACTAAATGTAACTTTAAACTTTCACTGTAAACAACACTGAATTTATAATTTGTTTTTATTCTGCTCATTTCAGCAAAAGAATTTGCTTTTTCTTCTGTAGTATATGCACCAACCTGAACAACATAATATGTTTCTTTAATATTTGGATACTCCCCTGTTTTAGGTGCATCGATAGTTTTATCTTCCGGCACTTCATCAAAAACATATACTTGCTTTTGTTCTTCACTATCCTGATGCAGAGTAGTGCATCCAGCAAATAAAATAAAAATTATAAGAACAAAAAGATTTTTTTTCATAATCTTAGAAAACCTCCATCTATAGAATGAGATGGAAAACCATCCCATCCTATAGTAAAAACAAACTTAAAATAATAAGTGATCAAAAAGGTTATAAGGAATTACGGGATAACTGCTTTGATAACTAAATTTTGCTTGAAAGAAAATACTACCCGGTATTGAACCAACATCAACTAATGGAATATCTGCATTAAATTTTGAATTAATTACTTTGATAAACTCATTGGCAATAATTCCGTGTGCCTGACTTGATGGATGAACACCATCTAAACTAAATAAACCGCCCTGTACATAAGTTGTTTTAAATGGAATACCGTTGATTACAGTTCCGCCGGTAAAATCAGCTGCTCTTAATTCGTTAAACTTTGTATTTATATCAACAACATAAAAACCACTTTGTTGAGCTACACCAGCAATTACATTATTAAAACCTGCAACAGCATTGTTTGAAGTTGTTATTTCATCAGGATCAAGAACAAAAGCATCCGGAAAAGGATTTTGCGGATGGAATCCAAATGGTTTTGTAGTATCCACACCTAACGGAATTGCTAAATTGTTATCACGATAAAATTTACCAGTTGGCTGTCCAAGAAGTCCCGCATAAGTCTGTCCTCTTAATGTAATAAGTGTACTGCCTGTTAATAAAGCTGATGAATCAGCAAAATTAATTTTAAAAGGAAGCATTCCTAAATTAGTTCCACCTTCGTGACTGGCATAAATTAAACCAGTTAATGGTAAACCGCTGCCCTGCTGCTGCAATCTGATTTGCCACCATTTAACAGCCGGATTTACAGCAAGTGCTGGTCCGACAGTAGTAAAAAATGGAATAGCAGAAACATTAGGGATATTTCCAACTAAGACTCCAGGATTAGTACCAGATTGGGTCTTATATTGTTGAATTCCTTGTGCAATTCCACCAAACAATTGAGTGAATTGTGGAATGCTGGTTGGTGCAGCGGGCGATGTTCCGCCGGAAGTAGCATAACCAAGTACATCATTATTTCCTATCCAGATGGTTATAAATGTTGGAGATAATGATAAAGCTTGTTCTAATTGTGTTCCTTTGCCGCGTAAAATAAAATCAAAATAAGTATTTGGTACATTTGAAAATACATAAGAAGCGCAAGTAGTTGAATTTTTTGCAAATAACACATCATATAAAAGAGCGCCAGGAATACCTAAGTTATTATATGCTTTTGGATAATTAGTATTTAATGGCATTCCTGAGGTTGTATTTGTATATAGAGTAAATGGACTTAAACTCTTAACCTCCATTCTTCCGCCCAAACCAGGATCAGAAACATAAGGCACCTGATAATCTGTACCGACTTGTTTAGCAATCAGATTACCATAACTGTACATTTGAGCGGATTCGTAAATTGTTCCGCTCTGATATCCAGCTGTTATACTGTTGCCTATGGTTACAAAACGGGTAAAATCAGCAGTGCCGCTAACTTTATCTTTAACAACCGGTGTAAGATCAGAATAATCATTACAACTAATAAAAATAAGTGCTGATAAAAACAGCGATAAAATAAATTTTATTTTCAATTTCATTTTAATCTTCCTCCTTAAAAACTATAAACAAAACCAAGTGAAAATATATTAGCACTTGAATTATATGTGCCATTAAAAGTACTGCCTAACCCTGAATAAATTTCTTTAGAATCGCTGACAGTTAATTGTTTTGCGCGGATAAAAAGATAAGAACCAGTAATAGTAAAATTATCAAATAATCTTCCTTCAATACCACAGCTTAAACCTAATCTATCCGATTCAGGTAAGGAAGGATTTAAATATTTTGTTGATACAGGATTTTTATCAAAATAAACACCGCCCATTAAACTCACTTGTTTATTTAGTCTGTAATCAGCACCAAATCTAATAATATAAGAATCCTCGTACAATCTGGGGCTGGTACTTTTTGTTCCGGTTTCTTCAAAAGTAACTTCAAGTTTATCATAACTTGACCATCCAACCATCTGATAATCAGCACTAACTTTCAAATCTTTAGTGATATCAACAGCAATACCTACGGCAATATTTTGTGGAGTTGTAAGCTCTGCTGAAATATCTCCGGAAGGTAACTGAGATTGAAGTTGTGCTGGTCCTGTAGAAGTTGCTGTACCTGTAAATCCATATTTAACTTCACTATGATAGGAAGCACCTATAGTAAGAAACGATGTTGGTTTAATCATTAGCCCTGCATTAAAACCGAATGCTGCATTGTCATTGCCTTCCAATGAAACATAAGCATCATTAGCAAGGATTGTACTCGGTTGAACTTTTCTTTCAATAACGACGTTAGCAAAACTATAAACGAACCCAGCACTTATGGCTATTTGTTTAACAGGTGCATAAGTTACAACAGGACTTAAGGTAAAGGTCATAAGCTGGGTTTTAACTGCAAGATATCTTCCAACCCAATCACTATCCCATTCGGTTCCTAAGCCAAATGGAGTTGTGAAACCAAATCCAACAGAGAATTTTTCATTAAAGGAATGAGTACCAAAAAAATGTGTAGGAAAGAACACTAAATTCATACCTCTGTATTTTGTAATATCAGGGTAAACACCACGGAAAGAACTTTGAGGTGCTATTAGAGAAGTACCCAACATCAGGTGTGTTCCGGAAAACTGGGATAAACCTGCGCCATTCCAGTAAACAGCAGAAGGATCATTTGCAATTGCTGTAAATGCCCCTCCCATAGCAAGAGCTTTAGCTCCGTGCTCGTTAAGTTGAAATCCACCTGCAAAAGCATTTGTAGATATCAACAATAGAGTAACAATTAGAAAAAGTAACTTTGATTTCACTTTTTTTTCTCCTGAATTTAATTAGTTGATAAATAATTGGGCTAAAATTATTAAAAATTTCCTAATAACAAATTATTTAACTGTAAATAAAGAGATATTTTTTTCAATTGCAGTTCCTTCTTTAACGAATATTTCTTCTAATATGCCATCCGCAGGAGACTTGATCTCGTTTTCCATTTTCATCGCTTCAAGTATTAGAACTGCCTCGCCTTTCTTTATAGATTCTCCCTTTTGCTTTTTTACTTTCAACACTAATCCCGGCATAGGAGATTTGACTTCGATTTTGTTGTTAGCATTGCTTTTAGAAAAGGATAGTAATTGAAATGCTTTTTCTTCAAGGCTGGTTCTGATTTTTGTAAGTATTGATGCACCATTTACACTTACCACCGACTCTTCATTTGAATGCGTTAAAATTGCTGATTCATATAACTTATTGTTTATCTTTAATAACATACTTTTATTATCAATGCTAATCAATTTGTATTTAACAACAACACCATCTATCTCAGCGCTTGAATCATCAATAATCTTAATATTCTTAATTTTATTATTTAATCTTACTACAAACTCATTCATAATTTTGAGTCCACCATTTTGACTGAATAGCCTTATCTGTTTTGTTGCTGATGTTATTGCTTTTATTTTTACTTAGTGCAGTTATTAAAGCAGCAGCATTTTCTATTTCTATTGACATACTTTCTGAAAAATCAACTCCATTCAAGTTCATGGAATCAATAAAATTGATATCATAATGTCCGTCAATAAACTGCTTATTATTGATAATATATTTTAAAAAATCCTGATTTGTAATAACCCCTGATATTTGATATTCATTCAAAGCTCTTTTCATACGTGATATTGCTTTGTTTCTGTCACGATCCCAGCAAATTAATTTTGCAATCATCGGATCATAAAAAATTGATATTTCAGAATTTTCAGAAAATCCCGAATCAACTCTAACCCCGGGACCATTTGGCTCTTTATATCTTAGGATTTTTCCGGTTGAAGGTAAAAAATTATTAGCTGAATCTTCAGCATATATTCTGCATTCAAGAGCAAAACCTTTTATGGATATATCTTCCTGTAAAAAAGAAATTTCATTTCCTGCTGCAATTGATATTTGTTCGCGTACTAGATCAATACCTGAAATAAGTTCAGTTACAGGATGTTCAACCTGTATTCTTGTATTCATTTCAAGGAAATAAAAATTTTTATTCTGATCCATCAAAAACTCTATTGTTCCTGCATTATAATAATCGCAAGCCTTTGCGGCATTAATTGCAGAAGTTACAAGTTTTTCTCTGGCTACTTCATCCACAAAAGTTGATGGTGCTTCTTCAATAATTTTCTGATGTCTTCTTTGTATCGAACATTCTCTTTCAAATATATGTCTGAAATTTCCAAACTTATCTGAAATTATCTGAACTTCAATATGCTTGGGTTTTTCGATAAACTTTTCAATATAGATATCATCATTTGCAAAAGCTTTAAGTGCTTCTCTTTTTGTTGATTCGAAAGCAGCTTCAAACTCTTCTGCTGAGCTAACTTTCCGCATACCCTTTCCCCCGCCGCCTGCAGAGGCTTTCAACAATATCGGGAATCCTATTTCCTTTGCATATTCTAAACCTTCTTTAATATTAACTATCGGTTCAGTGCCGCCAGGAACGATAGGAACATTATTCTTCTTCATCAAAGCACGCGCAGCAGTTTTACTGCCGATCATTTTAACTGATCTGGATGAAGGTCCGATAAAAGTAATTCCTGCTTTTTCAACTTCTTCAATAAATGAAGCATTCTCAGCAAAAAAACCATAACCCGGATGTATTGCATCCGCTGAGATACTTTTTGCTAATTCAATTATTTTACTTTTATTAAGATAAGAATCTGAAACAACCGATGAACCGATATGATATGATTCATCAGCTAATTTTGTATGCATAGCAGTGATATCAATATCGGAATAAATTGCTGCCGACTTAATACCCAGCTCTTTACAGGCTTTGATAATCCTAACAGCAATTTCACCTCTGTTTGCGATAAGTATTTTGTTAAACAATATTTCTCCTATATTAATTCAACTATAGTTATACCGTCACCGCCAAATTCAATTGCTGCAAAATAATAATTTTTAATTTTATCGTGATGTTTCAAAATATCCCAAACAGTTTTCTTTAATGCACCGGTACCTTTGCCATGTAAAATTTCTACCCGATCCAGCGAAGCCTGATATGCTTCATCAATAAAGCGGATTACTTTATACTCTGCTTCTTCCGGTCGCTCACCTCTTATATCCAACCTGTAATCAATTTCAGTAATCAGGAAATTATTAAATTTTTCTTTCTGCACAGATTTGCTTTCTGCTGCTTCAATCAGTTCAGATAGCTTAACCTTCATTTTTATTGAGCCAACTAGAATAGTTGCCTGAACTTTTTCTTTATTTATTTCCACAATTTTTCCGACCGTTGATGAATTTTTAATAGCAACTGTATCACCAACCTTATATTGCCTGTTATCGTTCGTTTTATCATTCAGGAAATTAAAAGCATTTTTATTTTCTTCTTTAACATCTTGAATAATTTTTTTTGCTTCCCTTATAACTTCTTTACTAGCTTCTTTTTCCCGTATTTCCTTTATCACTTTTTCTATTTGTTTATTTACATTATCCAGATACAGATCACTTTCAACTTTTACTTTCTTTAAGATTTCTTTTTTCTCATTTTCAATTTTTTCATAGCTCTTTTTATATAGTGCTGATAATTCTTTAAGTCTTGTATTTTCTATTTCGAGTTCATTCAATTTTTTATTCAGCTTATTTGATTTTTCTTCAAGTTCAGAAAGAAATCTTTCCAGACTATACTTATCATCATCAATATTTTTTTTTGCATTATCAAGAATTGATTCACTTATCCCGCTTCTTTTGGCTATTTCAAAAGCATAGCTTGATCCCGGTATGCCCAGATAAAATCGATATGTCGGGAATAAATTAGAATGATCAAACTCCATAGCTGCATTTTGCATTCTCTTTTGATTAAATGCAAATACCTTAAGACTTCCATGATGAGTTGTAGCAAAAACCAATGAACCTTTTTTCTGAAGTTCATCCAATATAGAAGCAGCTAATGCAGAACCTTCAGCAGGCTCTGTACCTGTTCCGATTTCATCTAATAAAATAAGTGTTTTAGAATCTGATGAATTAATAATATGAGTTAAATTCTTTAAATGCGAACTGAAAGTTGACAGATCATCTTCAATAGATTGCTGATCACCGATGTCAATAAGAATATTATCAAATATATGGAAATTGGATTCTGAATTTACCGGAACATGAATCCCTGCCTGAAGCATCAAATTCAGCAATCCGATAGTTTTTAATACAACTGTTTTACCGCCGGCATTTGGACCGGTAATTACAACTACATTTATATCATTTAATTCAAAACTAAGAGGAACAGTATTTTGTCTGCCGAGTTTTTTTAATAACAATGGATGTCTTGCTTCAGATAAATATAAAGGCTTACTATTTTCTATTCCGGGGAATTCTCCGATTATCTCTAAAGAATATTTTGCTCTTGCAAAGATTGAATCTATCTCAGCCAAAGCTTCAAGTGAAACTTTTAATTGACCGGCTGATTGACCGATTACTTTTGTTAATTCTTTAAGTATTCTTTCAATTTCTCTTTTTTCGGCAAATGAAGTAGAGATTATGTCGTTATTTAAATCAAGAGTTTCTTCAGGTTCAATATATACTGTCTGTCCTGTTGAAGATTCTGAATGAATAAATCCTCTCAAGTGCCGTTTATGTTCAACTTTAACGGGGATAACCATCCTGCCGTCACGCAAAGTAAGATAATCTTCGCGGACAATATCTTCTTCTTTAAGAGATTTTATAATGCGGTTAATTGATTTTACAAGCTCTGATTTTTTATTGTTAATTTCTTTTCTAAGTCTTGCCAATTCAGTGCTTGCATTCTCTTTAATCTCACCTTGTTCAGTAATTATTTTTTCTATTCTATTCTCAAATAGTTTGTCTGCAAACAGACCGGATGCTTTTTGCTTAAGAAGAGAATTTTCTCTTGATTCTTGAAAAACAAATTGTCTGAGCAATCTGGAAGTTTTAGCTAATTTTAAAATCTCCAACAGTTTTATTCCGGAAATTACAGCACCATCAATTCTGGTTTCTGAAATAACTGTAAATATCTCTGATAAATATTCAATAGGTGGATAACCAACTGTATTTAATAATTCTTTAGCTTCATTTACTAATTCTCCTTCGTTCTTAATATAATCAGGATTATTAACAGGCAGAAGATTCAGAACCTTATTTCTACCGGATTCAGTTATAGCGTATCTTGAAATTAAATCCAGAACTTTAGGAAACTCCAATTTATCTATAACTGATTGATCAATCATTTAAGAGTATCTTTTTGATTAATATAATCTTTTATTATGTCTTCTGTATCCGGAGTATAAGCTTTTAGAAAATCTATTGAATGTGGAATAACACCGTAGGCGTATTTATAAAGGGATGAAGAATTCTGAGTTTTTTTATCTGGGAAATTAAAAACATTAAGCAGCAGAAAAACAGCGCTGATAAAAAACAGAAGCTGAATAACACCAACAACTCCGCCGATTATCTGATTTATAAGATTGTTAACCTTATCAAAAGGATGAATTACCCGTTTAAGAATAGTGGTTATAATCATTAAGGCAATAAATAAAATCATTCCTGCCATAATTTCAGCAAGATAATACTCAATATTCAAAACAGATTCAATTACTCTTCCAAAATGTGATGATAAAAGTATTGCAACAATAACTGCAATAACAAACCCAATAATACCAATCAGCTTTCTAACAAAACCATCTTTAAACCCAAGTAAAAATCCTGTAAGAACAGCCACAAGTATAATAATATCAATATAATTCAATTTGTTGCCAGAAAGTTTTCAACTATTGATTTAACAATCTTTCCATCAGCTTTACCTTTAAGCTCTTTCATAACCAAAGGCATTAATTTTGAAAAATCTTCTTTAGATTTTGCACCTATCTGAGATGCCAGTCTTGCGACTTCTGTTTTAATTTCATCTTCATTAAGTTGTTTAGGAAGATACTCCTGCAGCACTTTTAATTCTTTTTCTTCCTGATCAGCCAAATCATTTCTGCCGGCATTTCTAAATTGTTCTATAGAATCCTTTCTTTTTTTTGCAGCAGTTGTAAGCATCTGCAATTCATCTTCGGAGTTTAATTCCCTGCCAATACCGCTCTTTTCAAATTCAAGGATTAATGCTCTAATAGATCTGACAACAGCTAATCTGGTTTTATCACCGGATTTCATAGCATCTTTAAGATCGTTATTAATTTTTTCCTTTAGATTCATATATGCCCTCTATAAATTGAAAAGGCAGGTGATAATTCGAACCTGCCTTATAAAAAGAATATTTCTATAATACTAAACTTTAATCATAGCAGAGTAATTGATCCTAAGACAATAAGCTTTTCTTAGAGCTTGTTGAATATCAGTAATTAAACCCATATCAACGCTCTGATCAGATCTTAAAGAAACAATTACTTCTGGTAAAGCTTTTCTCTTCAGGTACATTAATTCTTCAACCTTACCAAGATCAACCAGTGAATCATTTATTTGAATTTTTCTATCCTTACCCACCCAGATATAAGAGACAAGTCTTTTATTTTCAATTTTCTCAATAGCCTTTGCTTCAGGTAATTTAAATTGAACAAGAACATCAACTTCTCTCATTGTAGTAACGCACATAAAAAACATAAGCAGCATAAATACAATATCCGGCATCGATGTAGTTGGAATTTCTTGTTTTGTTTTTGCACGTCTTTTTTCGAATGTCATAATAAAACCTTGTTATTTCTTAATTGATTCTGGTTCTGCCAATGAAATGATAATAGGCACGGCATCTTTAACATCTTCTTGCTGCTCTTGATTAAGGTCATTAAACTTTTTACCGAATTTCCCATTAGAATATTCATCTCTTACTTCAAAAAATGCCTGTTTAATTTGATCCAAAGCGGCAATATAGATGTTATAAACCGTCTTCCGGTCAGTTTTAAGCGAAACAATCATTTTCTTATTAAGCGGTAAACTAATTTTAGATTCGATTCTTGGTTTTAATAAATCCTTTATCTTAAAAACAGGTACAATATTACCGTCAATCAGCACTTCACCGTTTTCATTAACTAAAACAGCTGCCATTCTGCTTGTATCTACTTTCACTTCAATTTGTTCGTCAGGCGGTACGTATTCTGGCAAGGTTAAGCCTAATCCGGTATCAACATCAATAACTGTTGATACTAGAAAAAAGAGCAAAAGAAGAAATGCCAAATCAGCTTGAGAGGCAGTCGGAATTTCGGCATCCGGAATTTTTCTTTTCTTAATCATTTAACTTTCCTTAAAAAAAATTACTTCTTTGGAGATTTCATTTCATATAAAGCATCTATCAATTCGATAGAGGTTTGTTCCATATCTCCAACAAGTCTGTCAATTCTTGATACGAAATAGTTATAGAAAACCTGAAGCACCATTGCAACAACAAGACCAAAAAGAGTTGTTAAAAGAGCAATAGCAATACCATCAGCAACAATAGCGGGAGAAATCTGAGCAGCTTCTTTAATCGCATCAAAAGCTTCAATCATTCCCTGCACTGTACCGGTAAAACCAAGCATAGGTGCTAATGTGATAAATGTGGAAATCCAGATAAGTCCTCTTTCAAGAAATCCCATTTCAATTCCACCATAAGCAGAGATAGCTTTTTCTGCTGCATCTAAGCCTTCATTATATCTTAATAATCCAGCGTAAAAAACTGAAGCCACCGGACCTCTGGTATTCTCACATATTTTTTTTGCTGCTTCAATACCGCCGTTATTTAATGCTTTTTTAACATCAACAATAAACTTCTTTGTGTTGGTCTTTGCTCTTGTCAATGTCCAAAGTCTTTCAAAACAAAATCCTAAACCAATAATAAGTGATGCAAGAATTGGATGCATAAAAATACCACCAGCAACATATTTTTCGGTGAGCCAATTCATTACCCCACTATCATTAGTAGTTTGGGCAATAACATTGAAAATTGAAGCGATTGTTAGTACGAAATCCATAAAAGATAACCTCCTGGTATATTAGACAAATCTAATTATATTATTAACAAATAATTTTCTTAAAAACGTGGTTCTACAATAAGTATTTCAAAAAACAAAGTCAATAAAATAGTTTAGTTACACTTCTGAAAAATTGGTGTTAATTTTATATCAATCTTGGTTAGAAATAATGATAAATAGTTATTAAAATAATCTGTATTTGGCAGAACGAAAGACGTTTAAGATTTTTATTAGAATAATCTTTCAGAAGTCCTGAAGCCTTTTGTTTTAGTTTTTATTCAGCTTTATTTATTAAATCTGTGTTTTAACCTTAATATATTTCCTGAAACAAAATTATGATTTTCAATCAGAGAATAAACTAACTCACCTATCTCTTCCGGTTTCATCCAGGAAGAAAAATCAGAATTTTTCAACCATTCCCTGTTTGCCGGTGTATCAATAATAAAAGGTGCAATAGCATTAACTGAAAGATTTAAATCTTTACCTTCTTCAGCAAGTGATTTTACCAGATAATTAAGAGCAGATTTAGAAGCACCATAAATAAATTTAAATTTTTCAGGTTGTAAAGATGTAAATGCAGATGTAAAACAAATTGAACCGCTGTAACTTCTTTTAACCAATGACACAAAATGTTTGGCAATAAAAAAATTTGATTTCAAATTCATATCTATCATTCTATCAAAATCCTGTTCTTCAGTCTCCCAAATACTTGTTCCGCCATAATATCCGCCAATTGTAGAAAAGAGATGCAATTGTGTTTTATCTGATGTTTTAACTTCGTGTAAAGCAGCAAGAACATTATTTTCCACACTAATATCTTTTATTTGATAAGTTCTGATCCTTTCATCAGAAAATGGTTCGTCAAATTTTCTATCAAACAGAATTATCTCATTAAATGGTTTTTGAATAAGAGTTTTTGCAGCACCTTTTCCAAGTGCGCCTGAAGTGCCGAATATAATTAATTTTCTGTCAGTCATTTTTTTCCACCAATAATTTAAATTTTGCTATTACAGGAAAATGATCGCTGTAACCGCCAAGATATCTGTTTCCGCCATAAGTCGGGAACGGTGCACCTTTAAATTTGCCTGTTCTTGTAATCATAAAATCAGGTTTATACACCTCGTATGAATTACATTCATAATTGATTTCAGAACCTGCAACCAATTCTCTTGAAATAATAATCTGATCTAGCATATTAAAGTTATTCTGGTAAAAATAACTGCCAAATCCATCAGACCAGGCTTTATAAGAAGTGTTGAATAAGGTTGTTCCTGAATCTACAGAATATGATTTAGTATCTATACTATCACATAAAAACGGAGAAGCACCGAGGATTTCGGTAATAGATAAATTCGCTGGTTCATCGTTAAAATCACCGACAATAATAATTTTGCTTTTGGGATTATTATTAAAAAGTGAATCAACAATTTCTTTATGTGTTTGTGCAACTTTAATTCTTCTTGGTTCGGATTCCTGCTGTCCGCCTCTTCGGGAAGGCCAATGATTAACAAAAAAATAAATCGTATCGGTTTTATCCAGCAAAAAAGTTCCTAATAATATCGCTCTTGTATTATAATTATCGCTAAACTTTGTTTCATATCCTCTTAGGTTCAATAATGAAAGTCTATCAGCATTATAAATAATACCGTTATCAATTCCTCTGAAATCAGGAGATTCAAGAGAAACTGCTTTGTAATTTTTATCAGATAGAAAACTTTTTGCTAATGAATCAAGCAGATATTCGTGTTCGGATTCACATACTCCAAGTAAGTCTGGTCCGTTATTGTTATTCATTGATCTGATAACTCGGGCGAGATTATAAAGTTTACGCTCAAGTCTTTCGTTTGTCCATTCTTTCTTACTTGTACTCAGAAATTCTTCATCGCTTGTTTTTGCGTCATCTATTGTATCGAATAAATTTTCAATATTCCAATGAGCAACAAATAATTCATTCTTTGCTATCTGGGCACAGGAAATATTAAATGTTAAGAATACAAACAACAATATTTTTAATAAATACATTTTAACCCATCTGATTATTATTAAATCTCAATTCTTGTAACAACCCCATGTAGTTTATTGTATGGGAAATCAAAATAACTTACCCAATTTGGTGCAATCTTTTTAAGCAAAATAAATATTTTTAACAAAAACTTGTTAGTTTTAATCTCTTCCGCACCATAAAAAATTGCTTTTTCATTAAACCCCCATTGTTTAAATAATTCAGGAAGATTAATAACTTCCATATAACCATACAAAATATTTGCAACAAATAATCCTTTTGAAACCTCCTCATAACGCTCAAGTTTAACCCCATAAGGTTGATCTGTATTTTCAACCGAGACTAAAACATTTTTTTCATACATAATGCCTGTCCTGAACATACAATGTAAAATATAAGGTGAAACATTATTAACATTTTTTGTAAAAAATAACGCCTCACCTGAAAGATAATTCCCTGTTTGATAAATCTGATTAAAACTTTCCTGAAATGTTTCGAGATCAACCGATTTCAATGATTTTCTCAATCTGCTCATACCTGTTATCCATAATCCCATAATTGTCAAAACAATTATAGCAATAACAAGCGACCAATATCCTCCGTGAGGAATTTTATGAGTAACAGCCACTAAGTAAGATGAAGTAATAATAAGTACTATTGATGCCAGAGCTACCTTCCAATATTCCTTCCGGTATTTTAGAATTGTAATTATAAAAACTGAACTTATAAACATAGTAGCTGTAACTGCCAAACCATAAGCTGCTGCTAAATTATTTGATTCCCTGAAAATCAAAACCATAAAAATTACTGCTACAAGCAGCAGCCAGTTAACTGCAGGAATGTAAATCTGAGATCTCATTTCAGTTGATGTGTATTTAATTTTCATTAAAGGAAATATTCCGATATTGATTCCTTGAAATATCAAAGACATAACTGCACTTATCATTGATTGCGAAGCAATAATTGTAGCAATTAAAGTTAAGACTAAAAAGGGTATATAAAAGAATTGTGAAAAAGTACTAACCAATTTGAAAAGAACCTGTGAAGAATCATTATGTTCATAAATATATGCGCCCTGACCCAAATAATTAATTATCAATGCAAAAAACACAAATAACCATGCTTCTCTTATAGGCTTTGCACCTAAATGCCCCATATCTGCATAAAGAGCTTCACCGCCTGTTGCGCATAATATTACTTCACTTAATATAAAGAAACCTGGAAATCCGTTTTCTGTAAAAAAATTAAAAGCATAGTATGGATTAAGAGCAAGAAAAATATCCGGTGTATGAATCAAATAGAACAAACCCGAAAGAAACAGACTTATAAACCATAATAACATAATCGGTCCAAAAGATAAAGCAACCTTTGTTGTACCTTTATATTGTATCGCAAAAAGTAAAATGGTAATAATGATTGTAATTAAAATAATCGTATTAGTTCCAATTGATTGCAAACCAGGAATCAACTTTAAACCTTCTACCGCTGACAAAATTGTAATTGCAGGTGTTATAACTCCATCACCGAATAAAAGTGAAATTCCAATGTATCCTAAAAATGATACTACACCAATTTTTCTGCCTTTCTTTAATATAGATGTCAGAATTTCTTTTAATACAATTATTCCACCTTCACCTCTTATACTTAAGCTCATTGCGAGCCAGGAATACTGAATTGTAACCAAAGCTATCAATGTCCAGAAAATCAGTGATAGTATTCCAAATATATTCTCTTGTGTAGGAGTAATAAGTGTAAAAACAATCGGTAGAGTATAGATAGGACTTGTACCGATATCTCCAAATACAATTCCCATCGCTTTAATAATATTCTTTGCAGAACCAAAAGTAGATTTTTCCATATAACGCTTATCAAACTGATTAATTTGATAAGCTAATATTCCTTATGATTATTTAACCTGTCAAAAATATATTATTTTATTAATGCGTTGAAACACTAAATCACTTTATTTTTATTTCAATTTTACCAACTAATCATTATTTTCTGATCGGAGATTATTTCTAATTACTGTTATTTGAATGAAAAAGAACAAGTTTGTAATAATAGATGCAATGGCGCTTGCATATCGGGGTTATTATGCTTTTATAAATCGACCATTGACAACCAGTCAGGGAGAATCAACTTCTGCTGTTTACGGTTTTATCAACCAGTTAATCAAAGTATTGGAAGATCAGAAACCGGATTATCTTGCTGTAGCTTTTGATTCAAAAGAAAAGACATTCCGACATGAAAAATATGAAGCTTACAAATCTTCACGTCAGGCTATGCCTGAAGATATGATACCTCAGATTCAAAGAATAAAAGATATTGTCGGTGCATTAAATATCCCTCTCTATATTTTACCCGGTTATGAAGCAGATGATATAATTGGCTCTGCGGTTAAGGTTGCAGAAAAAAAAGGATTTATTTCCTATGCTGTTACACCTGATAAAGATTACTTTCAGTTAATCTCAGATAAAGTGTTTATTATCAGACCAGGTAAAAAATCTGATGAAGCTGTAATTTATGATAAACAAAAAGTAATCGATGAACTAGGCTTTGAGCCAAAATATATGGTTGATTATTTAGCAATTGTTGGCGATACCAGTGATGATATACCAGGTGTAAAAGGTATCGGTCCAAAGGGAGCAGTTCCGCTTATTCAAAAATTCGGAACTCTCGAAAAGATTTATAAACATATTGATGAAATTGAAAAAGCCGCGGTAAAGAATAAATTAGAAACCAGTAAGGAATCAGCAATCCTTTCAAAGGAACTGGCTACTATTCATTGTGAAGTGCCAATAAATTTTAACTTTGATGATTTACGTTTTTCAAACCCTGATTTTGATAAACTTAAACAACTATTGTTTGAGCTTGAATTCAAAACAATATATTCAAGATTGATGAAGCTTTATAATAACAGCACATCAGTTAGTATAACAGATAAGGAAATAATATCTGCTAGTGATGAAAAACTTAAATCATTTGATAAATCGTCGGTTAATTATTCACTTATAACAAAAGAACATGATGCAAGAAAACTTGCGGCTAAATTACTTGAATCTGATCTATTCGTATTCGATACTGAAACTGATAATCTTAATACATTTGATGTTAATATAGCCGGAGTTGCTTTTTGCATTCATCCTTCAGAAGCATACTTTGTAGCAATCAATCCGTTTGAGGAAGAAGAAAATCTTTTTACAAAGCAGATTGCTGATAGATTGCCTGTTAATGCATTCAGAAAGATTTTTAAGAAAATATTCGAAAATCAAGAAATAAAAAAAATCTGTCAGAACGGTAAATATGATATATCTGTATTGAAAAGCATTGATATAAATGTTAATAACTTTTTCTTTGATACAATGCTTGCAAGTTATGTTATCGATCCTGATCAAAAGCATGGTATGGATGATCTTTCTGAAAAATATCTTGATTACTCTCCTATATCATTAACGACTATAATTGGTGAAAAGAAAGACCCTGCTGAAATATTTAATGCTGATCTTGAAGCTTTAAAGGATTACTCTGCTGAGGATGCTGATGTTACTTATAGACTTTATCTTCAGCTTGATAAAGAGATGAAAAAAGAAGGAATCGAAAAAGTTGCTTATGAGATTGAATTTCCACTTGCTCCGGTCCTAGGAGCAATGGAATATGAAGGGATAAGAATAGACACTAAAGCATTAAAATCATTCAGTAAAGATCTCCAGATTTTACTTGATAATTATACTTCTGAGATTTACAAATCAGCGGGTTCGGAATTCAATATAAACTCCCCTAAGCAATTACAGGAAATCCTTTTTGATAAACTTAATCTGTCAACAGGTAGAAAGACCAAGACAGGATTTTCTACCGATGCACGCGCTCTTGAAAATCTTAGAGGTGAGCACGAAATTATCGATTTAATATTAAGTTACAGGCAGGCATCAAAATTAAAATCTACTTATGCTGATGCGTTACCAAATCTTATTAATCCAAAAACAGGCAGGATACACACAAGTTATAACCAAACTGTTGCATCAACCGGCAGACTTTCAAGTATCGATCCCAATCTTCAGAATATCCCGATAAGAACTGAAATGGGTAAAGAAATAAGAAAGGCTTTTGTATCAAGAGATGATAACTATCTTATCTTAAGTGCAGATTATAGTCAGATTGAATTGAGAATAATGGCTTCAATATGTGGTGATGAAGCATTGATCAAGGCTTTCAGCAAGGGTGAGGATATTCACAGGAGTACTGCAGCACTTGTTTTTGAAGTAAAGCCTGAAGAAGTTACACCTGATATGAGAAGAAAGGCTAAAGAGGTTAACTTTGGAATATTATATGGGATTGGAGCATTTGGATTGAAAACCAGATTAGGTATTACTCAAACCCACGCAAAAGAAATAATCCAAACTTACTTTAAAACATTTAAAAGAGTAAGAGAATTTATGGATAACTCTGTTAGGTTTGCTCAGGAAAACGGATATGCTGAAACCTTAATGAGACGCCGAAGGTATTTAAAAAATATTAACAGCAATAACAGAGTAGTAAGACAATTTGAAGAAAGAGTTGCTATCAATATGCCTATTCAGGGTTCTGCAGCTGATATGATTAAACTTGCAATGATTAATATTCATAATGAATTAAAAAAGAGAAACTCAAAATCTAAAATGATATTGCAGGTACATGACGAATTGGTTTTTGATATGCATAAAAGTGAAGTTGATGATCTGATTCCTGTTATCAAAGGAATGATGGAGAACTCTCTTCCATTAAAGGTTCCGGTAGTTGTTGAAACCGGTATTGGGACAAACTGGTTAGATGCTCATTAGTCTGCTGTTAAGAAATAATTATGAAAATAAATTCAGATAAAATTTCCAAAATACTTATAATAAAACCGCGGGGAATCGGGGATATTGTTTTATCAACAATTGTGTTAGATAATCTGCATTATCATTACAAAAATGTTAAGATCGATTATTTGACAGAATACTTTGCCAAGCACTCAGTTTCGAATAATCCGCTCGTTAATAAAGTAATTACAATGTACAAAAAAGATAATGTTATAAAGATTGCTCTGAAACTAAGAAAAGAAAAATATGATATGATTATTGACCTCTGGTCAAATCCCAAAACTGCTCAGATAACTTTTTTAACACGTGTTAAATACAGAGTTGGTTTTGCTTACCGTGGCAGAAAATATGCTTATAATATTTTAGGAACTTCTGAAAGAGGAACACATCATTCTGCAGAACATAATCTTGAATTACTGAAAGCGTTAAATGTAGAAATTATCTCTAAAAGAATTCATTACTATATAGGTAGTCAGGAAAAAGTTTTTGCTGATGAATTCTTTAAAACAACATTTAATAAAGATGATATAGTATTTGGCATTATACCTTCCGGTAGCTGGGATTCCAAGAGATGCACTAAACAGAAATGGTTAGAAATCTGTAATTCATTAATAGAAGAATTTGATTCCAAAATATTAATCCTTTGGGGTCCCGGAGATGAAGATGATGCTGAATATCTTCGTACTAATCTGAAAGAAAGAAGCATTTTAGCTCCCAAATCCAGTATTTTACAGTTGGCTGCGTTGATATCAAAATGTTATGCAATAATCTCAAATGATTCTGGTCCAATGCATATTTCAGCTGCGTTAGGTGTTCCGACTATTGGCTTATTCGGACCAACTAATCCTCGCGGTCATAGACCTTATTCTGAAACTTCAGACTTTGTAATAAAAGATGATCTTTGGTGTATTTGTTGTGATAAATTAATTTGTCCTTACAAGCACGAATGTATGACTGAATTACCTGTTGAACAGGTAAGAACAAAGCTAAAGAAAATTATAGAATTGAAATACAACAGGAAATAATTTGAATGTTAAAGATAAAACAATATACAATGCTTGATTATATGTAAAAGTCAGCTAAAACAATTTTCAAAACAAGTGAATAGAAATAAATCTGATGTTAAGGTTTTAAATATTATAAACAATTATTAGGCAACAATTAAATAACAATCTAGTTTTAAAAATTTATGAAAAAAAATATTGATGATAAGAAAGATATTTTCTCCTGTAAAAGATTCAGCGGATATAAACCTTGCTACCCTGATCATAACTGTTGGGAGAATGGTTGTAAAGATAACTTACCACTTGGTATAAGGATTTTAATTATCAATCTGGATGCTATGGGCGATGTTCTGATGACTACCGCACAATTACCGGGAATTAAAAGAAAATTCCCTGAATCAACTATTTACTGGATAACACTTAAATCAACTTCTCCCCTGCTTCAAAACAATGAATATATTGATAAAGTTTTTAACTGGGATGCTGAATCTTTGCTAATCTTAAACCAAATGGAGTTTGATTACGTACTGAATGTTGATAAATCACAAAGATCTTGCGCTCTGTTAAACACAATTAATGCAAAAAATAAATTGGGATTTGCGCTGCATAGCAGTGGTGCGATAATTCCAGCTAATAAAGGTGCAAAATATAATTACGATCTCGGAATGGATGATCATTTAAAATTCAAAGTCAATCAGAGAACAGGTCAGGATTATCTTGCTGAAACTTTTGAATTGGATTATCAACGAGATGAATATATTTTCAACTTTACTAAAGAAGAGTTGAGGTTTATTGAAAGTTATAAAAAAGATGTACGGTTAAGAGATACAGATAAAATAATCGGTTTTAATACAGGTTGTTCTGAACTTTATCCGAATAAGAAAATGTCAATTGGTCAGCACATCTTTTTAATTAATAGACTACTTGCAAAAAAGAAATATAAAATTATGCTTCTTGGGGGACCTGAAGATACAGCCAGAAATAAAGAAATTGGTGATCACTTTAAAGGCAGAGTTATCAATACCCCAACTAATGAAGGAGTTCGCAAAGGTGCCTGCTATGAGTCTATCCCACAGCTTATTGTTACAGGCGATACTTTTGGAATGCATTTAGCAATTGCTTTGAAAAAATATGTAATAGCCTGGTTCGGATTGAGCTGCTGGACTGAAATAGATTTGTACGACAGAGGTGTTAAAATTTATCAGCCTGACTTGTTCTGCTCGCCTTGCTGGAAAAAAGAATGTCCATACGATCTTGAATGCATAAAGAATCTGGATCTGAATCGTATTCTTAATGAAATTGAAATTTATTTTTCATCGTTTGACAAGATAAAAGTTCGTGAAAGAATAAACCCATTTGAAAGAGCTAAAACAATAAACAGACCTCTAATCCTTGATGGTGCAATGGGAAGTATGCTGCAGGAAAAGAAGTTAACATCAAACAAAAGAGTCTGGAGTGCAACAGCAAATGATGATTCCAAAAGAGAAGTCATTACACTTCACAAAGATTATATTCGCGCTGGTGCTGATATCATAACTACTAATACATTCAGGACAAATCCATATACCCTTATTTCTACAGGTGTTACCAATATTAACGAAAGTGTAATAAATGCAGTTGAGCTTGCAAAGAGAGCACGTGGAAAATCTACAATTCTTATTGCTGGTTCCAATCCGCCTGCAGAAGATTGTTACCAGGTAGAAAGAACAATTTCTCAGAAAGACCTCGAATGGAATCACAAAGTACACATTGATTCATTGTTAGAATCCGGATGTGATTTTATTCTGAATGAAACTCAAAGTCATTTTGATGAAATTAAGTTTATCTCAAAATATTGTGGAGAAAATCATATCCCATTTGTTATGAGCTTTTTCTTAAAAGATAAGCCAAAATTATTGTCCGGTGAAAATTTTACCGATGCTCTTGAGTATGTTATGAAGTTTAATCCTCTTGCAATAGGATTTAATTGTATGACATTTGAAGCTATGGAACAAGCTGTTAAAAGAATAAAACCAGAAATGAACTGGGGATTTTATCTTAACTGCGGCGGCGGAAGCTTAACCGATACAAAAATTGAGTGTGCAGTCTCACCGGCAGAATATGCCAGCAAAGTAAAAGAGTACTTAAAACTTAAACCATCATTTATTGGTGCTTGCTGCGGTTCAAATCCTGATCACATCAAAAAACTTAAATTTATGATTGATGGATAACATAACGATAAAATCTCCTGCAAAAATTAATATCGGATTAAACATCATTAATAAAAGAGAAGATGGTTTCCATAATTTAGAAACTATTTTTTATCCTTTGGAGCTTTTTGATGAAATTACTATTACAAAAAACAGCAGCTTTTCTTTTAACAGCAATGATCAGCAGCTGAATCTTGAAAAGACCAACCTGATTATAAGAGCTAAAGAAACTTTAGAAAACTTTTGCCAGACTACTTTTAATGTAAATATTTATCTGAAAAAGAAGATTCCAATTGGGGCTGGTTTAGGCGGCGGCAGTTCAAACGCTGCATCAACTTTAATCGGGCTTACCAAACTATTCAATATTAAAATATCTGATTCTGACTTATCAGGAATGGGACTCTCATTAGGTTCAGATGTGCCATTCTTTCTTAATCCTGTACCCTCTTTTGCTGAATCACGTGGAGAAATACTATATCCTCTCAGTATTATTGCTAAAAAGTTCTTACTAATTGTAAATCCCGGAATTCATATTTCTACAAGATGGGCTTTCGGATTGATTAAACCATCGCTACCAAAATCTAGTCTTAAATTATTCGCTTTAAAACAGAATATTTCTATCGAAGAAATTATAACGGCAGCCTCGAATGATTTTGAGAATATCGTCTTTGCTCATTTCCCAATGGTTGCCGGAATAAAAAAGAAGATGTTTGAGTTTGGAGCAAGACAATGTATGATGACAGGAACCGGTTCTACTGTTTGGGGAATGTTTGATGATAAAGAAACAGCTTATCAGGCAGAAGTATATTTCAAGAATAAAAATTATTTTGTTTTCATGCAGAAAACTATTTAACTGCAGATTCAGTGAATTCAACAATACCTTTTGCTGCGTTAAGATTTACCCTAATACCAAACGGAATTGTAACAAAATCTTTTATATGTCCGTGTGGGAAAGTATAAATTGAAGGTTTCTTAAGCGAACTGATATAGTGTTCAATTACTTCTCCCAATGTTAGAGTTTTTTTGTTAGGATCATATTCGTGACAGTCAACAAATCGACCAATAATTACTCCTTTAACCTTATTAAATGCTCCCGAAAGTCTAAGTTGATTTAACATCCTATCTATTCGATAAGGTAACTCACCAATATCTTCAATCATTAATATTTTTCCTGTCAGGTTTGGAAAATATGGTGTTCCAAGCAAAGCTGTAAAAACTGCCAGATTACCTCCGATTATTCTTCCTGAGGCAATTCCTTTAACCAGGCAAGACGGTTTTTGATCTTCCGGATAAGTAAGCTTTCCTATTTTTTTATTTGATGTAATCGATGCCCAAAACATTTCATTTGTAAATGAGCTTATCTCTTGATAAAAATCAACAGCTACCATAGGACCAGCAAATGTTATCAAACCAGCCTTTTCTAAAAATGCCATTTGTAAAGCGGTTATTTCACTATAACCAACAAATATTTTCGGATTATTTTTAATCAAGTTATAATTTATTTTATCGAGCATCCTAAAAGCACCGTATCCGCCGCGCAGAGTAAAAATTGCTTTAACAGTTTTATCTTTAAACATTGAGTGTAAATCATCTAATCTCTCCTGATCAGTTCCTGCCAGATAACCATAACCTTTACCTACATTATTCCCAACCTTAACCCGGTAACCTAAACTTTCAAGATATTTTACACCTCTCTCAACTCTCAAATATTCATCTGGTGAAGAAGCAGGTGAAATCAAACCAATAACATCTTTTGGGTTCAATCGTTTGGGTTTGTGTGGTACCATATTAATTCCTTTATTAATTTTCTTGGTTATTGCAATTTAATGAAACGTAAAAATCTGAACAAACTTTGGCAGGGAGACTTATAAAAAATTGTTTTTATTCGTCTGAAATTAGTCTCAGATTCAAAATATGAGGATTTTAAGATAATTGTTAAATAACTAACAATTTAATATTCCTAATTCTTATTTATCAGAGTAATTTTTAGAAGTCGGTTAAAATAACTGAAGTGAGTCAGCTCAGATGAGATTCAATAAATTTGCTAAAAATTATTATATTTTGATTAGTTTTTTAAAGATTATAACAAATTGATTTTGATTTCTAATCTTTTAATACAGAGCAGATTTAAGAAATTTAATTAAAAAGTAGGAATGATTAGACCTAAAGTTTTGTTTATCGGCGGTTCGCTTAATCAGACAACAATGATGCATAAAATCGCCCGGGAACTTCCTGAGTGTGATGCGTATTTTACTCCCTACTATGCCAGCGGTCCATTATGGTTAATGACAAAATTAAAAATGCTTGAGTTTACAATAATGGGCGGTGAATTTAAAAGAAAAACTTTACATTATATAAAATCAAATAACCTAAAGCTTGATTATGAAGGTAAAAACGATAATTATGATTTGGTTTTTACCTGTCAGGACTTGATCATCCCACGAAAAATAAAAAAATTTAAAACTATTCTCGTTCAGGAAGGAATGGTTGATCCGCCTGATTGGCGTTATCATGTTACCCGATTCTTTGGATTGGGAAGATGGTGCGCAAGTACATCAATGACGGGCTTATCTCATCAGTATGATTATTTCTGTGTTGCCTCAGAAGGTTTTAAAGAATTGTTTATTCATCGCGGGGTTAATCCCGGTAAAATACGGGTAACTGGAATTCCTAACTTCGATAACTTTGAAAAAATAAAAAATCTTGAATTTGAGCATAAGAATTTTGTTCTTGTTGCAACTTCAGATATTAGAGAAACAACTAAGCTGGAAAATCGCAAAAAATTTTTATTAAACGCTAAAAAAATTGCTGGTGACAAAAAAATAATTGTTAAACTTCATCCAAATGAAATTGCAGAAAAAAGAACGGCAGAAGTAAAAAAATATCTGCCTGATACATTAGTTTATCAAGACGTTAATATCGAACCGATGATTGCTAATTGCGATGCACTGGTCACAAGATTTTCAAGCACAATTTTTCCAGCTATCTCATTAGGTAAGGAAGTTTATAGCAATATCGACACTGAAGAAATAAAAAAATTAAATCCAATTCAAAATAATGGAACTTCGGCAAAAGAAATTGCAAAAGTTGCAAGGGAACTATTAGCTTCAACTGAGCCTATAAACAGAGCGAAGGAAAAAAATAAGTATTTTGAGGATCTGAAAGCCAACATAAAACAATTGCTTAAAAGAAAACTCGCACTTAAATAGTTTCCAAATTGAATAAAACAATTAAAATAGTAACTGTGATTCAAGCCCGAAGCGGATCGAGCAGATTAGCAAATAAAATATTTTTAACACTTACCGGTAAACCTTTACTTTACAGGATGTTTGAACGTGTTGCTGCATCCGAATTAAAGGGAACAATTGTTATAGCTACAACAACAGAGAGTAGTGATGATAATGTTGAATCATTTTGTAAAGATCATAAAATAAATATTTATAGGGGGCATCAGACTGATCTATTGGATAGGCATTATCAAGCTGCTAAAATTTTTTCTGCTGATGCAGTTATAAAAATTCCCTCCGACTGCCCTTTAATTGATTCAAAGGTTATTGACAAGGTAATTCAGTTTTATTTAAGTAACATTAATAATTATGATTATGTAAGTAATCTTCATCCGGCAACGTATCCTGATGGAAATGATGTTGAGATAATGAGTTTTAATGCTTTGGAAAAGGCATGGAATAATGCAGAACGTGAATTTGAAAGAGAACATACTACACCGTTTATTTGGGAAAATCCGGATAAATTCAGAATAGGAAATGTGCTGTGGGAAACAGGACTTGATTATTCAATGACTTATAGATTTACAATTGATTATCCGGAAGATTATGAATTCATTAAAAAAGTTTATGATGAACTGTATCCTAAAAAACCTGATTTTTCTCTTGAGGATATATTAAATTTGCTGAACGAAAATAAGGAGATCAAAAAGATAAACTCAAAATATAATGGTGTTAATTGGTACCGGAATCATTTAAATGAATTGAAAACAATTACATCAAATCAAACAAAGATTTTATAGGAAATAGTAAGATGCCAAACAAAGTTGAATTTAATAATGACTACCCTGAAATTACCAAGTCTGATGAATATTATAAAATAGCTCTTGATTTAATTCCGGCTCAAACACAAACACTTGCAAAAGGAACAGGACAAAACATAAAGGGAGTAGCACCAAAGTTTTTGCAAAAAGGTAAAGGCGCCCATGTTTGGGATGTAGATGGAAATGAATATATTGATTACACAATGGGTGTTGGTCCGTTATCCCTTGGTTATGCTTACGATAAAGTTGATGAAGCTATTAAAGAGCAGTTAAAAGAAGGAATTACTTTCTCGATGCCTCACCCTCTTGAAGTTGAAGTTGCAGAGTTGATTCATAGAATTGTTCCGAATGCTGAATCAATTCGTTATAGCCGTGGAGGCGCAGATGTTGTTTCCGGTGCTGTCAGAGTTTCAAGGGCTTATACAGGAAAAAACAAAGTTCTTTGCTGCGGATATCATGGATGGCACGATTGGTATATTTCGGTAACTGATAGAAACAAAGGTATTCCGCAATCTATTCAGGATATGACATTTACTTTCAACTACAACGATATACAATCTGTAATTGATTCAATTGATGATGATACTGCATGTATAGTATTAGAACCATTTGTATTTGAGGAACCAAAAGATAATTTTCTTCAAAAGCTGCGCGATGTTTGCACTAAAAATGGAATCGTGTTAGTCTTTGATGAGATGTGGACAGGATTCAGAATCTCTTTAGGCGGTGCTCAGGAATATTTTGGAATTAAAGCAGACTTAGCTTGTTTTTCAAAAGCTATTGCTAACGGAATGCCGTTATCTGTTTTAACAGGTAAAAAAGAAATTATGTCCTTGCTTGATAAAGATGTTTTCTTCTTCAATACATTCGGCGGTGAAACATTATCTTTGGCTGCAGCAAAAGCAACTTTAAATGAAATGATTGAAAAAAATGTTCAGACTTATTTAGCTAAGCAAGGCAATAAATTAAAAGCTGGTTATAATAGCATCGCAGAAAAGCTTGGACTGAATTACACAAAATGTTCCGGTTATGATTGCAGAACAATTATCACTTTTGACGCTGAAAAGTCCGGCTGTAATCCTCTTGAGATGAAATCACTCGTTCAACAGGAAATGATTAAACGAGGAATTCTCTGGAGCGGATTCCACAATATTTCTTTCTCACATTCGGATGATGATATTAACTATACTTTAAAAGCTTATGAAGATGTTCTTCCAATCCTAAAAACGGCGGTTGAAGAAAAGCGCGTTAAACAATTTCTGAAAGGTGAACCGGTCGAACCGGTTTTTCGTAAAGTTGGAAACTTTAATATAAAACCAAAAAAGAAATAAATTGAATCGTACTAACACAAACAAGAAAAATGATCAACACGATTATATGTAATTATTAAATATCGGTTATGCTTATGAGTTCATTAGAATTATTTTCATTAAAGAATAAAGTTGCAATAGTAACCGGTGCTTTAGGTCTTCTGGGCAAAAATCATTGCTTTGCACTTGCTGAAGCAGGAGCCAATGTTGTAGCGTGTGATATTGATGAAAAGAAATGCGAAGAATTCGTCAATTCATTACAAACAAAATCTTTGGGAATTGGTGTTGATATCACAGATAAATCGGCAATAATAAAATTAAGAGACAAAACCATAAAACAGTTTGGAAGAATTGATGTTTTAGTTAACAATGCTGCTATTAATGATATGTTTGAAAATCCGCAAACTGCTGCTGAGCAATCAATGTTTGAAAATTATCCTATTGAGCTTTGGCAAAAATCCTTGGATGTAAATTTAACTGGAACTTTTCTTTGCTCACAGATAATTGGAAGTGTAATGGCAAATGCCGGTAAAGGCAGCATAATTAATATTGCATCAACTTATGGAATGGTTGGACCGGATCAATCAATTTATAAAAAATCTGATGGTTCACAATCATTTTATAAATCCCCCTCCTACCCTGCTACAAAAGGCGCGATAATAAACTTCACAAGATATCTTGCAGCCTATTGGGGCAATAAAGGAGTTCGCGTTAATACTTTAACTCCCGGCGGTGTTGAAAATAATCAGGAAGAATATTTTATAGAAAATTATTCAAATAAAACTCCTTTAGGCAGAATGGCTTATCCAACCGATTATAAAGGAGCAATTGTATTTTTAGCAAGTGATGCTTCATCATATATGACAGGAGCAAATTTAATTGTAGATGGAGGCTGGACAGCATGGTAATTGATAAAATTCTAAGAGATAAAAACATCAGGTTCAAAGAAAAGGCGGAAAAGATAAAAGTTATTCTTACGGATGTAGATGGCGTTTTAACTGATACCGGAATTTATTACGGTCCGCAAGGTGAGGCATTTAAAAGATATTCTGTACGCGATGGAATGGGCATTGAAAGACTAAGAAGATATACCGGAATTGAAACAATTATCATAACTGGTGAAAATTCTGCTGCAGTAAAATCAAGAGCGGAAAAATTAAAAATGGCGGAATATTATTTAGGTGTTAAAGATAAAACTGAAGTCTTGGAAATTATCAAGAAGAAAAATGGTTTTGTGAAAGAAGAAATTGCTTATATCGGCGATGATTCAAATGATTATGATGTTATTCAGAAATGCGGTTTTACTGCTTCACCTGCTGACGGTATGAGTTTTATAAAAGAAATAGTTGATTATGTTTGTGAAACAAAAGCCGGATATGGAGCTTTCAGAGAATTTGCTGAATTAATAATGGCATTTAAAAATGTTACTTAGTATAATTTTGGTTTTAAATGAGCAAAAGAGAAATAAAAGTAAAAGACCGTTTAATTGGTGATGATCATCCGGTTTTCGTAATCGGTGAAATAGGAATAAACCATAACGGTGATGTTAATATCGCCAAAAAAATAATTGCCGGAGCTAAACACTCTGGAGCTGATGCTGTTAAATTTCAAAAAAGAACTCCCGAAGTATGTGTTCATAAAGATCAATGGAATATCGAAAGAGATACTCCTTGGGGCAGAATGACTTACATCGATTACCGGCATAAGATTGAGTTTGGTGAAAAAGAATATTCAGAGATAGATAAGTATTGCAAAGAAATTGGAATAACCTGGTTTGCATCTTGCTGGGATGAACCATCGGTTGATTTTATTGAAAAGTATGATCCGCCCTTATATAAAACTGCATCCGCTTCCTTAACTGATTTATCATTGTTAAAAAAAATTAATAAATTAAACAGACCTGTTATAATGTCCACAGGAATGTCAACAATGGAAGAAATTGAAAAAGCAATTTCAATTATGAATCAGAAGAATTTGTTGATTTCTCACACTACTTCTTCTTATCCCTGTAAGAACGAAGAACTTAATCTTAAGATGATAAATACTCTTAAAAACAAATACAAAAATATTCCAGTCGGATATAGTGGTCATGAAGTAGGTTTAGCACCTACCTGGGCAGCCGTCGCTCTCGGTGCTTGTTTTATTGAAAGACATATTACACTCGATAGAGCAATGTGGGGCACTGATCAGGCTGCATCCGTAGAAATCGGAGGAATGGAAAGATTGATTTCTAATATTCGTGATATTGAACTTGCTTTAGGTGATGGTGTTAAAAAAGTATATGACAGTGAATTGTTTCAAATCGAAAAATTAAGAAAGATAAAATAGTTAAAAAAAAGTCATTACAACGGACTTAGAAGTCTGAACTAAAAAAGGATCAGGAAATGCAGGCAAATATTATATCAGAATTAATTGATACAATCAGTGGTTATTTTCTGAATATGTCAAACGCTGAAAAATATTCAATGCTGATAATTTTTGCTGCTGCTATTCTCTTTGTGATTCTTGAAAGAATTTTTCCATACACAAAAGGACAAAAAGTTCTGCGTGAAGGATTCTTCGACGATTTAGCGCTTTACACTATTGCCCAAAGCTATATTCTAAGTATTATAATCTTCAGTTTTATTATAAGTTATATTGATGAAACCACAGGTTTATCAAGGTTAAAACTGTTTGCAGATGTTCCTGTTTGGATTCAACTGATTTTTTTTACAATAACACACGACATATACATTTATTTTATGCACCGCTGGCAGCACAGTAATAAATGGTTATGGCGAATACACGAAGCTCATCACTCACCAAAAAAAGTTGACTGGCTCTCAGGTTCAAGATCTCACGCTTTAGAAATATTAATAAATCAAACAATAGAATTCGCGCCAATCATTTTACTTGGTTCACCACCTGAAGTAATTGCCTACAAAGGTCTTATCAGTGCTGTTTGGGGAATGTATATTCACTCGAATTTAAATGTAAAAACAGGCTGGCTGCAAAAAATAATCAACGGACCTGAAATGCACAGATGGCATCACTCAACCGGTAAAGGAAGAAACAGAAACTTTGCAACAAAATTTGCTATCTGGGACTGGGTGTTTGGAACTGCCTATCTACCGGAAACCAAACCAGACGAATACGGTTTAAAGACCTACTTCCCTGCGCATTATTTCAATCAGACTTTATATGCCTTCAGAAGATTTAAAAAGAAACAATAGAAAATCTCAGTTAAATATTTAATTCATAGCTAATGTTTGTTAGATAATTAACTCAAATTATTTTATCAGACTCATTTTATTATTCACTGCTCTGTCACCAACACGGAGTGAGTAAATATAAATTCCGCTGCTTACTTTAGTTCCACTGATGTTATCTCCTTCCCATTTTGTTAAATAATTTCCTGCGGGAAGATTTTCATTTACCAGAGTTTTAACAAGACTTCCATTTATATCATATATCTTCAATTCGACAGATGAGTTTGTTAAATCATACGGAATTGAAAAAGAAATTATGGTATAAGGATTAAATGGATTTGGATAGTTATTAAGTAAAATTTGCGATTGTGGAATTATGGGATTAATATCTTGCTCAACAGAAGTTATTAAAGTTGTTCCGCTTCCTCTCGATTGACCAAGACTATCGGCAAGATAAATGTTAACCCATTCTGGTCGTAATGCAGATTGCAAATATGTATTTTCCCATTCGTCATCCGTAAGTCTTAAAAAATTAGTTGTTCTGTATTCGTAATAACTCATAACTGGTCCGACAAATGCAGTTAGTTCACCAAGATGATTTTCAGTAATAAAGACTCCAAGATTAATATTACCTGTTCCTACGTGCGAGATTGCACCGATAGAACCACCACTGCAATTAGTCGGTGTTGTGTGAATATCAGCAACAATATGATCGCTTTCCATTAAACCTTCATAACCCCATTCTCCACGAAATACATCATCATAAAATAGATTTGGATACCAGCCATCTAATGAGACTCCGCTTTGTCCGGTTTGATAAATCATTCCTGCTAAAAACGCTTGTTCACCGCTATTAAAAGGAATTCCTGCAAGTTCTTTTTCACAAATTATTTTTAGCGTGTCAGTTATTCCTTTACATCTTCCAAAGTAGTAAATAATTTTATTTTTTATTGCCGGATCAGGGAAATTAAGACTTGTGAAATAATTTAATGCTTCATTTGAATAATCTTTTAAAGTTGAATAAAATTCTGGAAAAGGTTCAACAAAACTATAAGGATATGAACAAACCGTACCTCCAGTGTAAGATTGTTTTGCATAGAGAAGATTATCGTGTCTCAGCTCTGTCCACGAAGCAAGCTGAGTATTCATTTTCTGCTGCCAGAAAGCTGCTGTCTTCATAAACTCAGGAAACGTGCTTCTGTCTTCCGGTGGATTTAATTTTCTGATTAAGTTCAGCCAGTAATTGTAAATCGAACTTCCCCAGAAATTCTGATCATAATGATCGATTAAATATCTGAGTGCTGCAAGATTTGTTGAATAATGAAATACATTCAACTCATCAATAAGTAATTGTGCAGAAGCACTATTGCCAATTGAAAACAGAACATCAAGAGTTGATGGGAACAGTCTGCAGATTTTTACACCAAAATATTTTATTCTATCGTAAACAACCGAACCTGTAACATAAGAATCAATTACAAACCTTTGTCCGAACATCATAAAAGCAGAAGCCGGTAGGATTGTATCTGGACTCATCGGATTGCTAAAAAGTATTTGGGAAAGAATTAACTGATACGCAAATGCCTGATTTTTTAGTGTATCCTGAAACTCAACCATTTTCAGACTGTCAAGTAATTCAGTTGGACTGTTTAATGAGATTGCCTGTTTTAGGTAATCAAGATTATCAAGTGTTACATTATCAGATTCACCCACAAAAAACTTAAGAATGTTTTCCATCTCCTCATAAATTGGCTTTGCATTTGCAATATCAAATAGTTCATCAATCAGGAATGCATCAATAGCCTGTCTCTGAATATCCTGAAATTTTTGATTCGAACATTGAACAGGATGTGAAGACGGTGCAATCAGATATAGTTCAATTCTTCCAAGCCACATCATTGCTCTGAAGTAACCTTCAAGATTAATCTGTGTTGAAGGATTGTAGACGTAATGCCCTCTCGGTTTAAACTGACTCCAATCCATCACTCTGCAAGTTGATGAAAAAATTGTTGATGAGATACCTCCCTGTTCATTATCAATCCAATTCAGGATTGAGTCTATCATTACATTATTTTCCGGATAGTATGGCTGAACATTTTCCTCCAATAAAAGTAGAGGAACTGTGACGTAAACATCAACATCTTTCAGCATTGTAATCATCTCAGGATTGCTGCCGTAGTTATTATGCAACTGATTCATAGAGTTTCTCAAATTCCAGAGAAGTTCAGTAAGTCTGTCTTCAAGCAAACCAACTTCCATATCGGTTAATATTCTGTCATAAGAAATATGAAATGCATGCAATATCGCATCTGTCGAAACAAATACAGGAAAATCCTGATTAAATATTTCAAGTAAAGATTCTCCGAATGAAATTCTCTTTAGTCTCTCACTTACCATAAAACCATGATCTTGAATCAAAGATTTCTCGAACTCAGAAAAATTGTAATAACCATCGAGGGAATCGAAATAAAGCGCATCACTATAATTGGTGTTGATTTGATCTGTAAAGGTTCCTGCATCATGCATTTGCAGAAGTTGTTCAGTGCTCATATTCTGATGCTGTTGAAGAAACTGTTTATAATCTTCGATATTAAAAACTTGTGAGTAAATTGAATAAGAAGAGATAAAAAGAAAAGTAATTAGCCAGCAAAAACAACTGGGAGGTTTCATGTTACACCTCACTTTTTTTTGCAATATACTATATTATTCAGGTTAAATCAATTTCCAAATATCAATTAAAAAGCCTCAGTAAAAATACTGAGGCTTAAGTGACCCCAAGGAGATTTGAACTCCTGTTACCGCCGTGAAAGGGCGATGTCCTAACCACTAGACGATGGGGCCAAACAAAATATTTTTTAGTGACTCATAATAAACTACATTTGGGTGAGCGATGGGATTTGAACCCACGACCCCCAGGGCCACAACCTGGTGCTCTAACCAACTGAGCTACGCTCACCATTTTAAGATAACAGACAAAAGAAAAAAGATATAAATTCTTTTCCTTTATCTTAGGTTCTGTTTCGTACGCCCGAGTGGACTCGAACCACTAACCCTCAGCTTAGAAGGCTGATGCTCTATCCAATTGAGCTACGGGCGCAACTCAGAATATAGTTTTGATCATCTCAAGTCGGGGCGGAAGTCCGCCTATGGCGGAGAACCTGCGACCTTCCCGATCAAATCGGGACGCGATAGCCGATACAACCAATATATTCGAAAATCATTTCCAAGAACAACTTAATTAAGATACTTCGTCGGGGCGGCAGGATTCGAACCTGCGACCTTCCCGATCAAATCGGGACGCGATAGCCGATACAACCAATATATTCGAAAATCATTTCCAAGAACAACTTAATTAAGATACTTCGTCGGGGCGGCAGTCCGCCTATGGCGGAGAACCTGCGACCTTCCCGATCAAATCGGGACGCGATAGCCGATACAACCAATATATTCGAAAATCATTTCCAAGAACAACTTAATTAAGATACTTCGTCGGGGCGGCAGTCCGCCTATGGCGGAGAA